>ERZ1370068.4757-contig-3810_pt1 | contig 54867 bp, 78 predicted proteins | sample MGYA00561227_ERZ1370068 | MGnify/ENA primary metagenome ERZ1370068 (study PRJEB38410, sample SAMEA6850437) | metagenome | study: Metagenomic assessment of the ecological functions of the soil: analysis of the soil microbiota associated with the... | reverse complement strand
GCTCATTCCGGCCGGCACCGGCGGCATGCTCACCAGATTGAGCAAGATCGCGAGCCACCGCGACGAGCTCATCCTGGAGGAGCGTGAGCGCACGGCCTCCGACCGGCTAGAGCAAGACGACGACGAGGCTGCGGAGGAGCGCGAGACGGTCTAACCAGGGGATCGGATGTCGGAAATCAGAGGTCAGAGGCGTGCAGCGGCGCTCTTCTGATCTTCGATCACCGATTTCTGGCTTCTGATCCCCAGGACCCTTGACGATAAGAGAATCGGCCTGATACAACGCGCGAACTTTCGCGGCAGGCGGTAGCCCTTCACGCCGCGGGCTAGACGCTGCCGGACTAACCGGGTCACATTCGGGCACACGATCTTGGGGGCATGCCCTCCAAGGTCCTCTGGTTTAAGGGGCTGAAGATCGCGCTCACCCGCACTTCAGCCTCAGGTGTTGTGGGCCGTTGGCCCTTGAGGCGGTTGTGGGCCTTTGGCCCTTGATGTGTTTCGGGCCTCCGGCCCTTGGAAGAGAGATTGGACGAAGGCTTACATGCCGACGATACAACAGCTGATCCGCAAGCCCCGCCGCCAGCCGGGAAAGCGGAACAAAGTGCCGGCCATGCAGGCCTGCCCGCAGAAGCGCGGCGTGTGCACGCGCGTCTATACGACCACGCCGAAGAAGCCGAACTCGGCTCTGCGCAAGGTCGCGCGCGTGCGCCTGACCAACGGGCTGGAAGTGACGAGCTATATCCCGGGCGAGGGGCATAACCTCCAGGAGCACTCCGTGGTCCTGATCCGGGGCGGCCGCGTCAAGGACCTGCCGGGCGTCCGCTATCACATTATTCGTGGCGTGCTCGATACCCAAGGCGTAGGCGATCGCCGTCAGCGGCGCTCGAAATATGGCGCCAAGCGGCCGAAGTGACCTAGCTAACGCGAAGGTCACTCGGGCGAGCCAAAGCAGGCCGGGGACCTTCGCAGAGAAGGATCAAGGAACTAAACTATGTCCCGGCGGCGCAAGGCAGATAAGCGCGACATCATCCCCGATCCGAAATTCGGGGACGTGGTGCTGACCAAGTTCATGAACAGCATCATGCAGGAAGGCAAGAAGTCGGTCGCCGAGCGGATCGTCTATGGCGCGCTCGACCAGATGGAGAAGAAGACCAAGCAGAACCCGGTCGATCTCTTCCATGAAGCCTTGCGCAATGTGATGCCGGCGCTTGAGGTGCGCTCCCGCCGCGTCGGCGGCGCCACCTATCAGGTCCCGGTCGAGGTCCGCTCCGATCGCCGGCAGGCGCTGGCCATCCGCTGGATCATCTCCTCGGCGCGTGGGCGCAACGAGAACACCATGGTCGAGCGGCTCTCCGGCGAGCTGCTCGATGCCGCCAACAATCGCGGTACTGCCGTGAAGAAGCGCGAGGACACCCACCGCATGGCGGAGGCGAACCGCGCCTTCTCCCATTACCGCTGGTAACGAGTTTCAAGGATCTTTTGAGATGCCCCGAGCTACCCCACTCCAGGACTACCGCAACATCGGGATCATGGCGCATATCGACGCCGGCAAGACCACGACCACGGAGCGTGTCCTCTATTACACCGGCAAGAGCCACAAGATGGGCGAAGTGCATGACGGCGCCGCCACCATGGACTGGATGGAGCAGGAGCAGGAGCGCGGCATCACCATCACATCCGCGGCGACAACTGCTTATTGGAACGACAAGCGCATCAACATCATCGACACGCCCGGCCACGTCGATTTCACCATCGAGGTCGAGCGCTCTCTTGCGCGTGCTCGACGGCGCGGTGGCGCTGCTTGACGCGAACCAGGGCGTGGAGCCGCAGACCGAGACGGTCTGGCGGCAGGCGGACAAATACGGCGTGCCGCGCATGGTGTTCGTCAACAAGATGGACAAGATCGGCGCCGACTTCTTCGTCTCGGTGCAGATGGTGCGCGATCGCCTTGGGGCCAATCCAATCGTAATTCAGCTGCCGGTCGGCGCGGAGAACAAATTCAAGGGCATCATCGACCTCGTGCGCATGAAGGCGGTGGTCTGGGATGACGAGGCCTTGGGCGCCAAGTTCCATGACGAGGAGATCCCGGCCGATCTGCTCGACCAGGCCAAGGAATATCATGAGAAGCTCGTGGAGCAGGCGGTCGAGCTCGACGAGGGGGCCATGGAGGCCTATCTCGAGAGCAAGCATCCGAGCGAGGAGACCATCAAGGCGCTGATCCGCAAGGGCACGATCCATAACGTCTTCGTGCCGATCCTGTGCGGCTCGGCCTTCAAGAACAAGGGCGTGCAGCCGATGCTCGACGCGGTCGTCGACTATCTGCCTTCGCCCGTCGATGTGCCGCCGATGAGGGGCATCGACTTCAAGACCGGCGAAGAGGTGACGCGCGCGCCGTCCGATACGCGAGCCGCTCTCCATGCTCGCCTTCAAGATCATGAACGATCCCTTCGTGGGCTCGCTCACCTTCTGCCGCATCTATTCCGGCAAGGTGGAGACCGGCTCGACCCTGGTCAACACGGTGAAGGACAAGAAGGAGCGCATCGGCCGTATGCTGCTGATGCACGCCAATCACCGCGAGGACATCAAGGAGGCTTATACCGGCGACATCGTGGCGCTGGCGGGCCTCAAGGACGTCACCACTGGCGATACGCTGGCCGATCCCGCCAAGCCCGTGATCCTCGAGCGCATGGAGTTCCCGGAGCCGGTCATCGAGGTTGCCGTCGAGCCCAAGACCAAGGGCGACCAGGAGAAGCTCGGGGTCGCGCTGCATCGTCTCGCCCAAGAAGACCCCTCGTTCCGCGTCTCGGTCGACCATGAGTCTGGCCAGACCATCATCAAGGGCATGGGCGAGCTGCATCTCGACATCATCGTCGATCGCATGCGCCGCGAGTTCAAAGTCGAGGCCAATGTCGGCGCGCCGCAGGTCGCCTATCGCGAGACCGTGTCGAGACGCGCCGAGGTCGACTACACCCACAAGAAGCAGACCGGCGGCTCGGGCCAGTTCGCCCGCGTCAAGCTCGTGATCGAGCCGAACGAGGCCGGCAAGGGCTTCGAGTTCGAGAACAAGGTGGTCGGCGGCAATGTGCCGAAGGAATACGTCCCCGGCGTGCAGAAAGGCGTCAAGAGCGTCGTCGATTCCGGCGTGCTCGCTGGCTTCCCGATCCTCGACGTCAAGGTCAGCCTCATCGACGGCGCCTATCACGACGTGGATCTGAGCGTCATGGCGTTTGAGATCGCGGCCCGCGCCGCCTTCCGCGAAGGCGCGCTGAAAGCCGGCCCCAAACTGCTCGAGCCGATCATGAAGGTCGAGGCCGTGACGCCGGAGGACTATGTCGGCGGCATCATCGGGGACTTGACCAGCCGGCGCGGCCAGGTACGCGGCCAGGAGACGCGCGGCAACGCCGCGGTGATCAGCGCCATGGTCCCGCTCGCCAACATGTTCGGTTACGTGAACACGCTCCGCTCCATGAGCCAGGGCCGGGCGCAGTTCACCATGCAATTCGACCACTATGCGCAAGTCCCGCAGGCGGTCGCCGAAGAGGTGCAGGCGAAGTTCGCCTAAAGGTTCGGGGCCCCAGAGGCCCGTGGAGAAGACTTTCGTTTTTGTGTTGAAGGATGGAGAGCCAACATGGCTAAGGAAAAGTTCCAGCGGACGAAGCCCCATTGCAACATCGGGACCATCGGTCACGTCGATCATGGCAAGACCACGCTGACGGCGGCGATCACCAAGGTGCTGGCCGAGAAGGGCGGCGCCAAGTTCACCGCCTATGACGAGATCGACAAGGCGCCGGAGGAGAAGGCGCGGGGCATCACCATCTCCACCGCGCATGTGGAGTACGAGACCGGCAAGCGGCACTACGCCCATGTCGACTGTCCGGGCCATGCCGACTATGTGAAGAACATGATCACCGGCGCCGCGCAGATGGACGGCGCCATTCTCGTGGTGTCGGCCGCCGACGGCCCGATGCCGCAGACCCGCGAGCACATCCTGCTTGCCCGCCAGGTCGGTGTGCCGGCGCTCGTCGTATACCTCAACAAGGTAGACATGGTGGACGACCCCGAGCTGCTCGACCTGGTCGAGCTCGAGGTGCGTGAGCTCCTGTCCAAATACGAGTTCCCGGGCGACGAGATCCCGATCGTCAAGGGCTCGGCGCTCGCCGCGCTCGAGGGCAAGGACGAGGAGGTCGGCAAGAAATCCATCGAGGCGTTGATGGATGCGGTCGATCCCTAGCATCCCGCAGCCCGATCGTCCCGAGGACAAGCCGTTCCTCATGCCGATCGAAGACGTGTTCTCGATCTCAGGCCGCGGCACCGTGGTGACCGGCCGCATCGAGCGCGGCGTGGTCAAGGTGGGCGAGGAAGTCGAGATCATCGGCATCAGGCCGACGACCAAGACCGTGGTGACCGGTGTCGAGATGTTCCGCAAGCTGCTCGACCAGGGCGAAGCCGGCGACAATGTCGGCTGCCTGTTGCGCGGCGTCGATCGCGAGGGCGTGGAGCGCGGCCAGGTGCTGGCCAAGCCAGGCTCGGTCAAGCCGCACACCAAGTTCAAAGCAGAGGCCTACATCCTCACCAAGGAGGAGGGCGGCCGACATACTCCGTTCTTCGGCAATTACCGTCCGCAGTTCTACTTCCGCACCACCGACGTGACCGGCGTGGTGCACCTGCCGGAGGGCACCGAGATGGTGATGCCGGGCGACAATATCGCCATGACGGTCGAGCTGATCGTGCCGATCGCCATGGAAGAGAAGCTTCGTTTCGCCATTCGCGAAGGCGGCCGCACGGTCGGCGCCGGCGTGGTGGCGGCGATCATCGAATAAGGGAGGCAGAACGAGCGCGCAGTCTTGAGGGCGGCGCGCTCTTCGACGTTCAAGGACCATCGAGATGCAAAGCCAGAACATAAGAATCAGGCTCAAGGCCTTCGACCACCGTATTCTCGATGCGTCGACCAAGGAGATCGTGAACACGGCGAAGCGCACGGGCGCCGAGGTGCGCGGACCTATTCCGCTGCCGACGCGCATCGAGAAATTCACCGTCAACCGGTCGCCTCATATCGATAAGAAGAGCCGGGAGCAGTTCGAGATGCGCACGCATAAGCGCCTGCTCGACATCGTCGACCCAACGCCGCAGACCGTCGATGCCTTGATGAAGCTCGACTTGGCCGCCGGCGTGGACGTCGAGATCAAGCTCTAGGCGGACGAAAGACGAGGCAAGGAATTAGTCCGATGCGATCAGGTGTCATCGCGCAAAAGCTCGGCATGACGAGGATCTTCACCGATGCCGGGGAGCATATCCCGGTGACGGTGCTGCGCCTCGATCGCTGCCAGGTCGTTGGCCATCGCACGTCTGAGAAGAACGGCTACACGGCGCTGCAGCTTGGCGCCGGAACGCCGAAGGTGAAGCGGCTCAGCCGCGCCGCGCGCGGCCACTTCGCCGTGGCCAATGTCGAGCCCAAGCGCAAGCTCGCCGAGTTCCGGGTGAGCCCGGAGAATGTGATCGAGGTCGGCGCCGAGATCACCGCCGACCATTTCGTCGAGGGCCAGTTCGTCGACGTGTCCGGCACGACCATCGGCAAGGGCTTTGCCGGCGCCATGAAGCGTCACGGCTTCGGCGGCTTGCGCGCCAGCCACGGCGTGTCGGTGAGCCATCGCAGCCACGGCTCGACCGGCCAGCGCCAGGACCCCGGCAAGGTGTTCAAGGGCAAGAAGATGGCGGGCCACATGGGCGACGTGAACGTCACCACGCAGAATTTGCGCGTGGTGAAGACCGACCCCGAGCGCGGTCTGATCATGATCCGCGGCGCGGTGCCGGGGGCCAAGGGCGGCTGGGTGCTGTTGCGCGATGCGGTGAAGCGGGCCTTGCCGGAGGCCGCGCCGAAGCCAGGCGCTTTCCGCAAAGGTTCCGGCGAGGCAGCGAACGGATCGGCGAAGTCAGAGGCGCAAGCAGAGCCGGCACAAGCCGAGGCGGGGAGCGAACAGTAATGCAGGCCGACGTCACCACGCTCGACGCCAAGAAGGCGGGAACGGTTGAGCTGCCGGACGATGTGTTCGGGCTCGAGCCGCGCCCGGACATCCTTCACCGCATGGTGCGTTACCAGCTCGCCAAGCGGCGCGCCGGCACGCGCTCGGTGCAGGACCGCTCCGAGGTTAACTACACCGGCGCCAAGCTCTACCGGCAGAAGGGCACCGGCCGGCCCGCCACGGCAGCCGCCGGGCGCCGCTGTTCAAAGGCGGTGGCAAGGCCTTCGGCCCGAAGCCCCGCAGCCACGCCATCGAGCTGCCGAAAAGGTGCGCGCGCTCGCGCTGAAGCACCGCGCTGTCCGCGAAGGCCAAGTCGGACACGCTCGTGGTGATCGACAAATGCGAGCTGAAAGAGGCCAAGACCAAGGAGCTGAAAGTCCGCTTCTCAAAGCTCGGGCTTGGCTCGGTGCTGATCATCGACGGCGCCGCGGTGCAGGACGCCTTCGCTAAGGCTGCCCGCAACCTGCCAGGGGTCGACGTGCTCCCGGTCGCCGGCATCAATGTCTACGACATCCTCAACCACGACAAGCTGGTCCTCACCAAGGCGGCCGTGGAAGCGCTGGAGGCGCGATTCAAATGAGTGCGCTTTCCGCCTACGACGTCATCCTCGCGCCGGTGATTACCGAGAAATCCAGCATGGCTTCCGAATCGAACCAGGTGGTGTTCAAGGTGCGCCGCGACGCGACCAAGCCCGAGATCAAGGCGGCCGTCGAGCAGCTGTTCAAGGTCAAGGTGCTGTCCGTCAACACCATCCTGCGCAAGGGCAAGACCAAGACGTTTCGTGGCGTCAGAGGCAAGCAGCAGGACGTCAAGAAAGCGATCGTCAAGCTCGCCGAAGGCGACAAGATCGACGTGACCACGAGGATCTAGCGCGCCATGGCCCTCAAAACCTTCAAGCCAACCACGCCGAGCCAGCGTCAGCTCGTGCTCATCGACCGCAGCCATCTGTGGAAGGGCAAGCCCGTCAAGGCGCTGACCGAAGGCCTCACCAAGTCGGGCGGCCGCAACAATCAGGGCCGCGTGTCCATGTGGCATCGCGGCGGCGGCCACAAGCGCAGCTACCGCATGGTCGATTTCAAGCGCGGCAAGCTCGGCATGCCGGCGACCGTGGAGCGGCTCGAATTCGATCCGAACCGCACCGCGTTCATTGCGCTGATCCGTTATGAGGACGGCGAGCTCGCCTACATCCTCGCGCCGCAGCGGCTTGCGGCCGGCGACACGGTGATTGCCGATGCCCGCGTCGACGTGAAGCCCGGCAACGCCATGCCGCTCGCCAATATGCCGATCGGCACCATCGTCCACAATGTGGAGATGAAGGTCGGCAAGGGCGGCCAGATCGCGCGCGCCGCCGGCACCTATGTGCAGCTCGTCGGCCGCGATGCGGGCTACGCCATCCTCAGGCTCAATTCCGGCGAGACGCGCATGGTGCCGGCCGCCTGCATGGCGACCGTTGGCGCCGTGTCAAACCCGGACAACTCCAACGTCTCGATCGGCAAGGCCGGCCGCATGCGCTGGAAGGGGCGCAAGCCGGTCGTGCGCGGCGTGGCCATGAACCCGGTCGATCACCCGCACGGCGGCGGCGAAGGCCGTACCTCCGGCGGACGGCACCCGGTGACGCCCTGGGGCAAGTCCACCAAGGGCAAGAAGACGCGTTCGAACAAGGCGAGCGACAAGTTCATCCTGCGCAGCCGCCATACGAAGAAGAAAGGTTAGGCTCGTGGCACGCTCCATTTGGAAGGGTCCGTTCGTCGACGGGTATTTGCTGAAGAAGGCCGAGAAGGCGCGCGGGTCGGGCTCGAACGCGGTGATCAAGATGTGGTCGCGCCGTTCGACCATCCTGCCGCAATTCGTCGGCCTCACCTTCGGCGTGCATAACGGTCAGAAGCATATTCCGGTGCTGGTCACCGAGGACATGGTCGGTCACAAATTCGGCGAGTTCGCGCCGACGCGGACCTTCTACGGTCACGCCGCGGACCGCAAGGCGAAGAGGGCGAAGGCGTAATGGGCAAGCCGCAGCGCGAACGCACGCCTCGCGGAAAACGAGGCGAGGGCGGTGACCAAGCTCCTGCGCGTGAGCCCGCAGAAGCTGAACCTGCTTGCCCAGCTGATCCGCGGCAAGAAGGTCGACAAGGCGCTCGCCGATCTCACCTTCTCGCGCAAGCGCATCGCGCGCGACGTGAAGAAGACGCTGGAATCGGCCATCGCCAATGCCGAGAACAACCACGACCTCGATGTCGACGCGCTGATCGTCTCAGAGGCCTATGTGGGCAAGGGGTTGGTGATGAAACGCTTGAAGCCAAGCGCGCGCGGGCGCGCGAGCCGCATTGAGAAACCGTTCGCGCAGATCACCGTTATCGTGCGCCAAGTCGAGAGCCTGCTTGATGGGACAGAAGGTCAATCCGATCGGGCTTAGGCTCGGCATCAACCGCACTTGGGATTCGCGCTGGTACGCGACCAGAGGCGAATATGCGCGGCTGCTGCATGAGGATCTGAAGATGCGCGAGCACATCCTCACCTCGCGCAAGCAGGCCGGGATCTCCAAGGTGGTGATCGAGCGCCCGCACAAGAAATGCCGGGTGACGGTGCACACCGCGCGTCCGGGCATCCTGATCGGCAAGAAGGGCGCCGATATCGAGAAGCTCCGCCGCGAGCTCGCCGCGATGACCGACTCCGAGGTGCATCTCAACATCGTCGAGGTGCGCAAGCCGGAGATTGACGCCACGCTGGTGGCCGAGGGTATTGCTCAGCAGCTCGAGCGCCGCGTGGCCTTCCGCCGCGCCATGAAGCGCGCCGTGCAGTCTGCCATCCGCATGGGCGCGCTCGGCATCCGCATCAATTGCGGCGGCCGGCTCGGCGGCGCGGAAATTGCGCGCATGGAGTGGTACCGCGAGGGCCGCGTGCCGCTGCATACGCTCCGCGCCGACATCGACTACGGCACGGCGCTCGGGCGCACCGCCTATGGCATCATCGGCGTCAAGGTGTGGATCTTCAAGGGCGAGATCATGGCCCACGATCCCATGGCGCAGGAGCACCGGGCGCTTGAGGCACAGGAAGGTGGACGCTCTACGGGTCGCCGCGAGGCCCCCAGGCGCAGGCTTGAACCACGGATTGAACGGTCATGTTGCAACCGAAACGCACGAAATACCGCAAAGCCCATAAGGGCCGCATCAAGGGAGCGGCGTCGAGCGCCATCAGCTTGAGCTTCGGCTCGCATGGACTGAAGGCGCAGGAGCCTGCCCGCATCACCGCGCGGCAGATCGAAGCGGCGCGCCGGGCGATGACGCGGCAGATGAAGCGCGCCGGCCGCGTGTGGATCCGCCTGTTCCCCGACGTGCCGGTGTCGAAGAAGCCGACCGAAGTGCGCATGGGTAAAGGCAAGGGCACGCCCGAGTTCTGGGTGGCCAGGGTGAAGCCCGGCCGCGTGATGTTCGAGATCGACGGCGTGACCGACGCCGTGGCGCGAGAGTCGCTCCGGCTTGGCGCCGCCAAGCTGCCGCTCAAGACGCGCGTGGTCTCGCGCATCGCGGAGGCTTGAGGACCATGAAGGCGGCCCAAGTGCGCGGCATGACGGTCGATCAGCTCAATGACGAGCTGGTCAAGCTCAAAAGGAGCAGTTCAACCTGCGCTTCCAGGCGGCCTCTGGCCAGCTTGAGAACACGGCGCGGGTGAGAGAGATCAGGCGCGACATCGCGCGCATTCAGACCATCACGCGCCAGAAGAGCGCCGCCGGCGCCAAGGCTTGAGGACGTAACAGAGATGCCGAAACGAGTACTGCAAGAGGTCGTGGTGAGCGACAAGAACGACAAGACGGTGGTGGTCCGCGTCGAGCGCCGCTTCACGCATCCTTTGCTGCAAAAGACCGTGCGGCGGTCCAAGAACTATCACGCCCATGACGAGAAGAACGAGTTCAAGGTGGGCGAGATGGTGTGGATCGAGGAATGTCCGCCGATCTCCAAGCAGAAGCGCTGGACTGTGCTGCCGCGCGAGCAGAGCAACGAGCTAGAGGGTCGAGGCTGCCATGATCCAGATGCAGACCAATCTCGATGTCGCCGACAATTCCGGCGCGCGCCGCGTGCAGTGCATCAAGGTGCTCGGCGGGTCGAAGCGCAAATATGCCTCGATCGGCGACACCATCGTGGTCTCGGTGAAAGAGGCGATCCCGCGCGGCCGCGTGAAGAAGGGTCAGGTGATGAAGGCCGTGGTGGTGCGCACCGCCAAGGGCGTGCGCCGCCCGGACGGCTCGATCATCCGCTTCGACCGCAATGCCGCGGTGCTGGTCAACCCGCAAGGCGAGCCGATCGGCACGCGCATCTTCGGTCCCGTAACCCGCGAGCTCAGAGCCAAGAAGCACATGAAGATCGTGTCGCTCGCGCCGGAGGTCCTCTAGATGGCCAGGCTCAAGATCAAGAAGGGCGACCACGTGGTGGTGCTCACCGGCAAGGACAAGGGCAAGCACGGCGAGGTGCTGAAGATGATGCCGACGGAGAACCGCGCCATCGTCAAGGGCGTCGCCATGATCAGGCGGCACCAGCGCCAGACCGCGACCCAGGACGGCGGCATCATCTCCAAGGAAGCCGCCATCCATATTTCCAACCTGGCGCTCGAGGATCCCAAGGACGGGAAGCCGACGCGCGTCGGGTTCAAGTTTCTGAAGGACGGGCGCAAGGTCCGCTTTGCCAAGCGCTCCGGCGAGGTGATCGATGGCTGAGACCGCTTATATCCCACGGCTCAAGCAGCAATATCAGGACGTGCTTCGCGGCGAGCTCATCAAGGAGTTCGGCTATGCGAACCCGATGCAGGTGCCGCGGCTCGACAAGGTCGTGCTGAACATGGGCGTCGGCGAGGGCGTCGCCGATTCCAAGAAGGTGACCGCCGCCGCCGCCGATCTTGCGCTGATCGCCGGGCAGAAGCCGGTGATCACCAGGCGCGGAAGTCGATCGCCACCTTCAAGCTGCGCGAGGGCATGCCGATCGGCGCCAAGGTCACGCTTACGCCAGAACCGGATGGTACGAGTTCGTCGATCGGCTGGTGAACATCGCGCTGCCGCGCGTGCGCGACTTCCGCGGACTGAACCGAAGAGCTTCGACGGCCGGGGCAATTTCACCCTCGGGCTCAAGGAGCACATCATTTTCCCCGAGATCAACTTCGACAAGGTCGAGGAGATCTGGGGCATGGACATCGTTGTATGCACCACGGCGCCTACCGACGACGAGGCGCGCGCGTTGCTGAAGCATTTGAACTTTCCGTTCCGCAGCTAAGGGCATGGCGTCTTGACGCTGCGTTAGGAGGACTGAATGGCAAAGACGAGCATGGTCGAGCGGAACAATAAGCGCCGCCGGCTGGCCAAGAAATTCAAGGCGCGGAGAACGCGGCTCAAGGCGATCGCCGCCGACCGCAAGCTTCCGGCCGAGGAGCGCTTCGCGGCGCGACTTAAACTTGCCGAGCTGCCGCGCAACTCCTCGCCGACGCGCATCCGCAACCGCTGCGACCTCACCGGGAGGCCGCGCGGCTATTACCGCAAGCTCCGCATGTCGCGCATCGCGCTGCGCGATCTCGCGAGCCAAGGACAGATTCCCGGAATGACTCAAGTCGAGCTGGTAGGACCACTGATGAGCATCAACGATCCCCTAGGCGATATGCTCGCGCGCATCCGTAACGCGCAGATGCGCCACAAGGCTAAGGTGACGACGCCTGCCTCCAAGCTTGCGCGAGCATGTGCTCGACGTGTTGGTGGAGGAGGGCTTCATCCGCGGCTATGCGCGCGTCGATTACACCGGCGGCCGGTCGGAGTTCGATATCGAGCTCAAATATTTCGACGGCGAGCCGGTGATCAAGGATATCAAGCGAATATCGACGCCGGGGCGGCGGGTGTATTCCTCGGTGCGCGATCTGCCGACCGTCGCCAACGGACTTGGCGTCTCCATACTTTCGACGCCGAAGGGCGTCATGTCCGACTCCCGCGCCCGCACCGAGAATGTGGGCGGCGAAATTCTCTGCAGCGTGTTCTAGGACTCTGAGGACGAAGGGCGATTTCGATGTCGCGGATTGGCAAAAAGCCGGTGACCATTCTCGAGCGGCGTAACCGCCTCGGTGAATGGCCAGGAGGTGGCGGTGAAGGGCCCGAAGGGCGAGCTCAAGCACGTCCTCGTGGACGATGTCATCGCCAAGCTCGAGAATGGCGGCATCGAGGTCGCGCCGCGCGAGGACACGCAGAACGCGCGTGCCATGTGGGGCATGTCGCGGACGCTGATCTCGAACCTGATGACCGGCGTGACCGAAGGCTTCACCAAGAAGCTCGAGATCACCGGCGTGGGTTACCGGGCCGCGGTGGCAGGGATCGAACCTCCAGCTCCAGCTCGGCTACAGCCACGACGTCGTCTTCCCGATCCCGCAAGGCATCCAGGTGGTGTGCCCGAAGCCGACCGAGATCGTGATCACCGGCATCGACAAGCAGAAGGTGGGACAGGTGGCGGCCGAGATCAGAAAGTTCCGGCCGCCGGAGCCCTATAAGGGCAAGGGCGTCCGCTATGCCGGCGAGTACATCCTCCGCAAAGAGGGCAAGAAGAAGTAGCGGGATCGGCCATGAGCGCTTTGAACGAAGGTATTTATGCCGGCGTGCACAACGCGTGCGCCATACGCTCAAGCGTAAGGCGCATGGCCGCGCGCGCCTGTCGGTGTTCCGCTCGTCCAAGCACATCTACGCCCAGGTGATCGACGACGATGCAGGGCGCACCGTGGCTCGCGGCCTCGACGCTGGACAAGGACCTGAAGGACGCCCTGCAAGAAGGGCAGCGATCTCGACGCGGCGCAAGCCGTCGGCAAGCTCGTCGCCGAGCGGGCGCTGAAGGCCGGCGTCACCAGACGTCGGTGTTCGACCGCGGCGGCTATCTCTACCATGGGCGCGTCAAGGCGCTCGCCGATGCTGCCCGCGAGGCAGGCACTGAATTTCTAAAGGACCGAAGAGTCATGGCAGATCGTAAAGGCGGCAGAGGCGGCGAACGCGTAGAGACCGCGATGATCGCGGAGCGCGACAGCGAGTTCGTCGACAAGCTCGTGCACATCAATCGCGTGGCCAAGGTGGTGAAGGGCGGACAGGCGCTTCGGCTTCGCCGCGCTGGTCGTCGTCGGCGACCAGAAGGGCCGCGTCGGCTTCGGCCACGGCAAGGCGCGCGAGGTGCCCGAGGCGATCCGCAAGGCGCACCGAGGCGGCCAAGCGCAACCTGATCACGGTGCCGCTGCGCGAAGGCCGCACGCTGCATCACGACGTGACCGGCCAGTCACGGCGCCGGCCGCGTCGATCCTGCGCGCGGCGCCGGCCGGCACCGGCATCATCGCCGGCGGCCCGATGCGCGCGGTGTTCGAGACGCTCGGCATCCAGGACGTGGTGGCGAAGTCGCTCGGCATCGTCAAACCCCTACAACATGGTTCGCGCGACCTTCGATGCGCTCAAGCCATCAGGATTCGCCGCGCGCGGTGTGCGGCGCGCCGCAACATCAAGGTGTCCGACGCTGCAGTGCGCGCCGCAGTCGGCGGCGACGCCGAAGCGGTGGCCGATAGCAGAGCCGCGCGTCTAGCGCGCGATAGAGTTAACGACATGGCCAAGGCCGACAAAGACGATCAAGGTCGAGCAGATCGGCAGCCCGATCCGCCGCCGATCACTGCAGCGCGCGACCCTGATCGGGCTCGGGCTCAACAAGATCGGCCGCGTCACCGGACGCTGCAGCGACACGCCCGCAGGTGCGCGGCATGATCGCCAAGGTTCAACATCTCGTCCGCGTCGTCGACGACGAGGCAGATGAAAGTCAATGGTAGATCATGCGGCTAGAATGAGAGCTCAGCGATATCGCCGACAGCGCCGGCGCGCGCAAGAAGCGTATGCGCGTCGGCCGCGGCATCGGCTCAGGCATGGGCAAGACCGCTGGCCGCGGCGGCAAGGGCCAGACCGCGCGCTCCGGCGTGCGCCATCAAGGGCTTCGAAGGCGGCCAGATGCCGCTGCATCGGCGCCTGCCGAAGCGCGGCTTCAACAACATCTTCCGGCTCGACTTCGCCTGAGATCAATCTCGACCGGCTGCAGGAGGCGATCGACGCCAAGCTGGTCGACGCCAACGAAACCGTCACCGTCGAATCGCGCTGGTGAAGGCCGGGCGTGATGCCGCCGCGCGCCAAGTGACGGCCTGCGGCTGCTCGGCCGCGGCGAACTCAAGGCCAAGCTTGCGCGATCGAGGTGCACGGCGCCTCGAAATCCGCGATCGCGGCGGTCGAGAAGGCCGGCGGCACGGTGAAGATCCTGGCCCCGGCCAAGAAGAGAAGAAGGCGAGGCGGCGTAACATCTGCGTCATCGCCCGCTCATTGGCGGGCGATCCGCGCGATAGAACGATGGACTTATCGAAGCCGAGCACCAAATAATGTCCGGCGTCTGCCGATCGCCCCGTCCGGGGCATCGGCGTCGGGGGCGGCAGGAGAAAGCCTGAACATGGTCTCAGCAGCGGAACAACTTGCGGCAAACCTCAATTTCGGCGCCTTGGCGAAAGCCGACGAACTGAAGAAGCCGCATCTGGTTCACGCTGGGTGCGCTGCTTGTTTATCGGCTCGGCACCTACATCCCGCTGCCCGGCATCGACCCCGCGATCTGGGAACAGGTGTTCAAGTCGCAGGCCGGCGGCATCCTCGGCATGTTCAACATGTTCGCCGGCGGCGGCATCCACCGCATGGCGATCTTCGCGCTGAACATCATGCCGTACATCTCGGCATCGATCATCATCCAGCTGCTGACCACGGTTTCGCCGCAGCTCGAGGCGCTGAAGAAGGAAGGCGAGGCGGGCCGCAAGACGCTGAACCAGTACACCCGCTATCTGACGGTGATCCTGGCCGCGTTCCAGGCCTACGGCATCGCCGATCGGCCTCGAGGGCGCCGGCAACGTCGTCACCGATCCCGGGCCTGTTCTTCCGCATCTCGACCGACGATCACGCTGACCGGCGGCACCATGTTCCTGATGTGGCTCGGCGAGCAGATCACCTCGCGCGGCATCGGCAACGGCATCTCGCTGATCATTCTGGCCGGCATCGTCGCCGAGCTGCCCTCGGCGCTCGCCAACATGCTGGAACTCGGCCGCCAGGGCGCGCTGTCGACCGGCCTGATCCTGGTCGTGATCGTGATGGCGGTCGCCGTGATCGCCTTCATCGTGTTCATGGAGCGCGCGCAGCGCCGGCTGCTGATCCAGTATCCGAAGCGCCAGGTCGGCAACAAGATGTTCGAGGGCCAGTCCTCGCATCTGCCGCTCAAGCTCAACACCTCGGGCGTGATCCCGCCGATCTTCGCCTCGTCGCTGCTGCTGCTGCCGACCACGGTTGCGAACTTCAACGCCGGCAAGGGCCCGGAATGGTTCCAGTGGATCACCACCCAGCTCGGCCACGGCCGTCCGCTGTTCCTGTTCCTGTATCTGGCGCTGATCGTGTTCTTCGCGTTCTTCTACACCGCGATCGTGTTCAACCCGACCGAGACCGCCGACAATCTGAAGAAGCATGGCGGCTTCATCCCCGGCATCCGTCCGGGCGAGCGCACCGCCGAATATATCGACTACGTGCTGTCGCGCATCACGGTGCTCGGCGCGATCTATCTGGCGATCGTCTGTCTGATCCCCGAAATCCTGATTTCCTACGCCTCGGTGCCGTTCTATTTCGGCGGCACCTCGCTTCTGATCGTCGTCAGCGTGACCATGGATACGGTGGCGCAGGTGCAGGGCTATCTGCTGGCCCATCAGTATGAGGGGCTGATCAGGAAATCCAAACTCGAGGGCCGCCGCCGCTGATCTCGCGGCAACGCTGCGGTCTGAATTTCAACAAGAGGGTGTGCGGCATTTCGCTCACCAAGCCGGGGGCGAATAGTCATGAGATTGATCCTTTTGGGTCCGCCGGGCGCGGGCAAGGGGACCCAGGCGCAGCGGCTGGTTCAGAAGCACGGCATCGTCCAGCTCTCGACCGGCGAGATGCTGCGCGCGGCGGTCGCGGCCGAAACGCCGGTCGGCCTGCAGGCCAAGGACATCATGGCGAGCGGCGCGCTGGTGCCGGACGAGATCGTGATCGGGATCATCTCCGACCGTCTCGACCAGCCCGACATGAAGAACGGTTTCATCCTCGACGGCTTTCCGCGCACGGTGCCGCAGGCGGCAGCCCTCGACGAACTCCTGAAGAGGAAGCACATCAAGCTCGACGCCGTGATCGAACTGCGCGTCAACGAGAGCGCGCTGCTGCAACCGCGTGGAGACGCGCGTTGCGGAGATGCGGGCCCGCGGCGAGGAAGTGCGAATCGACGACACCCCGGAAGTGCTGTCGAAGCGGCTGGCGAGCTACCGTGCGCATGACCGAGCCGCTGATTCACTATTATTCGGAGCGGCGGAAGCTTCGACCGTCGACGGCATGATGACCATCGAGCACGTCACCCGGAGATTAACCGGATCCTGGCCGCGATCGGCGCGGTGGAACCCGAGGCCGCGGTGCCGGCCAGAAGGCCGCGGCGAGCCGCCACGGAAGACCGTCCAAGCCGGCGGGCAAAAGGCTGCCAAAACGGCCAAGAAGGCCGCCAAAGCCGGCCCCAAAGGGCCAGGAAAGCCGGCTTCCAAGGCAAGGCCGAGCGGAAGCCGGCCAGGCGGCCAAGGGCAGGAACCGCAGGCCAAAAGGCGGCAAAAAGACCGCAAGAAAGACCACTGCAAAGGCCTCAAAAAGGTCACGAAAAAGCGAGCTAAGCGATAGAGGCGGTTGACGAAACCGAGTTGAATCCTTTAATAAGCCCCGCATCCAAGTCGGATAGTTTTTGACGATGCCGGGCCCCGAAGCAGATCTGAGGGGAAGGGCGTCGTGTTCGCGTTTGCGGACACCTGCCCGAGATAGCAAGAACTTAAAGCCGGTCCAGCGAGGGATCGGCGACAGGAGAGAAGTCCGTGGCCCGTATTGCCGGCGTGAATATCCCGACCAACAAGCGCGTGCTGATCGCGCTCCAGTACATCCATGGCATCGGCCAGAAGAACGCGGCCGAGATCATCGAGAAGGTCAAGATCCCGACGGATCGTCGCGTCAGCCAGCTGAGCGACCAGGAAGTCCTGCAGATCCGCGAAGTGATCGACCGCGACTATCTGGTCGAAGGCGATCTTCGTCGTGAGATCGGCATCAACATCAAGCGTCTGATGGACCTCGGCTGCTATCGCGGCCTGCGTCATCGTCGCGGCCTGCCGGTGCGCGGCCAGCGCACCCACACCAATGCGCGCACGCGCAAGGGTCCGGCCAAGTCGATCGCCGGCAAGAAGAAGTAATTTGCGAATAGCGAGTAGCGAGAGCGGCGGAATCGCATTCGCTATCGCCATTCGCTACTCGCTTCTTAGGTGTAGCCGCTGGCATTACGGCGGCGTTTGAGATCACAGGAAAGGTTTTGGTAATGGGCAAGGAAGCCACCCGCGTACGCCGTCGCGAACGCAAGAACATCGCCTCCGGCATCGCGCACGTGAATTCGTCGTTCAACAACACGACCATCACCATCACCGATGCGCAGGGCAACACCATTGCCTGGTCCTCGGCCGGCACGATGGGCTTCAGCGGCTCGCGCAAGTCGACTCCTATGCCGCGCAGGTCGCGGCCGAAGACGTTTCCAAGAAGGCGCAGGAACACGGCATGCGCACGCTGGAAGTGGAAGTTGCAGGCCCCGGTTCGGGCCGTGAATCGGCGCTTCGCGCGCTGCAGGCGGCGGGCTTCACCGTGACGTCGATCCGCGACGTGACGACGATCCCGCACAATGGCTGCCGTCCGCGCAAGCGCCGGCGCGTTTGATGTTTGGTCGCGGGCGGCTCGCACCGCCTCGCGATTGTTTTGAATTTTGACAGCCGCGGACTGATCCGCGGATCTCCAACGCCGGTGATTTGAAGGCAGATCGACTGGCCGGTCTATTGACCCGAAGGGGTGACAAAGTGACGATCCAGAAAAATTGGCAAGAACTTATTCGACCGAACAAGCTGCAGGTAACGCCGGGCACCGATGCGACCCGGTTTGCGACCGTGGTCGCCGAACCGCTCGAGCGCGGCTTCGGCCAGACGCTCGGCAACGCGCTGCGCCGCATCCTGCTGTCGTCGCTGCAGGGCGCCGCCGTGCAGTCGGTGCACATCGACGGCGTGCTGCACGAGTTCTCCTCGATCGCGGGCGTTCGCGAGGACGTCACCGACATCGTGCTCAACATCAAGGACATCTCGATCAAGATGCAGGGCGAAGGCCCCAAGCGCATGGTCGTGAAGAAGCAGGGCCCGGGCGTCGTCACCGCCGGCGACATCCAGACCGTCGGCGACGTCGTGGTGCTCAATCCCGACCTGCAGATCTGCACGCTGGACGAGGGCGCGGAGATCCGCATGGAGTTCACCGTCGCTTCCGGCAAGGGCTACGTCGCCGCCGAGCGCAACCGTCCCGAGGACGCGCCGATCGGCCTGATCCCGGTCGACAGCCTGTTCTCGCCGGTCCGCAAGGTCTCCTACAAGGTCGAGAACACCCGCGAGGGCCAGATCCTCGACTACGACAAGCTGACCATGACGATCGAGACCAACGGCGCGATCACGCCGGAAGACGCGGTGGCCTATGCCGCCCGCATCCTGCAGGATCAGCTCAACGTGTTCGTGAACTTCGAAGAGCCGCGCAAGGAAGTGGCGCAGGAGATCATCCCCGATCTCGCGTTCAACCCGGCGTTCCTCAAGAAGGTCGACGAGCTCGAACTGTCGGTGCGTTCGGCAAACTGCCTGAAGAACGACAACATCGTCTACATCGGCGACCTCGTGCAGAAGTCGGAAGCGGAAATGCTCCGCACCCCGAACTTCGGCCGCAAGTCGCTGAACGAGATCAAGGAAGTGCTGGCCCAGATGGGTCTGCATCTCGGCATGGAAGTGCCGGGCTGGCCGCCGGAGAACATCGACGAGCTCGCCAAGCGCTTCGAGGATCACTACTGATCTGACATTATCGTCGATGGCCGGGACTTCCCGGCCATCAGCGTTACCGGGCGAACGCAGGCAGCCCACCTGAGCAACATGTCCGACGAACCGTCGCGACGAAGACAAATCAAGGAATAGATCAATGCGTCACGGCAAGGTTCATCGTAAGCTCAACCGCACCGCCGAGCATCGCAAGGCGATGTTCGCCAACATGTGCGCGGCGCTGATCAAGCACGAGCAGATCGTCACCACGCTGCCGAAGGCGAAGGAATTGCGCCCGATCGTCGAGAAGCTGGTCACGCTCGGCAAGAAGGGCGGGCTCGCCATGCGCCGCCAGGCGATCTCCGAGATGCGCGACAAGGATCAGGTCCGCAAGCTGTTCGACGTGCTGGCCACCCGCTACAAGGACCGCCAGGGCGGCTACACCCGCATCATCAAGGCCGGCTTCCGCTACGGCGACAACGCGCCGATGGCCGTGATCGAATTCGTCGACCGCGACGTCGATGCCAAGGGCCTGGATTCCGGCCCGGTGCAGGAAAAGTCCGCCGAAGCGGCGTAAGCTCTTTTCCGGATAGATTTCAAAAGCGGCGCCTCAGGCGCCGCTTTTTGTTTGCGCACGACCGTCTGCGCAGGCAGCGTGATTGCGGTCGCACCGCTGCCGCTCCCGATATCTCCGTCATCAACGATGGAGATAGCCTCATGAAAATCGATCTTTCGGGCAAGACGGCGCTGGTGACGGGCTCGACCTCCGGCATCGGCCACGCCATCGCCAGGGCACTCGCTGCTGCGGGCGCCGACGGTGGTGGTCAATGGCCGCACGCAGGCCAAGGTCGATGCCGCGGTCGCCGCGATTGCCAAGAGCGGTGCCTGGCGCCAAGGTTCGCGGCGTCGCCGCCGATGTCTCGACGGCAGCCGGATGCGAGACGCTGGCCACGGCCTGCCGGACGTCGACATCCTCATCAACAACGCCGGAATCTTCGAGCCGAAGGGCTTTTTCGACATTCCTGACGAGGACTGGAGCCGCTTCTTCGAGGTCAACGTGATGTCCGGCGTGCGGCTGTCGCGCGCCTACATGCCGGGCATGCTGAAGCGCAACTGGGGCCGCATCGTCTTCATCTCCTCCGAATCCGCGCTGAATATTCCGAAGGAGATGATCCACTACGGCATGACCAAGACCGCGCAGCTTTCGGTCTCGCGCGGGCTTGCCGAAATGACCTGCGGCACCGCGGTGACGGTCAATTCGGTGCTGCCGGGACCGACCATGTCGGAGGGCGTTGAAACTTTCGTCGGAGATCTCGCGAAGCAAAACGGCCAGTCGGTGGATGAGGCCGGCGGCGAGCTTCGTCAAGCAGCACCGGCCGACGTCGCTGATCCAGCGCTTTGCCAGCGTCGAGAGAGATCGCCAACATGGTGGTCTATATCAGCTCGAAGGAGGCCTCCGTCACCAACGGCGCCGCGCTGCGGGCCGAAGGCGGCATCATCCAGACCATCGCGTGAGGTGAGAAATGTCGGCCTATGTCATTTCCGAAGTCGATGTGCGTGACGCGGCGGGCTTCGAGGCGTATCGCACCATCGCTGCCGAAGCGATCGCGCATTATGGCGGCCGCTACCTGGTCGCGCGGCGGCGCAGCAAACGCGGCCGAAGGCGGCCCGCCGCCGAAGACACTCATCGTCGTCGAATTTCCTTCGATGGAGCGCCTGCGCGAATGGTACGCCTCGCCGGAATACGCCGAGGCGCTCGCTGCGGCGAACCGCGCTGGACCGCCGCCTGATCTTTGTCGAGGGCGTCGCGTCGGTTTAAGCGTGGTGCGCGAAATCGACTGACGGCTCCTGTTGTGCAGTTCAAGAAGAGGGCCGCCACGTTCGGCGGCCTCTCATATACCGATTACCGCTACCCGATCACCAGCGGTTCCAGTAGCCACCGTAGTACCGAGGACGCGGATAGTAAGCGTACGCCGGAACGATACACGCGGCGGACATACGGCCCGCCGTAGTAGGACCCGTATCCGCCGCCATAGTAAGCCGGCGCGTACCACCGCCGTAGCCACCGCCGTAATAGCCGCCGTAGTAGGCCGGGGCGTATCCACCGCCATAACCATATTCCCGGCGCATAGCCGTCATAGTATCCGTAGCCGGGACCGTAGGCGTAGGCGCTGGAGGCGATTCCTCCGATCACCGCCCCCGCGATAAGCCCGCCAGCCACGCCCGGGAAGAATCCGCCACGCCAGCACCTGCGCGGGCGCCGGTGCTGCGATGGTGGCGAGGCCGAGCGTTGCCGCGGCGGCCATTACCAAAGGTGCTTTCCTCATGGACCACTCCTTTCCGTAGGACAGACGCCAAACATTTTACATTCGAGCGGAGTTCGCTCTTTCGTAAAACAGAGCACTCGATAAACACTTTCGAGTGAAGTTCGTTGCCCATGTGCCGGCTTGCAAACGGCTTTGGCGGCAAATTTAACTTTCATGAACGGGGGTTCCAGGCGACGGGGAAGGGAGCCTTCGTTGCGAAGCACCATTCTTCCGGGATATGGAACTTGCGGCGCGATAATCTGCTCACGGAGAGCGCCGCGAGCATCTGTCTCAGTCGTCTTGGGCGAGTAGCATGCGGCGCAGGCCGTTGAACCGTGATGTTCGCCGAGCAGGCTCAGTCGAAATCCAGAAAACCGGGCCGGCCGGAAATCGGCGGCCGACGGCGCAGCCAGGCGAGATCGGGGACGGGACGGGCCGTCTCCGGATTGGCGGCAAGCAGCGCCTCGATCTCGCGGGCAACCGAAAGCGTCGCGACATCGCCGCCGCGCGGGCCGATGATCTGGATGCCGAACGGCAATCCGGCGCCGTCGCGGCCAGCCGGTATCGCCACCACCGGGTGTCCGGCATTGGTCACCGCATAGGCCAGCGCCAGCCAGTGGAAATAGCTTTTTGTCGGCGTGCCGTCGATCGTGGCCGGGTAGAGCTCCGACCACGGCCGCGGGCTGATCGTGACCGTCGGCGCAATGACAAAATCATGTTCGCCGAAGAATTGTTGCCAGCTCCGGTAGAGCGCGGTCTGCAGCGAGAGCGCACGCGCCACGTCGAGCGCGGAATAGCCGAGCCCCTCGGCGACGTTGTCGCGAATATTGGGCCCTACCTTGTCCGGATACTTTTCCGCAAGCTCACGGTGACGCCCCAGAAATGCGACGGCGCGCAACATCCGGAACACCTCGTCGGCATGGCTGCAGTCCGGATGGGTCCATTCGAGGCTGCGGAAGGCCGATCCGAATGTCGCGAGCTTCGTCCTGAACGTCTCGGCGATGGCGCGCTCCGTCGGCGCAAATCCGAAATCGGTGTCGCCGCGATCCGCAAGCCGGCGAGATCGGTCGCTGGCGGATCGCGATAGGTCGCGCGCTCGGGCGTTCCGCCGGCGTGAAGGATCGCCGACAGCGGATCGCGCGCGTCGCGATCCAGCATGCAGGAAAGCATCAGGCACGCGTCCGATACAGTTCTCGCCATCGGCCCGAGCTGCGAGATCTGCAGCCAGGCCATGTTGCGGCTGTTGCTGGCGATCAGCCCGGGCGAGGGCCGAATCCGACGACACCGCAAAACGCGGCGGGGTTCCTGCACCGAGCCTCCGGTGTCCGAACCGGTCGCCAGCGGCACCATGCCGGTGGCGAGCGCTACCGCCGATCCGCCGGATGAGCCGGCGGCGGAACGATCGGGGTCGAACGGGATTGCCGGTGGCGCCATGAAGCGCGTTGCGGGTGTTGCCGCCCGCGCCCCATTCGGGGACGTTGGTCTTGCCGATGACGATGGCGCCGGCGCGCTTGAGCATCGCGACGATAGCCTTCATCCTCGGCCGCGATGTTGTCCGCGAACAGCACGCTGCCAAAACTCGTCGGCAGTCCCTTGGCGTCGATCAGATCCTTGACCCCGAGCGGAAGCCCGTGCAGCGCGCCGAGGCTATCGCCGCGCATCACGGCAGCCTCGCTCGCCTCGCGCCGCTGCGCGCGCCGTCTCGAACGAGCGCGCGATCACCGCATTGACGGCGGGATCGACCTCCTCGATCCGCCGGATGCAACTGTCCATGCAGTTCGACCGGCGAAAGCTTGCGCTCGCCGATCAGCGCCCGCGCCGTTACCGCGGGCAGGTCGCACGGCTCGGTCATGTCAGGATTACTCTTCCTTGATCCCGCCCTGGCGGGCCAGTTCCTTCATCTCGGCGGTTTCCTTGGCGATGAATCCCGGCCAGTCCGAATAGCGCTTGAAGGCGCGCTTCGTACCCGACCTTCTGGAAACGCTCGATCACCGAAGGGCTGGCGATCGCCTCTTCCAGCACCGAGGCCAGCCGGTCGCGAATGGCCGGCGGGATTCCCTTGGGCACGACCACGGTACCCCAGGAGACAAGGTCGATATTGGGATAACCGAGTTCGGCGAGCGTCGGAACGTCGGGAAGGAACTGCGAGCGCTTGGCGGAGAACACCGCCAGCGGGCGAACCGTGCCGGCTTCGATCTGCGGCCTGATCGCGATCACGGTGTCGACGTGGTACTCGATGTGCTTGCCCATCAGGTCGTTCATCGCGGCGCGCTGCCCCTGTAGGGCAGGTGCACCATCTTGATGCCGGCACTCGATTTGAACAGCTCGCCGGCAAAATGCGAAATGGTCGCCACGCCAAGAGGAGCCAGCGACAGCTTGTCGGGATTAGCCTTGGCCGCGGCGACCAGCGCAGCGACGTCCTTGATCGGGTTGTCGCGATGGGTGACCAGCAACCATGCGCTATGGTGCCGGTCTGGGCGATCGGCTCGAAATCCTTTGCGCTGTCGATACGGCACCGTTCTCCTTCACCGCATTCTGCAAGGTGAAGGTCGAATTCGAGCTGGAGAACAGGGTGTAGCCATCGGGCGCCGCGTTGGCGACCTCCCTTGGCTGCGATCGTGGTACGCCGCCGCCGGGGCGATTGAGCACGATCACGGGCTTGCTCCAGACGCGTCTCGAGCTCGCTGGCAACGATGCGCCCGACGACGTCCGGAGGCTCCGCCCGCCGGAAAGGGCACGATCAACTGCAGCGGTTTCAGGGTAGTTGCCTTGCGCTGCTGCGATCGACGCACAGCCCACGCACAGAGCCGACGCCATCGCGGCCGTCAAGAAACATCCGTATCATGTCGAAACAGGTCTCCTGTCTTCCGTGTTCCCCGGCAATTCGCGCCGGGGTTTTCGGCGACAGCCATCCCGGATCGATGGAACAAGGTCCCTTGAATCGACGCGTCCCGATCAACCCTGTCGTTGGGACTGCTACCATCCCTCCAGCACGATCTTGCCGCGCGATTTGCCGCTCTCGAGCAGCGCATGCGCACGCTTCAGATTGGCCGCGTTGATGGTGCCAAAGGTCTGGTCGAGCGTGGTGCGCAGCACGCCTTTGTCGATGAGGTCGGCGACGTCGTTCAGCAGATGATGCTGCGCGATCATGTCAGGCGTCTGGAACGAGGAGCGCGTGAACATCGACTCCCAGTGGATCGAGACCGCCTTGCCCTTGAAGGCGCTGACGTTGAATTCCGGGGGATCGTCGATCAATCCGAATTTGCCCTGCGGCGCGATGAAGTCGGCGATCGCCTTGTAGTGCTGGTCGGTGAAGGTGAGGCTCGCGACGAGGCCGACCGGCGGCACCTTCAGCTTCTCGATCTGCTCCTTCATCGGCTTTGCAGTGATCAATCACGGCGTGAGCGCCGAGGTCGAGGCACCATTTCTGCGATTCCGGCCGCGTCGCGGTGGCGACCACGGTCAGGCCGGTGAGGCGGCGCGCCAGCTGGATCAGGATCGAGCCGACGCCGCCGGCGCCGCCCATGATCAGAAGCGTGCGCGGATCGACGCTCTTGCCCGGCACCGCGCCGAGGCGATCGAACAGCAATTCCCAGGCGGTGATCGAGGTCAGCGGCAGCGCGGCGGCTTGCGCGAAGGACAGCGTCTTCGGCTTCTTGCCGACGATGCGCTCGTCGACCAGATGGAATTCCGAGTTGGTGCCCTGGCGCTGGATCGAGCCGGCGTAAAACACTTCATCGCCGGGCTTGAAGAGGGTGACATCGGGCCCAACGGCATCGACGACGCCGGCGGCATCGTAGCCCAGGATTTTTGTTTCACCCTCGGGCGGGGCGGCGCGCTTGCGCACCTTGTAATCGACCGGGTTGGCCGAGATCGCCTTGACGGCGACCAGGATATCGCGACCCTTCGGCGCAGGTTTCGCGGTCTCGAAATCGATCAACGCATCCGCCGTCATCGATCGGCAGCGACTTCTTGTATCCGACGGCCTTCATGCCTCATCTCCCTGTGCTGGCGCTTCCGCCTGCCAGCGTAAATGTCCGGCTGGCATCCACTTGGCAAGTACTGTAAATTGAGGGAACTAGTCCCTGTTCGGATACTATTGGAAAATACCATGAAACGGCGAGATTTTGCCCATCGCCCCGGCTGCGCGGTCGAAGCGACGCTCGATCTGATCGACGGCAAATGGAAGGGGTCATCCTGTTTCACCTCCAGGCGGGCACCCAGCGCTTCGGCGAGTTGCGGCGGCGGATGCCCGGCATCACCCAGCGCATGCTGACAAAGCAGCTCCGCGCGCTCGAGGACGATAACCTCGTGATCCGCAAGGTCTATGCCGAAGTGCCGCCGCGGGTCGAATACACGCTGTCGGAAACCGGCGAAAGCCTGCGGCCGGTGATCGATACGCTGAAGGCCTGGGGCGAGCGCCATCAGGAGCAGCTATCCTGTGCGCCGGCGCCCGAGCCACTCAAGGCGCCCGATCGCGCCGCCTAGTTTCCCTTCTCTCGCCACCGGCTCCCGCCTATATCAGGGGCGCCGAATATCAGGATTTTTGCATGATGTTGATTCGCTCTCTCGCCGTTCTGTTGATCTCCGCGGCTGTCGCGACGCCGGCGCTGGCGCAGGATCGCCGTGTGCCGTCCTCGGCCGCCGAGCTGAAACTTTCCTACGCGCCGATCGTGCAGCGCGTTCAGCCGGCGGTCGTCAACGTCTATGCGGCGAAGACGGTGCAGAACCGCAATCCGCTGCTGGACGATCCGATCTTCCGCCGCTTCTTCGGCGTGCCGGGCCAGCAGCCGGAGCAGATGCAGCGTTCGCTGGGGTCCGGCGTCATGGTCGATCCGTCCGGCCTGGTCGTTACCAACAACCACGTCATCGAAGGCGCCGACCAGGTAAAAATCTCGCTCGCCGACAAGCGCGAATTCGAGGCCGAGATCGTGCTCAAGGACAGCCGCACCGATCTCGCGGTGCTGCGCTTGAAGGACACGAAGGAGAAATTCGCGACGCTCGATTTCGCCAATTCCGATGAACTGCTGGTCGGCGACGTCGTGCTCGCGATCGGCAATCCCTTCGGCGTCGGACAGACCGTAACGCACGGCATCATCTCGGCGCTGGCGCGCACCCAGGTCGGCATCACCGACTATCAGTTCTTCATCCAGACCGATGCCGCGATCAATCCCGGCAATTCCGGCGGTGCGCTGGTCGACATGACCGGCGGCTTGCCGGCATCAACACCGCGATCTTCTCGCGCTCCGGCGGCTCCCAGGGCATCGGCTTTGCGATCCCCGCCAACATGGTGCGCGTGGTGGTGGCCTCGGCGAAGAGCGGCGGCAAGGCGGTGAAGCGGCCGTGGCTCGGCGCGCGCCTGCAGGCGGTGACGCCCGAAATCGCCGAGACGCTGGGATTGAAGCTGCCGAACGGCGCGCTGGTCGCCAATGTCGCGCCGAACAGTCCGGCATCGCGGGCGGGCCTGAAACTGTCCGACCTGATCGTCGCGATCGACGGGCAGACGATCGACGATCCCAACGCGTTCGACTATCGCTTCGCGACGCGGCCGCTCGGCGGCAGCGCGCAGATCGATGTGCAGCGCGCCGGCAAGACCGTAAAGCTCACGGTGCCGCTGGAGACCGCGCCCGACACCGGCCGCGACGAGATCGTGCTGACCGCGCGCTCGCCGTTCCAGGGCGCCAAGGTCGCCAACATCTCGCCGGCGGTGGCCGACGAGTTGCACCTCGATTCCTCCACCGAAGGCGTGGTGGTGACCGATCTTGCCGATGACGGAACGGCCGCCAGCGTCGGATTCCAGAAGGGCGATATCATCCTCGCGGTCAACAATCAGAAGATCGGCAAGAACCAGCGACCTCGACAAGGCGTCGAAGACGTCGTCCAGGCTCTGGCGCATCACCGTGGTGCGCGGCGGCCAGCAGATCAACGTGACGCTCGGCGGATGAACCCGAAGCGACCGCGCGAGGCCAGCCAACCTCTTTGCCGCGGCAGGGATGGAGCAGGACGCGCCGCGTCCGCTGCCGGACAGGCTGCGCCCGCGCTCGCTCGCCGAGGTCGTCGGCCAGGACCATATCCTCGGGCCGGACGGCGCGCTGACGCGCATGCTGGAGACGCGCACGCTGGGCTCGCTGGTCTTCTGGGGCCGCCGGGCACCGGCAAGACCACGGTGGCGCAGGCTGCTCGCGGACGCGACCGAGCTGCATTTCGAGCAGATTTCCGCGGTGTTTTCCGGCGTCGCCGACCTGAAGAAGGTGTTCGACGCCGCGCGCGCGCGCCGCGAGATGGGCAAGGGCACGCTGCTGTTCGTCGACGAGGTGCATCGGTTCAACCGCGCGCAGCAGGATTCGTTCCTGCCCGTGATGGAAGACGGCACCGTGGTGCTGGTCGGCGCCACCACCGAAAATCCGTCCTTCGAGCTCAACGCCGCGCTGCTGTCGCGGGCGCGCGTGCTGGTGTTTCATTCGCTCGATCCGGCCGCGATCGAAAAGCTCTATGCGCCACGCCGAGCAGGTCGAGGGCAGGAAGCTGCCGCTCGACGCGGAAGCGCGCGCCGTGCTGGTGCGGATGGCCGACGGCGATGGCCGCGCCGCGCTGACGCTCGCCGAAGAAGTCTGGCGCGCCGCGCGCAAGGACGAGATCTTCAATGCCGGGCAGTTGCAGGAGATTTTGCAGCGCCGCGCGCCGATCTACGACAAATCCGCCGACGGCCATTACAACCTGATCTCGGCGCTGCATAAATCGGTGCGCGGCTCCGATCCGGACGCGGCGCTGTATTATCTCGCGCGCATGCTGGATGCCGGCGAGGATCCGCTGTTTCTGGCGCGGCGCGTGGTGCGCATGGCGGTGGAAGATATCGGCCTCGCCGATCCGCAGGCGCTGGTGATCTGCAACGCCGCCAAGGACGCCTTTGATTTCCTTGGGGCATCCCGAAGGCGAACTGGCGATCGCGCAGGCCGTGATCTATCTCGCCACCGCGCCGAAATCGAACGCCGCCTACATGGCATTTGGCGCGGCGATGCGGACCGCGAAGGAGGGCGGCTCACTGCTGCCGCCAAAGCACATCCTGAACTCGCCGACCAAGCTGATGAAGTCGGAAGGCTACGGCAGGTGGCTATCGAATACGATCACGACGCACCGGACGCCTTCTCCGGCCAGGACTATTTCCCGGAAGCGCTGGGCCGCCAGACCTTCTACGATCCGCCCGACCGCGGTTTTGAGCGCGAGATCCGCAAGCGACTGGAATACTGGGCGAGGCTGCGGAAGGAGCGCGAGGAGGCCAGGCGCGAATGAGCCGCTTCGAGAATTTTCTTCCATGCTCGTCAAGCAGACAATTCGGGCCGCGCCGTTCGCGGTGCTGCTCGCGTCCATGCGCTCCCTGCCGCCGCTGAAACCGTCGAGGTCGCGCCCGGCGTGCAGGTGACGAAGAGAACGTATGCCGCGCTCGATCAACGAGCAGCCGTTTTTCGGATTTGCGGTCAAGAATCGAGCAGCAGCGGGCGGCTGATGAAACCTTCGTAAGTGCAATCAATCAGGCCGCGGGATCGCGGGAAAAGGCGTTTGAGGAAACAACGAAGCGCGGCTGGAGGGCGATCGCTGCCGGCAGATTCGGTGAAGCCGCCCAGCGATTTAACCAGGCGTTTCTGCTGTCTCCTGAACAGAGCGGCGTTTATCACGGCTTCGCGGCGATCGCTCAGAGCCGCTTTAAAGACCTGGATTCCGCGGACGAACTGTTCAGGATCGCGCGCAAGCAGCCTAATCCGTTGAAGGCACTAAACGCCGATTACGGACGCTTTCTGCTGATCGCAAAGCGGCCGCGCGATGCGCAACCGGTGCTGGAGCAGGCTGTCAAGGATAGTCCCGATTTCGGCGACGCCTGACCAATCTCGCCCGGCGCGGCTGCAAAACGGCGATGCGCCCGCGGCCATGCGCCGCGGCGGATGAAGCGGCCAGACAGCGGCCTTCTGCCGATGCCAATCGCGATCTCGCGATGCTGAGAAATAGCGCCCAATGCAAATGACGCTAATCAACGATCTCGAGCTTTTGTGGCTAGCGCGGAAGACGTCGAGCAGGCTGCGGTCGGCCGGGCCGTATTTGACGTCGCGTTCGATTTTGACGCCCTGATACGGCTCGTTCTCCTGCAGCGGCGCGTAACTGGCTGCGGTCTTGGGCAGGTCAATGACCCGGCCGAGTTCGAGCAGTTTCCAGGCCAGTTCCTCGGACATCGGGCCTTCTGCCCACGCCGTGGTAGCGATCATTGCCGCGGCAATCGCCAGCGCCGATTTCGCCAGTGCCATTTCAGCGTTCCCCGCTGCTTTTCCGGTGGTTTGGCCCCGGCATGGCCGATCTGCACCGCCGATTTGTACCGATTTCACGGTGACGATTCGCGGCATTTGCGCTACGCAAAGGCACACCTTTGGAGCCGAAAATCGCCATGAGCCGTCGCGTCAAGAGACCACTGGCAAAGTCGCGCACGTCTGGCGACCGCCCCAAGGAGCGCCGCCGTTCCGGATCGAAAGCCCGGAGACCGCCTGCAAGGCGACCGGCCGCAGGCCGCGCGCCCCGGCAGCAAGCCGCCGCGCGTTTCCGAGCCGCGGCGAGAGCAAGGCTCTGGCCGTCGCGGCGGAGCCGGCGAAGCGCCGCCGAGCAGCCGTTGCCGACAAAGGTCCAGACCGTCGTCGTGACTGCGGACGAAAACAACATGCGCGTCGACCGCTTTCTCGAGGCGCGCTTTCCCGGCCTGTCGTTCTCCCACATCCAGCGCATCGTCCGCAAAGGCGAGTTGCGCGTCAACGGCAAGCGCGCCGACAGCAAGGACCGGCTGCGAGGAAGGGCAGAGCATTCGCATTCCGCCGCTGAAGCTCGATGCGCCCAAGGCCGCAGGACAGCTCTCGGAAGCTGCGACGAAGACGCTGCAGGCGCTGAAGGACATGATCCTGTACGAGGACGCCGACGTCATGGTGCTGAACAAGCCCGCCGGGCTTGCGGTGCAGGGCGGCTCCGGCATCACGCGAAATGTCGATCGATATGCTGGAAGTGATGCGCGACGCCAAGGGCCAGAAGCCGCGGCTGGTGCACCGGCTCGACAGGGAAACCGTCGGGCTGCCTGCTGATCGCGAAAACCCGCTTTGCCGCGACCGCGCTGACCGGCTCGTTCCGCCATCGCTCCGCGCGCAAGATCTACTGGGCGCTGGTCGCCGGCGTGCCGAAGCCGAAGCAGGGCCGCATCTCGACCTATCTCGCCAAGGAAGAGAGCGAGGACGACACCATCATGCGCGTCGCCAAGCATGGCGACGAGGGCGCGAGCCACGCCGTGACCTATTACGCCGTGGTGGAGACATCGGCGACAGAAGCTCGCCTGGGTGTCGCTGAAGCCGGTCACCGGGCGCACCCATCAATTGCGCGCGCATATGGCGCATATCGATCACGCCATCGTCGGCGATCCCAAATACTTCAACAAGGAGAACTGGCAACTGCCGGGCGGCCTGCAGAACCGGCTGCATCTGCTGGCGCGCCGGATCGTGATCCCGCATCCGCGCGGCGGCGTGATCGACGCCACCGCGCCGCTGCCGCCGCATATGCTGCAATCCTGGAACCTGCTGGGGCTGGAGGCCGACCGGTTCGACCCGATCGAGAACGCGCCCGAGGAGTGATCGGGCAATCGCCGTCGAGGAGCAAGAACGATCAAAGCGAGCTCATGCTAGTCAGTTATCGTTCGGGCTGATCGTGCCTTATCTGAAGCGTTCATTTAGACTCAAGGCTTCACGCATGATCGGCAAACTGGCTCCGCACCGCGCTCTTCTCTTTGCTCGTCGGCTCGGCTGCGACCGTTAGCGTCGCGGCAAACGCGCAGACACTCGCGCTCGTCGGAGGCAAGCTGTATCGCATCGCCTGACGCCACGCCGATTTCGGAGGCCGTGGTTCTGGCGTCCAACGGCGTCATCACCGCGATCGGCAGCCGCAGCGAAGTCCAAATCCCTGCGGATGCGCGGGTCATCGATTGCACCGGAAAGACGCGTCGTCGCCGGCTTCTGGAACAGCCACGTCCATTTCACGGAAGGACCGTGGCGAAACGCGGCGAGTGCACCGGCAGCGTCGCTGGAACGAACACATGCAGGCGATGCTGACGCGGTGGGGTTTCACCACCGTGTGGGATCTCGGCTCCGATCCGAACGACTCGCTGCCGCTGCGCCGCCGCGTCAACTGCGGGCGAAGTCGCCGGGCCCGGCATCTTGTTTGCCGGCAGCATCTTCCCCAAGGGCGGTCATCCCGTCTATCTGCCGCGCTGAGGTGCCGCTCCCGAAGCGGCCACGCCGGAGGAAGCCGCGCAATTGTCGCGCGACTACTCTCGGAATGGGCGAAGACGGCATCAAGCTCTTCACCGGTGCGTTCATGGGCGACAAGCCTGTCGTGAACATGGATCCGGCCATCGCCAAGGCCGCGGTCGATGTCGCGCATGCGCAGGGCAAGCCGGTGTTCGCCCATCCGCAGAACAAAGCTGGCGTGGAAACGGTGATCGCAGCCCGGGTGGACGTGCTCGCCCACACCGTTCCCGGCGAGCCGGGCGGCTTATACGTCCGAGCAGCTCGCGCGCTTCAAGTCGCAAGGGATCGCATTGATCCCGACGCTGTCGCTTTTCACGACCGTCGTCCTCGACCCGGCCGTGACGGCCCGGCTGGTTGCGGCGACCGTCAACCAGCTCAAGCAATTTTCCGGACAACGGCGGCGTCGTTCTGTTTGGGACCGACGTCGGCTTCACCAGGCTCTACGACACCACGCTCGAATACGAACTCATGCACCGGGCGCTTCCGGAGAGCCAGGTGCTCGCCTCCCTGACGACGAATCCCGCGCTGTACTTCAAGGCGGCGAAGAAGGGCAGGGTCGAAACGGGATTTGACGCCGACCTCGTGGTTCTCGACGGCGATCCCATGGCCGATGTCAGCAATCTCGCCAAGGTCGCCTACACCATCCGCGCGGGCAAGGTCATCTATCAGAAGCCGTGAGGGGTTGCGGTTCGGCCGTGCCAACCCAACATGTCTCAGATGAAACGACCTATCGATCGTGATCGGCGCGATAGTGTTGGCGTTGTTTGCGGGCAGTGCCTCGGCGCAGCAGCTATTGATCCCGCCGGGTGGATCGCTGCTCAATCCGCCGCTGCCTCTACCGCCGCCGCCGCCCAGGATCGCTACGTGCCGCCGATCCCGCAGCTGGATGTGGTGTCAGGGCCGAGCCTCCGCCCCCGCCGCGGCGATCCTTTGGCGACCAATCTCCAGATGTCTCGATGACGCCGCGGCCGCCGGGCTCAACCAAGCCGCACGCGCGGCCTATTCGCGCGCGTGCGCCAATCAGGACTATTAGCGATTTCGAGCAACGTGGCCCCCGGTTTCGCCGGCCTGGGCTTCTGAGGTGCCGAAACCCGTGGCGAGAAGGAAAATTGCCGCAAGAACCTTCACGTTTCCCACCGGCTTTATTTGCATGGCGCGAAAGCCTATCTTGCAGTCAAACCAAAATGAACGAAGGCGAGCAGCCCTGGTTCCGATTGGATCAAAACGAGGGCGGCAGTCTATTGTTCTGACGCGTTTTCTTTACGCGAACCGGTGCCCACTTCGCTCAAAGACGCTATGAGATCGCATGCGCGAATTATTCGATGAAGTAGCAGGAAAATCCCCGCTCGATCCGCAGGAGGCCGTGCGGCGGACCACCCGCGCGCCGCAGCGCAAGCGGTTCTACACCAATGCTGCCGTTGGTGAGGCCGATAGCGGTTTTGCCGTCACGCTCGACGGCAGGCCGATCCGCACGCCTTCCGGCCGGCGGGTCGTAGCGCCGACGCGCGAGATCGCGGATGCGATCGCGTCCGAATGGAATGCGCAAGGCGAGACCATCGATCCCCTGACCATGCCGCTGACGCGCTTTGCCAACAGCGTGATCGAGGGGGTGGTCGATCGCGTCGATATCGTCGCCGACGATGTCGCAAAATATCTCGGCTCGGATTTGCTGTTCTATCGCGCCGGTCATCCCGAAGCGCTGGTCGCCAGGGAAGGGGAACATTGGGACCCGATCCTGTTCTGGGCGGCGGACGAACTCGGCGCGCATTTCATCCTCGCCGAAGGGATCGTGCATGTCGCCCAGCCGGAAGCCGCGATCAAGGCGGCGCGCGAAGCGTCTTCCGGCCGACCCTGGTCGGTGGCCGCGCTGCACGTGGTGACGACCCTGACCGGATCGGCGCTGCTCGCGCTGGCCTGACACGCGGCGTGCGGGACCAGGAGCAGATCTGGGCTGCCGCCCATGTCGATGAGGACTGGAACATCGAGAAATGGGGCGTCGACGAGGAGGTCTCCGCCCGCCGGGCTGCCCGTCTGGTCGATTTCAAGGCCGCGGCGAGCATCCTGAGGCTCTGCAGTCTCAGCTAAGTTAACGAGAGGTTTACGACGCTGGGCTAGCTTCGCCATCTGGCCGAGACCTCTCAAATGGCGATATCGATCAATCCAGTGCTACCGGTGCTTGCCGCCCAGGAGGCAGGCAGCGTTGCGCTCGATCTCGTGCTGCAGCCGGGAAGCGTGGTCAATGCGCAGGTGCTGAAGGTCCTGTCCGCCGATCTGGTGCGGATCGCGATCTCGAGCCTTTCGATCGACGTGCTCTCCGAGATCCCGCTCCAGGAAGGGCAGACGCTGCAGCTCGCGGTATCGCAGACGCAGGATGGCATCCGCCTCGCCGTGGTCGGGCAGGGGGCGGATGCCGCCGCCTCGCCCGCCGACGCGGTCACGCTATCGTCCGAAGCGCTTGGTCGACACGGCAGCCGATCCGCCGACAATCACTGCGCAGCCCCGGAACGTGTTGACGCCGCTCGAGCGCGCGACCGTCGCGGCGGCGGCGCAACGTGCCGCGGCCGGGCAGGAAAGCCTTGCGCCCTTGTTCGCCAATCTCGGCGCGGTCGCCGCGACAGGCAATTTGCCGCCGAAATTGCAGGCAGGCGATCGCACAGGTGCTGGCGCAACAGACCAGCCTCGATCAAAATCTCGCTGGCGGCGACATCAAGACCGCCTTTCAGAAATCCGGCTTTTCCTCGAAGCTTCGCTGGCGTCGGGGGCTGCTCCATCGAGCGCCGTTCCGGATCCTCAAGGCCGCGCTGATCGTGCTGCGCCAAGCCCTGCAATCGCTCGATAGCGACGAAGGCCGCGGTAAACCCGGCGGCCCCCGCGACGGAAGCGCCACCGTCGCGAGTCACGTTGATGCCCGGTCTCGCCGCGTCAGCGCTTCCCGATCTCGATGTCCACGAAATCCTGCTGCCGCAGGCGCGCGTGCCCGTCGCCAACGACTTGTTGAAGTCAGGCGCCGGCCGCAGCGCGCTTGCGGCGCTGCTCTGGATTCCGGGCCTTCGGCCGGCGCGACGCTAAACCTGATACAGGAAGCGCTGCAGGAGCTCGGCAACCCGGCACGGCAATCCGCAGTGCCGAAAGATGCTCGCCGACGCCGACGTCACCTTTCACACCAACACGCCGCCACCGCCATTTCGCGGCGGGCTTCCGGCGGCGCAGCCGATCGCGTCGCCATCGATTGCGCCGGATGCGCCGCTGGCGACAACGGCGCATCATCTGCTTGCAGGATACCGACGCCGCGATCGCGCGGCAGACGCTGCTGCAGGTGGCCTCGCTGCCGGACCGTATCGATATCCCGAGCCCGCGAGTCGACATTACTTCGCCGCGCTGGAATTTCGAAATTCCGTTCGTCACGCCGCAAGGCACGGCGATGACGCAGTTCGAGATTTCGCGCGATGGCGACAGCGTGGAAGTCGAGGCGCGCGAAACGGGTGTGGCGGGCGCGGTTCTCGCTCGATGTCGAACCGGCGGGCCCGGTCCATGCGCTGGTGTCGCTCACAGGCGACACCACCTCGGTTCGGATGTGGGCCGAACGGCCTGCGACCGCAGCCCGGCTGCGCGCCGGCGCTGCGCACTTGAGCCAGGCGCTGAGCGAGGCCGAATTGCGGCCCGGTGACATCGTGATCCGCGACGGCGCGCCGCCGCAGGCGAACGCCGCCCCGCGCCGGGCATTTCCTGGATCGCGCGCTATGAGCGTCGAGACAAAGAACCAGCTGGCGGTCGCGCTGCATTACGACACACACCGGCGCGCCACGGGTGGTCGCCAAGGGCAAGGGGACGATCGGCGCCAAGATCATCGAGCTCGCCAGGGCCCACGACATCCCGATCGAGGAAAACGAGGTGCTGGCCGGCGCGCTCTCCAATGTCGAGCTCGGCGACGAAATCCCGGCGGAGCTTTATAAAGCCGTCGCGGAAGTGCTGGTATTCGTGCTTCGGCTGTCGGGTCGAATCCGCTAGCTGGCATTTCCATCGTCATTGTTTTACCACGATGCCGTCGACATCGTTGCTGCGTTCCTCCATCAGTTCGGATATCTCCCGTGATCAATCGCCGCCATGCGCTCGGTCTTCTCGCCGCCGCGAGCATTTTGCCGTCCCGCAGTCTTGCCAACGTCTCCTACCAGCGCAGCGAGTTCCGCGATGGTCTCGCCCGGCGGTTCTTCGATCTCGGGACGGAAGGCACCTTCGTCGCCTACAAGGTCGACGACTATCTGATCATCGCCAGCGACAAGGTTCGCTCCGGCGAGGGCAAGCTGCCGGCCTCCACCTTCAAGATCCCGAATTCGCTCATCGCGCTGGAGACCGGCGTGGTCCAGGACCCCGACAAGGACGTCTTCAAGTGGGACGGGGTGAAGCGCGACATCGAGGCCTGGAACAAGGATCACACCTTGCGCCCGCGATCGCCGGTTTCCGCCGTGCCGGTCTACCAGGAAATCGCCCGGCGCATCGGACAGGAGCGGATGCAGAAATATGTCGACCTGTTCGAATACGGCAACCGCGATATCGGCGGCGGCATCGACCAGTTCTGGCTGACCGGCAATCTGCGCATCGATCCGGTCCAGCAGATCGATTTCGTCGACCGGCTGCGACGCGGCGTGCTGCCGGTTTCCAAGCGTGCCCAGGAACTGGTGCGCGACATCCTGCCGGTGACGAAAGTCGGCGACGCCACCATCCGCTCCAAGAGCGGCTTGCTCGGCGCCGAAATCGGCAAGCCGTCGTTGGGCTGGCTGGTCGGCTGGGCCGAGAAGGGCAGCTCGACGACCGGTGTTCGCGATGAACATGGACTGCAAAGAGCCGAGCCACATCCCCGCGCGGATGACGGTGACGCAGCAATGCCTCGCCGATATCGTCGCGATCTGACGGGCTGACCTGCGCCGCCCCGGCTGGTGCGGGAACTCGCGCCGGGCTAGCCTCTCCGTGCAAGCAAGAAAAATGCACGGAGGAAATCATGCACTCAACGGTCTGGCTGTCGTCGCTCGCCATTGCCGCCGCGGGCGGCTGGTTCGCGGCCACGATGTTCGCAGCTCCCGCGACCAGCAGGCCGCGCTTCCCGCAGCTCACCATGGACCAGCTCGACGAGAAGCAAAAACCGCTCGGCGAGCAGATCATGAAGGTGTCGAGCGTCGGTCTCGGCGGGCCCTACAATCCGATGATCCGCAGCCCGGTGCTGGGACAGCGGCTGTATGACTTGTTCTATTATCTGCGCTGGCAGACCTCGGTCCCGACAAAACTCAACGAGTTCGCGATCCTGATCATCGGGCGGCAATGGACCTCGCAGGTCGAGTGGTTCGCGCATGCGCCGCTGGCGGCGAAAGCCGGATTGTCCTCCGACATCATCGCCGAGTTGAAGGCGGGCAAGCGTCCTCGGAACATGGCCGAGGATGAGGCCATCGTTTACGACTTCGTCACCGAGCTCACCACGACGAAGAAGGTTTCCGATGAAACCTTCGCGCGGGCCAAGAAGGCGTTCAGCGATCAGCAGATCGTCGACCTGACCGCGGTCGCCGGCAATTACGTGATGGTCGCGATGCTGCTCGCGATGGCCGAAGAGACCGTGCCGCCCGGCAAGGAGGAACCGTTCAAGGTCGGTGACAAGTAGTTTGTACATCATTCGACGTCATGGCCGGGCAAAAGCGCGAAGCGCATCGTCGCGCTGAACGACCCGGCCATCCACGCTCCTTACTTCACCACGCCAGAACGTCGATGCCCGCGGGATTAGGGCTGTCAAATCCGGCCCCTGCCGATCTGGCCGAGATGGCTGAAGCCGAAGCCGGCCGAATATTTCAATCCGTAGCCGAGCGCGCGGTCGATGCCGATGTGGGCGAGCCAGATCATCGCGATGGACAGCACCAGCGGCTGCGAGAGCGCAAATCCGGTGGTCATCATTGCCATCGGCCCCATGTAGTTGTGTGCGGCATTATAGATGATGGCGCCCGCCCGTGGGCCGGCCAGATAGCCCGCAAAACTGATATCGGGCGCCAGGAACAGGATGACGTAGACCCACCACGATCCCTCCCAGACCGCGTAGAGCAGGGTCATTCCGGCGAACAATGCCAGCCCTTCGAGCCGCAGCAGCGTTCGCAAGCCCCGGTAACGGCGCTGGTGGGGTCGGTGGTATCCGTCATGAGGTCGCGCTCCCGGAGGGGGCGCATATATGGCCTGCGGCGACGGGGGTACCAGATGCCGCGAAGGCGTTTCCACACGCCAAAGGCCGTGTTAGAAGGCCTGCAAATCAAGCGGGAACACCGATATGAAAGACATCCTGATACCTCGAAGAACGGCGCGCTGGCGCCAAGCTTGGCGGCGGCGAAAAGCGCATCGAGGCGCAGCACGCGCGCGGCAAATTGACCGCGCGGGAGCGCATCGAACTCTTGCTCGACAAGGGCCTCGTTCGAGGAATTCGACATGTTCGTCGAGCACCGCTCGACCGAATTCGGCATGGAGAAATCGAAAGTGCCCGGCGACGGCGTCGTCACCGGCTGGGGCACCGTCAACGGCCGCAAGACGTTTGTGTTCGCCAAGGACTTTACCGTGTTCGGCGGCTCGCTCTCCGAGACCCACGCGCTGAAGATCACAAAGCTGCAGGACATGGCGATGAAGGCGAGGGCGCCGATCATCGGGCTCTACGACGCCGGCGGCGCGCGCATCCAGGAGGGCGTCGCCGCGCTTGCGGGCTATTCCTACGTGTTCCGCCGCAACGTCATCGCCTCAGGCGTGATCCCGCAGATCTCAGTCATCATGGGACCCTGCGCCGGCGGCGACGTCTATTCGCCTGCCATGACCGACTTCATCTTCATGGTGAAGAACACCAGCTACATGTTCGTCACCGGCCCCGATGTGGTGAAGACCGTCACCAACGAGGTGGTGACCGCGGAAGAGCTCGGCGGCGCCTCGGTGCATGCCACGCGCTCCTCGATCGCCGACGGCGCCTTCGAGAACGACGTCGACGCGCTGCTTGCAGATGCGCCGGCTGATCGACTTTCTGCCCTCGAACAACACCGACGGCGTGCCGGAATGGCCGAGCTTTGACGACATCGGCCGGGTCGACATGTCCCTGGATACGCTGATCCCCGACAATCCGAACAAGCCCTACGACATGAAGGAACTGATCCTGAAGGTCGTGGACGAGGGCGATTTCTTCGAGATCTCCGGAAACCTTTGCGAAGAACATCGTCACCGGATTTGGCCGCATCGCCGGCCGCACCGTCGGCTTCGTCGCCAACCAGCCGATGGTGCTGGCGCGGCGTGCTCGACAGCGACGCCTCACGGAAAGCCGCGCGCTTCGTCCGCTTCTGCGACGCCTTCAACATCCCGATCGTGACGCTTCGTCGACGTGCCGGGCTTCCTGCCGGGCACCGCGCAGGAATATGGCGGCCTGATCAAGCACGGCGCGAAACTGTTGTTCGCCTATTCGCAATGCACGGTGCCGCTCGTCACCATCATCACCCGCAAGGCCTATGGCGGCGCGTTCGACGTGATGGCGTCAAAGGAAATCGGCGCCGACATGAACTACGCCTGGCCGACCGCGCAGATCGCCGTGATGGGCGCCAAGGGCGCGGTGGAAATCATCTTCCGCAGCGATATCGGCGATGCCGACAAGATCGCCGCCCGCACCAAGGAATACGAAGACCGCTTCCTGTCGCCCTTCATCGCAGCCGAGCGCGGCTATATCGACGACGTCATCATGCCGCATTCGACACGGCGGCGGATCGCGCGCGCGCTGGCGATGCTGAAGGACAAGAAGGTCGAGATGCCGGCGAAGAAGCACGACAATTTGCCGTTGTGAGGCAGGGCGGTCTATCGAGCAATCGGTAGGTGGGCAAAGCAAAGCGTGCCCACCATCCGTGCGGCGAACGGTCTGCGGGCACGGCGCAAGAGCGCCTTTGCCCACCCTTCTGTAACGGGCCTCGATCAGTCAATCCCTTTTGCGTTGTCCGCTCGCCGGGGTCTTGCTTCTGTACGGGGTCGGCGCAGGCCGCCACCTGATGGGATTAGAAGAGGATGAGGCCGGCCAATCTACCGGTGCGTGGTCGCAATGCCACTTGGTGCGGCAACGGCCTGACCTGATCCATCGTCCCGGCGTCGGGACTCCGCTTCGGGAAGGCTGGTGTCGAGACCCGCCCGAAAATTCTCGATCTCTCCTTCATGCTGCGGGAACCGTGAAGTTGAACGGTTTTCCGTCGACCAGTATGCGATGCATGATCACCGCAAGCTTGCGGGCCAGCGCCACCTTGGCCTTGCTCATGCCGGCGCGCCTGGCAATCCGCATTGCCCAGCTCTTTAAGGCAGAACAGCCTTTAACCGGCTTGGTCAACATGATGTGAGCGGCCTCGTAGAGCACGGTGCGCACCGCGCGGTCGCCGATCTTGCTGATCCGGCCGGTATAGTCGGTCTCACCGGATTGGTACCGCTTCGAGGTCAGCCCGAAATGCGCTCCGACCCGCTTCGATGATTTGAAACGGGCCGGATCGTCGATGGCGCTGGCATAGGTCAGCGCCACGATCGGGCCGACCGCCGGCGTCGACATCAACAGCCTAGCCTTTGCTCATCGACGCGCGCCATCGACCGAACCCGCTTCTGTAACGGGCCTCGATTAGTCAATCCCTTTGCGTTGTCCGCTCGCCGGGGTCTCGCTTCTGTACGGGGTCGGCGCAGGGCCGCCACCTGATGGGGTTGGAAGAGGATAGGTCGACCAATCTACGTTGTGCGTGCTCACGAAGGCGACCTGGTGGGCAACGGCCTGACCTGATCCATCGTCCCGGCGAAGGGACTTCGCTTCGGGAAGGCCTGGTGTCGTGACCCGCCCGAAAATTGTTGTGTCTCTCCCGTTAGGCTGCTGCAGCAGCGGCGTTGAAGGGTGTTCCGTCGGCGAGCATGCGATGCATGATCACCGCGAGCCTGCGCGCCAGCGCCACCTTGGCCTTGCTCATGCCGGCGCGCCTGGCGATCCGCATTGCCCAGCTCTTCAAGTGCAGAACAGCCTTTGACCGGCTTGGTCAGCATGACGTGGGCGGCCTCGTAGAGCGCCGTGCGCACCGAGCGCGTCGCCGATCTTGCTGATCCGGCCGGTGTAGTCGGTCTCGCCGGATTGATGTCTTCTTCGGGGTCAACCCGAAATGGGCTCCCGCCTGCTTCGACGATTTGAACCGGGCCGGATCGTCGATCGCGCTGGCATAGGTCAGCGCCACGATCGGGCCGACCGCCGGCGTCGACATCAGCAGCCGTGGCCTGCATGTCGGATCGCGCCATCCTGCGGACCTGCTTCTCGAAGGCTGTCGAACTCGGTCCGCAGCACCGCTCGCACCGCCAGCAGCGCCTTGGCGATCATCTGTAGGCTCGCATGGTGGCCCGCCACCAGTTCCTCGATCGCGTCCCGCGAAGCTCCTGATCCGTCGTCTTGCCGACCTTCAGCCCAAAGCCGCGCAGGATCCCGCGCAGACTGGTTCTCGACGTCGCGCAGCTTCGATTGCACCAGCTTGCGCGCCGTCAGCAGCGCTCGGGTCTCTTGCGCGCTCATCGATTTGCAGTGTACCGGCCGGAACCAGCCCAGCCGCATCAGCTGCGCAATCCCGCGCGCATCGTTGCGATCCGACTTCACCGGCATCGCCTCGAATGCCTTCCGCACGTGCCGTGTCTCCAGCAGTTCCACCGCCAGGCCCGCTTCCCGCATCGCCGCAAACAGCCATTGCGACAACGGCCCGGCTTCCAGCCCGATCCGCTCAAGGCCGAAGCCGAGCGAACGCGAACCAGGCGATCAAGCGCCTCCGGCTCGCTCGCCACCTTGGCCTCGCGCACAATCTTGCCGTTTGCGTCGACAACGCACACGCTCGAGCATTCCAATGACACGTCGATTCCGGCATAATGGTCCATGGTCGTCTCTCCTTGATGCTTGGAGCGAGGCTCATCCCTCTGACTCCGTCACACCATCAATGTGAGGGACGACCGCCCGCCCTCCAAGCAAGCCGCGCGAAGCGCGCCACCCAATAGCGCCGTAGCAAGCGCGGCTTGCTTGAGGGCAGACCGGGGCCCGTTACCCCATCTACAGTCTCGATCGTCGCTTGTACTGTTGACCCTCACTTTATCCCCATGCAGCTCGCATAGAACGTCGTCGTCGCCGGCCAGTCGGAGAACATGCCGCGGACGCCGACCTGTTTTGCGAGGACATCGAGCACCGTCAGCGTGTCGCCGTCGCGGTCGATCGCTGATCTTGATCGAGCTGTGATAGAAGCCGCCGCCCTTGTGCGAGCGGGCCGTCGCGCTCGAGCGACCAGCCGATCAGGTCGAGGCCCGGCGGCCTTCGCGGCCTTGGCGTATTCGGACGGGACGATCTCGTTCTTGTCGTTCAGCGCCAGCATGACGTCAGATCGGCGGCCCCAGGATCTTCACGCCCTGACGCCTTCAGTTCCGCCATCGAGGGCTTCCAGGTTTCGGGCTTGTTGGGATCGAGACCCTGCTTCTCGTAACGCTCCTCGAGATACACCGCCTGTGCCGCGAACGCCGGCTCGGTCTTCACCCAATAACAGGATGTCGGCGAGATTAAAACTCTGGGCGAACACGTCGCTCAGGCGGAATGCCGGCCTTCTTGTAGGCGTCCAGCATCTGCGTAGCGTATTTCTCCTGGGTGTAGTCGCCGTCGAACGGCATCGGCACTTCGGGCGCCTTCAGCTCCGGCGTGAACTTGGCGCCCAGGCTCTTGATCAGCGCGATGCTTTCGTCATGCGTCATCAGCGTGCCGGAATTGGCGTAAAGGTCGGTGCGCCAGCGCGGCGTGCCGTTCTGATATTCCTCCGGCGTCTTCGCATCCGGATTGAAGCCGTCCATCTTCGCCGTCAGCGTCTTGAATTCGGCGAGCGTGATGTCGCTGGTGCAGCATTTTGCCGACGCCTTCTTGCCGGTCGCGGGATCGGCCGGTGCTGAACGGCTGCGAGCATTTCGCTGCATAGCGCGGGCACCGACAGGATGTTGGTCGTGGTGTGCAGGTCGCATTGCGAGTGCCGGCAGACCAGCTCGCGGTCTTTGGTAAAGGTCACGTCGCATTCGATCACGCCGGCGCCCATGCGGGCCGCCGCCATGATAGGCTTCCCTGCTGTGCTCGGGAAATTGCAGCGCCGCGCCGCGGTGGCCGATGGAAAAATCGGTCTTGTGGAACGGCCCGGTGCACTGGCTGAGCTCGCGCTTCAGCGGCCCGTCCTTCATCTTGTCGACGAGATAAAACGGCCGCGGCCCGACCTGCGGCTCGCGCGGCAGCGCGACTGTTTGCGCTGCGGCGGGACGGACCGAGGCCAGAAGGCCGAGGGTGAGCAAGAGCGCGGACAGCAGGGCGGAGCGGCGGCTGGTGGGCATGGCTGGCACCTCTGGATAACGCGTTGCAAGGTACCGTAATATCATGGAGCATGTGACGATTGCGTGTGGCTCGGCGATGCTTATGCCCGCGTCGCGAGGACACATGGCCTGATCGAAGAAGCGATAAGCTCTGGAGGAATGAAATGCCCGCTGCCTGTCTCGTCGTCCGCGCCACCGTCTCCGATGCCAGCAAGCGCGCAGGCATTCGATACCCGGTATTCCCGCGAGCATCTGCCCGACGCGCTAAAATCGTTCGGCGCGCAAAAGGCGTGGCGGCACTGGAGCCTGACTGAGCCCTCGCTGCATCTTGCGACGTATCAGTTCGCCGACCAGGCTTCGATGGAGCGTGCGGTGAACGGCGCTGACATGAAGCGGCTCATTGCCGACTTCAACCGCGACTGGCCGGACGTGACGCGAACGCGGGAGATGCTGGTGCTGGCTGAGGAGGTTGGGGCGTAGCTGTTGAGTCTTCGCACCGTCATCCCCGCGTTCACGGGGACGACAGGAGGATACATCGCGTCCGCCAAAACCTGAACGCGAAGTTCAGCGACCATTCATCTCGCCGCAGCGAAACTTCCCTTGCATCACTCCAGCACGAGGGAAGATGTCAGTGGAACGCCGGGAGTTCTTGAAGATTGCATTTGGCGCTGCCGCGGCGCGGCGGCATTCGCCGCCAGTGCTCAGGCCAGCCGCTGGCGCCGCAGCCAGCCGACCGGGGACGGGCGGCTCCCGGCCGCCCCGGATGCCCAACCTGCCGTCACCACGGGCGATGAAGTCGATCGTCTCAAGCCGGAGGAAGTGCACTGGCACCGGCACCGGGGCTGGCGTGGTCGGCACTGGGGCTGGCGGCGCAGGCGCTGGGGTTGGCGCCATCGCGGTACTGGCGGCTGTCGCCATTGGCGTCGTCACTATTGGCGTCGTCGCGCTACTGGTGAGCGCGGCATGTCCGCCGGAGTCACTGCCCGCCGCAGAGATCCGTCGTTCAACAAACAAAAGCCCCGCGCGAGCGGGGCTTTTCTCGTCTGTGCGTGGAACCACGCTCAATAGGCGCGGCAGCGGCCGTGGGCGCCAGACGGTGCCATAGGGGCAGCGGGGACCGGGCCTCACCACGACCACCGGCGGGCGCACATAACGCGGTGCGACAACCACGGCGCTGCGATTGGGCTGGCATCCGCCATAGGGCCACGATGCCAGCCGGGGCCGCATCCGCCCGCGGCGTTCGCGGCGCTGAAGCCGGCGAAGGTGCCGGCGACCAAATACTGCTGCGAATAGGTATTTCATGCTTTCTCCCGTTTTTTCGGCCGCACATGCGAGCTGCGCGGGCAACCTAGTAACAGAGTCCTGAATGGAACGTGAATGTTTCCGGCGGCCTATTGCGCGGCGAGAAAGCCAGCGCCAGCTCGTAATACTTTGCCGACGCTCTCCAGGAAAACCAGGTGTCCGGTTCCCGGAATCACCTCTGCGCGTCCATCGGCATGATGGCAAGAATTCAGGAGCCTGTCCGAGTAGTCGCAAATTTCGGAATCGCGAGAATGAGATTCTGCTTGCATGCGCCTCAACGGCTCCGATGGAAGTGTCGACCTGAATGGCAAGATCTGACCATATTCTCATCGAGGTCGGCCAAAATGACTAAATGCGACAGGCTCCTAGAGCTTCGGTTCCGGTTCTGAATCTCAACTCGTGAATCGATCATGCTCTAATCCGCGCCGCTCGGACGCGTGCGCGGCAAACCGGGCGCTCTCGCCAATCCGCGAAAAAGTTCACCACGCGGCTCCCCGGCGCGGAATCGCGCGCGGCCCATTTCAGTTCCGTGAACCGTGTCATCATCGCGGCACCGAGCGTGCCGGCGAGATGATGGCGCCGCTCGCTCCAGTCGAGGCAGGCCTTGCACACCGGCCGGCGCGGATGGGCAAGCGTCTCGGCGTCGATCTGCAGCGCGCTCGGCCATGAAGCGCTTGCCTTCGCCGGTGAGTTCGATCGTCCTGTTTGCTCTGCCGGACCAGCCGCTGCTTGCTTCATGCTGTCGAGCATCTGCACGCCGAGATCGCCGGCGAGATGATCGTAGCAGATCCGCGCGCGCCGCAGCGCCGGATCCTTCGGCCCGGTGCGCACGCGCATGTGGCCGGCGCGCGTCGGCCAGGCCCGCAAGCCCTTCGAGCACGCCGGCGACGTCGGGGCCGGTGAGGCGGTAGTAGCGGTGGCGGCCCTGTTTCTCCGGCTCGATCAGGCCGCCGGCTTCGAGCTTCGCCAGATGCGAACTCGCGGTCTGCGGCGTGATGCCGGCCTGCTGCGCCAGCTCGCTCGCGGTCAGCGCGCGGCCGGTCATCAGCGCCGTCAGCATGTTGGAGCGCGCGGGATCGCCGACCAGCGAGGCGACCATGGCGATGTCGGGACCTGCTTTCATAGTTCGATGATAGCCGAAGCATTGACGTCGATCAAGCGGGTATTGTGAAGCTCGACGTTTCGTCGCCGTCATTGCGCGACGACGCGAGCGTTCAAGCGACGAAGCAATCCATTCCTCCGCTTGCGGCGCCATGGATTGCTTCGCTGCGCTCGCAATGACGGCGAAAATCACCATCGGAGGCCCACATGACCATCACCGTTTTCATCCGCTACCAGCTCGATCCGTTCAAGCGCGCGCATGTTCGAGCAGTACTCAAAAAACTGGCTCACCATCATCCCGAAATGCGGCGGCGACCTGCTCGGCTACTGGATGCCGCATGAGGGCACCAACAACATCGCCTTCGCGCTGATCTCGTTCGAAAGCCTGGCGGCCTATGAAAGCTATCGGGCGCGGCTGCGCGCCGACAGCGAAGGCATGGCGCAATTTCAATTTCGCCGAAGAGAACAAGTTCATCCTCGCCGAAGAGCGGACGTTCCTGCGCAAGGTCGTGGCGTGAAGCGTCTGGCGGAACAGGCGTTGCGTTCACTATCTTCGCGGCGCAAACGAAACATTGAGGGAGAGAGACCATGCTGGCACATCTGCTGACAAACGCGCCGCGTTCAGGAAGACTGCACGAGAGCGGATGCTTCATCATCCCCAATCCCTTTGATGTCGGCAGCGCCCGGCGCTTGCAGCATCTCGGCTTCAAGGCGCTGGCTTCCACCAGCGCGGGCTTTGCCTGGACGCATCGGCAAGGCCGACAACCGCGTCACCGTCGACGACGTCTGCGATCATCTCACCGCGATCTGCGCGGCGGTCGATATCTCCCGTCAATGCCGATTTCGAGGACGGCTTTGCGCATCGAGCCGGACAAGGTCGGCGTCAATGTCGCGCGCGCCGTGAAGACCGGCGTCGCCGGCCTTTCGATCGAGGATTCTACCGGGGACAACGCAAAGCCGCTGTTCGATCGTGCGCTCGCGGTCGATCGCATCAGGGCGGCGCGCAAGGCGATCGATGCCGACAACAGCGGCGTGCTGCTCACCGGCCGCTGCGAAGCGTTCCTGCGCGGGCAGAAGGATCTCAGCCTCGTGATCGACCGGCTCACCGCCTATGCCGAAGCCGGCGCCGATTGCCTCTATGCGCCCGGCATCGCAACGGCCGGAAGAGATTTCGGCCGGTCGTGAAGGCGGTGCATCCAAAGCCCGTCAATCTCCTGGTCGGCGCGGCCGGCCTGTCGCTGCAAGAATGCCGGCGATCTCGGCGTCCGCCGCATCAGCGTCGGCGGCGCGCTGGCGCGGACGGCCTGGACCGGCTTCATGAAGGCATCAAAGGAGATGGCGGAGCAGGGGACGTTCACCGAATTCGCCAACGGCTATCCCGGCGGCGAACTCAACAAGATGTTCAAGTAGAAGCTGCCAGCGAAAAGCAGCGGGCGATTGGACCGCTGCTGTCAATGCTGTAACGTCAGACTCGCTACTTACTTGCTCGGCCGGCGGATCTGGCCGAACGGTCGATTTCCCGGATGCCCGTCAGGACTTGTCCTGCGGCGGGGTCGGGCGATTGGTCGCGGCGCCGGTGGTCATGCCCGGGCTCGGCTGTTGTTGCGCTGGCGTCACGTCGCGCATGCCGGGAGGGGCCGCGGGGTTGGCCGGCTGGGTCTGCGCGGTCTGGCTGGACGGCGGGCGGTGCCCGCCTGGTTCATCGCTGGTGTTGTTCAGGCTGTAGAACACGCGCGCCCAGCACCACGGCGATAGCGATCGCGAACATCGCGACCTTGGCGCCGCTGGCCGGGCCCTCGGCGAGCTCCGGATCGGCCTGCAACTCATTGTCGAGACTGTTGAGGCGCGCCTGACGGCGGATTTCGTCCTCGGTCAGGTTCGCTGCGACAGGGGTCGTTCGATTGGTTGGTACGCCATGAATGGGTTCCTCCGTTAGCGCCGTCAAGACAATCGCTGGCGCGGACGGATGTTCCGCGCCAATGTTGCAACCTGTCTCATGATGGAACTGCGATTTGCCGGGTTCCAAATCCTGCAAGAGGTCGCGATGTGGAGCTTTGCCGCCCGCCCGACTCGATCCTGCATATCCTGTCGTTCATCGCGGTTGCCGCGCAGGCGATGACGGCAGCGCTGGCGGCGGGACGGCGCAGCATGGACTGGGTCGGCGTCATGCATGCTCGGCTGCATCACCGCGCTCGGCGGCGGCACCATCCGCGACGTCCTGCTCGGGCACTATCCGCTGGTGTGGGTGCAGCACCCGTCCTGTCTTGCTGCTGACGGCGGTGCGCAGCGCTCGTGACGATCCTGATCGGCCCGACTGGTGCATCGGCTCAACACGGCGTTCCTGGTGCTCGATGCGATCGGGCTCGTGGTGTTCACCATGGCCGGCTGCGATGTCGCCTGGCAGGTCGACGTTCGTTGCCGCCGTGATCGTGATCGTGGCCGGGATGATCACCGGCTGCGCCGGCGGCGTGCTGCGCGACATCCTCTGCAACGACGTGCCGCTGTTGTTTCGCGCCGAACTCTACGCCAGCGTCTCCGTCGTCACCGGGCTGTTCTACGCCACCGCCTTCGGCCTGAACCTCAATCGACGAGGTCTGGACCGCGCTGACCTTCGTGCTCGGCCTGACGCTGCGCCTGCTCGCGATCCGCTACAAATGGGAAATGCCGAAATTCGTGCTTCGACGGCGAGCAGCGGTGAGCAGCTCGACTTTTGCCTTGCCGCGCTTTCGCGACCTGCTCCGCGCGTCACCGCCGGCGCTGCATTGCCCCAGGCATTGCGGATGTAGGTCGCGACGTCGGCGATCTCCTGATCCGACAATTTCGCGGCATAGGCCGGCATCGATCCCTTGTTGGCGCGCGCGGCGTCGTCACGGTCTGCGCGCCGTCGAGGATGATGCGCAGCGTGCTCGAGGGATCGGCCGATTGCAGATTGGCGTTGCCGGGCAGCGGCGGATAGATCCGCGGCGCGCCCGGATCCGTCGACTTCATGGCAGGCGATGCAGGCGCCGTGGTAGAGCTTTTCGCCGCCGGCCATTTGCGCCGGCGGAGGCGGGGCGTGACCGCCGGCTCCGGCGCGCCGGCCGGAAGGTCCTTCAGGTAGACCGCGATCGCGCGGACATCCGCGTCGCTCATCTTCGAGGTCGAGTTGACCACGACCTCCGACATCAGTTCGCCGGCATGGCTGCTGGCCGTTGCGGCCGCTCTGCAGATATTCGGCGATGTCGTCCACGCTCCAGGATTTCAGGCCGCTGCGCTCGGCGCCGTCGAGCCGCGGCGCGAACATGCCCTGCTACGCAGCCCGCCGCCGAATGCCTGGCCGCGTCTGTCGGCGCCAAAAATGTTCTTCGGCGTGTGGCAGGCGCCGCAATGCGCCGGCGCCCTCGACCAGATAGCGGCCGCGATTCCATTCCGCGCTCTCTTGCTGGTCCGGCATCGAGGATGCCGGGCTTGAAGAACAGCCAGTTCCAGGCCGCGCATCACGACGCGATAGTTGAAGCGGCCAGCGCAGCTCCGGCGGCGGCGGCAGTGTTGCGGACCGGCGTCAGCGTCGCGAGATAGGCGCTGGATCGCCAGAATGTCGTCGCGGATCAGCTTCGTGAAATTCGGGTAGGGGAAGGCCGGGATAATAGCGCGAGCCGTCGGGCGCCACGCCGTAGCGCAGCGCGCGGTAGAAACTCGTCGTCGCTCCAGCCGCCGAGGCCGGTGTCGCGGTCCGGCGTCAGGTTGGGCGAATAGATGCCGCCGAACGGGCGTATCGATCCGCTTGCCCCCGGCGAACGGTTTTGCCGGATCGGCGGTATGGCAGCTTGCGCAGTCGCCGGCTTCGGTCAGCGCCTTGCCGCGCGCGATCATCCTCGGCCGACGGCTCGGCCGCGCGCTTGCGCGGAACGGCGAACGCAGTGCACAAAAGCAAGCCAGCGAGAATCGCCCGCATGGTCCGATGTCGTCCCTGCACCCATTGACCTCTTCGGGCATTATACCGCGAAAGCGGCGATGCGGTGACGTCACGCCATTTCGCGCCGAGGCTCTCCGGACGACACAAACCGAAACGAGCTGGCCGTTATTCCCGGCACGAAATTGCGATCTTCGAAAGCGCGGGCTCGCGTTGCCCAGATTTGTGGTGCGCTGGCCTGGAAAATCCGACATAGACTGGTTCTAACAAGTTCAGATGACTAGCTAAAAACAGTCGTCGTCGACGGCTCAAGAGCCAAAGAGGGCTTAAATGGGAATCAACCAGGGTCCGATCAGTCTCGATCAGAAATACACCCAAGGCACCGGCCACGTCTTCCTGACCGGCATTCAGGCGCTGGTCCGGCTGCCGATGGCGCAGATCCGCCGCGACCGCGCCGCGGGGCTGAACACCGCGGGCTTCATCTCCGGCTATCGCGGCTCGCCGCTCGGCGGCTACGACCAGCAACTGTTCGCCGCCCGCAAGCATCTCGAGCAGTACAACATCAAGTTCCAGCCCGGCGTGAACGAGGACCTCGCGGCCACCGCGATCTGGGGCTCGCCAGCAGCTCAATCTCTCGCCCGGCGCCAAGCATGATGGCGTGGTCGGCATCTGGTACGGCAAGGGCCCCGGCGTCGACCGCTGCGGCGACGTGTTCCGCCACGGCAATACGGCGGGCTCGGCGAAGAACGGCGGCGTGCTCGTGCCTCGCCGGCGACGACCACGGCGCAAAATCCTCCACCGTCCCGCATCAGTCGGACCACGCCTTCATCTCCGCGCTGATGCCCTATCTCTATCCCTCCAGCATCCACGAAATGATCGAGATGGGCCTTGCTGGGTATCGCGATGTCGCGCTACTCCGGCTGCTGGGTCGGCATGAAGGTGATCACCGAGACCGTGGAGACCACCGCCGAGATCGACCTCACCGACGAGATGACGCCCTTCGTCATCCCGACCGATTTCGAGATGCCGCCGGGCGGCCTCAATCTGCGCTGGCCCGACGATCGCTATGCAGCAGGACCTGCGCCTGCAGGACTACAAGGGCTATGCCGCGATCGCGTTCGCCCGCGCCAACAAGATCAACCGCATCACCATGGATCTCGCCGAACGCCCGCTACGGCATCATGGCATCGGGCAAGAGCTACGAGGATATCCGCCAGGCGCTGCGCGAACTCGGGATCACCGAGGAGGTCGCCGCCAAGATCGGGCTTCGGCTTTACAAGATCGGCATGCCCTGGCCGCTGGAGCCGGAAGGCGTGCGCAATTCGCCGTCGGGCTCGAAGAGATCTTCATCATCGAGGAGCGCCGCGAGATCGTCGAGAACCAGGTCAAGCAGGAGCTGTTCAACTGGCGCGACGACGTCCGCCCGCGCATCGTCGGCAAGATGGACGACCACGACAAGCGCTTCCTCACCTTCGCCGCCGAGCTCAGCGTCGCCTCGCTTGCCAGTTCGCTGACCGAACGGCTGCTTCGACTTAATCTCAATCCCGAAATCGCCGCGATGCTGCGCGCCAAGGCCGACTGGTTCAACGGCCGGCAGGCGACGCCAGATGCAGGCGGTGGCGCCGATCACCCGCACGCCGTATTTCTGCTCGGGCTGCCCGCACAACACCTCGACCAAGGTGCCCGAAGGCAGCCGCGCCTTTGCCGGCATCGGCTGCCACTTCATGGCGCTGTGGATGGACCGCATCGACCGAGACCTACACCCACATGGGAGGCGAGGGCGTGCCGTGGGTCGGCGTCGCGCCGTTCACCAAGGAAGAGCACGTGTTCGCCAATCTCGGCGACGGCACCTATTTCCACTCCGGCAGCCTCGCGATCCGCCAGGCGGTCGCCTCCGGCGCCAACATCACCTACAAGATCCTCTACAACGACGCGACCGCGATGACCGGCGGCCAGCATGTCGACGGCGAGTTGTCGCCGCAGCAGATCACCTTCCAGCTTCACTCCGAAGGCATCCGCGAAATCTATCTGGTCTCGGAAAATCCCGCATGCTCTATCCGGCGTCCGACATCGCGCCCGGCGTCAAGACCGCGCATCGCGACGAACTCGACGCCGTCCAGAGAGACGCTGCCGCGACGGTGAAGGGCGCCTCGGCCATCGTGTTCGTGCAGACCTGCGCCGCCGAAAAGCGCCGCCGCCGCAAGCGCGGCCTGATGGAGGATCCGGCGCGCCGCGTCGATGATCAATCCGGCCGTCTGCGAAGGCTGCGGCGATTGCTCGGTGCAGTCGAACTGCATTTCGGTCGAGCCGCTGGAAACCGAGATGGGCCGCAAGCGCACCATCAACCAGTCGACCTGCAACAAGGACTATTCCTGCGTGAAGGGCTTTTGCCCGTCCTTCGTCACCATCGACGGCGGCAAGCTGCGCCGCCGCGCGCCGGCCGACCTGGCGCGCCGGCGATATCGGCGATCTGCCGGAGCCGGCCTCGCTGCCCTCGCTGGAGCGGCCCTACAACATCGCGGTCGGCGGCGTCGGCGGCACCGGCGTGCTGACCATCGGCGCGCTGCTCGGCATGGCCGCCCATATCGAGGGCAAGGCCAGCATGATCCTCGACATGTCCGGCCTCGCGCAAAAGGGCGGCGCGGTGCTGAGCCACGTCCGGCTCTCCGAACACACCGCCGACGTCACCTGTTCGCGCATCGTCACCGGCACCGCCGATCTCGTGATGGCCGCCGACGAGGTGGTGGCCGCCGCCAAGGAAACCATCACGCTCTGCGAGTCCAGCCGCACCGTCGGCGTCATCAACACCCACGTCATTCCGACCGCCGATTTCATCCTCAACCGCGACTTCAATTTCCAGAGCCGCAAGGTCAACAGCGTGCTGGAGACCGCGCTGCGCAAGGATCTCTTCCTTCTTCGATTTCACCAAACCGGCCGAAGCGCTGCTCGGCGATTCCATCGCCACCAACATCATGATGCTGGGCTATGCCTATCAGAAGGGCCTGCTGCCGCTGTCGGCGAAGGCGATCGAGCAGGCGATCGAGGTCAACGGCGTCGTCGATCAAGATGAACACGCAGGCCTTCCAGCTCGGCCGTCTCGCCGCCGCCGATCCGGCGCAGCTGGCCGCCATGATGAAGGGCCAGGACGAGGCGGTCGCGCCGAAGACGCTGGACGCGATGTCGCTCGACGAGATCATCGCCCACCGCAGCGCGCTGCTGACCGACTATCAGGACGCAAGGCTTGCCGAAGCGCTATCGCAATCTGGTCAACCAGGTGCGCGACGCCGCCATCAAGGGCGGCTATGGCGACGCGCTTGCCGCGCGCGGTCGCGATCAATTACGCAAAGCTGCTCGCCTACAAGGACGAGTACGAAGTCGCGCGGCTCTTTACCGACGGCCGCTTCGAAAAACAGCTTCGCGACCAGTTCGAGGGCGACTTCAAGTTCAACTTCAACCTCGCGCCGCCGATGCTCGGCGGCGAGCCGCGACGCGCTCGGCCGGCCGAAGCAAGCGCGCGTTCGGCGCGTGGATGATGCCGGTGTTCCGGATGCTGGCAAAGCTGCGCGTCCTGCGCGGCACGCCGCTCGACATTTTCGGCTACAGCGCCGACCGCAAGCTCGAGCGCGACCTGATCGCAGGCTACGAGAAGGACGTCGCCACCGTGCTCGGCCTGCTGTCGCCGGTCAACGCATCGATACCGCGGTCGAGATTGCTCTCGCTGCCCGACCGCATCCGCGGCTACGGCCCGGTGAAGGAGAAGGCGGTGCAGGACGCCAAGGCGCGCTACGCGCAACTCGCCGCCGATCTCGTCAACCCGCCGCCGGCGCCACGGCAGATGGCGGCGGAGTAGGACTCTCGCCGGCGTTCGGAGTAGGTGCGCAGAGCGCGCCTTCGCGGCCGTGCGGCCCAGCCAAGCTGTTGGGCATCGGTTCTTCGAGCACGCGTAGCCGCTCCCGCTTGCCCGACGCGCTAGTTCGGCTACCGTCTCGCCTGGCGGAATATCTCGGTCGCTTGCCAAGGCCGCGCCGTACAGGCCAGAAAAACCGCTGGAAGAAGAAACGCCAACGGAGAACGATTTGACCATCAAGGGCAAGGCCTACATTGCCGGGATTTATGAGCATCCCACCCGGCACGCACCCGACAAATCAACCGCGCAGCTTGCATGCCGAGGTCGCCAAGGGCGCGATCGAGGACGCCGGGCTGACCAAGGCCGATATCGACGGCTATTTCTGCGCCGGCGACGCCCCGGCGGCGCTCTGGCCGATGGTCGATTACCTCGGCCTCAAGGTGCGCCACATCGATTCCACCGAGACCGGCGGCTGTTCCTATTTGATCCATCTCGGCCACGCCGCCGAAGCGATCGCGGCCGGCAAATGCTCGATCGCGCTGATCACGCTGGCGGGCAAGCCGCGCACCGGTCCGATGCCGCCGCGCGCGGCCGGCGCCGAGGCCGATTTCGAGGCGGCCTATGGCGCGACCACCCACAATGCCTACGGCATGTGTGCCATGCGCCACATGCACGACTACGGCACCACCAGCGAGCAGCTCGCCTGGATCAAGGTCGCGGCCTCCCATCACGCGCAGTACAACCCGCACGCGATGCTGAAGGAGGTCGTCACCGTCGAGGACGTGCTGAACTCGCCGATGATCTCCGACCCGCTGCATCGCATGGATTGCTGCGTCGTCACCGACGGCGGCGGCGCGCTGATCGTGACCACGCCGGAAATCGCGAAAAGCCTGAAGAAGCCGCTGGTGCGGCTGATCGGCCATGGCGAGGCGATGAAGGGCCCGCGCGGCGGCAAGGATCTCGATCTCACTTATTCCGCCGGCGTCTGGTCCGGCCCGCGCGCGTTCGAGGAAGCGGGCGTCACGCCAAAGGACATCAAATACGCCTCGATCTATGACAGCTTCACCATCACGGTGCTGATGCAGCTCGAAGACCTCGGCTTCTGCAAGAAGGGCGAGGGCGGCAAGTTCGTCGCCGACGGCAACCTGATTTCCGGCGTCGGCAAGCTGCCGTTCAACACCGACGGCGGCGGGCTCTGCAGCAATCATCCCGTCAACCGCGGCGGCATGACCAAAATCATCGAAGCGGTGCGCCAGTTGCGCGGCGAAGCCCATCCGAAGGTGCAGGTGCAAAACTGCGATCTCGCCGTCGCCCACGGCACCGGCGGACTCCTCGGCGTGCGCCACGCCGCCTCAACCTGCATTCTGGAGCGCGTGTGATGGCTGAAGCCAAGAAATATCCGACGCCGGTGACCAATCCCGAAACCGCGCAGTTCTGGGAAGCGGCCAAGGCCGGCAAGTTCATGATCAAGCGCTGCACCGCCTGCGGCGAGCCGCATTATTTCCCGCGCTCGATCTGCCCGTTCTGCTTCTCCGACAAGACGGTGTGGGAGGAAAGCTTCGGGCGAGGCCACGATCTACACCTTCAGCCTGATGCGCAAATCCGCCGACCGGGCCGTATGCGATCGCCTACGTCACGCTGAAGGAAGGCCCGTCGCTGCAGACCAATATCGTCGATTGCGACATGGAGAAGCTGAAGATCGGCCAGAAGGTGAAGGTGGTGTTCAAGCCGACCGACGGCGCGCCGCTGCCGTTCTTCACGCCGGCGTGAG
>ERZ1370068.9458-contig-8235_pt1 | contig 54876 bp, 54 predicted proteins | sample MGYA00561227_ERZ1370068 | MGnify/ENA primary metagenome ERZ1370068 (study PRJEB38410, sample SAMEA6850437) | metagenome | study: Metagenomic assessment of the ecological functions of the soil: analysis of the soil microbiota associated with the... | reverse complement strand
CTCGAGGCGCGTGAGCCAGCCTTCGGGGAGGTCGCGCGCCAGGCCGCCGATGCGGGACGTCAGAGTACGTGAGCCGCGCGCCCGGTCAGGTGATTCAGGTGCTCGAAGATGTAGTCGCGCACCGTCATCAGGTAGAGGAACGCGGTCATCGCGCCCATCTCCATGATCGATGCGGCGACGCAGGTCATGGTGGTCGGCGCGATGCGGTTGTACTCGCAGAGCAGCGTCCGCAGCACGACTGCAGCGGCGCGTGATCTCGATGCCGAGGAGCTTCTCGACCGCCCCGCGTGCAGCCGCGAAGCCGTTGTTGAGCGCGGAGCAATAGTTCAGGCGGTCGACATACGGAATCACCCTGTGATAGGTGTGATGCTCCGCCTCTTCTTCCTCGAACCCGCGATGCGTGTAGCCGCAATGCGTCATCGGCTCGCTTCACCGAGTCTCGCCGTCGAGCCCGGCGACGATCTGGATCGTTCCGTGCGTTAGCCGGGTGCGACGGGCCCGATGTTGACGACGACGTTGCCGGCCGCCGCGCGGTCCGCTCGAGGCACGCGATGAATGGGCGAGCAATGATGTCCATGGCGTCACGCGCGTGCGGTACGGGACCATCGGCCGTCTCGCGCTCGATCGGGTAGTCCTTGCGCAACGGATGGCTGACCGAAGCCCTCGTAGAGCAGGATCGGGCGCAGGATCCCCGTTGCCCGCGAACTCCGATGCCGTCATGTCGTGCACTTCGCGCTCCATGTAGCGCGCCGGAACCTGTAGTGCCTGGCGAGCGTCGGCACGACCGGCCGCTCCGCCGGCACGCCCACCTCGAGCCGGATGCGCTGGTTGGCTGGTGGCTGTAGAAGTGATGACGACGTCGACGCGCGGCAGCGCGCTCCGGGGTAGTCGACCGCGGTGACGTCGGAACAGCGCGAAGTCGAACCTGTCGCGCAGCCCGGTGACGAGCGGCAGCAGGTTTTCGCCGCGCAGCTCGAGCACGGACGCATCCCGAAGCTTTGCCACGACCGCTCGGCTGCAGCTTGCCGACTCACCGCGCGCCGATGGCCTCGGTACGACAGCGGCGCGCGCCCGGTCACGTCTGGCTCGGCGGCACGCGGTCCGCGGCGGAAAGATCGGGAAGACCTTTGTTTGCGTGCGAGGGCTCGCGCCCGCGTTGCCCGCGGGCAGGATCGGATGGTGACGCGCGCGATCCTGTCCTGCAGCATCATGATGGCGTCGATGACGCGGTCTCGGGCCGGTGGCGGGCAAGCCGGGCACGTAGATGTCGACCGGAATCACCGCGGTCGATACCCTGGCACGCCATAGTTGCGATGAAGCCGCCGCTCGTCGCGCACGCGCCGAATGGCCATCACCCACTTCGGCTCGCACATCTGGCTCGCAGACCTTCTTCAGGATCGGCGCCTCCTTGTGACTGATCGTGCCTGACATTACCATCAGCAGATCCGCCTGCCGCGGCGTGAAGCGCGGCAGCGCCGCGCCGAAGCGGTCGGTGTCGTAGAGCGCCGAGCCGCACCGCCATGAACTCCATGCCGCAGCACGCCGTGACGAACGGATAGGGAACAGGCTGAATCCCCTGCGATCCATCCAACCAGCTCGTCCTTCTTGGTCGTCATGTCAGTCCATCAGCGCCATTGGAAGCCTCCCTGCCGCCAGAGGTAGGCGAAGGCGAGGGCCAGCACGCCCATGAAAAACAGGAACGACAGCAGCGACAGCGTCGCGAGACTCGCCGCGGCCGAAGGAGCCCGCCCAGATGAACAGCAGCACGGTCTCCGAGATCGAAGAGCAGGGAAAAAGATGGCGATCGCGTCGTAAGTACTTGATCGAGAGGCGGCGCACGTTGCGCTGCTGGATCGGCGGGGCGCTCGCACTCGGGAAGGGCTCCGAGCTTCGTGGCGCTCGGCGTCACGCGCGGCCCCAGGGCGCGTTCAGCCCCAGCGTGAGTCCGACGACACCGAGCGTGGCGAGGAGGAAGATCGAGTAGGTGACACATACGTATTCACGTCGCCGATCCCCTCGCGTTGTCGCGCCAGATTCGTTGCGTGGCCGCCGTGTGGCCGCGCGTCACCGGCGCAGTCGCTGGCACGGCGAGCCCACTCAGCCCGGATAAGGATCCGTGATCATGGTGCTCAAGTACTCGATCGTGTCCGCCTGCTGCGCAATGATCGTCCGCACGACATCACCGATGCTGACGACGCCCACGAGCCTGCCCGCTTCCATCACCGGCAGATGGCGCACGCGCTCGTGGTCGATGATGCGCATGCATTCCGACAGCGGCGTGGACGCCTCGACATAGATCACCGGCGTCGTCATGACCTCGCGCACGAGCGTCTGTTTCGATGCGACGGTCCTGGAGGATGACCTTTGCGCGCGTAGTCGCGCTCGGAGATGACGCCGACGAGACGCGAATCCTCGATGCGACGAACAGTGCCCCGACCTTCTGCTCGTCCATCCTGGCGATCGCATCGTAGACCGATGCGTCCGGGCCGATCGAATGCACGCCCCAGCCCTTTCTGCTCGAGCACGGAGCGAGCCGTGCCGGCGAGCTTCTCGCCGGACCCCGCTTCAATGGTGGCATGATGTCCCCTGTCGTTGCACTAACATTACACCCGTGTCGCCACGTCCTCGAACCGTGAGTTAACATCCTTGCGATGCCGGCAATACCGGATCGACTCGCAGAGGCACGCCTGACCCTGTCCCAGTAACCTGACACCGTTCAGTAACAGAGACGACCGGCATGATGAAGGCCTGAAAGGGCCAGGAGCATGTCGTGAGGAAGAGCAAGTTCACCGAGGACCAGATCGCGTTTGCCTTGAAGCAGAACGAACTGGGCACGAGCGTCGACGAGGTGTGCCGCAAGATGGGCATCAGCGAGGCGACGTTCTACGTCTGGAAGAAGAAGTACAGCGCGGCATCGGCCCGTCGGAGCTGCGACGATTGCGCCAGCTCGAGGAAGAGAACCGGAAGTTGAAGCAGATCGGAGTGCGCAGTCGCTTAGCTTGAAGCAGGGCGCGTCCGCGGGTTCCTCGTCCAGCCTCGTCGTGTGCTGCTAATACTTCTGGCTCCTCGACCTGGGCCTGGACTGTGGACCTACGGATCCACGACCTCCGTCGCCGCCATCGAGGCCTCATCGCACGACGACGCCGCGTGTCGGACGTCCCTCTGCCTGCCGCTAACGCCCGGTGGCGATGCACGAAAGGCCTGCCTTACGGTTCCTGGTGCAGGACCACGATCGAAGCTTCGGTCATGACTAGCGGCGGGGCGAGACCTGCAAGTGGCAAAAGTGGGAAATGCGCGAGGGGGAGGGCCGCAAATGGAAAGCAGTACATCCGTTCAGTAGCTGGCTACACCGAGCCGGCGAAGTCTCTCTGAGCCCACCCCTGACAGCGGCGTTGCAGACGCGGAGCGCTCGAGGCCGATATCCGGGCACATCGGCTCACGATGACGATCCTGGCGTGACGCCCGACACCGCGCAGACTTCGCGGGGGCGTGCGGCGGCGGAACGCTCCCGGCTGACTGCTCGACCTACCGGCTGCTCATGCGCGCGCCAGCCGCCGCCATGCCGGCCGCCTACGTCGTCACCCTGTCCGTGGACCAGGTCGCGTTCCGACCAAGCCCGTGCATGCCGGGGACGCTCGTGAGCTTCCTGGCCTCCGTGATACCGCGGGCACATCATCCATGGAGGTCGGCATCAAGCGGGTCGTTGCGGGATGCATCCGCTCAGCAGGGAAGCCGACACGCCAACGGCTGCTTCTTCACCATGGTGGCGGATCGACGATGATCGCGAAACGCTACGTTTGCCCGCGACGCCGCTGTACGGTCTCTCCCGACGAGAAGCGGCGCCACGCAGCCGCGATCGTCCGCTGAGCGGCTTCGGCAGGAGCTTGAGCAGTCGAGCCGGACGGACAAGCGCACGCCAGTCGTAGATGGCTCGCTCGACAATCGCTTGCGGCGAACTCTCGAGTTCGGGACACCAGCAGTTCCGCCTGTGACGCGACGCAATTGCGTTGGCACATGGTCGACCAGCATCTCTTGAGCAGGCCGTTTTGGCTGACGAGCGCGTGGTTCAGCCACTGAGAGTAGAGTCGCCTGCCGACGCCGGCCTGCGAGTCCGCACGCCGAGCATCCCGCTCCTTCGATCGCGGTCGGACCGACCGCCGTCCTTGTTCTGCCTCTGCCGCCGCCGCCGGCTGCCCAAGACGGTCGTCGAGCTGATGTCCGGACGCCGCCAGCGTCTGTCACGGCGCTCTCGAGGGCGGCAAAGTACGCTCCACCGACTTCGGCCGGTCCCAGCAGGACACGTGATGGCCGAAGATTCCGCGAAGCAGGGGACCGAAAAGGAAAGCACTCCGTCGGCCCACGCAGAGCACGCCGATGAGCGAATGGCCGCGCCAGGGGGCCGCCATCGCCAGTGAAGGACGACAGCGACGCCTGAGCTCTACCGGAAGTGCACGGCGAGGGTCGAGGTGATACTTCGGCATCACGCACCCAATGCCGACCAGCCGCCCAAAGAAACAAAGCGCCCAGATCGCCAGACCGCTAGTTCCCGACCAGCACCCTTTTCTGGCTCCTGGACCTGGGCTCGAACCAGGGACCTGGATTGAGCAGATGCTCCGCCGGACCCGCGTGACACCAGGACCCGGCGCAAGGTCCGACGACCCTTCCCTTGCGTGGGTATGCCTTTCTCAGAGCCGCTCGCCGAGATTCATACACGAGCGGTTGTGAAAGGAGTTTGGCTTAGCCTTCGGGGGTCTCACCTCGTCCGCAGACGTTGATTGACAGAGCTGACCTGCCCGCCGATAAACACTACTCTGCCGGCGTGCGCTTTCCGCAAGCTCAGATATCTCGAACCAGGGCGATCGGGATCGCTGCGCCGACGCGCAGGCAGCTGCCGAGACGTCGGTCGGCCAGTGGACAATCCGGATGAACCAACGCGAAAGGGCCACCAGCACGATCCAAACCGCTGCTACCGTTCGCGCGGTGGGCCTGCGCGCGGCCGGCCACGCCGCGCCGAGCATCAGTGCACTGGCCGCGGCGAACGCGCGGTCGCGACAAGCGTGTGACCGCTGGGAAAGTCAGAACCCCAGTTACCACTTGCGCATCCCGATCAGCGCCGGTCGTGGCGCGTGCCGACAATCATCGTTGACCGCGTGGACGACCGAGTGCAGCGCGCATCACTGAGCCCGCCAAGAGTCATCGCCGCCGTGCCGCTTCGCGATGACGAGCACGATAGCCGCTGGCGATCGTCATCGCGGTCAGTACCGGAAGTGCGTGGACGCGCTGAAGGGTGGCGCGCGGTTTGAACCAGTCCGTCAGCGCTGGGGAAACTTGCGAATGCAGAGACACCAGCGTGAGGCTTCGTCGATCGCGCCCGGACTCACCTGCCGCCGAGCATCCTCGGATCGCCTTGATCGCGACCAGCGTCCGGAAGCGAAGTAGCCGATCACGATCGCCGCGCGGCGACCGTCGAACGGCTCACCGCCAGCCGGCCCGCGGCGCGGCGCGTACAAGCGTTCGCCACGTTACCAGCGGAGGCTGCCGACGATGATAAGCCAGCGTCCGCGACTTCCCACGGACGGCCTCGTAACCGGACCATCGACTGATCAGCTGAGTCCGTTCAGCCACCACAGGCCAGCAGAACGAATCCGCATGCCGGCGCGTCCGCTTTGGCTCTGACGGGACGCTTGGTGGCGCTCGATCGGCCAGCAACCACGGGACAGCACGAGGCGCCCTGCCGGCCGGCTCGTCGCACTCGCGGCTGCAGAAGGACGTTTATCGCGCGAATCTCGGCGACGTTCACTTCTTGTGCTGGCGCGATGGCTGAGCCAACACCTGAACCTCGGACGGCTGGAACCTTGAAGAACGTCACCAAGCCGTAGCCGTGATCTTCGGACTTTTGCGTTGAATTCCAACGCCGCGCAGTGGGATGCCGGCGGTCTCTGTGACGGTTCTCTCAATCGTCGTCACGGGCGGACGGGCTCTGTCGGCGGTGCCAGACCCGGCACTCACTTCTTTCAGTCAGTGGGTGGGACGCCGTAGATCTTGGCGTCTCGGGTGCGTCAAAATCTGTGAACCGTCCCGATCGCCTATCAGTTTCGCTGCCAGTCCGAGGTCGATATCTGTCCTTGAAAAATGCCAGCAAGAGCCTCTGGTTTGGCGAATCAGTAGTTATACACAGCCATGCACTCCGCGGATCATTTCGCAAGCGTCCCTTAACTACGGGCATACTCGAAACCCTCGATAGACCGAAGCTTCTGGCGCGTCGGTCGGTCGGGGCGTCGCAGGAAGATGCCGCGTGGGCCACGCGCAGGCCATGCGCGACGAGGGCGACGCCCGACGTGGTTCGGCGACAGTGCGAGCGACGGCGGGTCGTGTCGCACTGGACCGCGAAGGCGTGTGCTCTGAGCCGCGGCTGATCGAGCATAAGAGATGGAGGAATCAGAAGTCTCTCTGACGCTCTTGACCCGGCCCATGGTCCAGCCACACACACAGTACCTCATCCTGAGTTCTAGCGTTTGGCGGTCGACCGCGATCCCCTGACTTGCGGTGCCGGAACGCAGCCGTGATGCGCACGTCCCCGACCATCGGATGCGGTCTGTTGCTCCGATGGATCGTTGCCGAACGTTGAGGATGAATGCCACAGGCGGGAGCGCCAGGGGCCAAGTGAGGAAGTCACTGATCAGTTGAGCCGTATCCGGCGGTTCGTGTCGGGTCTTCACCTCTGACGCTGATGCTGATATGCGCCAGCCTACCCCCCACTGCGGGGAGAGCGCCGCTCGTCGACCCATCGTTCTTCCCGCTGCCCTATGGCATCGGCTTCAAGCCGACTAGGCGTGCAGTGGTCGGATGGACTTTGCCGGCTGCGCCCGCGCGGGAAGCCCGATCCGGATTTATCGGCCCAGCGCTGAGAGAGTCAAGGCTGAGTCCACGCGGCTGGCCGATCTTCGGGAACTGGACGGCGAGTCTCAAAGCTGTGCAGATTGCACGCGCCTTCTTCGCAAGGAGACAGTGCCCATGCCGCCGCTTGGGTCGCCAGATCTCTCGGCAATCGCGCCCGCCGCGGTCAGTCCACAGCCAGACCGTGCGCCGGATAGCCTCGCGAGCGGCACACCCGAAGCGCTTCGAAGCGATCTGGTTGCACTGCTTGGGCTCGACCGGGTTCTTGCACGACCCATCGACCTCATCCGCTACGCCACCGACGCGAGTCCCTACCGTCTATTTCCCAAAGTTGTCGTCGTCGCGCAGGACGCGGAAGACGTTCGCAAGGTTCTCGCCTTTGCGGGCCAACGACACGAAAGCGTGACATTCCGCGCTGCCGGCACGAGCCTGTCGGGTCAGGCGCAGGGTGACGGCATTCTGGTCGACGTGCGGCGTCACTGGTCGGGCGTGAAAGTCGAGGCGGGGGGACGGCGTCTGCGCGCGCGGCCCGGCACGATCCTGTCGCGCGGCAATGCGGCTCTTGTTCCGTACGGATATCGGATCGGCCCGGATCCGGCAAGCGCGTCGGCGTGCACGATCAGGCGGCGTCAATCGCCAACAACTCGAGCGGAATGTGCTGCGGGACGACTCAGAACTCCTACAAGACGCTGTCGTCGCTCACCTTCATGCTGCCCTCCGGCACGACGATCGACACGAGCCTTCCGGATGCCGATCAGCGGTTCGCCGCAGCCGAGCCGGCGCTCGCGGCCGGGTTGGTCGAAATCAAGCGGACGATTGAATCGGATCCGAACCTTGTCGCCCGCCTTCGCAGGAAGTTCAGCATCAAGAACACGACCGGCTACCACATGGAGGCATTCCTCGACGGTGCGACGCCGTGCGAGATCTTCCGCCGGTTGATCGTGGGATCCGAAGGGACGCTGGCCTTCATCGTCGAAGCGGTCTTCGACACGATTCCCGACGATCAGTTTCGGCTCACATCGTTCATGATCTTTCCCGACATGTACGAAGCATGTGCAGCCGTGAAGCCCTTCGTCGACAGCGGCGCGGCCGCCGTGGAACTGCTCGATCGCGCATCGCTGCGCGCCGTCGAAGGCAAGCCCGGCGTGCCCGATCGATGGAAGGCGCTGCCCGATACCGCGACCGCACTGCTCGTCGAGTACCGAGCGCCGACCGATGTCGCTCGGACGGAAGCTTTGCGCATCGGCACGGAAACACTGTCCGGGCTGCGCCTGCTGGAGCCGGCCGCGTTCACGAAAGACCCGAAGCTCGCTGCGCAGTTCTGGAACGTACGCAGCGGACTGCTGCCGTCGGTCGGCGGCGCGCGTCCACCGGGATCGTCTTTCATCCTCGAGGACGTTTGCTTCCCGCCGGAGCGGCTCGCCGACGGCGCGCTCGACCTGGCTGCGCTGTTTGCCAAGCACGACTACGCGGGCGTCGTCTTCGGCCACGCTTCGGCGGGCAACCTGCATTTTCTGATCACCCCGTTCCTGAACGACGCGAAAGACATCGCGCATTTCGGCCGCTTCATGCAAGACGTCGTCGAACTCGTTGTCGGCAAGTACGATGGCTCGCTCAAGGCCGAGCACGGCACCGGGACGCAACGTCGCACCCTTCGTCGAGCGGGAATGGGGTCCGAAGCTCACCGGACTGATGCGGGAACTGAAGCGACTCGCGGATCCGCAGAACATTCTATCCCCGGGGTCATCCTCACCGACGATCCCGAAAGTCACCTCAAGCACCTTCAAACGGCGCCCGTCATCGAAGCGACCATCGATCGCTGCATCCAGTGCGGGTTCTGCGAGCCAGTCTGTCCGAGTCGCAATCTCACGACGACGCCGCGACAGCGAATTGCGCTGCGGCGCGAGATGGCTCGCCAACCCGAATCCTCTCCTTGCTGGCGGCGATTCTGGCGGACTACGACTACGACGCGATACAGACATGCGCGGGCGACGGCAGTTGCGAGATCGCCTGCCCGGTCGACATCAACACCGGCGCCTTCATCAAGCACCTGCGGCATCTGGAGCACGGTCCTCGGTCGGAAGCCGTTGCGGCGAGCGCAGCGCGTCACTTTGTCAAGGTGGAGCGCGGTGCACGGCTCGCCGTCGGCATGGCAGGCGGGGCCGCGCGCGTGGTCGGCCACGGTGCTCTCAGGACGCTCACCCGCGCCGCCCGCGGCGTTGTCAGCAAGGATCTGATACCCGACTGGTCGCCCAACATGCCGCCTGCGGCAGCCAGCCTGCCGGCAACCCGGCGCGACGGCGCTGCCGCTGTCTACTTCACGGCTTGCGTCAACCGTATCTTTGGCCGCGCTGGGGATCTACGAAAACCGTCGCTGCAGGAGGCGATGGTAGAAGTGTCGGCGCGCGCGGGCATGCCGTTGTGGATTCCGGACGACATCGGCGGCCATTGCTGCGCGACGATCTGGCACTCCAAAGGTTACGAAGAAGGCAACGGGATCATGGCGAACCGTACCGTGGAAAGCCTCTGGCGCTGGTCGGACGACGGAAACTGCCGATCGTCTGCGACGCCAGCTCGTGCTCTTTCGGAATTGCCAGCGAGATCGGACCTTACCTTAGTCCGGAGAATCGCGAGCGACATGCAGCGCTCACGATCCTCGATTCGATCGCGTGGGCGCACGATCGGCTGCTGCCAAGGCTCTCCATACGGCGGAAGGCAGGCGCGGCAGTCATTCACCCCAGCTGCTCGGCGATTCACCTCGGTCTCGGCGGAAAACTGCACGCGATCGCTGCTGCGCTCGCCGACAAGGCGATCACGCCAGCGTCGGCCGGATGCTGTGCTTTTGCCGGTGATCGCGGCTTCCTGCACCCGGAGCTGACGCGATCGGCGACCGCGGCGGAGGCGGAGGAAGTTGGTGCGGAGGTGTTCGATGCCTATCTCGGAAGCAACCGCACGTGCGAGATTGGCCTCAATACGGCCACAGGCAAGAACTACGAATCGTTCATCTACTTGCTGGAAGAACTGACCCGCTAGCACCACCGCGGCTGGACGCAGCGGCAGGCCGCGCACGCCATCACGAGGAGGGAATATGGAAACCTGGACGCAGGTCTACAACCCGCTCGGCGCACTCTGGTTGTCCGCACTGGTCGCAGCGCTGCCGATCGCTTTCTTCTTCGTCACGCTCGCGGTGTTCCGCTGGGAGGCTTATCTCGCCGGCCTGGGTACGATCGTCGTTACGCTTGTCATCGCGATCTTTGTCTATGGCATGCCTGTCGGACTCGCCGCGCTCGCTACCGGCATGGGGCATGGCGTACGGCCTGTGGCCGATCTCCGTGGATCATCCTGACGCGCGGTCTTCCTCTACAAGCTGTCCGTCAAATCGGGACAGTTCGAAGTGATTCGCGCCTCGGTGGTGACGATCACCGAAGATCAGCGGTTGCAGGTGATCCTGATCGGCTTCGCATTCGGTGCCTTCCTGGAAGGCGCGGCAGGCTTCGGCGCGCCGGTTGCCATCACTGCCGCGATCCTCGCGACCCTCGGGCTCAATCCGCTGTACGCGGCCGGCCTGTGCCTGATAGCGAATACCGCCCCGGTCGCGTTCGGCGCCCTCGGCATCCCGATTCTCGTGGCGGGAAAGACCGCCGGAATCGATCCGTTCCTGGTGGGCAAGATGGCTGGCCGTCAGTTGCCGCTCTTGTCGCTGTTCGTCCCGTTTTCATCGTCTGGCTCATGGACGGCTTCAAGGGAGTTCGGCAGACGTGGCCTGCCTTGCTCGTGGCGGGCGGCAGCTTCGCGGTGACGCAGTTCATCACCTCGAACTACATCGGGCCGGAGCTGCCCGACATCACCTCCGCGCTGGTATGCCTGGCGGCAACGACCGTCTTTCTCAAGTTCTGGCATCCGAAGCTGAGCCTACGCGTCCGGTTCGGGTGAGCGGTGCCGCCGCACCGGCGGCTGCGACGCCGGCGAAGCGATCGAACTACACCACCGGGCAGATCCTCAAGGCGTGGTCGCCGTTCATCATCCTGACGGTGGTGGTGGTGATCTGGACGCTTCCCGGCTTCCGGTCGCTGTTCGACGCGGGCGGTCCCTTGTAGCGGCACGACGTTGAGCTTCAAGATTCCAGGACTCCACGACGCGGTGATCAAGACCGCCCCGATCGTCGACAAGGCCACGCCGTACGCGGCGACCTACAAGCTCGATCTGATCGCGGCCACCGGATCCGGAATCCTGCTCGCCGCGGTGCTGTCGATGTTCGTGCTTGGCATTTCGCCGCGCGAAGGCATCGGTGTTTTCAAGGAGACCGTGAAGGACCTCGTCAAGTCGATTGTCACGATCTCCCTCGTTCTCGGTTTCGCGTTCATCGCCAACTATTCGGGCGTGTCATCCACGCTGGCACTGGCGATCAGCGTCGAGCGGACACTGGTTCCCGTTCTTCTCACCGGTGCTCGGTTGGCTGGGCGTGTTTCTGACCGGCTCCGACACGTCGAGCAACGCGTTGTTTTCCAGCCTCCAGAGCATCACTGCACATCAGATCGGTGTCTCCGACGTCCTCATGGTGGCTGCGAACAGCACGGGCGGCGTTACCGGCAAGATGATCTCCCCGCAATCGATCGCCGTCGCCTGCGCCGCGGTCGGCCTTGTCGGTCGAGAGTCGGAGCTGCTGCGCTTCACGGCGAAATGGAGCATCGTGTTCCTGCTCATCATCTGTGTCATCACGTACGTTCAGGCGTACCACCTCCAGTGGATGATTCCATGACTCATTCCGGAAGTTGAGCGGAGCAAGCGGGCATCCAGACGGCGAGCGCGGTGTATGACAGTCGGGCTGTTCATCCCCTGCTATGTCGACGCGTTCTTTCCGGAGGTCGGCATCGCCACGCTCGAGCTCCTGGAGCGGTTCGGGATCGAAGTCGTCTACCCGCTCGATCAGACGTGCTGCGGCCAGCCGATGGCGAACAGCGGGTGCCACGACGATGCCGCGGCGACCGAGCGTCTTTTCGTCAAGAACTTCGCGGGTTCGACTATGTCGTCGGCCCATCGGGCAGCTGCGTGCACCACATCCGCGAACACCTGACGGCGATTGCTCAGACTGCCCAGGTCAGGAAGGTGCGCGCGACGACCTTCGAGCTGGTCGAATTCCTGCACGACGTGGTCAAGGTGCAGGCCTTTCCATGGGCGGAGTTCCGGCACAAGGTCGGGCTTCACAACGGCTGCTCGACGCTCCGGGCCTTGCGCGAAGCCAAGATGTCGGAGATCAACGAGCCCTATTTCTCGAAGCCGATGGACCTGCTGTCCAAGGTGAAGGGCATTCAGTTCGCCAAGCCCGAGCGCCCCGACGAGTGCTGCGGCTTCGGCGGTACCTTTTCCGTCTACGAGGAGCCGGTTTCGGCGCGAGATGGGTTACGACAAGGTCAACGATCATCACCGCGCCGGCGCCGAGTACATCGTTTCGGCCGACATGTCCTGCATGATGCATCAGAAGGGTTGCGCGGAGCGGCTCGGACTTCCGATCAAGTTCATTCACATCGCCCAGGTGCTCAACGGAGCGCGCGAATGAAGCGCATCGACCACGCCGAGGCGTCGTCGAAATTCATTCGGGCGAAGGACCATATCGAGTTTCACGACCGAGCGGCTCTGGGACCTGCGCCAGAAGCGCGATCGCGAAAGCGAGCACCTTGCCGGAGTGGGAGGAGCTGCGCTCGCTTGCCTCCGCGATCAAGGAACACACGCTCGCCAACCTCGCCGAGTACCTGGAGGAGTTCGAGCGCAACGCGATCAAGAATGGCGCGCACGTGCACTGGGCGCGCGACGCGGCCGAGCACAACCAGATCGTCTTCGACATCCTGAGCTCGCACGGCGCGCGCACGCTGGTCAAATCCAAGTCGATGTTGACCGATGAGTGCGACATGCGGCCGTTTCTCGAGAACCGCGGGATCGAGGTCATGGAGACCGATCTCGGCGAGCGCATCCAGCAGCTCGACGACGAGCCTCCGAGCCACATCGTCGTGCCGGCGGTCCACAAGCTCAAGACCGACGTTGCGCGGGTCTTTGCCGAAACGATCGGGACCGACCCCAAGAACAGCGACGTTCACTACCTGGCCGAGAGCCAGCGCCAGCACACGCGGCCCTACTTCCTCACGTGCCGAAGCCGGCATGACGGGCGCCAACTTCGCCGGTCGCGGAGACCGGCAGCGTCGTGGTTTGCACCAACGAGGGCAACGCCGACCTCAGCGTCAACCTGCCCAAGCTCTACATCGCCTCGATCGGCATCGAAAAGATCATTCCCGCATCGAGCATCTCGGCGTCTTCGTGCGCATGCTGTCGCGAAGCGCCCTGGGCTCGCCGATCACGCAGCTCACGTCGCACTTTCGCGCCCCGCGCGACGGCACCGAGATGCATATCGTGCTGGTCGACAACGGGCGCGTCGGAGCGGCTGGGCATGGCCGACTTCTGGTATTCGCTGAAATGCATTCGCTGCGGCGCGTGCATGAACACATGCCCGGTCTACCGGCGCAGCGGCGGCTTGAGTTACGGCGCGACGTACTCCGGACCCATCGGCGTCATCATCGATCCGACCTTCAACCTGCGCAAATACAGCACGCTGCCCTTTGCCTCGACCCTGAACGGAAGCTGCACCAGCGTCTGCCCGGTCAAGATCAACATCCACGAGCAGATCTACAAGTGGCGGCAGAGTCATCAGCGAGCGCAACCAGCTGCCGATGATCAAGAAGGAGGCGATGCAGATCGCGGGCAAGTTGCTGGCCAGCCCGAAGCTCTATCGCGCGGCCGTGGGTACCGCGGGCACGAGCATGGAACACCTGCCCCGGTTCATGCTGTACAACCGGCTGAACGCCTGGGGTCGGCAGCGCGAGGTGCCGGAGGCTCCGCAATTCACGTTCCGGGAGTGGTACCTGAAGAATCGCGTCAAGAAGCGGGCCAAGCGATGAACAGCCGCGATGAAATCTGACGCGCATCCGCAAGGCCCAGCCCGCTTCGCGGCCGCTGCCCGAGATCCCGACCTTCGATCAGGGCTTGTCGACCTCCATCGAGACGTTCAAGGCGGCACTGCTGCGGATGGGCGGCCGGTTCGTGGACGCGCCAAGCGACGGCGAACCTCGACGCGCAAGTCCGCGGACTCTTTCCGGACGCCAAAGTCATCTGTTCGGCGGTGCCGGAAGTCAGGGGAATCGCCCGATCGAGCAGGTCCGAGATCCCGCAGGAGCTCGATGACGTCGACGTCGGCGTCGTGCGTGCGCTGTTCGGCGTCGCCGAAACGGGGTCGTTGTGGCTTTCCGGAGGTGCAATACAAGGTCGACGCGATCGGCTTCCTCGCGCAGCACCTCGTCGTGCTCCTCGATCCGGATGCCATCGTCGCGAACATGCACCAGGCCTATCGGCACGAGGGATTCTTCACGGCACGGTACGCCGTATTCATGACAGGTCCATCCGCTACCGCTGACATCGAAGGCGTACTGATCCACGGTGCCCAGGGCATCCGGACGATGACGGTCATTCCGGTGCCGGTGTGACCGCGTGCTGGCGCATCCGGGGCCCGATGTCGCCCGCCCTTCCCGGGACCGCCGTGTCCTGCGAGTCCGATCCGGTGCTGATGCATCGCAAGGGAAGTGCCGATAGGGTTGAGGACGTGGCGACACGGGTGTAGTGTTCAGTGCAACGACAGGGACATCATGCCACCCACATTGAAGCCGGGGTCCGGCGAGAAGCTCGCCGGCACAGCTCGCTCCGTGCTCGAGCAGAAAGGGTGGGGCGTGCATTCGATCGGCCCGGACGCATCGGTCTACGATGCGATCGCCAGGATGGACGAGCACAAGGTCGGGGCACTGCTTCGTCATCGAGGATTCGCGTCTCGTCGGCGTCATCTCCGAGCGCGACTACGCGCGCAAGGTCATCCTCCAGGACCGTGCATCGAAACAGACGCTCGTGCGCGAGGTCATGACGACGCCGGTGATCTATGTCGAGGCGTCCACGCCGCTGTCGGAATGCATGCGCATCATCGACCACGAGCGCGTGCGCCATCTGCCGGTGATGGAAGCGGGCAGGCTCGTGGGCGTCGTCAGCATCGGTGATGTCGTGCGGACGATCATTGCGCAGCAGGCGGACACGATCGAGTACTTGAGCACCATGATCACGGATCCTTATCCGGGCTGAGTGGGCCGCCGTGCCGGCGACGCGCCGGTGCGCCGCGACAACGGCAGCCGGCAACGAATCTGCGCGCGACAACGCGAGGGATCGGCGACGTGAATACGTATGTGTACCTACTGATCTTCCTCCTCGCCACGCTCGGTGTCGTCGGACTCACGCTGGGGCTGAACGCGCTCCTGGGGCCGCGCGTGACGCCGAGCGCCACGAAGCTCGAGCCCTTCGAGTGCGGCGCCCCGCCGATCCAGCAGCGCAACGTGCGCCGCCTCTCGATCAAGTACTACGCGATCGCCATCTTTTTCCTGCTCTTCGATCTGGAGACCGTGCTGCTGTTCATCTGGGCGGGCTCCTTCGGCCGCGACGAGCTCGCGACGCTGTCGTTGCTGTCGTTCCTGTTTTTCATGGGCCTGCTGGCCCTCGCCTTCGCCTACCTCTGGAGGCAGGGAGGCTTCCAATGGCGCTGATGGACTACATGACGACCAAGAAGGACGAGCTGGTCGGATGGATCCGCAAGTTCAGCCTGTTCCCGTATCCGTTCGTCACGGCGTGCTGCGGCATGGAGTTCATGGCGGTGAGCTCGACGCTCTACGACACCGACCGCTTCGGCGCGGCGCTGCCGCGCTTCACGCCGCGGCAGGCGGATCTGCTGATGGTCGTCGGCACGATCAGTCACAAGGAGGCGCCGATCCTGAAGAAGGTCTACGACCAGATGTGCGAGCCGAAGTGGGTGATGGCATTCGGCGCGTGCGCGACGAGCGGCGGCTTCTATCGCAACTATGGCGTGCTGCAGGGCATCGACCGCGTGATTCCGGTCGACATCTACGTCCCCGGCTGCCCGCCGCGCCCCGAGACCGTGATCGACGCCATCATGATGCTGCAGGACAGGATCGCGGGCGATCACCATCCGATCCTGCCCGCGGAGCAACGCGGGCGCGAGCCCTCGCACGCGAACAAGGTCTTCCCGATCTTTCCCGCCGCGGACCGTGTGCCGCCGAGCCAGACATGACCGGGCGCGCGCCGCTGTCGTACGAGGCGATCGAGCGCGAGCTCGGCGGGCTGGTCGAGCGGTCGTGGCAAAGCTTCGGGATGCCCGTGCTCGAGCTGCGCGCCGAAAACCTGCTCCCGCTCGTCACCAGGCTGCGCGACAGGTTCGACTTCGCGCTGTTCCTCGATGTCACTGCGGTCGACTACCCGGAGCGCTCGCCGCGCTTCGACGTCGTCTATCACTTCTACAGCCGCCGCCACAACCAGCGCATCCGGCTCAAGGTGCGCGTGCCGGCGGAGCGGCCGGTCGTGCCGACGCTCGCCGGGCACTACGGTTCGGCGCGCTACATGGAGCGCGAAGTGCACGACATGTACGGCATCGAGTTCGCGGGCAACGAGGATCTGCGCCCGATCCTGCTCTACGAGGGCTTCGTCGGCCATCCGCTGCGCAAGGACTACCCGATCGAGCGCGAGCAGCCGATGGTCCCGTACCGCACCGGGTGACGCCATGGACGTCAGCTCGCCCATTCCATCGCACCTCGATCGGACCGCCGACGCCGGCAACGTCGTCGTCAACATCGGCCCGTCGCACCCGGCAACGCACGGAACGATCCAGATCGTCGCCGAGCTCGACGGCGAGACGGTGAAGCGAGCCGACGTGCATTGCGGCTACCTGCATCGCGGGTTCGAGAAGGAGGCGGAGCATCACACCTATCACAAGGTGATTCCGTATGTCGACCGCCTGAACTACTGCTCCGCGCTCAACAACGGCTTCGCGTACGCGGAGGCGGTCGAGAAGCTCCTCGGCATCGAGATCACGCGCCGCTGCATCGTGCTGCGCACGCTGCTCTGCGAGTACAACCGCATCGCCGACCACATGACCTGCGTCGCCGCATCGATCATGGAGATGGGCGCGATGACCGCGTTCCTCTACCTGATGACGGTGCGCGACTACATCTTCGAGCACCTGAATCACCTGACCGGCGCGCGGCTCACGTACTCGTACGTCCGCATCGGCGGCCTGGCGCGCGACCTCCCCGAAGGCTGGCTCACGCGCCTCGAGGAGATCCTCGTCTTCGCGGAGGAATATCTCGAGCGCATCCACGGGCTGCTCGACCGCAACCGCATCTTCATCGATCGCACCCGCGACGTCGCGGTGATGACGCCCGAGCATGCGCTCAACTGGGGCTTCACCGGCCCGACGCTGCGCTCCACCGGGCTCGCGATCGATCTGCGCAAGGATGCGCCCTATCTTGCGTACCCCGAGCTCGACTTCGAGGTGCCGGTGGGCATCAAGGGCGACAACTACGATCGCTACTACGTCCGCATGTGCGAGATCGACGAGTCGATCGCGATGGTGCGCCAGTGCGTGCGGCTGCTGAGCGACGGCCCGGTGAGCGTCGACGATCCGCGCGTGACGCTGCCCGCCAAGGAGCTCGTGTACACCCAGATCGAGGCGCTCGTGCATCACTTCAAGCTCGTCAGCGAAGGCATCGTCGTGCCGCCGGGCGAGATCTACGTGTCGCACGAGGCGCCCAACGGCGAGCTCGGCTTCTACCTCGTCAGCGACGGCACGTCCCGTCCCTACAAGCTTCACGTGCGCGCGCCGAGCTTCGTGCACATGGGCGGCATGCACACGCTGCTCGAGGGCTACCAGGTCGCCGACGTGGTGCCCACGTTCGGGTCGATGAACATGGTCGGCGGGGAGTGCGACCGATGAAGCGGCGGTCCGGGCGACGCCGACACGAGCGGGCTGCTGGAACAGTTCGATCGGCTGCGCGGCACCTATCCGCGGCAAATGAGCGCGTCGCTCGTGCTGCCGCTGCTGCAGATCGTGCAGCAGCAGAAGGGACACGTCACGGCAGCCGACGCGCGCTTCGTCGCGGACTATGCCGGGGTGCCGCCGATGCAGGTCATCGAGGCGTTGAGCTGGTACACGATGCTGCACCGGCAGCCGGTCGGACGGCACGTCGTCAAGGTCTGCCGCAACATCGCCTGCGCGTTGCGGGGCTCCGACCGGCTCCTCGCGCACGTCGAGAAGAAGCTCGGCGTCGCTCCCGGAGGCACGACCGCGGACGGGCGCTTCACGTTCCTCGCGGTGGAATGCCTGGCCTCGTGCGGGACCGCGCCGGTGATGCAGGTCGACGAGACCTACCACGAGCAGCTCGACGAGGCGAAGGTCGACCGCGTCCTCGAGGACCTGCGATGAGCGGCCTGGCAGCGCAAGGCGTGCGCGCCGACAACGTGTTCATGAGCTTCGCGGTGACGAGCGACTCGCACACGCTCGATGCGTACCGCGCGCGCGGCGGCTACGAGGCGCTCGGGAAGGCGCTGCGCACGTTGCAGCCGGAGGACGTCGAGCGGGAGGTCACCGCCTCCGGGCTGCGCGGCCGGGGCGGGGCGAACTTTCCGGTGGGCGCGAAGTGGTCGTTCGTGAACAAGCAGAGCCCGGTCGTGTATCTGTGCTGCAATGCCGACGAAGGCGAGCCGGGAACGTTCAAGGACCGCTGGATCCTCGAGCACGCTCCGCATCAGCTCGTCGAAGGCGTCCTGCTCGCCGCCTTCGCGTTGCATGCGCGGCATGCGTTCGTGTACATCCGCGGCGAGTTCGACCTGCCGCTGCGCCGGCTGCGCGGGGCGCTGCAGGAGGCGCGTGCCGCCGGGCTCGTCGGCGAGCGCATTCTCGGCAGTGCATTCGCGTGCGACATCGTCGTTCACCGCGGCGGCGGCGCCTACGTGTGCGGCGAGGAGTCGAGCCTCATCAACTCGCTCGAGGGGAAGAAGGGATATCCGCGCAACAAGCCGCCGTTTCCCGCCGTCAAGGGCTTCTACGGCGCGCCGACGGTCGTCAACAACGTCGAGACACTGGCCAACGTCCCCTGGATCGTCGCGCACGGAGGCGCGGCCTACGCCGCACTCGGCAACAAGGCGAATCCGGGCCATCGCCTGTTCGGCGTTTCCGGGCACGTCAACAGGCCCGGGCTCTACGAGCGGCCGACCGGCTATCCGATGAAGAAGCTCATCTTCGAGGACGCCGGCGGCATCCTCGGCGGCAAGCCGCTCAAGGCCGTCATTCCCGGCGGAAGCTCGACGCCGGTGCTCACGGCCGGCGAAATCGAGGCCCTCACGCTCGACGCGCCGTCGCTGCAGCAGGCCGGCAGCATGCTGGGCTCCGGCGGCCTCATCGTCATCGCCGAAGGCACGTGCATGGTGCGCCTGCTGCAGGTGCTGACCCGCTTCTATCGCCATGAATCGTGCGGTCAGTGCACGCCGTGCCGCGAAGGGACGGCCTGGATGGACGACATCATCGCGCGGGTCGTCGACGGGCGCGGCGAGGCAGCCGACCTCGCGAACCTGCAGGCGATTCCCGAGGGGATCCTCGGCAACACGCTGTGCGCCCTGGGCGACGCCGCCGCGATGCCCGTGCTGAGCTTCGTCAAGAAGTTCCGCAACGAGTTCGAGTACTTTGTCGCGAATCGCCGCTCGCTCAACGGCGGCCGCCTCGAAGCCTGAGAGAGGCTCATGGAACATCACGATCGACGACCGCACGATCGAGGCCAATCGCGGCGAGAGCGTGCTGCAGGCCGCGCTGCGGCACGGCATCGAGATCCCGCACTTCTGTTACCACCCGCGCCTCTCGATCGCCGGCAGCTGCCGTATCTGTCTCGTCAAGGTCGAAGGCGTCCCGAAGCTGATGCCCGCGTGCAACCTGTCGGTCGCGCCGAACATGAAAGTGTCGACGCTCGTGCCCGAGGTCGGCCGCGCACGGCAGCAGGTGATGCAGTTCCTCATGCTCAATCACCCGGTGGACTGCGGGATCTGCGACAAGGCGGGCGAATGCCGCCTGCAGGACTACGAATATGCCTACGGCCTGCCGCGCTCGCGCTCGACGGAGGCGAAGCATCACAAGCGCAAGCTGTACGATCTCAGCCCGCGCATCCAGCTCGACAACGAGCGCTGCATCCTCTGCAGCCGCTGCGTGCGCTTCACGCGCGAGATCTCGAAGTCGAACATGCTCGGCATCGTCGAGCGCGGCGCGCACGCGGTCGTCGAGCGCCTCGATCCGAAGTCCGACGACGACCCGTACTCGGACAACGTCATCGGCCTGTGCCCGACGGGCGCCCTCCTGTCGCGCGACTTCCTCTACCAGAGCCGCGTGTGGTTTCTCGAGCCGGTGCGTTCGGTGTGCACGGGCTGCTCGCGCGGCTGCAGCATCGATCTGTGGCGGCGCAAGAAGGAGTGGCGGCTGCGCTCGCTCGGCGAGGAGCGCAACAGCATGCTGTACCGCGTCACCGCCCACGAGAACCCCGAGATCAACGGTCCCTGGCTTTGCAACAAGGGCTTCGACCAGCACAAGCTGATGAGCAGGGAGCGGACGCTGACGCCGATGCTTGGCGACGCGCCGGTATCGATCGAACAGGCGCTCGCCCAGGCCCGCGACCTGATCGCGCGAGCGCGCAGTCCGGCCGCCCTCGTCTCGGCGCTCGCCTCCAACGAGGAGCTCGACGTCTTCAAGGCGACGCTCGGCGCGCGCTTCCGCGTCTACGCGCGCGAGGACAGCGTCGCGCAGCCCGGCGAGGTGGTCGAGGACGACTTCCTGATCAAGGCCGACAAGAACCCGAACAGCTATGGCGTGCGCGAGCGCTTCGGCTGGAGGACGCTCACCGCCGCGGATGCGCAGGCCCACGATCTGTTCCTCGTCTGGGGAGACTGGGGCGACTACGACGGGTTCGGCCGCGCGCGCGTGATCCACCTCGCATCGTTCGCGCGGCAGCGCGATCGGCACGCCGACGTGCTCATCCCGCTGTCGACGACGTTCGAGCGCAGCGGCACCTTCTGCAACTTCGAGGGCAAGCGCAACCGCTTCGAAAAGGTGCTCGACAAGCCGCCGCTCGTCCAGCACGCCGCGGACGTGTTCGCGCAGCTCGAAGCGGAGCTCGCCGGCCCGCAAAGGCTCCAGGAGGCCTCGTGATCCCCGACCTCGTCGTCCACGGCGCCTTCATGCTCTACGCCATCACGTTCATGATGCTGCTGGCGACGGTCTTCACGTGGGTGGAGCGCAAGCAATCGGCGATCATGTCCGACCGCATCGGCGCCAACCGCTGCTACGTCCGGATTCCGTTCACGAACATCAAGTTCGTCGCGTGGGGCCTGTTCCACGGAATCGCGGACGGCGGCAAGCTCCTGCTCAAGGAGAACTTCACGCCGCTCACCTACGACCGCTTCTGCTACAACCTCGCGCCCTGGCTCGCCGCCGTGCCCGTGTTGCTGGTCTTTGCCGTCGTGCCCTTCGGCGGCACGCTCGTGCCGGGCCGGCTCGTCGATGCGGACACGTTCCCGTCGCTCGCGGCCGGCCTGCAGGGCTTCTTCGGCGAGCGGAGCTACACGATGCAGGTCGCCGGGCTCGATGCAGGCATCCTGTTCGTGCTCGCGATCTCGGGGATCGGCGTGCTGGGCACGATGCTCGCCGGCTGGTCCTCGAACAACAAGTTCTCGCTGATGGGCGCCTCGCGCGCCGCCTCGCAGATGATCTCCTACGAGGTCGCGATGGGACTCGCGCTCATCAGCATGGTCGTGACCTACGGCACGCTCGATCTCGACGCGATGGTGAAGTGGCAGTCGGGGCTGTTGCTCGGCGCAGTGCCGGCATGGGGCCTCTTCGTGCAGCCGCTCGCCTTCGTTTTCTTCCTGACCGCCAGCATCGCGGAGAACAAGCGCATACCGTTCGATCTTCCCGAAGCCGAGTCGGAGCTCGTCGCCGGATACTTCACCGAGTACACGTCGATGAAGATGGGCCTGTTCATGCTGAGCGAGTTCATCGAGATCGTCGTCATCTCCGCGCTCGTCGTCACGCTGTTCCTGGGCGGCTACAACCTGCCGTACATGACCGACGCGGGCTTCGCCTTCCCGGCGGCGCCACCTGGTCGCTCTCGCACGTCACCGTCGTGGTCCTCCAGGTCGTCACGTTCGCGGTCAAGACCTTCATCGTCGGCTGCTTCCAGATCCAGGTCCGGTGGACGCTGCCGCGCTTCCGCTACGACCAGCTGATGGCGTTCGGGTGGAAGATCCTGCTCCCGCTCGCGGCGGTGAACCTCGTCGTGACCGTCCTCCTGCGCTGGGTGATGCTGTGACCGGGCGGGCGCCAAGGAAGCGCTACTGGAACGAGCCCCGCATGGGCTGGCGGGAGCGGGTCTACATCATCGAAGTGCTGCGGGGGCTCCGCATCACCGGGTCGGTCTTCTTCCGGAACATGTGGAAATGGATGACGTTCCGCAAGGGCGCGCTGACCACCTACTACCCCGAGGAGCAGCGCAGCGACTATTCGCCGAACAACCGGGGACGGCACGTGCTGACGCAGCGCGCGAACGGCGAGGTCCAGTGCGTGTCGTGCAATCTCTGCGCGACCGCCTGCCCGGCGTACTGCATCGAGATCCTGTCGAGCGCGAACTTCGACGACCCGGCGCATCCGAAGGCGCCGGAGCGCTTCGAGATCGACTACTCGCGCTGCATCTTCTGCGGATTCTGCGTCGAGGCCTGCCCCGAGGATGCGATCCGCATGGTCAAGGACGTGCCCGACCTCCCGGGCTTCGATCGCACGGCCATGTGGGGAAAGATGGACCTCCTGACGCAGTGGCATCCGATCACGAATCCGCGCAAGCCGTATCCGCCACCGCCGCCGCGCGCCGAGGCGCAATGATCAGCGACGTCCTCATCGCCGTCTTCGGCGCCATGGCGATCATCTTCGCGCTGCTCGTGGTGGTCCTGCGGCAGCCGATGCGCGCGGCGCTCGCGCTCATCGCGCACATGGTCAGCCTGGCCGCGATCTTCGCCTGCCTCGAGGTGCACGTCGTCGCGCTGTTCCAGATCCTGATCTATGTCGGCGCGGTGATGGTGTTCATGGTGTACGCGATCATGCTGCTCGACGACCGCGACGCTTCCTACGCTCACGTGTTCTCCCGCTGGTCGGTGCCCGCGGTGATCGTCGCGGCGGTGCTGGTCGTCGCGCTCGGCGCCATGCTCGTCCAGTGGGCGCCGGCCGCGCCTGCCGCCACCGTCCGAGGGCCGGCGCCGTTCTCGTTCTCGGCCTTCTCCGTCGAGTTCATGACGCACTACTGGTTCCACTTCGAGGTCGCGTCGATCCTGCTCGTCATCGGCATCGTCGCCGCCTGGGCGGTGATCGCGGAGCGTCGCTGATGGACAGGTATCAGTACCTGATCGCGCTCGCCGTGCTCACTGTTCGCGACCGGCCTCGCCGGCGTCGTGATCCGCCGCAACCTGATGGTCGTGGTGATGTGCGTCGAGGTGATGCTCAACTCGGTGGTGCTCGCCTTCGTCGTGTTCGCGGCGCGCTCGGGCACGCTCGCGGGCGCCGCGATGGCGTTCTTCCTCTACATCGCGGCCGCCTGCGAGATCGCCGTCGCGATGGCGATCGTCGTGATGCTCGTCGAGCGGCGCGGGTCGCTCGACCTCGCCGCCGACTACGAGCTGAAGGGCTGAGATGGGCTCGCTCGCGCTCATCGCCGCGCTGCCGCTGCTCGGGTTCCTCGTCAACGGGCTCTTCGGCGCGCGGCTGCCCCGGCGCCTGGTCGCCCTGATCGGCTGCGCGCTGCCGGCGCTTGCATTCGCGATCACGGTGGCGCTGTTCATGCGCCTCGCCTCGGGCGCGCCCGCGATCGCGGAGACGCTCTACTCCTGGGTCCGTCCTTGCGAGCTTCAAGGTCGACGTCGCCCTCTACTTCGACGCCATGACGGCGGTCATGTGCCTGGTCGTGACCGGCATCGGCACGCTGATCCACGTCTACTCCGTCGGATACATGGCGCACGACAAGAGCTTCGCGCGCTACTTCGCGTACCTCAACCTGTTCCTGTTCTTCATGCTGCTGCTCGTGCTCGGCAGCAACCTGCTCGTGCTCTTCGTGGGCTGGGAAGGCGTCGGGCTCGCGTCGTATCTGTTGATCGGATTCTGGTTCGAGGATCCCGAGAAGACGGCTGCGGGCGTCAAGGCGTTCATCGTCAACCGCGTCGGCGACGCCGGCTTCGTGGTCGCGGCGTTCCTCATCTACATCCATGCCGGCTCGTTCGACTTCCAGGCCATCAACGCCTACTTTTCGACTCAGACGCCGTCGCCCGCCGTGACCACGACCATCGGCCTGCTGCTGCTGCTCGGCGCGTGCGGCAAGTCGGCGCAGATCCCGCTGCATGTCTGGCTGCCGGACGCGATGGCCGGGCCGACGCCGGTGTCGGCGCTGATTCATGCGGCAACCATGGTCACCGCCGGCGTGTACCTCCTCGCGCGCCTGAACGGGCTCTACCTGCACGCGCCCGAAGCGATGGCGGTCGTCGCCTGGATCGGCGCCGCGACGGCACTCCTCGGCGCGACGATGGGCGTCACGCAATTCAACCTGAAGAAGGTGCTCGCCTACTCGACGATCTCGCAGATCGGCTTCATGGTCATGGCCTGCGGCGTCGGCGCATTCTCCGTCGGACTGTTCCACCTCGATGACGCACGCGTTCTTCAAGGCCTGCCTGTTCCTGGGCGCCGGCGCCGTCCTGCACGCGCTGCAGGGCGAGGAAGACATGCGCAACATGGGCGCCCTCGCGCGCAGGCTGCCCTTCACTTTCGCCACGTTCCTGGCGGGAACGCTGGCGCTCTGCGGAATCCCGCCGTTCGCAGGCTTCTTCTCGAAGGACGAGATCCTCTGGCAGGCCTGGTCGGCGCAGGGCGGCTCGCCCTGGTTGTGGCTCGTCGGTCTCGCGGCCTCCGGGCTCACCGCTTTCTACATGTTCCGCGCGATCTACCTCACGTTCTTCGGCACGAGTCGTGTCGCGGAACGGCTTCAGGCCGGCGTGCACGAGCCACCGCCTTCGATGTCGATCGTCCTCGCCGTGCTCGCCGTCGGCCCGCTCGTCGCCGGGTTCATCGGCATGCCCGGCGTCCTGCGCGAGCTCCTCGGCGTCTCGGCGCCGTTCTACAGCTTTCTCGCGCCGATGTTCCCGCGGCGGCTGCCGAGCATCACGCTGCGAGCACCGAGATCGCGCTGATGGCGATCGCGCTTCTCGTGGCGGTCGCGGGCATCTTCCTGGCGTGGCGCTACTTCGGTCGCGCCGATCGCGAGCGGAGGCGTGTGCAAGCGCCGGGGCCGGTCGAGCAGATCGTGAGCCGCGGCTACTTCTTCGACGCGGTCTACGAAGGTGTGTTCGTCCGTTTCGCCGACTGGCTGTCCGAGTCCGTGCTGGGGCGCGGACTCGAGACCGCCGTGGCCAAGGTCTCGCTGGGGCTGCCTGCCGACGCCGCGCGCCACGCGTCGCGGCTCCTCGCGCAATTGCAGACCGGCAACGTGCAAGCCTACGTCTTCTACGTGCTCGTGGGTCTCGCGGTCGCGCTCGGGTGGGGATTGAGCCGTGGGTGAATCCGCGACCCCGTTGCTCCTCCTCGTCGTTCCGCTGCTCGGCGCGATCGTGGCGGCGCTGTCGGCAAGGGAATCGTGGCTCGCACGCGCGTCGGCGATGGCGGCGATGCTCGTCGTGCTGGCACTGTCGCTGCGCCTCTTCCTCGCGTACGAGCCGGCCGCCGACGCCTCGCGCTTCGACTTCAACCTGCCGTGGATGCCTGCGCTGGGCATCAACCTTCATTTCGCCGTCGACGGCTTCAACGTCTACCTCGTGTTGCTGGCCGCCCTGTTGTTCCCGGCGGTGCTGGGATGCACGTGGACTCCGCTCACACGCCCCGGCGGCTGTACCTCGTGCTGATGCTCGTCCTCGAGTCGAGCCTGCTGGGCACGTTCCTCTCGCAGAACGTCGGTGCTGTTCTTCGTCTTCTGGGAGGCGGTGCTGATCCCGGCGGGCGTGCTGATCCTCGTGTACGGCGGCGAGCGCCGGCGCCGCGCGGCGATCACGTTCTTCCTCTACACGATGGCAGGCAGCGTCCTGCTGCTCGCCGCCGTCATCGGTCTCGGTGCGGAGGCACTCAGGCAGACCGGGAAGTGGTCGTTCGAGCTGGGTGTGCTCTATGGCCTGCGCCTCGACTGGAACATGCAGATGTTCGTGTTCATCGCGATCATGCTGGCGTGCCTGGTCAAGGTTCCGCTCGTGCCGTTCCATGCGTGGCTGCCGCTCGCCTACTACGAAGCGCCAGCGTCGGTCACGGCATTGATGGCAGGGGCGCTCTCGAAGATGGGCGCGTACGGCATCCTGAAGCTTGCCCTGCCGCTCGCGCCCGACGTGGCCGTCGCCGCCGGCCCGGCGATGGCCGCGCTCGCCGTGACGAGCCTCCTCTACGGCGCGGTGCTGGCGCTGCGCGAGGAGGACTACAAGAAGCTGATCGCGTACTCGTCGCTGAGCCACATGGGTTATGTCGTGCTCGGCCTGTTCAGCCTGCGCGAGGTCGCGATCCACGGCGCGCTGCTGCAGATGCTGAGTCACGGCGTGGCCGTGGCCGGCCTGTTCGCGTTGCTCGGCATGCTCGAACAGCGGCTCGGGCCCTCGTATCGCCACGCGACGGCGCTCTCGACCGCCGCACCGCGGTTTGCCATCTGGTTGATGCTGTTCGTGCTGACGACGGTCGCGCTCCCGCTCACGAGCGGCTTCACCGCCGAGTTCCTCATCCTGTTCGGCGCTTTTGCGCAGGGGCTCGCCGCGTGGCAGGCGCACGCCGGTACGCTGCAGTTGATCGTCGCGCTTCTGGCCGTGACCGGCATGGTGCTCGGGGCGACCTACATGCTGCGCTTTGCGCGCGCGATCCTCTTCGGCACCGACGCCGGCGCGCATCGCATCGCCGACCTGCGGCCGGCTGAAACGGCGTCGCTTCTCCCGCTCCTGCTGGTGATCCTCGTCATCGGCATCGCGCCCGCGGCCGTCATGAGCAAGGCGCAATCCGTCGCCGCGCAGCTCGCACCGCCGCGCACGCTGGCGGCGCCCGCGCTGCCCGCTGCGCCCGCGGCTGGCAAGCATCGGGAGCACGCATGGCAAGTGACCTCGCCTACGGTCTCCTTCCCGACCATCTGTTGCTCGCGCTGCTGCTCGTGCTGATGCTGCTCGAGACGATCGGAGCGCGCGAACGCATCGCTTCGGTATCTGCTCAGGCTTGCGTTGTTCGGCGGTTGCGCCGTGCTGTGGCAGCAACTCGCAACGGGCTACGCCGCCGAGCCGTTGCCGGGCGAGATCCGCATCGATCGCTTCGCGTTGCTCGCGAAGCTCGTCATCCTTGCGTGCGGCCTGCTGTGGTCGCTCGTGTTTCCGAGGGCACGTACAAGTCGGCCTTCCTGGCGGGCTCGTCCTTGCTGGGTGCGCTCGTCATCATGGACAGCGCCGGCTTCATCCTGCTTTTCATGGGCATCGAGATGCTCTCGCTCCCCGCGTTCGCGTTGATCGTGCACGGCGCCGGTCGCGGTACGGCAGCGGAAGGAGCATTCAAGTACCTGCTGCTGTCGGCGGTCGCGAGCGCGTCCATGCTGTTCGGCATTGCGCTCGCGTACGGCGCGACGGGATCGCTGGCCATTGCTCCTTTCGCGGACGCGGTTCGCACGGGCGCACCGCCGGCCGTCGCCGCGGGATTGCTGGTGGCGAGCGGGCTCTTTCTGAAAGCGGCGGTGTTTCCGTTCCATGGTTGGGCCCCCGACGCGTACTCGGGCGCGCGATTGCACGGTGACGGGCCTCCTTGCGTCGGTCGTGAAAGGCACGGTGATCCTCGCGCTGGTCCGCATCTTCGGCACGGTCGGATTGAACGCGGAGACGACCGCCATCATCGCGGTGCTCGCGATGCTCTCGATCTTCTACGGAAACTTCGCGGCGATACGGCAGCGCAGCTTCAAGCGGCTCATCGCCTACTCGTCGATCGCCCACGCCGGATACATGGTGTTCGCGCTCGTCGATACGACCGGCGGCCGCGCCAGCGACCTCCTGTGGTACGTCGCGATCTACGCCTCGACGGTGATCGTCGCCTGCGCCGCGTTCGCCGTGCTGTGCCCGGGAGAGCGCGACGATGTGCAGGCGCTCGACGGCGCCTTTCGCGCGCGCCCGGTGATCGCCCTCGTGTTCGGGCTCGCGATGCTCTCGCTCGCGGGCATCCCGCCGCTGCCCGGCTTCTTCGCGAAGCTGTTCGTGTTCACGTCGGTCGTCGCGTCGGGCTATCTGGCAGCCGCCGCGGTGGCGTTCGTCGGAAGCTTCATCGGCGTAACGTACTACCTTGCGCTGTTCTTCCGCCTCTTTGCGGGCGACGCGCAGACCGCGCCGGCCGAATGAGTGCCACTTCGGGGAGGAGCCATGAGCAGTTCACCGTCCGTTTCCGTGGGCGCCGCAGTGCCCGTGAAGCGCAAGAGCCGAATGCCCGCGCGCCTGGATTTCCTGCAGAGCGCCAGCGGTCTCGCACTCGGGCTCTTCATGTGGGGCCACATGTTCTTCGTCTCGTCGATCCTGCTCGGCAAGGACGCGATGTGGACGATCACGCAGTTCTTCGAGGGCTACTTCTTCTTCGGCCGCGCGTACCCGGGCATCGTCTCGTTCGTCGTCGCGGCCGTCATCGTGCTCTTCGTCGGCCACGCGTTCGCTCGCCGTGCGCAAGTTCCCGATCAACTACGCGGCAGTGCGCGCTCGTTCCGCGCGCCACATGGCGCATCATGCAGCACGAGGACACGACGCTCTGGTTCTGGCAGGTCGTCACCGGATTCGCGCTGTTCTTCCTCGCCACGATCGCACCTCTACGTGATGCTCACGCACCCGGGCATGATCGGTCCGTACGAGTCCGCCGACCGCGTATGGAGCGACGTGCTACTGGCCGCTCTACCTCGTGCTGCTGCTCGTCGTCGAGATCCACGGCGGCATCGGGCTGTACCGCCTCGTGCGTCAAGTGGGGCTGGTTCGGCGGCGCCGACGCCGGACGCGAGCCGGCGACGCCTGAAGATCCTCAAGTGGGCGCTGACCGTGTTCTTCCTGGTGCTCGGGCTCGCCACGCTCGCCGCCTACATCAAGATCGGCATCGAGCACGCGCCGAACTACGGCGAGACGCTACGTCCCGGCGTGGGTGCACGCCGGGCCAGACGGAGGCACGATGAAGATCGTCTACACGGACGTGCTGGTCATCGGCGGCGGCCTCGCCGGGCTGCGCGTGGCGATCGCGCGCCAAGCGGCGCGGCCACGACGGCGATCATCCTGTCGCTCGTGCCGCCCAAGCGCTCGCACTCGAAGGCCGCGCAGGGCGGCATGCAGGCGAGCGCTCGGCAACGTCATCAAGGGCCAGGGCGACAACGAGGACGTCCACTTCGAGGACACGGTGCGCGGCAGCGACTGGGGCGCCGACCAGGAAGTGGTGCGCATGTTCGTCAACACCGCGCCCAAGGCGGTGCGCGAGCTCGCCGCATGGGGCGTGCCGTGGAGCCGCGTGCGCAAGGGCGACCGCGAGGTCGTCATCAACGGCCAGAACGGTGACGATCACCGAGCGCGCGCGAGGCGCACGGACTCGTCGCGCAGCGCGACTTCGGCGGCACCAAGAAGTGGCGCACCTGCTACGTCGCCGACGGCACCGGCCACGCGATGCTGCAGGCGGTCGGCGACCGGGCGATCGCCGAATCGATTCCCGTGCACGAGCGCACCGAGGCGCTGGCGCTCATCCACGACGGCGGCCGCTGCTACGGCGCGGTGGTGCGCGACCTGATCACCGGCGAGCTGTCGGCCTATGTCGCCAAGGCCACCGCGATCACCACCGGCGGCGCCGGACGGCTCTATCGCGTCACGACCAACGCGGTGATCTGCGAGGGCATCGGGCATGCGATCGCGCTCGAGACCGGCGTCGCCGCGCTCGGCAACATGGAGGCCGTCCAGTTCCACCCGACCGGCATCTTCCCGGCGGGCATCCTCGTCACCGAAGGCTGCCGCGGCGACGGCGGCCTGCTGAAGGACGGCGACGGCCACCGCTTCATGCCCGACTACGAGCCGGAGAAGAAGGAGCTGGCGTCGCGCGACGTCGTGAGCCGGCGCATGGAGGAACACATCGCCAAGGGCAAGGGCGCGAAGTCGCGCTTCGGCGAGCATCTCTGGCTCGACATCACGCTGCTCGGCGAGCAGCACATCAAGCACAACCTGCGCGAGGTCTGCGAGATCTGCCACTACTTCCTCGGCATCGATCCGACGAAGGAGATGATCGCGGTGCGTCCCGCCCAGCACTACACGATGGGCGGCGTCCGCACCGAACCACACCGGCGAGAGCCCGACGCTCAAGGGCCTGTTCGCGGCCGGCGAGGCCGCGTGCTGGGACATGCACGGCTTCAACCGGCTCGGGCGGCAACTCGGTCGCCGAGACCGTCGTGGCCGGGATGATCGTCGGCGAGTATCATCGCCGACTTCTGCGACAAGTCCGAGAACGACGTCAACATTCCCACCGGCGTCGTGCGCGACTTCCTGCAGCGCGAGCAGGCGAAGCTCGACGGCATCCTGCTCGGGTCGGGCACCGAGGATCCCGGCGCGATCCGCGCGCGCATGCAGGAGATCATGACCGGCAAGGTCGGCATCTTCCGCCGCGGCGACGGATCTCGAGGCCGCGGTCGACGAATTGCAGAAGCTGCTCGTTCGCAGCCGCAGCATCGGCGTCCGATCGCGTGCGCCGGGCGTCAATCCGGAACTGGTGACGGCCTACCGCACGCAGAAGATGCTCAAGCTCGCGCTGATGCGTCGCCTACGGCGCGCTGATGCGCACCGAAAGCCGAGGCGCGCACTTCCGGCAGGACCACCCGCGCCGCAACGACGCCGAGTGGCTCAAGCGCACGCTCGCCACCTGGAAGAGCGAGTCCGACACGCTGCCCACGCTCGCCTACGAGTCGCTCGGACGTCAAGCGCATGGAGCTGCCGCCGGGGTGGCGCGGTTACGGCGCGAAGGACTACACCGACCACCCGGATACCGCTGCGCGCGGCAGGCCGAGGTCGATGCCGCGAAGGAGAAGTACGGCGACCGGTTCGAGCGGCAGCAGTGCGCTGATGCCCTACGAGCACCTGCTGCCGAAGCCGGTTCGCGGGCGCAACGAGCGGATCGACGAGCCGATGCCGACGAGCGCCTGCGGCCGACGGCGAGCCGGAGTCGACGTTTGCCTGGGAAAGCGAGTGAGGCTCTGGACATGACACAAACCACTGTCACGATCGCGAAGGCACCGAGCCAGCCCCGGAGCCGGTGACGACCGGCCAGACGATCCGGCTGCACATCCTGCGCTGCAACCCGGCCGACCCCGCGAGCGATGCGCACATGCAGACGTTCGAGCTCGAGCAGGCGGAGGGCATGACGCTGTTCATCGCGCTGACCGAGATCCGCGAGAAGCACGATCCGTCGCTGCAGTTCGACTTCGTCTGCCGCGCCGGGATCTGCGGCAGCTGCGCGATGGTGATCAACGGCCGCCCGGGGCTCGCCTGCCGCACGCTGACGAAGAACGTCGGCCCCGACATCACGCTGGCGCCGCTGCCGGTGTTCGAGCTGATCGGCGATCTGTCGGTGAACACCGGCAAGTGGATGCGCGCGATGAGCGAGCGCCTCGAGGCCTGGCTGCACATGAAGCAGGCCAAGGTCGACCTGACGCGGATCGAGGAGCGGATGGAGCCCGACCTCGCTCAGAAGATCTACGAGCACGACCGCTGCATCGAGTGCGGCTGCTGCGTCGCGGCCTGCGGCACGGCGCGCATGCGCGAGGACTTCGTCGGCGCGGTGGGCCTGAACCGCATCGCGACGATTCCGCCTCGATCCGCGCGATGCACGCGCCGACGACGGATTACTACGAGCTGATCGGCGACGACGACGGCGATCTTCGGCTGCATGTCGCTGCTCGCCTGCCACGACGTCTGCCCGGAAGGAGCTGCCGCTCGCAGTCGCAGATCGCGTTCCTTCGACGTCGGATGATGAGGATGGGATCTCAAGTAGCTCGATCGATTGCCGCCGGCGGCGTCCGATATCGCGACGTGCTGCTTCGAGAAAGACGAACCGACCGTCCGGATCGGACATCTCGGATTACGAGCGTCGCCCGGGCCTAGTGAATCGATCCTTCAGCGCCGCTCCAGCAGCTCGCGTGAGCCGGCGTCGAGCGCGCCGCCGCCCATCGCACATGCGGTCGGCACGAAGCGCACAGCGGCTCTCGAACATGAAGGCCAGCGTGTCGTCGAGCTTGTGCGGCTTCAGCGTCGGCCGTGCTCGCCTTGTCGAAGGCCTCGGCGTCGGGCCGTGCGGCACCATGCAGTTGTGCAGGCTGGCGCCGCCGGGCTTGAAGCCCTCGGCCTTGGCGTCGTACTGCGCCGTGCACCAGGCCCATGAACTCGCTCATCACGTTGCGGTGGTACCAGGGCGGGCGGAAGGTGTCCTCGGCCACCATCCAGCGCGGCGGGAAGATCACGAAGTCGCAGTTGGCCGTGCCCGGCGTGTCGGTCGGCGAGGTGAGCACGGTGAAGATCGACGGGTCGGGATGGTCGAAGCTGATCGATGCCGATCGTCGATGAAGCGCGCGGTGTCGTACTTGTAGCGGCGCGTAGATTGCCGTGCCACGCGACCACGTTGAACGGCGAGTGGTCGATGCGTCGTTGCGCCACAGCGTGCCGCCGAACTTCGCGACCAGCTCGCGCGGCGCCGTCGTCGGTCCTCGTAGGCCGCCACCGGCGCCAGGAAGTCGCGCGGGTTGGCCAGGCCGTTGGAGCCGATCGGCCCCAGCTCGGGCAGGCGGAACGGCGCGCCGTAGTTCTCGCAGACGTAGCCGCGCGACGGGCCGTCGGGCAGCTCGACCTGTGAACGCCATGCCGCGCGGCACGCAGCGCGATCTCGCCGGCGCTCACGTCGATGCACGCCGAGCTCGGTGGTGATGTGCAGGCGCGCCTTGCTGCGGCACGAACAGCATCTCGCCGTCGGCGTTGACCAGCACGCGGCTCTGCATCGAGCGGTTGGCGGTGTAGACGTGCGCCGCCATGCCGATCTGCGCCTGCACGTCGCCGTTGGCCACCGATGGTGCGCAGGCCGTCGACGAAGTCGAGCGGTCGCATCGGGAATCGCGAAACGGGTTCCAGCGCAGCGGGTCGGGCGGCATCGCCGACGCCGCCGACCGCGCCGCTGGTCCACAGCGGCTGCGCGTACGGCGCATAGGCGCCGCCCACCACCGAAGGCTGGCGGCGATACATCCAGGTGCGGCGGTTCTCGGCGCGCGGCGCGGTGAAGGCGGTGCCGGAGAGCAGCTCGGCGTACAGGCCGCGCGGCGCCTGCTGCGGGCTGTTGCGGCCCATGCGGCAGCGCGCCGGGCACGGCCTCGGCTGGCGAACTCGTTGCCGAAACCGGTCTGGTAGCGCAGTTCCGAGTCGTTCATCGTGATTCCTTCGCGTGTCGCGCGTTGTGCAGCACGCTGCGCGCGCGCCGCGGCGAGCGCCTCGCTCAATGCGGCGATGCTCGCCGATGTGGTTGGCCAGCAGCAGCACGAGCTTGGCATTGAGCTCGTGGCTCTGCGCGGCGCTCGAGATCGCGGTGCGCCTCGATCAGCGCCTCGTAGAACGCGTCGGCGGCGGTCGAAGTTGGGTGTGGTGTTCAGCGGCATCGCGGTCTCGCAGGTCGTTCAGCGCGCGATGTCAGTGCAGTGCCAGCGCGCGGCGCAGTGCGCGTTGCGCCGCATCGGCCGACACGCGGCGCCAGCGCGCGCACACGTGCTGGTCGGGCCGCAGCAGGTAGGCGGTGCCGGGCGCCCGTCGTAGCGGCGGCGAATCAGCCCGGCGCTGTCGACCAGCGTCGTGCGCCGGGCAGCCGATGCCATCGCGGGCCGCGATCAGCAGCACCTGCATCGGTCGCAGGCCCTCGGCCGCTTCGCCGCAGCGCCTGTACCGCGGTCGCCGCATGCTCGCCGTCGAACACGAGCGCGCGTGAAGGCGCCGCTCGCCGAGCTGGCGCAGCAGCCAGCCGTCGTCGCCGTCGCAGCGCAACGGCGCATCGAGCGCCGCGCGCGCCGGGCACCGTCGCGCCGTCGAAGGCATCGGCATCGGCGCGTGTTCAGCGGCGAACCGTGCAGCGTGGACGCGCGTCGACAGGCGGCCGCTGTTGACCAGCGCGCGTGCGAACGGGTGGTCGCTGCGCCAGCTGCAGCGTGGCGTCGCGGAACAGCCGGCTGACCTCGCTCTTGGGCGTGATGAAGTCGGTGGCGCGGGTCGAGTGGCGGATGTTCTCGTCGGCCGCGTACTCGCGCTCGGCGCCGTAGCTGTCGAGCAGCGCGTCGCCGGCGCGCGCCCTGCAGCACCGGCGGCGAGCTTCCACGCCAGGTTCTCGGCGTCCTGCACGCCCGGAGTTGGCGCCGCGCGCGCCGAACGGCGACACGCCGTGCGCGGCGTCGCCGGCGAACAGCACGCGGCCGTGGCGGAAGCGCTCCATGCGCTGGCACGCGAAGGTGTAGACGCTGGCCCATTCGAGCTCGAACTGCGCGTCCTTCATCGCCGAATGCGCGAGCAGCGCGCTGCACGCGCGGCATGATGCTCTCGGGCTGCTTCTCCGCTCGGGGTCGGCGTCCCAGCCGAGCTGGAAGTCGATGCGCCAGACGCCGTCGGGCTGCTTGTGCAGCAGCACGCTCTGGCCCGGGTGGAACGGCGGGTCGAACCAGAACCAGCGCTCGGCCGGAAAGTCGACCGTCATCGTAGCGCACGTCGGCGATCAGGAAGCGATCGCGGAACGACGCGGCCCTGGCTCTCCTGGCCGATCAGCTGCGCGCACGCTGGAGCGCGAGCCGTCGCAGGCGACCACGTGAGTCGGCCTCGAGCGTGTAGGCGCCGTCGGGCGTCTCGACCGTGCAGCGTCACGTGCGTCGGCGCGCTGCTCGACGCCGACGACCTTGTGCTTCCAGCGCAGGTCGATCAGCGGCAACTGCCAGCGCGCGCTCGACCAGGAAGCCCTCGACGTAGTACTGCTGCAGGTTGATGAAGGCCGGCCGCTCGTGGCGTGGTCTCGGGCAGCAGGTTGAAGCTGTAGACCGGCTGCGTCGCGGAAGAACACGCGTGCCGACGTTCCACGACACGCCCTTGTCGACCATGCGCGTCGCCGACGCCGAGGCGGTCGAAGATCTCGAGCGTGCGCTTGGCGAAGCAGATCGCGCGCGAGCCGGTGGACAGCGTGTCGTCGTTGTCGAGCAGCACCACCGGCACCTGCTGCTGCGCGAGGTCGATGGCGAGCGACAGACCCGACCGGCCCGGCGCCGACCACCACGACCGGCGTGGCGAGCCGGCGGCGCGCGTCCTGGTCGGCGCAACGGCGGTACGGCGAAGACAGCCTGGCTGGTAGTCCATGGCTGCGTGGAGGCGCTGGTCTGCGGCCGCCTCTCAGCCTTCGAGCGCCTTCCACATCTGCTGGTCGCGCTCGGCGGTCCAGATGCGCGGGTCGGCGTACTGCGTGGCCTCGTCGTAGCAGCGCGTCACGTCGAAGGGCATGCAGTGGTCGAAGATGACCCAGTGGCCGTACTTGGGCTTGCAGCGTGTCGAAGCGTCTCCTTGTAGACCGCGTTCAGGTCCTTGCCGGCGGCCACGCCGGCCTTGCACGCTGGCGCACACGTCGGCGATGAAGTCGCGCGTGCCCGCCAGCCCGGCCGCCACCTGCTCGGGCGTCGGTCAGCGCCGGCGCCGCGGCCCGGCACCAGCGCGCGGCTTCAGCGCCGCGAGGTTGTCGAGCGTCTGCGGCCAGTCCTGGAAGTAGGCGTCGCCGGCGTACGGCGTGGCGTCGAACTCCACCAGGTCGCCGCGAGAACAGGATCTCTGCTCCTGCGGCAGCCAGGCGATCGGTGTCGCCCTTGGTGTGGCCGCGGCCCAGCTGCAGCAGCTGCACCTCGAGCTTGCCGAGCCAGAGCGTCATCTGTGCCGGTGAAGGTGATGGTCGGCCAGGTCATGCCCGGCGGCACCGTCTCGACGTTGCTGGAACAGGCGCGGGAAGCGGCCGATCTCGCTGGCCTTGTCCTGCCTCGCCGCGCTCGACGATCAGGTCGTAGGTGTCGCTGGCTGGCGATGATGTGCTCGGGCTGGTAGGCCGATGGCGCCGAGCACGCGCACCGCGTGGTAGTGGCTCAGCACGACGTACTTGATCGGCTTGTCGGTGACCTCGCGGATGCGGCGGATCACGTCCTGCGCCATCACCGGCGTGGCCTGCGTGTCGATCACCATCACCGCGTCGTCGCCGACGATCGACGCCGGTGTTCGGGTCGCCCTCGGCGGTGTAGGCGTAGGCGTTGGCCGACAGCTTGGTGAAGGTGACTGTTCTTGTCGGCGAGGTCGGCTTGCGACGCGAAGGCCTTGGTCATGGGGATCTCCGAAGCGTTGGGGTGGCGTGCGTTGGCGATCGGTGCCTGGCGGCGTGCACCAGCTGCGTGGCCGCGATCGGTTAAGCTCGTGCGACTATAACAAACGGGTTCGTCTATGTCGAACTTCCGACCTGGGAAAGCCGGCGCGGCATCCAGAGTGTCGAAGTCGGCGGACGCCTATTGCACGCGCTGGCCCACCACGGCCGCGCGATGGCGCTGAAAGACCTGCGCCGCCGACGCCGGCATGACGGCGGCCAAGGCCGCATCCGTATCCTGGTGAGCTTCGGCCACATCGGGCCTGGGTGGAGCAAGACCGCGTCGAGCGGCCGCTACGCGCTCGGCCGCTGGCGCTGCAGCTCGGCTCTGATCAGCCTGCAGCAGGCCGACCCGGTGCGCATCGCCGCGCCGCTGCTGCCCGATCTCGCCAGCGCGCGCACCGGCCACACGGTGGCGCTCGTCGTGTGGGGCGGCGCGCGGGCCGACCATCGTGCTGCGCGAGGCGTCGCCGGCGGCGGTGCACGTGGACATGCGGCACGGCACGGTGTTCTCGATCGCCGGCACCGGCATCGGGCCGCTTGTTCGCCGCGCACCTGCGCCGGTCGACCGTGGTGCGGCCGATCTACGAGGCCGAGCGTCAGTCGTCGGCAGCGCCCATGCGCGCGGCGGCGCGACGGCGATGCGCGCCGCGGCACCACGGCGCTGCCGGCATGGCGCGCGTTCGAGGCCGAACTGATCGAGGTGCGGCGCCACGGCCTCGGCCGCTCGGAAGGCGCGCGTGGTGGCCGGCGTCAGCGCGTTGTCGGCGCCGGTGTTCGACCACCGCGGCGCGATGGTGCTGGCGCTCACCGCGATCGGCCCGTCGGCGGCGTTCGATGCACGCTGGACCGGCCGCGTCTGCCGCGGTGCTGCGCGAAGCCGCGCACGTCGGTGTCCGCGCGCCTGGGTCACGCGCCCGGTGACGCAGCGCAGCGTGCCGAGCTGAAGCACAAATCGCTCCGCGCGTTGCAGCGCAGCTCACGCTGCAGCCCCGCGCGATGCGCGGCGTTTGCATGGCGCTGCCAGCACGAATGCGCGCACCCCGCTACGATGCGCCCACCAATGGGAGGCGGCCCGCGGCAGATCGACCGGGCGCCGCCGTGCAGCCGCCGGCCGATGGCACCGGCCCACGAGGGGACATCAGGTTGAAAACGATCGTCGATCGGCTGGCCGAGACATCACGCCGCAACGGCTGCAGGGCATGCGCCGCGGCATCGAGAAGGAGAGCCTGCGCGCGCTGCCCGACGGCACGCTGGCGCTGACGCCGCATCCGGCTGGCGCTCGGCTCGGCGCTGACGCACCCGCGCATCACCACCGACTTCAGCGAATCGCAGCTCGAGCTGATCACCGGCGTGCACGCCGACGCGCGAGGCCTGCCTCGAGCGGAGCTGACGCAGATCCACCAGTTCGTCTACCGCGCTGCGCGATGCGGCGACGAGATGCTGTGGGTGTCGAGCATGCCGTGCGGCCTGCCCGACCGACGAGACGATTCCGATCGGCCGCTACGGCACGTCCAACATCGGGCACGCCAAGAGCGTCTACCGCATGGGCCTGGGGCATCGCTACGGCCGGCGCATGCAGACGATCTCGGGCATCCACTACAACTGGTCGCTGCCCGGCGTCGGCCAACGACGAGTACTTCGCGCTGATCCGCAACTTCCGGCGCCACTCGTTCGTGCTGCTGTATGCTGTTCGGCGCGTCGCCCGCGGTGTGCTCGAGCTTCGTCGCCGGCCGCGAGCACGGCCTGCAGCCGCTGTCGCCGCACACGCTGCACCTGCCGCACGCGCACGTCGCTGCGCATGGGCCGGCTCGGCTACCAGAGCGACGCGCAGGCGTCGCTGTCGGTGAGCTACAACAACCTCGAGAGCTACGGCGCGTCGCTGCACGAGGCGCTGACCAAGCCGTACCCGCCGTACAAGGCGATCGGCATCCGCAACCCGGGCGGCGAATACAACCAGCTGGCCACCAGCCTGCTGCAGATCGAGAACGAGTTCTACGGCACGATCCGGCCCAAGCGCGTGATCACGCAGCGGCGAGCGGCCGCTGCATGCGCTGCGCGAGCGCGGCGTCGAGTACGTCGAGGTGCGCTGCATGGACCTCGATCCGTTCGTCGCCGTCGGCATCGACGGCGACGACGATGCGCTTCATCGACATGTTCCTGCTGCACTGCCTGCTGTCCGACAGCCCGCCCGACTCGCGCGAAGAGATCGCGGCGCTGGCGCGCAACCAGCACAGCGCCGCGGCGCGCGGCCGCGAGCCCGGGCTGCAGCTGCAGCGCAACGGCGCCAGCGTCTCGCTGGTCGACTGGGGCGCCGAGCTGATCGAAGGCTGCGCGCCGATCGCGGCATCGGCTCGATGCCGAGTTCGGCGGCACGCGACTATCGCGACGCGCTCGCGATCGCGCAGCAGACGTGGCATGCGCCGACACGCTGCCGTCGGCGCGCGTGCTGTCGGCGCATCCAGGCGCGGCGACGGCGGCTGCGCCTACACCGCGTTCGTGCGCGAGCGCTCGGTGCAGGCGCAGGCCGAGCTGCTGGCGCTGCCGTGGTCGCTCGAGCAGCAGGGGTTGTTCGACGCCGAGGCGCAGGCGTCGCTCGGATCAGCAGCGCGCGATCGAAGCCGCCGACACGATGCCGTTCGAGACCTTCAGGCAGGATTACGTTTCGGCCAAGCGGCTTGATGCCAGGCTGACATCGATGCCGCGTCGCTTCGTCGACCTGTCGATCTTTCTCGAGAACGACGTGCTGAGCGACCCGCCGTCGTTCGCACCGAAGATCCAGTACTTCACGCATGCCAACACCGTCGAGCAGATCGCGCGGCTTCTTCCCCGGCCTGAAGCGCGAAGACCTGCCCGACGGCGAAGGCTGGGCGGTGGAGTTCGTGCGGCTGTCCACGCACAACGGCACGCACCTCGACGCGCCGTACCACTTTCACTCGACGATGGACAAGGCGCTGGGCGACAAGAAGCCGGCGATCGCGATCGACGACGTGCCGCTGGAGTGGTGCTTCCAGCCCGCGCGTGAAGCTCGACTTCCGCCACTTCGCCGACGGCCATGTGGTCACCGCCGCCGATGTCGAGGCCGAGCTGCAGCGCATCGGCCACGTGCTCAAGCCGCTGGAGATCGTGGTCGTCAACACGCGCGCCGGCTCGCGCTACGGCCAGCGACGACTACGTGTCGTGCCGGCTGCGGCATGGGCTACGAGGCGACGATGTACCTGCTCGAGCGCGGCGTGCGCCTGACCGGCACCGACGCCTGGAGCTGGGACGCGCCGTTCGTGCACACCGCGCAAGAAGTACGGCGAGAGCCGACGACGCCAGCCTGATCTGGGAAGGCCACAAGGCCGGCCGCGACATCGGCTACTGCCACCTCGAGAAGCTGCACAACCTCGAGGCGCTGCCGGCCGACGGCTTCTTCATCAGCTGCTTCCCGCACAAGATCCGCGGCGCGTCGGCCGGCTGGACGCGCGCGGTGGCGATCTTCGACGATGCGTTGATGCCTGCGGCCTGAGGTTGCGGGAGCCAGCACCTGCGTGCTGGCGAACGCCTGCCGAACCGGCCGGGCATGCGGCCCGGCCATGGCGCAGTGCGCCTCAGAGGCTGCTTCGATCGCCGCACGCGCATCGTGCCGCGCCAGCCGCGCCAGCAGGTACTCGACCTCGGTGCGCGCCGCCGTCGCGAGCACGGCCTTCGGCGCGCGTTGCGCGGCCGATGCGATCAGAGCCGCGGCGCTGCAGCACGTGCTTGCGCACCGCCGAGGCCGACGCCGGGCTGCTGCTCGTAGCGCAGCAGCGGCAGATGGGCATCGAACAGGTCGTGCGCGGCATCGCGCCGGCCTCGCGCTGCAAGCGCACCACGTCGCACAGCATGTCGGGGAACGCGTAGCCGGTCATCGCGCCGTCGGCGCCGCGTTCGCACTCGAAGTCGAGGAACAGGCCGCCGTTGCCGCACAGGATCGAGATGTGGCGCATCGAGCCGTCGCGCTCAGGCCGCGCAGCGCGCTGTACGAAACGTACATTCGTCGAGCTGAATTGGTCGAGCGTGTGCGGATCGCAACAACATCATAGCTCTTGTTATTGTGGAATTGAGAGCGTGTTCGCTTCAGGCTCCCGGCGAGGTGGAGGACCATGCCCTGATCCGAAAGCGGACATGCAAAGTCCCACCATTGGTCTCTGTTTGAGAGTGCTACTTGTAGACCCCGGCGCGCCGCGCAACATCCAGCGAGCGAAGAAGGTATTAGTCGGGGTTGGGCTCAAACGCGACGACCCGGTCGGCAATATCCGCAAGAGCGTAGGCGTAAACCCCCTGGTTGGCACCTATGTCGACGGCGGTACCGCCACGCGGCACCAGTTTGGCCAGGATAGCAGCTCGGGCTCACCGAGCGCCTTCCACGATACGCCTTCGGCAGGTAGAAATACGACGGCGGCACCGCATCGTGGGCCATTCGCGGAGGGGCAGTGCCATCAGCATTCAACTGCGTACGCACGCAGGGAATTTGAACCTTCGCGGAACAGTCCTGGCATCTCACGGGCTTAGCGCAGAAAGTGAACGACCGACGCGGTTCAGTCAGTGCGCAGGACGGCTTTAAGAGCCCATCCAACAGAGCGGCTTGAAGCACTCGGATGAGGGAAAGACTTTTCCAAACCAAAATCATCCAGCCTCGTGAAAATGCCCATGTCGTGCTGACCAAAAGCTCTGTACTAATTGGCGGAGTCCAAGCTTTTCTCCAGCTCGGAGAAATCAGGGTCGGAGAAAACGATCTGACATTTGCGCCCGCGTTCGACCTGCCAGCCGCGTGCCGAAGGATGCCGCCAATCCTACGGAAAATATGCGCTTCGCCACCCGGCGGAGATTGTTGGCGCGGACGGACTGGCGGAGGGAGAGGAGCTGGGATCCAACGTTCTCTGAATTTGTAGGCCGCCAACTCGTTTGAGCGCGAGAGACTGGATTCAACCGCATCATTGAGCACAAGAGAATACCGACTGCCGAGAAGGGAAACTCGTGAGGCGCGTCGCGGGAAAGTGAGCTGAGCAAGGCGTAGCAGATAACGTCATGTATGCCGTAGGCGCGGGGCAGACCGTCCACAACACCGCGCACGGCATCGGCCGTAAGCCCTTCCTTGAGAGCAAAGCAGTGAATGCGCCACAGCGTGACACTTCATTTGAAGATTCTGAGATCTGATTACGTGGAAGGAACGAGCGTCGGTTTCGATCCCGCTATCGATCAGGTGCCGCGTGTTTGGGCAAAATGAACTTGAGGCTTCGGCCATTGTCATCCCCGCGACTTGTCCCGTGAGACGAAGCCCACAAGCCGTGAGGATAATCTACCATGACGAGCCAGCATCCCAGAAAGGTCACCCAGGCCAGGTTGACTGCCAACCTGAAGACTAAGATGGCCGGTGGCCATATAAGAGCGTTGAAAGAGGGAGGATAGTTTGAATCGCAATCGGAATTGATATTGGGGTAGGTACTAAGCAATAACTGTTGTTTCAGCAACCATTGTGTTTACTCTTAAAACCGATGTTCAATCATCGCACAGCTCTGCGTGTCCTGTCGGTGGTCTGCGCCATGAGAAAATGCCGGCGACGCGATCTTCGTGTAAGGCAGATGCCCGGTGCGGGCAGTAGCTATCAGGAAGCGCCGGCACTGCATTTGTGTCCGACCGGTCGTTGAGTGAGCCAGAGCTAATTGTTCCATTCAGAACAACCGCGACGGGACACCATGAGAGACCAGTCGCACACGGCGGTTTGATGTGGTACCATCGTGGAACCCGGAGGTGTCTAAAACGCGGCGCTATGTTTCTGCACCGATTGCGCGGGGGTGATTCCGCGAGCGCAACGGATGTGGCTGTCGCTTTCAATCCACAGCCGTTTCGACTCCAGGCACGGTTCGGTGCCGCGCTGATCGACATCGCAGCCTCTGGTACCAGCCGCTCGACCTGAAGTCCGGCTTTGCAATCCCAGTGAGCCGTCGGCAACTCCGCAACGAGCGTCAGACTGCATTTCTCTCCTATTTTCTGTGGCGTAGACCACCGACGGGGCACGAGTCCCATGCAATGTTAGAGCATTGATGTTTCGACAGCGCACGGTGTTGAATCGACCACGCATGAGTCAGTGCCGGTGCCTGGCGGCAGATTGTATGCAATTGGTGGGCGACGTTCGTAACCCTTTGCAGGCGCATTTCGTTCGGATGGCGAGCGAATGGTCCAGCTTAGCGGTTCAAGGATCGAACGCGAATGCTCAGTCCGAGCGCGGCAACCAGACTAAGAACTGAACCAACGGGCGTCAGCCCTGACCCAGCGCGACGTTCCGGCGACAGCAGGCCCCAGCGCTCCGGTACAAGGTCATTGCTGGCCGCGATGTACGAGCTCGCGATAATTTGTTTCTTGAAGCGTGTGGCGACTGCGGACGTTCGGTCTCGATATGCGCGGCTGACATGTTGCTAGCACCCTACGGGTTTCTTACATCTTGCGCCGCCCTTTGTATCGCCCTGAACCGCAGCTAAGGGCGGTGTCAAGAAGGCATCGAACCGCTCCTTTACGATGGCGTAGCACTCGCACGATGCCTTTCGAGGCCGAGACGATTGAGAACTTGAATCCTCCCTCGACGATAGCTGATAAGGCCGGCCGTCTGCAGCGATTGCGCTGCAAGCGTCACCGATTTGCGATTGGCACCCAACATGTGCGACAAGAACTCGTGCGTATATGGCAGGGCTTCGCCTTCGGCCCGATCATGCATCATGAGGAGCCATCGGCACATTCTCTCTTCCGTTGAATGCATGGCATTGCATGCGACAGCTCTGCTGAACCTGCGACAGCAGCGTCTCCGAATAGCTGACGAAGAGATCGCGCACGTGTTCACTGTGCTTGAATTCCGATTGCAACAATTCGATCGGGCAGCGAACAATGCTACCCTCCAGTTGCACAAGGCATCGATTAAAGGAGACGCGGCTGTACATGGCCGCGAAAGAGGCCGAATGCTCCTTCGCGCCCAATGTTTGCGGTCTCAATTGCCGAGCCGTTCTCCAAAACAGTTAACAGCGAAAGGACGGCGCCCTGCGGAAAATAGGCGTGCTTGAGGAGCCCGCCCGCCTCGCAGACGATGACACCAAGCTTGAGCTTGATCGGCTCAAGATGAGGGTCTCGACTGGCTTGCGGCTGGATCTCCATGGCCCGAGCAACTGATTGCTCTGTGCATCATTTCGTTGATTTTTGGACACAGCAATACCGTCATGCTGCATAAAGAAGTGGCTCCAGCCGCGAAAGGGCAGCTGGGGGAAGCTCTGCAGGCTGGGCGCTTATGGGGGCAAGAAGTACCCAGCGTAATTAACTGGAGGCTAGGCTCATGCTTCGAGTAGGCCGTCACCAGCTCTGCGCTTCGACGCATGAAGATCGTTGTTCATAATCCGCGTCGGCCGTACCAACGTCCACGCCTGCACCGCAGCCGCCGCCGCCTAGTAACACGGATCAGAAGAACAACAACGAGAAGCGTGACCATATCCATATGTGGCTCCTATAGCGGTGCGTTTCGTACTGCAGCGCTCTCCGCAATGATGCACCTTTGTGCTACAAATCAACACTTGGGATCGCCTTTTCGTTTTATTGGGGCGATACCTGGCAGTCTGGGTCGGGTCAGCCGGCCACTTTGTCTTCGCAAGGGGACCTGAACCGACGGCGCTTAGCTTTTAGTGACACTTGAAAAATATCAGGAAAGTGACCCTAAGACGCGCACCGCGGCCATTGTCACCGCGCAGGATGTGCAACTCACCGCCTATCTGCTTCACGAGAGACAGCATCGCTTTTCGATTCCGAGTCCCCTTGCTTTGCGCCGGATCGAATCCTGCCGGTGGTCCCGGTCCATCCGTCTCAACACCGATAGCGAATGACAGGGGGCGACGGTCGCTTCAACTCGAACGATGATATTGTCTCTTCGCGTAGTTTCGCCGAATTGGTGATGAGCTTTCCGTTGATAATGAAGCCAGAGAGGGGATGCCGATAGCCGTCGGTATTACACAATCCGCTCCTCGACCACGATGGCGCAATTCGCCACCTTCCGGGAACAGCAGACCCTGAAAGATCCCTCGCGCAGATGATGGAGATACATCCTTTAAACTCCACAGTGTCCTGATGATCGAGAAGGTGAAGCTGGCGATGCACGCGTCCCAGCGCAGCGACGCGCCGCGCCGCAATCGACAAGTCGAGCAGCCGCTTCAGGTGTTGCAGTGCCAGTGGCCCGGCTTTGCAATGACAGCAGACTCACGGGATCAATTGCAAAAACCGTTGATGAGCCGATGCTCAAATTCTGGGGCCAGCATGCCTTATGCGCCGCGAGAGGTCACTCTTCTCTCGCAACAACACTACTGCGCCGCGCTCGAGCGGCTGCAGCACTCCGGCTGTCAGCATAACGAGCCCACCCAGCCTCTGCTCGCACGCATCGAGCTCCGAACAGGCGCCGCGGGCGGAACTGGAACTTGGTTTCGTGTGCCAGCGATACTCATGTGTCACCCCTCCTGGTCTGCCGCCCCTGAGGCAGCAGCCATCGGTCCCTTGAAAATGCGCCCCGCCGAGATGGGGCAGTGCAGGAGAACCGGGGGATGTCGGTCTATCCAGATCTGCCAACTTCTTACCGCCGAGCTTCTTCCACCCGCCTGGAGCCCCTAGACTGGATCCCAACCGTGTACCGGCGCCGCGTCTGCTCAACTGGTGGCGGGCCTGAAAAAGCGAGCGCAGACGCGGCAATCAGGCATTTCCCGGGCGTGGAGCCGATCGCGCTTGCGAGCGAGGCTAGGACGAATGCGGAGGATCTGAACTCGTATAATATTATAGACCACTAATTTGTCATCGCAAGCGCCGCTGCGGGCGACCGCCTGCGGCGATATGCCGCGTCTGCCGGTTCAGGAGATGCATGCTGACGACGGTGCCATGGCACCCCTATAACGCGGATCAAATAATGGAGAAGGTTGAGATGGGAAAGCGTCGTCACCTTTAATCGACGGCTAAGACAAAAATCAGGTGCGCGAGCACAGGGCATAGCGATCGGCCGTCACGCTCAGATGCCAGGGAAGATGCGGTCCGGAACGCTCATCCGCTGGGCTGGCGTACAAATCCAAAACGCCCCGGACAAGCGGGCACGCCTGCTCGCTGTCTCCAGCGCCGAGGAATGGTCCTCCTGGCTATGCCCAGGACCCACGCGACTACCTCAGTCGAACATTCTGACGAGGTTGCAGGGCTATGATGAGATGGTCGTGCTCGCGAGACGTTTCCTTCGGAGTTTCGCATTGCGAACATCACCTGCTCCAACTATTGGTCGAGCCCATATTGGGCTGCCTCCCACGCAAACGGGTAGTTGGAACTTCGGAAGCTCGCCCGCCTGCCAGGATGTCTATGCAAAGCGCTTTCAGATCTCGGCGAAAGATGACCGCTGAAATTGCTGCCCGCATAGACAGCGCGTACTTAAGCCTTTGGTGTGGCAGTGGCTGTCGAAGCGGCCCATCAATGCATGACCACCAGGGGCGTGCATAATTAAGCGTCACGACGGTGACCAGTCAGATGTCAGGTGTATTTCTCGAAGAAGATTAGAAAACGCGTCACGAATTCTATCCGCGATCAATCCATGAGCGCGGCAATCGCTATGAACGTTCCGGCACACGAGCGCTGTCTGAAAACAAATTCGGCACGGGAGTTCTGGCCCATGCAAACTTCCCGGAAAAGAGATTGCTGCTGGACCGACGGCAGAGGTGACCTCTACTAGTCTCAAGCATTCGGAAAAACTGATGTCGTGGTTGTGGGGGCTGGCATTGTCGGCCTTGCGGCCTATTTGTTGACGCGTGCCGGCTTCGGTCACCGTTCTTGAGCTCTGAAGGTTGGGCGTCAGGTCACTGGGCGTTCGACGGCCAAGGTGACCGCCAGCATAATTCTGATTTTTCGGTATTTGATTGATACTTTGGTCTCGGTCGCGCGCAGCTTTACGCGGATGCGAACCGGGCGGCGTCGAACAGATACGTAGCTGGGTCGACAAGCTCAGCTATTGGTTGCGATTTCGAGCCGGAAGGACGCTACGTCTATACACAAGCGACTCCTCACGTCGCGAGGAACTCGAGAGCAGAAGCGGAGGCCGCGCGCAGCGCTTGGCTTCAGCGCCGATGTGCTCCCCCAAGGCGCCGCTGCCGTTTGATACCGCCGGCGCATTGCGATTTCAGGATCAGGCTCAATTCAATCCCGTGCAGTATCTCGCCGGACTTTGCCGCGGCCATCGCGGCAGCGGGAGGACGCATTTTCCGAGAATACCCGCGTGACCAAGATCGATCCGGGGCGGCCGTTGGCGGATTGAGGCCGGTCGCAGTCATCTGCAGGCCGAGCACGTCATCATTGCCACCAACTTCCCGATTGCAGCGACCGGTGTCATATGATCGGACCACGCGGCCGCGCTGTCATATCGCCATGGCCTTTCGCATGGCATCGGGCGCGGCAATCGATGGAATGTTCATCGGCATCGACAAGCCAACCCATTCATTGCGGATGGGGACGCGACCGCGACGGTCCGTTGCTTGTCGTGCTTGGGCCGTCGTTCCAGACCGGACACGATGGCGACGTGGCGGAACGGTTCCGCGACCTCGAAAAATGGGTTCGGACCAATTTGCCAGGCCGGAGACGCGGCGTGGCACTGGGCCAATGAAGACTATGACACCGCCGACCGTATCGCCGTTCGTCGGCGCACCGTCTCAAAAAGAGTCCCGGCCTGTATCGTCGCAACCGGATTCAACGGATGGGGTATCAGCAACGGCACGGCCGCCGGCATGCTGATGGCCGATCGATTTGCGGTCGCAAACCCGTGGACCACGCTCGATCCGATGCGTCGCGTTCGTAAGGATTTTAATAAGGAGGCGATAGTCCAGTTGTGTGTGTTCTCAAGATATCCGGCCTGGTGAGGGCGGCGTGATCAAGCTCGGCAAGGAACATGTCGCGCGCAGGCCGCTAGCGGTCGTTTCACGCTGTCCGCATCGTGCACCTATGGTTGTGGCATTGTAACCTGGAATAATGCCGACCAGACTTGGGATTGCTATGCCATGGTTCGATCTTTTCAGTCGATGGTAAAGTGCTTCGCTTGCCCGCAGTGGCTCCGCTGTGGTTCTAAAGAAACTCCTGGCGTGAAATCTGGGACCCAATCGGAAGTTCTGCCGCAATCGCCGGCTCAAACGTCCAGATGGTCATAGCAATCGTAGCTGAGCAGGACGGTATCGATCGTCGCCAGGTTCTCAACCGGCCTGCCGGGCGCGCGGACTCGCGGGACCGACCTGGCGAAAAAGGCTTGCACGTCTGACCAGACCGGACTGCTAGGGTCCGACCTTCACTCAAATCACAGCCAGTAGGCCAGCGTAGCCACGAAACAGATCGCCGAGAAGAAACTTCTGGCGAGCTTTGTCGTAGCGCGTGGCGATACGTCTGAAGTCTTTGAGGCGGCAGAAGCAGCGCTCTGACCACGTTGGGCTGCGGCCTTTGTAGGCTTCTTTGTCATGACGAATGCGCTTCCTGCGATTTGATTTTGCCGGGAATGACCGCCTTGATGTCGTTTCTTTGAGGAACGCGCGAAACCCATCGGTGTCATAGCCTTTGTCCGCTAGAAGCCTTCTGTCACCCTGGGATCAGGCTGACGCAGGCTGCGCCAGATCACGCAGTCGGCGGTGGCTGCCCGGCGTGAGACCAGCACCCGAGCGACGACACAAACGCACTCAACAACCGCATGAACTTTAAGCTGTTGCGGCCAGCCTTTGGTGACACTCTTATCGCCTGGGCCTGCGCTCCCCTTTCCGCCGCTGGCGCAGCGGTGGATTTTCGCCACGGCCGCTTTCGTCCAGCGCCACTCTGCCCGGGCGCGTCAGCGGACGCTGCGACGGCAGCGAATATAGCTCTGCCAAATTCCTCGCTCACTCCAGCGCGCGAAGCGATTGTAGATCGGCCTTGTGCGGACCATACCACGCGGGCAGTCCTTCCAACGACACCCAACCATCTGCACATGCACGATCCCACCAAAATCCGACGGTCATCGTGTGGCGATCAGGGCCTTGCTGATTAGTCGGCAAATGTGGGCCGCACCTTCGACCACTGCTCACCGTCGAACTTGAACACCTGGCATTCACCGGTCTGGCTCCGGACCGGTTGACCAAACACTTCGAATCCGAAGACGATTGATTGGTCCCAACCCTAGATGATGATGTCACCCGTCTGAACAGAAACAATCGCGTAGTTGACGAAAAAGTAATGGCGACCCTCTCATTCGCCACTTCTTCAGCGTCTTATTCGTTCAGGCGAGGCACGCCCTTGCTCTCAACACGCCGGCCATCGGCTGCGCGGGAGGAGCCGACCCTCTACGCCGTGACGCTGACTTTGGCCTGTTTCGCGCGGGTAATGGTTTGAACGGGGTCTTCATAGGTGATATTGGCCCACTTAATTTGGTGCAGATCGCAAGAGATTGCAGTGAGCGATTTTATACAGACTTACGTTGGTAATGAGGACATGGTTGCTCAATAACGCTTCGTCTCTCACCGGAGTAGAATTCCAATGAACATCTTTACATCATCGGTGTGGTGGTTGTCGTAGTAGTAGTCGCAGGTTTTTTGGCGCGAATTTAGGGTGGCTTGAAATGCGCCGCACCCACCGGATGCGCCGGCGCCACCCCGCGGTAAGGGCAGCAAATCGTCACTGACAACACGACGCTGGCAAGGATTGGTTTATTCAAACTTTCGGTGTCGTGCCCACATTGCTTGCACCGCACGCGATGATAGGCAAAGACGCGTCAATTACATATCTGTACGCCGCTGCCACGTCTGCCTAAGACCTGCATTTTCATCACCGAGGTCTCAACATAGCCAGTGCTTATCGCGTTGAGTGTTATAAAACCTGCACAGCCGTCGGTCGTATGCCGGAAATAGCGAACAAGTCCGAAGAGCAGAAAGTCGCTGAAGCCGAAGTCGAGGGCTTTCGGAAAGACCTTGGCCCGTTCGTCGTCGCCGCTGAAACGACACGAATGGCGATGGTGTTCACGGACGCAAAGGAACCCGACCATCCGATCATTTTTGCCAATGACGCCTTTCTCTCTCTAACCGGATACGACCGGAAAGAGGTGCTCGGCCACAGCTTCAATTTCCTGATGGCGCGCGGCGCCGATCCAAAGGCGCTGGCGCAAGTCGAGGCCGCGTTCGAGGGCAGCACCGACCAGCGGTTCGGAAATTCGCTACCGCCGCAAGGATGGCAGCATGTTCTGGGCCGCCATCTTCATCAGCCCGGTTCGGGATGAGAGCGGTGATGTTGTGCAGCATTTCGCCTCGTTCGTGGATCTCACCAGGCAGAAGCAGGAGCAAGCCCAGTCCACGATGATGATCGACGAACTCAATCATCGCGTGAAAAATACCCTTGCAACGGTGCAATCGATTGTCTGGCAGGCTTTGCGAAATGCTTCCGATCCCGAGGCGATCCGCGAATCCATTGAGTCACGCCTCGTTTGCCCTCTCGCGGTCGCACGACCTGTTGACCCGTGAGAATTGGGAAGGTGCAGGGCTGCTCGATCTTAGTCAACGAGGCCATGGAGCCGTTCGGCGTCGCGAACGGCCGGACGGAGCGCTTTGTGATCACGGGCAAGAATATCCGCCTTCCGCCAAATGTGACCTTGGCCCTCGGCATTGCGTTCCACGAACTCGCGACCAATGCCGTGAAATACGGCGCGTTTTCCAACGAAGCGGGATCAATCCTGATCGCATGGACGATCGAGCCGGCGCCCGCAGGGCGACCGGCTCATCCTGCGCTGGCAGGAGAAGGACGGCCCGCCCGTCACACCACCGACCCGGAAAGGATTCGGCTCGCGGGTGATTGAGCGCGGTCTGCCCCACGAGCTGCAAGGCACGGTGCATCTCGACTACCGGGTGGACGGCGTGGTCTGCACGATCAACATTCCTGCACCGCGCGGTGCTCGTGATGAATAAATTGCTTTCCGGTCGTCGCGTCCTCGTTGTCGAGGATGAAATGATGATCCTCATGATCATCGAAGACATGCTGGCCGACCTCGGATGCGAGTCCGTGACCGCTGCCGCCACGGTCGATCAGGCCCTCGCCCTGATTGATACGCAAGTCTTCGACGCCGCCATGCTGGATATGAACCTGAATGGCAACAAAAGCCATGACGTGGCTGACGCGCTCGCCGCGCGCGGCGTGCCGTTCGTTTTCCACCGGTTGTACAGCAGCTCCGGAGCGCGACGTCTGCATCGCGACCCCTAGGCCAGCTAGTCGTTCCGCATGAGGAACCAGCCGAGATACTCTCAGGCCGCTTCACCGACGCGTTAAGATGGATTGCAGCCGCTCTGGTCCATTCACATGGTAAACGTGTTCGAGATTGTGAAGCCGACCCGACAGAGTCGCGCAGATGAGCCAGAGCGAACGAGCGCCTTCGAATTTTCGCCCTACCGACGAACTCGCCAGAATAGGAGGAGTTTCGATGCGAGAACCGCATGGCCACCAAGGTGGCGGCATGGAGCCGGGGAGTTGCTGAGGCGAGTTCAGCTGCTTTTCGCCGTAAGAAACAGCATTGGCCGCCATTAGATTATTGACGGGTCTGATCGAGGTGGCCTTAGTCGTTGTATGGTGCGTCCATGGGGCCGGGACGCGACGATGCGGGCTGACGCGACCCCGAACCAGCGGAAGGGAGGCCAGTCGTGGCGTCGAAGGCAGGGTGAAAGCGCAAGGAAGAAAGCGGCCCCTTCAACGCCAAGGTGTTCCTCAACACCGTGGCGGCGTGATAGGAGCGTCGAACTTATCAAAAGCATCAGAAGGTCTTCCCAGGAGACCCGGGGGATGCCGTCTTTTCACTATTCAGGAGGGCAAGGTCAAGGTCTGCGTTGTCTCCGAGCAGGGGAAGGAGGCGGTCGTCGCGCTCCACGGGAGTGGGGACCTTCTTCGGCGAGAGCTGCCTAAACGGACACCCCTGCGCGTGGCGACGGTCGTGACCATGACGGAATGCGCGCATCGCTGCAGCTCGAAAAGGCGGCCATCGTGCGCGTGCTCCACGACGAGCCAAAGTTTCTGAGATGCGTTGCGCCGTACCTGTTGTCTACGAACGCCCGTGTTGAGGAGGACCTGGTCGACCAGCTCTTCAATTCAAGCGAGAAGCGTCTGGCGAGAGTGCTTCTCTGATGCGCGAACTTTGGCAAGGAGGCAAAGCCAGAGCCAGTCATAGCGAAGATGAGCCAGCAGACGCTCGCGTGAGATGGTCGCAACCACCGCGGTCGCGCGTGAGCAGTGTTCGCGAACGAAGTTCCGCAAGCCCGGTTTCGTCGAGTACAACGGGACACTGGAGGTCCACAATTCCTTTCGCCGAACGTGGTGCTGCGTAATGACAATCCTCTACCTCAGGGACGCGTTCCGACGAAGGCAGAATGAATTGCGTTGGTCACGCTATTGACCAGTCTGGTTTCCCCTGGTTCACGTTCCCTCTGCACGAGGTAGATGATGTTGCATTTTGTTCAACTTATCGTGCACAGATTGGAGAGGAGAAATCACTATGGCTATCCATAATAAAGAAAACGAAAGTCCACGAACCAACGCGAGAGCAGGCGTATGACCAGCAACAAGAAGGAGCAGTTGAAGTGGACTTCCGCAATCCCTGCAAGGAGCGGTGCGAGGCGATTTGGCGCGAGCCACTCACCAGAAAGCAAATTAAAAGCTTTAGCCCACCAGCAAAAACTCTGAGGCGAAATGACCACTTATGAATACGCGCGCGTGACGGCCTGGCAAAATGGTACTTTTATTAGGCGTGGTCAGCGTCATTATGACGCCCGGCACGTTCGGGCGAACGGGATAGTAGCGCCCGATTATGAAGCTGGAAGAGCGCCACCATGAAAAATTGGCCTCGACTTTCGTTAAAGGCGCATATGCCCCCGAATACATGCTGGGATTATCCGGCACGCCCCAGCGCCCGTCAACCGACGGGAATCACCAGCTGGCCGGTCCGTCAATTCGGCTATGTCGCAAAACAGGCCGACTGTCCTGCCGGTCGACACTGTCGCCGATAGTGTCGGCAGATGGGCACAACCATCGCCACCTGCCGCCCGCGATGGCCACCGCACTGGCCATCCTACTCGCGGCCGACCGCTGCACCCGCCGGCACTGTCGGACCAATCCAGGACGGGGACACGTTCTGCATCTGCGGTAAGGACAACTTTCGTCAGCCGCTTCGCTGGCCGCAGCAAGACTTGCGCAAGCGCTTGCGTCGCGGTCCGCATCTGCGGCATCGATGCATCGGAGCGCGGCCAAGCCGGTTTTGGCGAGACGAAGCGCAAGCTTGCCGACCTAGACAGACGGGAAAACGTCCGCCGCGTAGCGCCGTCGGCGAGGCACACCGTGCGACTGGCGCTCCCAGTTGATGAACTAAGGTCGGGTCGTTGCGCAATGCTTCATCGATGACCGCGACGTCGCGCGCGACTTGGTCGAAGGCGGCTGGGGTAGTGCGATTGACGGAGTTTTCAGGCGGCCTCTACTCGCGCAATGGCGTGGCGAGGCTGCCGTCTGGGCCACTGGACACCGCCGAGAGGTCACGCACCGGTAAGTGACGAGGCCCGGCGTGGCCTCTTCAACTATAAAGGCCCATAAGACGGCGTAGAACGCGGCAAGCCACGTAAGGTGCTGCGTGATGGTTTGACGGCTATCACTACTAGGTAATCCCACCAAGTGATATTCTTAGTCTATGGAGAACTATTGTGCGCTGCACAATAAGATAGTTGCCCACGGCTGGCTATGCGCCAGGCGCGTGGGTCGGCCAAACTGACGCGGTCCTACGCGACCTTCAGTTCATTGAATTCCCGGGGGAGCCCTTTTTGATCTAGCGCCTTCATTGCGTCTTTGCACGCTTGGGCGTGCGTTCCCTGCACGCCTGTTACATCACTTCGCCTTCCTCGTCATAAGCTCCCAAACACCAGCCGAGCGCTGATGGGTAGGGATGCGAAACCGAACTGTTCGCCATGTCGTACCTCTTTACGTTCGATATCCCCCTTCCCAGCATTTGGCGAGAATACATAACACGCACAAGTGGGCAATCTGATCAAAAGAGCTCACTGTGATAATTCGTCCTCAGGGAAAACCTGGGAGGCACAAAATCACGGATCGACTTAGAAACCGTACTCTATTCCGCTTTCTTTGATTGCTGCCAAGTGGTGGCTGCGGCGCCGTGGCAGATCTGGCTCGCGAGACGTGCGTACCCAAATAGTCGGCCGCCAGACCGGGTGAACGTTACCGAGGCCGCGGTGTTGCACAACTTCGCCAGCCGTATGCAACGGTCAGCTTGTGCTCTGAGGTAGTCTGCGCTGACCGACATTCGGCCGATCATGCCCAATCACCGGCAGCGGCCTGGCTGTTCAATATTGCTCAGGCGCCGATAAATCCGGCCACTGGGGTCGCTAGCGCCAGGCCAATACCAGGCGGACCAACTATCAACCGGATCGATCACTCGGTGAGCGAGTCGTTCCAGCGAGCTAAAAGACCCTGGTAATGTCGACCGCTAAGAATACCGGTGATTGCATCGGTAAACCCTTAACGGCAACACTGGCGAAGAAGTTGTTGGCGAAGCTCGATGGGCGTATGTGGCTTCCACGGCGAGCATCGCGCTTCAATCGTTGTGGTCGCACAGATGTTGTCCCGCGGTCCGATTTCGCTTTTTGTCGTCGCCTATGTCACCTTCCATTGCTAGCTATGGTTGCGGTGGCGGAGCAGTGCCTTCCAAGCCTCCTCCATTCGATGATCTTTCTGTCACTCTTCTCCCGGAGAGCGGGGCACTGGAGGCGAGCACTCGCACCTCCGCGTGCTTTAGGTAGAAGCGGAAATTCTTTTCATTCTCGTACGGCGGTTCGAGCTGTTTTGTTTTTATGGCGTATTTGCTTAGCTTATGTCGACCCGTTCCGTCGTCAATGCAGAATATTGCGGTGCGATGTTTTCCATCGCAAGCCTTGTGGTTGGCGGGGTCGCGCGAATAGCGGTCAAACCGAAATGCCCTGCACCCGCCACCGTCGCCACCGTGGGCGAACTCCACCGCCCGCCTGATGGTTTTGGGGTGATCTGCGGACGCTTCGGGTTTTATGCCTACAAGACGGCCGATGGCAATCGCGCCCGCTGGTACTGGCTCAGTTCGACCATCAGTGGCCCAAGTTGAAATTGGTGACTGCCCAATTTTGGTTCCTTACAATCTATTACTGGCCGTGATCGACCGCTAACGCCGCCTCAGCTGGTGCAGTCCCACTCCCGAGCCCAGTGTCCTAATCTAGGGGATAGACTGTCTCCACTTGCTGTCGCCCCCCTCAGAACGGACCGACCTTCAGCAAATTGACGGAAAGAATGTGCCGCCCCACGGTCCATCGCCGGCTCGTGCATAAGCGCAGAACTGAAGAGAAGAAACGAAAGGCCGCACAATTGAGACGCCATCACTAGACCCGGTCAGCCTTGCGGGACCTAGCTTGAAGAACGACCATTGTGCCCAACGAGCACACGCACCGAACAAACGAGCT
>ERZ1370068.1654-contig-11568_pt1 | contig 54916 bp, 71 predicted proteins | sample MGYA00561227_ERZ1370068 | MGnify/ENA primary metagenome ERZ1370068 (study PRJEB38410, sample SAMEA6850437) | metagenome | study: Metagenomic assessment of the ecological functions of the soil: analysis of the soil microbiota associated with the... | reverse complement strand
GCACGAGCTCGGCCACTACAAGCTGCATCACGTCCTCAAGGGACTTGCCCTGAGCGCCGCGCTCAGCCTCGCCGGCCTGTGGCTCCTCGGGCAGCTGATCGACCAGCCCTGGTTCTATTCCGGGCTCGGGGTCGCGACGCCGGGCCTCGCGGCGGCGCTGGCGCTCTTCCTCCTCGCCGTGCCGGAATTCACCTTTTCCTCGATCCGCTCGCTGAGCCGGCTGTCGCGCGCAGCACGAGTTCGAGGCGGACGCCTACGCGACGCAGCAACGCCGACGCGGCGAAGCTCGCCGCAGGCGCTGGTCAAGCTCTACCGCGACAATGCCTCGACCCTGACCCCCGACCCGCTGCACTCGGCGTTCTATGATTCGCATCCGCCCGCCGCGGTGCGCATCTCCAGACTGAGAGACAGCGGACTGAACGATCTGGCAAAGAAGAAGTGCAAGCCCTGCGAGGGCGGCGTGGCGCCCTCACCCCGGAGCAGGTCGAAGCCGATGCTGAAGGAGCCTGCAGGGCTGGCAGGTCGAGGCCGGCAAGCTGCGCCAAGTCCTTCCCGCTTCGCCAACTACTACGAGACCATGGCGTTCGTGAACGCGCTCGCCTGGATCTCGCATCGCGAGGACCACCATCCCGACCTCGCCGGTCGGCTACAACAAGTGCCGCGTCGAGTATTCCACGCACGCGATCGGCGGCCTGTCGGAGAACGATTTCATCTGCGCCGCCAAGTGCGACGCGCTGTTCGGGCTTTGAAAAGGATCTACAGCTCCTTCAACCTCGCGGCCGTGCACCACGCGAAGAACGTGCTCGAGGCCGAGGGCATCCGCACCATGGTGAAGAACGAGATGCTGTCCTCGGCCATGGGCGAGCTGCCGCCCGCCGAGTGCCAGGCGGAGCTGTGGGTGCTGCGCGAAGGCGAGGCCGAGGCGCCGCCCGGCTGCTGAAATACGAGCTTTGGACCGAAGGCGTACCATGGCGGTGTCGCAGCCTGCGGCGAGTCTTCCGGAGCCGCAATTCACGCAGTGCTGGCGCTGCGGCGCTTACAGAACCTGAAGGGAGAAGCCATGAAAAGAACCTCGCCGTGCTCGTCGTCCTGCTCCTCGCGGGCTGCGCGAGGCAGATTCGACCCCGACGACAGTCGCCAGGCGCGACTCCGGCACCGCCGCCAACCCGATGGTGCAGGAAGGCTAAGTGCCGCCGATGGACGAGCGGCGCAAGGTGAGCGAGCAGGACTGCAGCAGACCGCTCGATACCGGCGGCGGCAACCTGATGTGCCGTGAGGTCACTGAGGCCGAGCGCCGCGCCCAGAATCGAGGAAGAGGAGCGGCAGGCCAGGGCCCGGATGGAAGCCGAGGAGCGCGCCGCGCGCGCGCAAGCGCCTCGAGCGCCGAGCGCGCCGAGCAGGCTTGCCCTGGAAGAGGCCGCCCTGGAGGCGCGGGCTGCCGAGCAGGAGCGGCTCGCCGCCGAGCGCCGCCGGCTGGAGGAGGAGGCCGCGCGCAAGGCCCGTGAAGCGCGCGAGCGTCAGGAGAAGAGCGGAGGCAGAAGCCCGTGCCCGCCTGCGCGCCGAGCAGGAAGCGCGTGAGGCAGCCGAGCGTGAGTGTCGGCGTCTCGAGCAGGAACGGAGCGACGGCCGCGCTCTACTCGCGAGCTTCGTCGCCACCTATGGCAAGGTCGGGGAATTCAAGGAGATTGCCGGGCAGATCACCGCGTTCCTCGGCAAGGCTCGCAAGGTGAAGCCATGCCCGCCCGCATCCGTGATGCTGCAAATAGGCGCGCCAGCGCCCATCTTCCGCTCGATCGCCCGGCTCTCAGCGCCGGGCCTCGCCCTCGCCGCCTTCCAGACCGCGGTCTCGATCGCCGACACGCACTTCGTCGGCCGCCTCGGCACCGAGCCGCTCGCCGGCCTGGCGCTGGTCTTCCCGCTGGTGATGCTGCTGCAGATGACCTCCGCCGGCGCGATGGGCGGCGGGGTGTCGTCGGCGATTGCCCGCGCCCGCGGCGGCGGCAACGAGGCGGCGGCGCGCCGGCTGGTCGTGCACGCGCTCGGTCATCGCGCTCGCCGCAGGGCCTGCTCTTCACGCTCGTCTTTCTCCTGGCTCGGCAGGCCGCTCTACGCCCTGCTCGGCGGCGGCGACGACACGCTGGCGCAGGCGATCGCCTACTCCGACATCCTCTTCGGCGGCGCGGTGCTGGTCTGGCTCGCCAACACCTTCGCCGCGACGCCTGCGCGGCGGCGGCAGCACCGCGGTCCCGGCGGCTGCGCTCGCGGTCGCGGCGCTGGTCCAGGTCCCGCTCTCGGGCGCGCTGACGCTCGGCTGGGGCCCTTTCCCGGCGCTCGGCATCCGCGGCGCGGCGCTCGCCTACGCCGCGTCCTTCGGCCTCGCCGCGGCGATCATGGGCGCCTGCGTCTGGGCGGGCGCGCTGCGGCCGCGCGAGGGCGACTGGCGCCTCGAGTGGCGGCTGTTCCGCGAGATCCTGCGCGTCGGCGCGCTCTCCTCGATCTCGGCGCTGCAGACGGTGGCGCGCGGCGATCATCCTCACCGGCTGCGTCGGCACGCTTCGGCACCGCCGCGCTCGCCGGCTACGGCGTCGGCGTGCGGCTCGAGCTGCTGCAGGTGCCGATCGTGTTCGCCATCGGCCAGGCGCTGGTCATCCTGGTCGGCACGCACATCGGCGCCGGGCAGGCGCCGCGCGCGCGGCGCATCGCCTGGGCCGGCACCCTCGCGGCGGTGGTCGGTCTGCCTCGCGATCGGCTGCGCCGCGGCGCTCGCGCCCGCGCTCTGGGTCAGCCTGTTCAGCAGCGACGCCGGCGTGCACGACGCCGGCAGCCTCTACCTGCGCATCGTCGCGCCGTTCTACCCGTTCTTCGGCGCCGGCATGGCGCTCTACTTCGCCGCGCAGGGCGCCGGGCGGGTCGGCCTGCCGATCCTCGCCGGCACGGCGCGCCTGGTGGCGGTCGCCGTCGGGCGGACTGCTCGTGGTGTGGAGCGGCGCGCCGCTCTACTGGCTGTTCGCGGTCATCGCCTGCGGCATGGCGCTGTTCGGCGGGATCGCGGCGGCAGGAGTGCACCGCACGACGCGGTGGTAGTTACAGCAGGCGCGCGACGCTGATCACGATCAGGACGAACACCCAGACCACCACCGCGCGCCAGAGCAGGCCCGACGGTGCTGTCGAGGAACGGGCCCTCGGCCGGATCGCCGACGCCGATCTCGGGGCGCGGCTGCATGCCTTCCAGCTCCTGCACCGGCATTCCCAGGCGCACGCCCATCGCGCCGGCGCCGGCGGCGAGCACCACGCCGGCGTCGGGATCGGGCCAGTTGCGCGCCTGCGTGCGCCAGCAGTAGACCGCGTCCTCGAAGTCGCCGACCACGGCGAACGCTGCGGCGGTGAGGCGCACCGCCGGCCATTCGAGCAGGTGGAACGCGCGGCTGGCGAAGCGGCCGAAGGCGCCGGTGTCGCGCCAGCGCCGGCGAAGTACGCGGCGAGGCGATAGAGGATCGCGCCGGCCGGCCCGGGCAGCAGCAGGTACCAGAGCAGCACGCCGAACACGTGCCGGTGCGAGGCGAGCAGCGCCTCCTCGATCGCGAGGCGGATCACCTCCTCGCGCGAGCGCACCACGCCCGAGGCGCCGCGCCACTCGTCGAGCAGCGCGCGCGCGCGGTCGATGTCGCCCGCCTTCACCGCGATGTGCAGGTCGGTGAAGTAGTGGCTGACCTGGCGAAAGCCGAGCGTGAGGTAGAGCACGCGCGATGTTGAACGCGAGCGCGAGCAGCGGGCTCACCGCGAACAGCGCGTAGTGCAGCGCCACCGCGCCCGCGACCGCGGGCACCACCGCCACCAGCCACGCGACGACGCCGTGCCGGCGCCTCGCCGCCGTTGAACGAGCGCTCGAGCCACGCCGCCCAGGCGAGCAGCGCGCCGGCGACCGCCTTGCGGTCGCCGAGCGGGCGCCACTGCTCGATGGCGAGCGCGGCGATGATGGCCAGCACGCTCACGTGCTCGTAATCTCTATCTCATGCTCAGCAAGCATTCTATAAAGGTTCACCAGCATGCCCGCGGTCGCGCCCCAGATGCGCCGCTCGCCGTAGCTGCATCACCCAGAAGCCGACCTGCGTCCCGGCGAGCTCGCGCGTCTCGCGCTGGTGGTTGCGCAGGAGTCGAGCAGGAAGGCGAGCGGCACCTCGAACGCCTCCGCCACCTCGCGGCTGTCGGGCGCGAGCTCGAGCGGCGGCGCGACCAGGCCGATCACCGGGGTGACGCGGTAGCCGGTGCGGGTGAGGTACTCCGGCATGCGCGCGATCACCTCGACGCGCTCGGGCGCGAGGCCGATCTCCTCCTGCGTCTCGCGCAGCGCCGTGAATTCGGGCTGGCGTCGCCCGGCTCCGGCGCGGCCGCCGGGAAAGCTCACCTGGCCGGAGTGGGCGCTGCAGCTGCGCCGTGCGCTGCGTGAAGAGCACCGTCAGCCCGTCGGCATGGGTGACGATCGGCACCAGCACCGAGGCCGGCGTCACCGCCCACACCTGCCGCTCGACGTCCGTCGTCGCCGTAGACCGCGAGCGAAGCCGGCGGCGTGCGCCGCTGCAGCCGCTCCCGCAGTCGCGGCGACGTCGAGCGACCAGCTACGGGATCAGGACGACGGATCCCGTGGTCTGCCGGCCCTCGAGGTCGCGGTGCGCCTGCGCCGCGTCCGGCGAGCTTGTACTTCTCTCGTCGTCTCGATCTTCACCTTGCCCGACTTGACCACGTTGAACAGGTCGGTCGAGCGCTTCACCAGGTCGGCGCGGCTGGCGATGTAGGTGGCGAGCGTCGGCCGCGTGACGTAGAGCGACCCCTTGCTCGCGAGGATGCCGAGGTTCTGCGGCGGCACCGGGCCCGAGGCGTTGCCGAACGACGCCATCAGGCCGCGCGGCTGCAGGCAGTCGAGCGAGCCGTCCCAGGTCGTCTTGCCGACCGCGTCGTAGACCACCGGCAGCTTCTTGCCCTTGGTGATCTCCTTCACCTTCTCGACGAAGTTCTCGGTCGCAGTAGTTGATGACGTGCTTGCAGCCGTGCGCCTTCGCCAGCTTCGCCTTTTCGTCCGAGCCGACCGTGCCGATGGTGATCGCGCCGAGCTTCTTCAGCCACTGGCCGGCGATCTGGCCGACGCCGCCGGCGGCGGCGTGCCACAGCACCGTGTCGCCCTTCTTCACCTTGTAGGTGGAGTGGATGAGGTAGTGCACCGTCATGCCCTTCAGCATCATCGAAGCGGCCTGCTCGTCGCTGATGCCTTTCGGGATCTTCACCATCCGGTCGGCCGGCACGACGCGCATCTCGCAGTACGAGCCCGGCAGGCCGGTGTAGGCGACGCGGTCGCCCTTCTTCAGGTCCTTCACGCCCGGTCCGACGGCATCGACCACGCCGGCGGCTTCGTTGCCGGCCACCGCCGGCAGCTGCATCGGGTACAGGCCCGAGCGCTGGTAGGTGTCGACGAAATTGACGCCGATCGCGGTGTGCCGGATGCGCACCTGTCCCTGGCCCGGCTCGCCGACCGGGATGTCGTCGAGCTGCAGCACTTCCGGGCCGCCCTGCTTGTGATAACGGATCGCCTTCGCCATTGCTTTCTCCTAAGGGGTTTTACTTGTCTTTTCGGGGCTGCATAGCCTGCAGCGTCGCCTTCTGCATCTCAAGGCCCTGGATGGAAAGTTTCACCATGTTGAGGTTCATCGTCAGCCAGCCCTCGACCGAGCGCAGGTCGGCGATGCGCTTCTCCACCTCCTGCGGGTCGAGGGTCGGCATCGCCATGCCGGGGATCGGCACGCCGAGCGGGCCCCACAGGCGGCGGAACATCTCGAACGGGTCCTGGGGCGGCTTGCTCGTCAGCCATGGGCTCTTCCTCCGGCGGGCTCGAAGAACTCCCGCACCTCGGCCTCGCGCGCCATGGTGTCCTGGTAGCCGAGGTCGATCAGCGCGCGGCAGAACGACTCCTCGAACAGCAGGTAGCTCGCCAGGTTCGAGCCCGAGCGGTTGAGCGCGCCGGTCGGGCCGCAGGATGAAGCGCACCGTCGCCGGCAGCTCGTGGATGAAGCGCGCGGCGATGCGCTCGAGCGGCTGCGACGGCGTGATGAACAGCACCTTGACCGGGCGCAGCTGCAGCGCCGAGTCGGTCATCTTGTCGGGCGGGATCAGCTTCACGGTGCGGTTGATGCGCTCCAGGCGCTCGATGTCGACCATCAGGCTGTCGAGGAAGATGCTGTTCAGCGCGTGGCCGGCGATCTGCGCCAGCGACGGGTAGACGTTCGAGCGCGCGCGCGCCGCGTCGAGCGTCTGCCGGCCGGTGCCGACGATCAGCACCCGGTCGGCGCCGAGGTGCAGCGCCGGGCTCACCGGCGCGATCTGGCGCATCGAGCCGTCGCCGAAGTACTCGCGGTTGCACCTTCACCGCCGGGAAGATGAACGGCAGCGCCGGCGGAGGCGAGCAGCAGGTCGAGCTTGAGCGGCACCGCGGCGCCGATGCGCTGGTTGCGCTCCCAGCCCTCGAGGCCGCTGCCGCCCTGGAAGAACGACACGCTCTGCCCCGTGGTGTAGCCCGAGGCGGTGACGCACACCGCGTACAGCGCGCCGGAGTCGATGTGCTGCTGGATCTTGCCGAAGTCGAGGTTCTTCTCGAGCATGTCGCGCAGCGGCGCGTTGTCGAGCAGCGACATCGGGTTGCTGGCGCGAGATGCAGCATCAGCGCCGCCAGCCAGCGCGCGCCGGTGCGCATGATGTGCCAGGGGTCGGTGCGGTAGATCTGCTCGCAGTGCATGTTCTCCCAGACCTCGAGCAGGCTGCCGACCGCGCGCGAGAAGTCGTCGGCGAACACCGCCAGCGTCGCGGCGTTGATCGCGCCGGCGGAGGTGCCGCAGACGATCGGGAACGGGTTCTTCACCGGGTTGCCGAGCAGGTCGCGCACCGCCTTGACCACGCCCACCTGGTAGGCGGCGCGCGCGCCGCCGCCGGTGAGCACCAGCCCGGCGCGCGGCTTCGCGCGCTTGGTCGGGAAGGCCGAGACGGTGGCGCTCTGCGGATTCCACGGCTAGAACAGGCTCTGGCCCATGGCGCGCGGCGCGTTCGCGTCGGCCACCACCAGGGCGGTCATGTTGACCATGCGCCGCACGCGTCGCCGAGGGCGTGACGATGTGCACCGGCCGCGCCGCGCCGAGCAGGATCGGGCCGATGGTGACGCCGCCGCCGGCGGCGGTCTTGAGCAGGTTGAAGGAGATGTTGGCGGCGTCGAGGGTCGGCATGATGAGCAGGTTCGCCTCGCCCTTCAGCCTGGTGCGCGGGAACACCTTGAGCCGGATCTCCTCCGAGAGCGCGGCGTCGCCGTGCATCTCGCCGTCGATCTCGAGGTCGGGGCGCGCTCGGTGATGAGCTCGCAGCGCGTGCCTGCATCTTGCGCGCCGACGGGATCCGCACCGAGCCGAAGCTCGACGCCGAGAGCAGCGCCACCTTGGGCACGCAGGCCGAAGCGCCGCATCTCCTCGGCGGCGAGCAGCGTCATCTCGGCGATGTGCTCGGCGTCGGGATCCGGCGTGACGTAGGTGTCGCAGATGAACACCGTGCGCGCCGGCAGGATCAGCGCGTTCATCGCCGCGTAGTGGCGCGCGCCGGCGCGCAGGCCGATCACCTGGTCGATGTACTGCAGGTGCTGGCCGTGCGTGCCGAAGGTGCCGCACAGCATGCCGTCGGCCTCGCCCTTGTGCATCATCATCGCGCCGATCAGGGTGTGGCGCCGGCGCATCTCGATGCGCGCGTACTCGGGCGTGACGCCCTTGCGCTCGGCGAGCGCGTGGTAGGTGCTTCCAGTAGTCGCGGTAGCGCGGGTCGAACTCCGGGTTGACCAGCTCGAATTCCTTGCCCGGGCGCACGCGCAGGCCGAGCCGCTCGAGGCGCTGCTCGATCACCTGCGGCCGGCCGATCAGGATCGGCTTGGCGAGGCCCTCGTCGACCACGATCTGCACCGCGCGCAGCACGCGCTCGTCCTCGCCCTCGGCGTAGACGATGCGCCGCGGCGCCGCCTTCGCCGCGGTGAACAGCGGCTTCATGATCAGGCCGGAGTGGTAGACGAACTGCGTCAGCGACTGCGTGTAGGCGTCGAGGTCGGCGATCGGCCGCGTCGCCACGCCGGAGTCCATCGCCGCCTTGGCCACCGCCGGCGCGACGCGGGCGATGAGCCGCGGGTCGAACGGCCGCGGGATGATGTACTCGGGGCCGAAGCTGATCGACTCGATGCCGTAGGCGAGCGCCACCTGCTCGGAGGTCTCCGCCTGCGCCAGCTCGGCGATCGCGCGCGCCGCGGCGAGCTCCATCTCGTCGTTGATGGTGGTCGCGCCGACGTCGAGCGCGCCGCGGAAGATGAACGGGAAGCAGAGGACGTTGTTGACCTGGTTCGGATAGTCGGAGCGGCCGGTGGCGATGACGCAGTCGGGGCGCGCCTCGCTGCGCGAGCTCGGGCCGGATCTCGGGCTCGGGGTTGGCGAGCGCGAGGATCAGCGGCCGCGCCGCCATCTTCTTCACCGATCCGGGCTTGCAGCACGCCGCCCGCCGACAGGCCGAGGAAGATGTCGGCGCCGTCCATCACCTCGTCGAGCGTGCGCGCGCGCGTCTCCTTCGCGAAGCGCTCCTTGTCCGGGTCCATCTCCTCGCGCCGGCCCTTGTAGACCACGCCCTTGATGTCGGTGACGGTGATGTTGGCGCGCGGCAGGCCCATCTTCACCAGCAGCTCGAGGCAGGCGAGCGCCGCGGCGCCGGCGCCGGAGGCGACCAGCTTCACGTGCTCGATCTTCTTGTTCGACCACCTTCAGGCCGTTCGATCACCGCCGCGCCGACCGTGATCGCGGTGCCGTGCTGGTCGTCGTGGAACACCGGGATCTTCATCCGCTTGCGCAGCGCGCGCTCGACGATGAAGCACTCGGGCGCCTTGATGTCCTCGAGGTTGATGCGCGCCGAAGGTCGGCTCGAGCGCGGCGACGATGTCGATCAGCTTCTGCGGGTCGCGCTCGTCGAGCTCGATGTCGAAGCAGTCGATGCCGGCGAACTTCTTGAACAGCACCGCCTTGCCTTCCATCACCGGCTTGCGCGGCGAGCGGGCCGATGGCGCCCAGGCCGAGCACCGCGGTGCCGTTGGTGACCACCGCGATCAGGTTGGCGCGCGAGGTGTAGAGCACCGCCGTCGCCGGGTCGCGCACGATCTCCTCGCAGGCCGCGGCGACGCCGGGCGAATAGGCGAGCGCGAGGTCGCGCTGGTTGGTGAGCTGCTTGGTCGGCGCCACCGAAATCTTGCCGGGCGGGCTGCGCCGGTGATATTCGAGCGCGTTCTTCTTCAGTTGCTCGTCCACCGAAAAATTATAATCCCCTGCCCCTATGAGCCCTCTTACTTCGCGCCGCGCGCAGGAGATCGAAGCTTTCGAGGTCATGGACGTGCTATCGCGCGCGCACGCGCTCGAGGCCGCCGGCCGGCGCGTGCTGCACATGGAGATCGGCGAGCCCGACTTCAGCGCGCCCGAGCCGGTGGTCGAAGCGGGCGTGCGCGCGCTGCGCGAAGGGCGCACTGCCTACACCGCGACGCTCGGCTTGCCGGCGCTGCGCGAAGCCATCGCCGGCTTCTACGCGACAAGATTTCACACAAAAGTCGCCGCCAGCCGGATCGCCATCACCTCCGGCGCTTCCGGCGGCCTGCTCACCGTCGCCGCGCTGTACGTGAATCCAGGCGACGAGATCCTGGTGCCCGATCCCGGCTATCCCGGCTATCGCCACTTCGTGCGCGCGTTCGAGGGCGTCGCGCAGCCGCTCGCGGTTTCCGCGGCGGACGATTTCCAGCCCACCGCGGCGATGATCGAGAAGGCGTGGACGAAGCGCACCAGCGGCGTGCTGCTCGGCTCGCCTTCGAACCCGACCGGGCACGCTGATCGATCCCGCGGAGTTGAAGAAAATTGCCCTCTTTGTTGAAAAGCAAGGCGGCGTCCTGATGGTCGACGAGATCTACCAGGGCCTCACCTACGGCGTCGGAGCCGTGGACCGCGCTCGGCCTGCCGGCACACGTGGTGGTGATCAACAGCTTCTCGAAGTACTTCTGCATGACCGGCTGGCGCCTCGGCTGGGTGGTGCTGCCGGAGGCGCCGGTGCGCGACTTCGAGAAGCTGGCGCAGCACCTCTTCATCTCGGCGCCTTCGGCCGCGCAGCATGCCGCGCTCGCGGCGTTCCTCCCGGAAAGCCTTTCAATCCTGGAAAGCCGGAGAAAGGAATTCGCGCTGCGCCGCGACCAGTTCGTTCCGGCGCTGAAGAAGGCCGGCCTGGCGGTTCCCGCGGAGCCGCGCGGCGCGTTCTACGTCTACGCCGACTGCGGCGGCGATGCGAAGCGCTTCTGCCTGGAGCTGCTCAACCAGGAAGCGGTGGCGGCGACGCCGGGGATCGACTTCGGCGCCAACGGCACCGGACGCTGCGTGCGCTTCGCCTACACGCGTCCCCGGCCGGAGCTCGAGGACGCGGCGGCGCGGATCAGACGCTTTGCGGCTTCCTGGCGCGCTAGCCTGAGGGCGTCGAGGCGCGCCTTCTCGGCGAACACCTTCGCCGCGTACTGCGCGGTCGGCTCGTCGAGCGCCCCGGCGTACATCTGCAGCGCCGCCTCGGTGTCGCCCAGGCGCCGCTGGTACTCGCGCAGGATGCGCGTGCCGACCAGGATGTTCACTTCCGGCTCGAGCAGCGCCGGCTCGCCGCCGTGGTCGACCAGCTTGTCGAGGTGGAACTTGGGCATGACCTGCATCAGGCCCTTGGCGCCGACGCTGCTTTCGGCGACCGGGTTGTAGCGCGACTCGACCGCCATCACCGCGAGGATGAGCAGCGGGTCGACGTTGTACTGCGAGCCGGCGCGGTAGGCGGCGGTGACGAAGCCCGAGACGGCGCTGTCCGAGACGCGGTAGCGCTTGGCGATGTACTCGGCCACGGCGCGCTGCTCGCGCTCGAGCGGCGTCTCCGCCTCGCTGCCCTGGATCGGGCCGGCGACCTCGACCGCGGGCGGAAAGAACATCTCGCCCGCCGCCTGGCGGAAGGCGGGGACGCTGAAATCGTATTGCCAGGCGAGAAGCAGTCCGCCGCACACCGCGGCGAAGCCGATCAAGGCCAAGGTTGCCTTGAGCGCGCCAAGAGCGCGGACCAGCACGGGCAACTTGATTTTCATGTTGGACCTCCCTGAAACGGGGGACGGGGTCTCGAGAGCGCGGCGATCAGGGCCTCGAGTAGGCGCGGAATGCTGCGATGCAGCAGGACGGATCATAGGTTCAACTCTCCTATGCTGTCAATCACTTCCCCTCTAACGCACGAGCAGGTTGATGCACTGCGAAACCATTGTTTCGACATCCTTTTCCTGACCTTCGGGGATCGGTGCTTACGGTGAAGCCTCGCGGACCGGCCTAGGTACTCGTTCTTGGGCCGATTGACCAAGCCGGTCCGCTGAGCTTCGGGGCCTGACGGGGGCTTTCGCCCCCGCCACGTTCCCGCGGTTCCCGGTTACGGCCGGGAGCCGGTGGGGAACGGCCATGCGGCTGCTGGATTCAGCGCGGTTCGCGCGCTGTCCATGATGCACCGCAGAGCTGGCCGCAGGTTGGGCGGCTTTCGATGCCTTTTTCTTCTTTCCCGCCTTTTTCTTCTTCTTGGCGGATTTCTTCTTACCTGCCGCCTTCTTCAGCTTCTTCTTTTTTCGTGATGCCCTTTTTCTTCTTCTTTTTCTTTCCGCCTTTTTTCGCTTTTTTCTTCGCCATTCTCAAATCTCCTTAGGTAGTTAAACAACCAGAACGCGTCCGTGCCGGCCCGCGCTATCCAACCGCCGACGGCTCAACACCGTCAGCCTGCTGAATGCCGTTGCTGCGTAACGTCATGATAAAGAATATCCGCGTCGAGGCGAATACCGCCTTCCCAGGTGACGGTCGCCGTTTCCGGATCGACGCTCACTTTCTCGAACTCGCGCACGTCGCGCCAGAGCTGGAAGGCGCCGATCTCGAGCAGGTTGCCGAGGAACACGCGTCCCTCCAGACCGTCCTCGAAGCGCAGCCACAGCTTGTAGTCTTCTTCCGCCTTGCAGGCCGTGATTCTCATCGTGTCGAACTCCTCCAGCATGTTGCTCCCCTCGGTTCCTTTCATTCCCAACTCAGTGCGCCGCCGGTCTGGTACTCGATCACCCGGGTCTCGAAGAAGTTGCGCTCCTTCTTCAGGTCGATCATCTCGCTCATCCACGGGAAGGGATTGCTCGCCCCCGGGTAGAGCGCGTCGAGGCCGATCTGCTGGCAGCGGCGGTTGGCGATGAAGCGCAGGTACTCCTTGAACATCGGCGCGTTCAGGCCGAGCACGCCGCGCGGCATGGTGTCCTCGGCGTAGCGGTACTCGAGCTCCACCGCCTTGCGGAACAGGCCGGCCATCTCCTCGCGGAACTCGCGCCGTCCACAGGTGCGGGTTCTCGAGCTTGATGGTGTTGACCAGGTCGATGCCGAAATTGCAGTGCATCGACTCGTCGCGCAGGATGTACATGTACTGCTCGGCGGCGCCGGTCATCTTGTTCTGCCGGCCGAGCGCCAGGATCTGGGCGAAGCCGACGTAGAAGAACAGGCCCTCCATCAGGCAGGAGAAGACGATCAGGCTCTTCAGCAGCTCCTGGTCGGTCTCCGGCGTGCCGGTCTTGAAGTGCGGGTCGGTCAGGGTGTCGATGAACGGCACCAGGAACTCGTCCTTGTCGCGGATCGACGGAATCTCGTGGTAGGCGTTGAAGATCTCGGCTCTCGTCGCAGGTCCAGGCTCTCGACGATGTACTGGTAGGCGTGGGTGTGGATCGCCTCCTCGAACGCCTGGCGCAGCAGGTACTGGCGGCACTCGGGCGCGGTGATGTGGCGGTAGGTGCCGAGCACGATGTTGTTGGCGGCGAGCGAGTCGGCGGTGACGAAGAAGCCGAGGTTGCGCTTGACGATGCGCCGCTCGTCCTCGGTCAGGCCGTTCGGGTCCTTCCAGAGCTGGATGTCGCGGCTCATGTTGATTTCCTGCGGCATCCAGTGGTTGGCGCAGGCGGCGATGTACTTCTCCCAGGCCCACTTGTACTTGAAGGGCACCAGCTGGTTGACGTCGGCCTTGGAGTTGATGACCTGCTTGTCCTCGACCTTCACCCGCCGCAGGGCGGCCGGGGCTGCCGGCTGGCGCGCCTCGCGCGGCAGCGGCGAGGGCATGCTTTCCGGCGCCAGGTCGAGGTTCTCGAAGTTGAGCATGGCTCTCAGTTGTCCTTGTTGGCCGGCACGAGGTCGTTGAACTCGGGCCGGTAGTCACGCGCCAGCGCGCGTGCGACCGCCTCGCGCTGCGCTCGGTGGAAAACGACATCTCGTGGACCGCGACATAGAGGTTCCACTCGGTGCCGGCGATGGAATGCCATTCGGCGTAGCGGCTGTGGCTTCTGATCCTGTCCATCGACAGCTCGCTGCGCCTGGCCGAAGTGCAGCGCGCGGAAGGTCATCACCCGCCAGCCCGGCACCATCACCGCGTAGACGCCCGGCTGGCGCGCGGCGGCGACCAGCAGCGGCGCCAGGAACGGCCCGGCAAACTTGCGTCTTGGCCAGAGTGATCACTACTGGCAGGCCTCGCACTCGGGGTTGTCGATCGCGCAGAGCTTCGGCTCCTCGCCGCGGCGATGCGGCCGCCGCGTCCAGGGTGCTGGCCGACGCGCGTGGCACGGCGTTCAGCTGCCCGGTCTTGCTGGTCGACTTCTCGGCGTGCGTCGCGCCCATGGCGCGCAGGTAGTAGGTGGTCTTCAGGCCGCGGATCCAGGCGAGCTTGTAGGTGTCGTCGAGCTTCTTGCCCGAGGCGCCCGGCATGTAGATGTTGAGCGACTGCGACTGGTCGATCCACTTCTGGCGCCGCGCCGCGGCTTCCACCAGCCACTTCGGCTCGATCTCGAACGCGGTGGCGTACAGGCGCCGCAGGTCGGCGGGCACGCGGTCGATGCGCGCGAGGTTGCCGTCGAAGTACTTGACGTCGGCGATCATCACCTCGTCCCACAGGCCGGCCTGCTTGAGGTCGCGCACCAGGATACTCGTTGACCACCGTGAACTCGCCCGACAGGTTCGATTTGACGAACAGGTTCTGGTAGGTCGGGCTCGATCGACGGCCGAGACGCCGACGATGTTGGCGATGGTCGCGGTCGGCGCGATGGCGATGCAGTTGGAGTTGCGCATGCCGTGCTGCTTGATGCGGCCGCGCAGCGCATCCCAGTCGAGCGTCGCCGAGCGGTCGAGCTCGACGTAGCCGCCGCGCTCGGCGGCGAGCAGGTCGAGCGTGTCCTGCGGCAGCACGCCGCGGTCCCAGAGCGAGCCCGGGAAGGAGCCGTAGCGGCCGCGCTCCTCGGCGAGCTCGGTCGAGGCCCAGTAGGTGGCGTAGGCGACCATCTCCATCGAGCGGTCGGCGAACTCCACCGCCTCCGGCGACGCGTAGGGCACGCGCAGCCGGTGCAGGCAGTCCTGGAAGCCCATGATGCCCAGGCCCACCGGGCGGTGGCGCATGTTGGAATTGCGCGCCTTCTGCACCGCGTAGTAGTTGATGTCGATGACGTTGTCGAGCATCCGCATCGCGGTGCGGATGGTTCGTCTTCAGCTTGTCGAAGTCCAGCCTGGTCGGTCCGCATCGTCCATCATGTGCGCGAGCAGGTTGACCGAGCCGAGGTTGCAGACCGCGATCTCGTCGGCCGAGGTGTTGAGGGTGATCTCGGTGCAGAGGTTCGAGCTGTGCACCACGCCGACGTGCTGCTGCGGGCTGCGCAGGTTGCAGGGATCCTTGAAGGTGATCCAGGGATGCCCGGTCTCGAACAGCATCGACAGCATCTTGCGCCACAGCTGCATCGCCGGAATCTTCTTGAACAGCTTCAGCTCGCCGCGCGCCGCCTTGTCCTCGTAGCGCAGGTAGGCTTCCTCGAAGCTCCTGCCGAACTTGTCGTGCAGGTCGCGCACGTCCGAGGGCGAGAACAGCGTCCACTCGGCGTTTTCCATGACCCGCTTCATGAACAGGTCCGGGATCCAGTTGGCGGTGTTCATGTCGTGCGTGCGGCGCCGGTCGTCGCCGGTGTTCTTGCGCAGCTCGAGGAACTCCTCGATGTCGAGGTGCCAGGTCTCGAGGTAGGAGCAGACCGCGCCCTTGCGCTTGCCGCCCTGGTTGACCGCCACCGCGGTGTCGTTCACCACCTTGAGGAACGGCACCACGCCCTGCGACTTGCCGTTGGTGCCCTTGATGTGGGCGCCGAGCGCGCGCACCGGGGTCCAGTCGTTGCCCAGGCCGCCGGCGTACTTGGCGAGCAGCGCGTTTTCCTTGATCGCGTCGTAGATGCCCTCGAGGTCGTCGGCCACCGTCGTCAGGTAGCAGCTCGAGAGCTGCGAGCGCAGCGTGCCCGAGTTGAACAGGGTCGGCGTCGAGCTCATGAAGTCGAAGGTCGACAGCACGTTGTAGAACTCGATCGCGCGCCGCTTCGCGGTCCTTCTCGTTCAGCGACAGGCCCATCGCCACGCGCATGAAGAAGTGCCTGCGGCAGCTCGATGCGCTGGCCGCCGGTGTGCAGGAAGTAGCGGTCGTAGAGCGTCTGCAGGCCGAGGTAGCCGAACTGCAGGTCGCGCTCGCGGCTTCAGCGCCTTGCCCAGCTTGTTCAGGTCGAAGCGGGCCAGCTCCGGGTCGAGCAGCTCGGCGTCGATGCCGCGCTCGATGAACGCGGGCGAAGCTCGGCAGGTAGCGGCTCGCCATCTCGGCCTGGCTCACCTCCTCGCCCAGCACCTCCATGCGGATGATGTGCATCAGCAGCCGCGCGGTGACGTAGCTGTAGGAGGGCTCCTTCTCGATCAGCGCCCGCGCCGCCAGCACCGCGGACTTGCGCACTTCGTCCATCGGCACGCCGTCGTAGAGGTCGCGCAGCGTCGCCTCGACGATCGGCTCGGGCGTCGCGCCGGGCAGGCCCTCGCAGGCCGCCGCCACCTGGCGCAGCAGCGCCTCGCGCGACGAGCGGCTTTCTCTGGCCGTTCTCGACCACGTGGATGCCCGGCTCGCCGCCTTGCGCAGCGAGCTTGGCGGCCTTCTCGTCGGCGCGGGCCTTCGACGCGCTCTTCGCGGTAGAGCACGTAGGAGCGGGCCACGTCGTGCTCGCCCGAGCGCATCAGCGCCAGCTCGACCTGGTCCTGGATGTCTTCTATATGGAAGGTGCCGCCCGCCGGCTGGCGGCGCAGCAGCGCGCCCACCACCGCCTCGGTCAGGCCGGCGACCACCTCGCGGATGCGCGCCGAGCCAGCGCCCTGGCTGCCGTTCACCGCCAGGAAGGCCTTGGTCATGGCGACCGAGATCTTGGACGGCTCGAAGCCGACCACGGCGCCGTTGCGCCGGATGATCTTGTAATCGGAATAAGGGTTGCGCGGCGCATTACTCGCTTCGGAAACGCCGAGTCCCAGAGAAGCCGATGCCGTGGCGTTTTCCTGAGCGATCTGCATGACGCGTCTCCCGTTTTCGCTTGACTGCTCGCCAAGGCCGTCCGCCGCTTGCTGCGGTTTTATGACGACCAGCCAAACTACAAGACCTAGTATTGTTCTGTGCTTCTCCAACTACAGCTTGTGGGTCAATGTACACACGCGAATTTTTTTGCAAGCGCGACCTACTAGATATTGGGTCTATTCACCCCTTCGGTGCGCTAGATGTAGTGCTGTTGCGGCAGTGCAGCACAAGATAAGGGCACGGCTGCCCCGTGAACTACTACCTATAGGAGGTCAGGCTTGGGAGAGGCGGGCGAGGAGACGCGCCCAGGCGAAGCCGGCGCCGGGATCGGTCTTGCGTCCCGGCGCGACGTCGCTGTGCGCGGCGATGTCGCGCAGCGGCAGCGCCTGGCGCAGGCGCCGCACGAGCTGCTCGAGCGATCGGTACTGCGCCTCGTCGAAGGCGCTGTCGTCGGTGCCTTCGAGCTCGACGCCGACCGAGAAGTCGTTGCAGCGCGCTGCGGCCGCGCCAGGACGAGACCCCGGCGTGCCACGCGCGCTTGAGGACCGGGACGAACTGCACCAGCTCGCCGTCCCGGCGCACCAGGAAGTGAGCGGACACTCTCATGCCGGCGATTTCCTGGAAATACGGGTGCGCCTGCGGGATCCAGCCGGTTGGTGAAGAAGCGCTCGATCGCGTCGCCGCCGTATTCGCCGGGCGGCAGGCTGATCGAGTGGACGATCAGCAGGCTGATCTCGCTGTCGGCCGGACGGTCGTCCTGGTTGGGCGACTCGACGCGCCGCGCATCCTCCAACCAGCCCTCGGGATTCATTCCTCTTTGATGCCCAGCCGCTGCATCCGGTAGCGAAGCTGGCGGAAGGTGATGCCGAGCAGCTTCGCCGCCGCGGTGCGGTTGAACTCGGTCTTGGCGAGCGCGTCCAGGATCGCCTTGCGCTCCAGGCTTTCGAGGTATTCGGGCAGCGGCGCGCCCGCTCGCCCCGGCCCGGGCAGCGTCTCGTCCTCCGCCAGGCGTTCGGCCGAGCCGGGAGCGAGCCGCAGGTCCTCGACGCCGATCTCCTCGCCGCTGGAAAGCGCGACCGCGCGCTCGAGGATGTTCTCCAGCTCGCGGATGTTGCCGGGAAAGTCGTACTGGCCGAGCGCCGCCAGCGCCTCGGGCGTGAGCCGCGGCCGCGCGCCGCCGGCCGGCGCGAGCGCGCGCAAGCACGGCCTCGGCGAGCGCCGGGATGTCCTCGCGGCATTCGCGCAGCGGCGGCATGGCGAGCTCGATCACGTTCAGGCGGTAGAACAGGTCCTGGCGGAAGCGCCCGGCGGCGACCAGCGCCGCGAGCTTCTGGTGCGTGGCGCAGATGATGCGCACGTCGACCGGGTCCTCCTGCGTCGCGCCGACCTTGCGCACGCGCTGCTCCTGGATCGCGCGCAGCAGCTTCACCTGCATCGGCGAGCGGCAGGTCGGCGACCTCGTCGAGGAACAGCGTGCCGCCGCTCGCCGCCTGGAAGAAGCCGTCGCGGTCCTCGGCGGCGCCGGTGAAGGCGCCCTTCTTGTAGCCGAAGAACTCGCTCTCCATCAGGTTCTCGGGGATGGCGCCGCAGTTGACCGGCACGAACGGCCGCTCGCGCCGCGCGCCGTTCTCGTGGATCAGGCGCGCCGCCAGCTCCTTGCCGCTGCCGGATTCGCCGGAGATGTAGACCGGCGCCTGGGTGCGCGCCAGCTTGGCGATCATCGCGCGCACCTGCACGAGCGGCGCGCTCGCGCCGATCAGCCGCTGGCCGCTCGGGCGCCTCGGCGCGGTCGGGAAGCGACAGCGCCGAGCTGCACCAGCGCGCGCAGCTGGTCGAGGCCGACCGGCTTGGAGACGTAGTCGAAAGCGCCGGCCTTCAGCGCCGCGACCGCGTTCTCGGCGCTGCCGTAGGCGGTGATCACCGCCACCGGCAGGTCGGAGGCGGCGGCGCCGATGTGGCGCACCAGCTCGAGGCCCTCGCCGTCGCCGAGGCGCATGTCGGTGAGGCAGAGGTCGTAGCGCTCGTCCTTCAGGCGGTCCTTCGCCTCGGCGATCGAGCCGACCGCCACCACGCCGAGGCCCATCTTCACCAGCGTCAGCTCGAGCAGCTCGCGGATGTCGGGCTCGTCGTCGACCACCAGCACGCGCGGCGCGTCGGCGGCGGCGTCGCTCGGCGCGTCTTCATGCTGCGCGCGCCTCCCGCCACTGGATGCGGAAATGCGCTCCCGGGGCATCGTCCACGTACTCGAGGGGTAGCGCGGTTCGCGGCGCACAGCTCGCGGGCGAGGTACAGGCCGAGGCCGGTGCCCTTCGCCTCGGTGGTGAAGAAGGGCTCGAACAGCTGTCCCTGGATCGCCGCCGGCACGCCCGGCCCGTTGTCGATCACCGACAGCTCGACCCGGCCGGCGAACTCGCGCACCACGATGCGCACGCTGCCGGCTCGCCGCGCGCGTAGCGCACGGCGTTGCGCAGCAGGTTCCACATCACCTGGCTCAGATGCTCGCGGTCGAAGCGCGATCGAGGCATCGCCGCCGGCGTCGACGCGCGAAGCGCGCCGCGTCGACCGACTCGTTGGCGACGAATTCCTCGATGAAGGCGGCGAGCCAGGGACGCAGCGGCACCGGCTCGGCGGCGATGCGGTCGCGGCGGTTGAGCTGCATCACGTCCGACACCAGGCGCTCGAGGCGCTGCGTGTTGTCGTGGATGATGCGCGTCAGGCGGCTGCGGTCCTCGGCGCGCTTCTCCTCGCTGAGCAGCTCGGAGGCGTGGCTGATGGCGGCGAGCGGGTTGCGGATCTCGTGCGCGATGTTGGCGGTGAGCCGGCCGAGGGCGGCGAGCTTGAACTGCTGCGCCTGCTCGCGGGTGCGCGTGGTGTCGTCGATGAAGATCACGGCGAAGCCCTCCTCCGTGCCGGCGTCGAGCAGCCGCAGCCGCATCTCGCGGCCGCGCACCTCGACGTCGAAGCTCGCCTCGCTCTCCTCGCCCGCGCGCCAGCCGCAGCCAGTGGCCGTCGAAGCCGGGCACCAGGCGCGCCATCTCGGCGCCGAGCAGCCCCTCGGCGCGCAGCAGTCGCTGCGCCTGCGGGTTGAACTGCACCACGCGCCCTTCGCGGTCGAGCACCACCACGCCGTCGTGCATGTCCTGGATCACGAGCTGGTTGACGCGCATCTGCGTCGCCAGCTCGCGCCCGCGCTGCCGCGCCAGGCGCTCGTTGGTCGCGACGCGCTGCGCCAGCCAGCTGGTGATGCCCGCGCCGGCGAAGCAGCCGATGGCGACGATGCCGGGCTGCAGGAAGTTCGACGACGGGCAGGTCGTGCGCCAGCACCCAGTAGCCCTGCTCGAGCAGCAGCGCGATCGTCGCCAGCGCCGCGTAGAGGAAGGACAGGCGCATCGGCGCGACGATCGCCGCGCCGATCAGCGAGATCAGCAGCATCACGCCCAGGCCGCTGCGCATGCCGCCGCTCGCGTACATCATCATGGTGATGGCGAGCACGTCGAGCGCCGGCGTGCAGCGTGAGCTGCACGTTGAACTGCTCGCGCGTGCGCAGCACCACCTGGAAGACGATGCCGAGCACCAGGTACGCGGCGCAGACGGTGCGGAACAGGCCGAGCGAGTGCGAGCCGAGGTTGAGCGCGTCGCCGTAGATCAGCGTGATCGTCAGGAACAGCGTCGCCAGCGCGATGCGATACAGGTTGAAGTAGCCGAGCGAGATCCAGAACGACTCCGGCACGCGCTCGCGCGGCGGGGTGAACAGCTCCGGGTAGCGGACCGGCGCGTCCATCAGCCGCGGCCCGGCCCGAGGCGGGCGTGCTCGTCGCTGCAGTAGACGCGGTCGCCCACCGCTCGCGCCTCGGCGAGCGGCAGGTGCGTGCCGCAGTGCGCGCACTTCACGAGGTCGCCCTGGACGGATGGCTTGCCGGCCTGCGCCGTCGCCCTGCTTCGCGCGCGACGCGTGCAGCAGCGCGCGGCGGATCAGCCAGACGGCCACCACCGCCAGCACGATGAGAAGGAACAAGCGCCCCATGGGATGATTATCCCGGAAACCGACATGAACATCCTGATCGCGGTCCCCGGCAACCTGCGCACCGTCCCCATGAGCCGCTTCGTGCCCGACGGCGTTCGCCGCACTCGGCCACCGCGTCTCGGTGGTCGACTATTCCCTGACGCTGCTGGAGAAGCTGCGCGCGCGCCTCCTCGGCGAAAGCGACGCGCAGGCTGTCGCCGCGCGCCTGCTCGCCGCGGTCGAGCGCGCGCGGCCGGATTTCTTCCTCGCGGTATTCGGCGTCAACGTGGGCGAGCGCGTGCTCGCCGACCTGCGCGCCCGCGGCGTGCCGAGCGCCGACTGGTGGCTGAACGACCCGTTCCAGTTCGAGCGCGCGACCAAGATCCTGCCGGGCTACGACTTCGCTTTCACCAACGCGCGCGATTCGGTGCGAGGCCTATGCCGCGCGCGGCATCCGCAACGTCCACTTCCTGCCGACGGCGTGCGAGCCGAGCGTGCACCGGCCGCTGCCCGCCGCGCGCGCCCGTGTGCGACATCTCCTTCGCCGGCGACTGGTCGGCGATGCGCGAGCAGCTCATCGGCGCGCTGGTCGCGAACGGCGTCGACATCCGCATCTTCGGCCCCTGGCGGCGCAAGCTCGGCGAGCGTTCGCCGCTGCGCTCGCGCCTCGAGCACGGCTTCTTCACGCCGCAGCGCATGGCCGAGATCTTCGCCGCCTGCAAGGCGACGCTCAACATCCACACCTGGCGCGGCCGCTTCGACTACGGCCTCAACCCGCGCGTGTTCGAGGCCGCGGCGTGCGGCGTGCCGCAGCTCGTCGACCACAAGCGCGAGCTCGACGAGCTGTTCGATGAGACGGAGCGCGCGGCGATGCTCGTCTATCGGCAACGACGAGGAACTTCTCACAGCAGTGCCGCCGGCAAGGACCTGGCGGAATTGCGCGCAAAAGCCGCTCGCCGCGTCCGCGTCGATTCATGAGCGGCATTCGTATCTCGCACGCGTGCGCGAGCTGCTCGAAGGTCTGCGGGAAGTGAAGTGGTCGGGGCGACTGGATTTGAACCAGCGACACCTGCGTCCCGAACGCAGTACTCTACCAGGCTGAGCTACGCCCCGACCGGGGGCAATCGCGTGACGGATCTAGCTGCTGCGCGTCACGGAAAAGGACGCCAATTCTAGCAAAGATCGCTTGAATTCCGAGGCGGGCAGCGGCGCCAGCGCGCTCGCTCGCCGCGTCCGACTTCCCGCTGCGCCGCCGCGCGCGCGTAGTCGAGCGCGCCGCAGGCGCGGATCGCCCCGAGCACCGCCGCCGAAGTCCTCCCGCCCGCCGTCGACGATCGCGCGGCGCACCAGCGCCGCCTGCTCGGGCGTGCCGGTGCGCAGCACGCGGATCAGCGGCAGCGTCGGCTTGCCCTCGGCGAGGTCGTCGCCCAGGCTCTTGCCGATCGTCGCCTCGTCGCCGGAGTAGTCGAGCACGTCGTCGATCAGCTGGAACGCGGTGCCGACGTGCATGCCGTAGTCGGCGAGGCGCTGCCTCGTCAGCGCCGAGCGCCGCCAGCACGCCGCCGAGGCGCGCCGCGGCCTCGAACAGCTTCGCCGTCTTGCGCCGGATGACCTCGAGGTAGCGCGCCTCGTCGACCTCGGGGTCGTGGCTGCCCATCAGCTGCATCACCTCGCCGGCGGCGATGGTGTTGGTCGCCTCGGCGAGCACGCTGCATGACGCGCATGTCGCCGACCTCGACCATCATCTGGAAGGCGCGCGAATAGAGGAAATCGCCGACCAGCACCGCCGCGGCGTTGCCGAAGGCGGCGTTGGCGGTGTTGCGCCCGCGGCGCAGGCGCGACTCGTCGACCACGTCGTCGTGCAGCAGGGTCGCGGTATGGATGAATTCCAGCACCGCCGCGAGGTCGTGCAGCGCGCTTTTCTCGCCGCGGTAGCCGGCGGCGCCGGCGCGCGAGCAGCAGCACCGCCGGGCCGCAGCCGCTTGCCGCCCGAGGCGACGATGTACTGCGCCACCTCGCGCACCAGCGGCACGTCGGACTCGAGGCGGCGGCCGATGACCTCGTCGACCCGCCGCATGTCGTCCGCGACCGGCGCCAGCATGGACACGAAACTCATGATTCGCTTATAATTCCGGCCCTTTTCGGGGTTCAAAGGCAAGGCCAGCAATGTACGCAGTCATCAAGTCCGGCGGCAAGCAATATCGCGTCGCAATCCGGCGAGAAGTTCCGCGTCGAGCTTCTCTCCGCCGAGGTCGGCGCGTCGGTCTCGTTCGACGAGGTGCGTGCTCGTCGGCGAAGGCGACAGCGTCAAGGTCGGCGCGCCGCTCGTCTCCGGCGCCAAGGTCAAGGCGACCGTGCTCGCGCACGGCCGCGGCGACAAGGTGAAGATCTTCAAGCTGCGCCGGCGCAAGCACTCACCAGAAGACGCAGGGCCACCGGCAGTCGTACACCGAGGTCCGCGTCGACGACATCGTTCAAGGGTAATCCATGGCACACAAGAAAGCAGGCGGCAGCTCGCGCAACGGCCGCGATTCCCAGTCGAAGCGCCTGGGCGTCAAGGTCTACGGCGGCGAGACGGTGAACGCCGGCCAGATCCTGGTGCGCCAGCGCGGCACGCGCGTGCATCCGGGCACCAACGTCGGCATCGGCCGCGACCACACGCTCTACGCGCGCGTCGACGGCCAGGTTCAGTACGCGGTTCGCGGCAAGGACGCCAAGAACACCGTCAACGTCATCCTGGAAAATCGCCGGCGTAGCCGGTCCTGCACTACATGAAAGCCCTATCGAAGCCGGTAGGGCTTTTTTATTTCCACGACATGAAATTCATCGACGAAGCGAAGATCGAGGTCCACGCCGGCAAGGGCGGCGACGGCTCGGCGAGCTTTCGCCGCGAGAAATACATCCGCTACGGCGGCCCGAACGGCGGCGACGGCGGCCGCGGCGGCAGCGTCTGGGCGCGCGCCGACCGCAACATCAACACGCTGATCGACTACCGCTTCGCGCGCATCCACCGCGCCGAAGAACGGCGGCAAGGGTGCGGGCGCCGACTGCAACGGCGCGCGGCGGCGAGGACATCGAGCTGCGCATGCCGGTCGGCACGCTGGTGCGCGACGAGGAAACCGGCGGGCTGATCGCCGACCTCGCCGCCGACGGCGCAGAAGGCGCTGCTCGCGCGCGGCGGCGATGGCGGCCTCGGCAACCTGCACTTCAAGTCGAGCATCAACCGCGCGCCGCGCCAGTTCACGCGCGGCGAGCCGGGCGAGTCGCGCAACCTGACGCTGGAATTGCGCGTGCTCGCCGACGTCGGCCTGCTCGGCCTGCCGAACGCCGGCAAGTCGAGCCTGATCCGCGCCGTGTCGAGCGCGCGGCCGAAGGTCGCGGACTACCCCTTCACCACGCTCAATCCCTCGCTCGGCGTGGCGCGCGTCGGCGACGCGAGCTTCGTCGTCGCCGACATCCCCGGGCTGATCGAGGGCGCGCTCGCAGGGCGCGGGGCTCGGCCATCAGTTCCTGCGCCATCTCGCGCGCACGAGCATCCTGCTCCACCTCGTCGACATCACGCTGGATGACGTGGCGCGCGACGCCCGGACCATCGCCGCCGAGTTGAAGGCCCACGACGCAGCGTTGTTCCGCAAGCCGCGCTGGCTGGTGTTCAACAAGATCGACGCCGTCGAGGACGCCGACGCCCGCGCTGCGCGGATCGTGCGCGCGTTGCGCTGGAAGCGCCCATGGTTCAAAGTCTCGGCGCTCACCGGCCAGGGATGCCCGGAGCTCGTCCGCGCCATCGCGCGCGAGCTGGGAAGGAAGGAATGATCGCCGCCGCCAAGGTCCTCGTCGTCAAGGTCGGCTCCTCGCTCGTCACGCGCGAAGGGCGCGGCGTCGACGCCGAGGCGATCGCGCGCTGGGCGGCGCAGGTGGCGAAGCTGCGCCAGGCCGGCAAGCAGGTCGTCCTGGTCTCGAGCGGCGCGATCGCCGAGGGCATGCAGCGCCTCGGCTGGGCGAAGCGGCCGCACAGCATGCACGAGCTGCAGGCGGCGGCCGCGGTCGGCCAGATGGGCCTGGTGCAGGCCTACGAGAGCTCGTTCCGCGAGCCACGGCCTGCACACCGCGCAGGTGCTGCTCACCCACGCCGACCTCGCCGACCGGCAGCGCTACCTGAACGCCCGCTCGACCCTGCGCACGCTGCTCGACCTCGGCGTGGTGCCGGTGATCAACGAGAACGACACCGTGGTGACCGACGAGATCAAGTTCGGCGACAACGACACCCTCGCCGCGCTGGTCACCAACCTGATCGAGGCCGACGCGCTCATCATCCTCACCGACCAGCCCGGCCTGTACGAATCCGACCCGCGCAAGAATGCCGAGGCCATTCTCGTCACGCAGGCCGATGCCGACGACCCGAAGCTCGAAGCGATGGCCGGCGGCTCGGCCAGCGCGCTCGCCAAGGGCGGCATGCTCACCAAGGTGCTCGCGGCGCAGGCGCGCCGCGCGCAGCGGCGCGCACACCGTCATCGCCTCGGGCCGCGAGCCCGATGTGCTGCTGCGCGTCGCGCAGGGCGAGCGCCTCGGCACGCTGCTCACCGCGCGCACGGCGCCGATCGCGGCGCGCAAGCAGTGGCTCGCCGACCACCTCACGGTCAGCGGCCTGCCTCACCCTCGACGCCGGCGCGGCCAAGGCGCTGGTGCGCGACGGCAAGAGCCTGCTGCCGATCGGCGTGACCGCGGTCTCGGGCGACTTCGCGCGCGGCGAGATCGTCGGCTGCGTCGATCCCGAGGGCCGGCAGGTGGCGCGCGGCCTGGTCAACTACTCGTCGGAGGAGACGCGGCGCATCATGCGCCGGCCGTCGGGCGAGATCGAGAGCGTGCTCGGCTACGTCGACGAGCCCGAGCTCATCCACCGCGACAACCTGGTCCTGCTGTGAAGAAGCCCGAGCCGTTCTTCTTCATCGTCATGGGCACAGTCGACCGCGCTTGGCCTGCCGTTCGCGCTGGCTTTTCCGAGAACACTGCTGGAAAAGCTGCTGGCCGTGCTCGCCCTCTCGCTGGCGGCCGCGGCGATCGCCGCGCTCGTCGTGGCGTTACGGAAAAAGCCCTAGCGCAGCCAGTAGGTCAGCCAGAAGCCGAGGGTGTTGACGCCGTTCATCTCAGGCACTTTCGGCATATAGACCAGGTTCAGGGTCTACCGAGCGGAACTCCCAGGCAGCCACCGGAAGCGGCGCGATGAAAGTGCTGCCGCCGTTGTAGGTCTTGCTGTTGAAGATCACGAGCGCGACCCCGAGTCGCGCGCTCTGCGTCGCCCGCCAGTGGGCGGCGGCGCCGGCGAGGAGCGCGGTGTTGCGGCCGGAGTCGCGGTACACCCCGGCGTCGAAAAAGTAGTCGAAGGTCTCGCCCGGCACGCGATAGCGCAGGCCGAGTCCGGGATTGAACCAGTTGTCGACTTGCTCGGCGCGCGCCTTGTCGCGGTCAAGGTGCCAGGAGAACCCGTAGATGTTGAGTCCGACGTCGGCGTGGCAGAGCGCGGGGGCGAGCAGAGCGGCGGCGAGCAGCGCTCGGATCATCGCCGCGAGTCTACTAGGCCGGAGTTGACGCAACGATCCGGTAGCAGGAGCAGGCCGCGGCTTCGAGTCCGCGGCCGTCGAGGATGCCGATGACGCCGCGGCTGTATTCGATCAGCTTGCGCCGCTGCAGCGCGCCGGCGGCCTCGGTGACGCCGACCCGGCGCACGCCGAGCATGTGCGACAGGAAATCCTGGGTCATGCGGAATTCATCCGAGCGCATGCGGTCGCGCGTCATCAGCAGCCAGCGCGCAAGGCGCGCCTCGACGAGGTGGAAGCGGTTGCAGGCCGCGGTCTGCGTAACCTGCGACATCAAAGCGTGGACGTAGCGCAGCAGGCCGCGCTGCAGCGGCGGGCTGCGTCGCAGCGCGCTGCGGAACGACCCGGCGCCCATGCGCATCGCCGAGCCGCCGCCCTGCACCAGCGCGCGCACCGGCGAGCGATCGACGCCCAGCGCGAGCGGCGAGCCCACCATCCCCTCGAGCCCGACCAGGCCGACCTCGAGGGCAAGGTGGTCCTCGACCAGCGTCAGCAGCGACACCATCGAGTCGCCGGGGAAATAGACCTGGTCGATCGGCTGTCCCGGCTCGTAGAGCACGTCGCCGAACGTCAGCACCACCGGCGTGAGCCCAGGCAGCAACTCCGCGTAGGACTTGCGCGGCAACGCGGCGAGCAGCAGGTTCGGAATCGCGGCCATTCATGTGTATGCAGCAAAGCAGGCCTGACGTATGTTCGTTGGCGAACCGAGCGCCGGCTCACAGGGCGCGAGACTGCGAGTCGTGAAGAACACCCTCTTGCTGGGCGTGTTGGCCACGCTCACCCTGACGGGCGCGCAGGCGCAGCAGCTCCTCGCGCCGGCGCCGGCGCGGCCCGATGCGCTGATGCAGGCGATCACCGATGAGGTGACCGCGACCCTGCGGCGGGACCTCGCCGCCTCCCAGCCGACGGACATCGCCCGGCTGATCGAGACCCGGATCGTTCCGGTGTTCGATTTCCATCGCATGACGAGCATCGCCCTGGCGCAGAACTGGCGGCTCGCGTCGGCAGAGCAGCAGGCGGCCCTGGTGGTGCAATTCAGGACGCTGCTCGTGCGCACCTATTCGCACGCGCTCGAGACCTACCGCGACCAGGAAATTTCCTATCAGCCCGTGCGCGCAGCCGCCGGCGACACCGAGGTCCTGGTCCGCTCCTTCGTGCGGCGACCGGGCAGCGAGGCCCTGAGCATCGACTACGAGATGGCCGACGGCATTGCGGGCTGGAAGGTCTACGACGTCAAGGTCGCGGGCGTGAGCCTGGTGGTGACCTACCGCGAGTCGTTCGCCGCGGCGGTGCGCGAGGGCGGCATCGACGGCCTGATCAAGGTGCTGTCGGACAAGAACCGCCAGAACGAGACCAGCAAGTCGCACTGTTCCATTGACGTAATCGAGGACTCCACCATGGGCATCGCAAGGACCATCGGCATTCTTCCTGATCGCGGCCGGCGCGCTCGGCCTGATCTACGGCGGCTTCAGCTACACGACGGACCGGCACAGCGCGAAGCTGGGCCCGATCGTGCTCGAGGTGCAGGAGCGGGAAACCGTCTATGTGCCGATCATCGTCAGCTCGGCGGCGCTTGCGCTGGGCGTGCTGCTGCTGCTCGGGTTCCGAAACAGAGTGAAGAGCTACGCGCGTCGACCAGCTCCAGCTTGGTCCCGTTCTGCTTGAGCTTCTTGCCCTTCGGCAGCTTGAGGTAGGGGCGGGCTTCGTCGGCGGTGAGGCCGTACGAAAAGCTCATCGAGCCGCGACCGAAGTTGCCCGTGCCGTGGCCGCGCCGCAGGGTCAGGCGCGGTAAACTTGAATGTCGACGTGGTGCCATCGCTGCAGCGCAGCTGGCCCCTGCCACCCAGCTCGGCGCTGGAGGTGAACTCTCCCTGGCAGGTGAGCGCGGGGTTCTGCTGCGAGTAGATGGCGAGGGTTCCCGCCCCGCTGAGGTGGCCTTCGGCTTCGCCCAGGAAGAGGTTGCCGGCCATGATCGCGATAACCGCGCCGGTCGACTGAGAGCATCCCGCCACTATCGGCGTTTCGAGGCCGCATCGCTCTGTGCGCTAGCGCCCGTCTCAGTGAGACAGTCGCTCCCGGCAGCAGCCGGTCGTATTCCTTCTTCACCACGGCGTAGCACTCGCACACGCGCGCCTCGAGCCGCGGCCGGTCGAGCACGGTGATGTGGCCGCGGCTGTAGCTGGATCAGCCCCTCGGCCTGCAGCTTGCCCGCCGCCTCGGTGACGCCCTCGCGGCGCACGCCGAGCATGTTGGCGATCAGCTCCTGCGTCATCACCAGCTCGTCGCCGTGCAGCCGGTCGAGGCTCAGCAGCAGCCAGCGGCAAAGCTGCTGGTCCACCGAGTGGTGGCGGTTGCACACCGCGGTCTGCGTCATCTGCGTGATCAGCGCCTGCGTGAAGCGCAGCAGCAGGTGCTGCAGCGCGCCGCCGCGCTCGAACTGCTTCTTCACCACCGCGGCCCTCAGCCGATAGCCGTGTCCGGCGCTCTGCACCACCGCGCGGCTCGGCGTCGTCTCGCCGCCCATGAAGAGCGCGATGCCGACCAGGCCCTCGTTGCCGGTGACGGCGATCTCCGCCGAGGCGCCGTCCGCGAGCACGTAGAGCAGCGAGACGATGGCGGTGGTCGGAAAGTAGACGTAGCCCTGCGCGCCGCCGGACTCGTACACCGAGAGCCCGAGCGGCATCGCGACCGGCTCGAGAGACGGAACCAGCGCGCCGTACGCGTCTTCAGGCAGGGCCGCGAGCAGGTGGTTGTGCTTCGGCGATTGCACGGCGGCCAGCGCTCTTGACCATGGGCCATGCTACTCCTGTGTTCGCTACCGGACGAAGATATTTGGCTGTCGCACGGTGCGCTGGCGTACGGACGCATCGCGGACCCGCGGCACACCCTGTCTGGCTGCAGATATTCCGCAGCCCGTCGACAGGAGAGAACGCCCATGACCCTGCTCAAGCGCTGTTCCGCGATTGCCGCCGCTGCCCTGCTGCTGTCGATGCCCGGCTGCGGCTCCACGGCCACCAGGAAAGCACCGGCGAATACGTCGACGACACCGCCATCACGACGAAGGTGAAAAGCGCGATCTTCAACGAGCCTTCGCTGAAGGTGTTCCAGATCAAGGTCGAGACCTACAAGAGCGTGGTGCAGCTCAGCGGCTTCGTCGACAGCAGCGCCACCATGGACAAGGCGTCCGACCTTGCCCGCGCCATCCCGGGCGTGCGCTCGGTCAAGAACGACATGCGAGTCAAGTAACGCCCGGCAACGTTTGCGGAGTCCTGCGCTGCAGGGCTTTTCTTGAATCAGGAGATTGAAAATGCTCTACACCATCGCCGTCGTGCTCCTCATCCTCTGGCTTCTCGGCCTCGTTTCCTCCTACACCGTCGGCGGGTTCATCCACGTCCTGCTGGTGATCGCCATCGTGGTCGTGCTGCTCAGGCTGATCGGCGGACGAAGGCCGGTCTGAGCAGCGCGCGCACAGCCCTGACCTCCTGGCGGCGATCGCGCTGGTCGCCGCCTTGTACCTGGCGCGCGGCTTCTTCGTCCCGCTGCTGATCGGCATCCTCGCGAGCTACGCGTTGCACCCGCTGGTGGACGGGCTGCGCGCGTGCCGCGTGCCGCGCAGCGTCGGTGCGGCACTGGTGCTGGCGCGTGGTCGTCGGCGGCATCTCGTGGATCGGCTTCTCGGTGAGCGACGACGCCGCGGCGGTGATCGAGAAGCTGCCCGAGGTTGCCCGCAAGCTGCGCTACGATCTGAGCAGCGCGCGCTCGGGCACCCGAGCGCGCTGCAGAACATGCAGGAAGCCGCCGACGAGCTCCAGGGCGCCGCCGCGGACGCGGGCGCGAAGCCGGCACCGCGCGCCGCCGCGGCGCGCGCGACCGAGCCGACCTGGCTGCGCGACTACACGCTCGCGCAGTCCGCGTTGCTCGCCACCGTCGCCGCGCAGACCCCGATCGTCGCTGCTGCTGACCTATTTCCTGCTCGCCTCCGGGGCGCACTTCCGGCGCAAGCTCCTGCAGCTGGTCGGGCCTTCGCTGTCGCGCAAGAGGGACGCCACGGCCATCCTCGAGGAGATCGACGTGCAGGTACAGCGCTACCTGCTCGCCATGCTCGCCTCGAACGCCCTGCTTGCCGTCGGCATCTGGCTCGACCTTCCTGGCGCTCGGCCTGGACCAGGCCGGCGCCTGGGGCGTCGCCGCCGGGGTGCTCCACTTCATTCCCTATCTCGGGCCGGCGCTGCATCGCGCTCGGCAGCGGCGCGGCCGCTTTCCTGCAGTCCGGGTCGCTGCCGTACGCGCTCGCCGTGGCGGGCACGTCGCTGCTGCTCGCGGGCGCAGTCGGATTCGTGTTCATGACCTGGCTGCAGAGCCGGTTCGCGCGGGTCAACGCCGCGGTGCTGTTCATCAGCGCTGCTGTTCTTCGGCTGGCTGTGGGGCGTGTGGGGACTGCTGCTGGGCGCGCCGCTGGTGGCCATCGCCAAGGCGGTCTTCGACCGCATCGAATCGCTGCAGCCCGCGGGCGAGCTGCTCGGGCGCTAGCCCGGCCGGCCGGGCATGTCTTGCAGCAGGCCGGCGAGCTCGTCGGCGTGCTGCTCCTCCACCGCGAGGATGGACTCCAGCATGCGCCGCGTCGTCGGATCCTTGTCAGCCGAGGTACTGGATGAAGCCGCGGTAGCTGTCGATGGCGATGCGCTCGGCGACCAGGTCTTCCTTGATCATCCCGGCCAGCGTCGCGCCTTCCACGTACTCGGCGTGGCTGCGGCTCCGCCAGCCCCTGCGGAGAGAAATCCGGCTCGCCGCCCAGCTGCACGATGCGCTCGGCCAGCTGGTCGGCGTGGCCCTGCTCCTCGTTCGAGTGCGCCAGGAACTCGTCGGCGATGCTTTTCGACTCGATGCCCTTGGCCATGAAGTGATGGCGCCGGTAGCGCAGCACGCAGACGATCTCGGTGGCGAGCGACTCGTTGAGCAGCTTCAGGACCGTCTCGCGGTCCGCGCCGTAACCGAGGTCACCGCGCCGCCGTCGATGTGCTGGCGCGCGCGCTTGCGAAGGGCTTCAATTTCGGTGAGGCGGTTCTTCATGTCCATGGAAGACTCCAGGCAGAACAATTCAGTTTTATCGAACGGGATTTGAACCCTGAGCGGCGGAGCGGGCCAGGAGGTGCGCCGCACCGCGCGCGAGCAGCGCCTTCGCCAGCATCCCCGCTGCGACGCCGATTCCGTCACGGCGCCCAAGGGCGAAGCCGAGCAGCGCTGCCGCGGCGAGGCAAGACGGCTGGGACAGGCTGCGCCGCAGGTGGCGAAGGCTGCCGTGCAGCTCGCGCCGTGCCCGCGCTACGCGCAGCTCGGCAGCGTCGATCGCCGTATGACGTGTCATTTCAAACCAGCTCGAGCCGCGTCGGGCGCAGCTGACGCCGCGTGCCCGAAAACAGCAGGTCGCGGCTGACCCGGTAGCACAGCCAGGAAAGCGCCACGGCAAGCCCAAGATTGGCGAGGGCCGTTGCCGCGAGGGCGACCTCCCAGCTGATCCCGAGCGAAGCCACCCCGAGCACGACCGCGGCCATCAGGCCGAACCATGCCGCGGCGACGAGGATCGCGGCGAGCGCGCCGCAGCCAAGCATCAGCGCCAGCGTCAAGCCGGCACGCCGGGCTTCGAGCGTAAACAGGTCCAGGAGGCTCGACAGCAGCCCCCGGGCGGACGCAAACGAGCTCGAGAGCTCGTCTGCGATGCCCAGCCTTGTCTGCGGCATCAGCGCGTGAGGCGGCTGAGCACGTAGCCGGCGGCCAGCGCCACTGCGAGCGATTGCAGCGGATGCGCGGCAATGTACTTGACCGTGCTGTCCAGCATCTTTTCGCCGCCGGTGGTCAGGGTGTCGCTCTGCTCTTCCAGCCATTTCGCGGCGGGCGCAGCGGCATTCGCAACTTGGTCGACCGCGCCGTGCACGCGCGCCGTAGCTTTGTTCAGGACTTCCATGGTGTTTCTCCGGTTGAGCTTCGAAAAACCAAGGCTACGGCGCAATATCGGGCGGCATCTGTACGTTGACGCACTGATTGCGCGCGGCGGAGCGGCGACGATGGCCGATGTACCGCGCGTTCACGCTGCTCCTCTCTGCGCTGCTTCTGCCGGCACTCGCCGCTTGCGAGGCCGCGATCGGCGAGGAAGCCGCCGCGCTGCTGGCGCCGGTCGAAGTCCCGGTCCGCGTGGCGCAGCGCTGCCCGCACTGCGGCTGGATCGAGTCGAAGCGCGAGATCCTGCCCGAGGTCGCGGATCCTCTCGTCGCCCGCATCTACGAGTACACGCTGCGGCGGGCCAACGGCTCGCTCAGCGTCTTCCGGGAGACACTCCCCGCCACCTGGCGCCTCGGCGAGCGCGTGGTGGTCATCGACGGCACCGGACCCGAAGAACTGAAGGCGGGAAAAGAAACGGCCCGGGGACGGGGGCCGTCGCCGGGCCTGGTGCTACGGGTGCTACGGGCCTTAGCGATCGGGGAGAGGCAAGCCTAAGACCCGCGACCATCATCGCCAGCCGCCGCCGATCGCTTCTGTGCGCTGGCGAACAGAAAGGCCGCGGCCGCGGCCGATAATCCCAAGGATGAACGGCGCTAGCGGCTCCCTCCAGGGGATCGACGAAGGGATCGACGGCTGGGCCCGGCGGATCTCCGCCGAGCTCTGCGCGGTACTGCTCGACACGCTCGGCCTGCCGGCGGCCATCGAATGGCACGTGCGACGGTTCCAGAAGTCCACCGGCGTCCTCTACCAGCTCGAGGTGAACGATGCGGCCGGCTTCGAGCTGCCGGAGGACTGCGCTGCAACCATCTTCGATGCCTACAGGATGGCCTTGATCAGCATCGCGCGCCACACGCAGCCGAGCCGGATCGCGATCGCGCTCACCATCACGCCGCGCGAAGTCACCATGCTGGTTCGCGACGGCCGCAACGGCGGCGACGAGGCGGCTCCCGCCGCAGCCGCCGTCACGGTCAGCCTGCCGATTCCGCGGCCGGCCGTGAGCGCATCCCCGGACCGCCTGAAATCGCTTCGCCGGCTGCGGCGACGCCGCCAGCCTGCGCTTTGCGGTGGGCGCGCTGTGCGCCGAGTTCGGCAAGGTCCTGCGCATGGACATCTTCACCATGGCCGAGGCCGAGAGCGGCGCGCGCTGTGCTTGCTGCGGCTCGAGTCGCCGGCGCAGGAAAGCGAGCTGATGGCCAGCCTCGGCGTCTCCCGCTTCGGCGACGACGTGCTGGTGATCGTCGACCTTCCGGCCGGCGCGCCGCCGATCAGCTGGCGAGATTCCTGACGATCCCGTAGCAGGGGCAGGCGGCCGCTTCGAGGCCGCGCGGTCGAGGATCGTGATGTCGCCGCGGCGGTAGCTGATCAGCTTGCGCCGCTGCAGGTCGCCGGCGGCGTTGGTGACGCCGACGCGGCGCACCCCAGCACGTCGGCGAGAAATTCATGCGTCAGGTGGAAGCGGTCCGAGCGCACGCGGTCGCGGGTCATCAGCAGCCAGCGCGCAAGGCGCGCTTCCACCGCGGTGAAAGCGGTTGCACGCGGCGGTCTGCCGGGCCTGGGCGAGCTTCGCGTAGGCGTAGCGGTCCAGCTCGCGCTGCAGCGGCGCGCAGCGCGCCAGCTCCTCGAGAAAGGCGCCTGACTGCATGCGCAGGGCGGTTCCGCTGCCCTGCACCAGGGCGCGAACCGGCGAGTGACTCCACGCCCAGGGCCAAGGCGATCCCGACCATGCCCTCGCGGCCGACCAAGGCCGACTTCCGAGCGCCTTGCCGCTCTCGACCAACTACCAGCATGGAGACACGTGCGCGTCGCTCGGGAAGTAGACATGGCGCATGCGCTGCCCGGGCTCATGGAGCACCTCGCCGTAGGTCAGCGTGACCGGCTCCGAGCTCGGCGAGCAGATGCTGGTAGTCCTGGCGCGGCATCGGCAGGCGAGCAGGCTGTTGGCGGCGTGGCTCGCGGCGAGCGACAGCGCGCGCTTCGCCAGGGGCAGCAGGACGACGTTGCTCTCGCGGCGTCGATCACCGCATCGACCTCGCCCGCCTCGAGCGCACGGCGCTCCGGGCCGTCCTTGACCAGGCGCAGGATGCTCGGGGCAGCGCGCTCATTTGCCGATGCCGAGCGCGAGGAGCACGCTGTCGCGGTCGCTCAGGTTGCCGACCACCTTCGTCACCGGCGACGGCGACAGCTTGGCGAGGTGCGGCGTCACGAGACCCCGTCGGCAAGCGCGCGCAGCGGAAACTGCTAGCACGTCGACGATCCGAGCTTGAAGGCGGACGCGCAGGTGCCCTCGCGAGCACGCCGCGAGGTTGGCGATGGCGCGCGACCGAGTTGGGCGCGCCGCCGGCGACATAGAGGCGCAGCCGCAGCATCTTCGCGTTGCTTTCGCGAGCCATTGCTGCCGTTGCGCTTGGCCGGATCGGCGCTGCGGATCCTGCGCAGCTCCTTCTCCCGCTCGCTCGAGGAGACGATGCGCGCGTCATTGTCGCTGGAGTACAGCGCCAGCTCGGCCCGCTGCCGGTCCAGATCCTGCTGCAGGGCCTTGATCCGGGCGCCGGTGTCCGCTTCGGCGATCTGCAGCTCGCCGCGCTTGTGATCGAACTCGGCGCGACGCTGCATCGTCTTGCGCTCTCTCCTCGGCCTCCTTTTCCCAGCGCAGCGTGCCCATCAGCACCTCGCCGCCCGCGGTATAGACGTCCGCCAGCATCGGGCCGGTGTCGCTCAGGACCAGCTCGCGCACCTGGTTGGAGTGCCAGGTGCCGCGCGATTTGATGATGGTGAGCGCGCGGTTGCGTTCGCCGCTGCGTACCAGGTACGAGAGATGGATCCAGGTATCCGCGATCGTCGAAATCTGCAGATCGGTCGCTTCGGCCTCGCGGATCGTCGCCCTCGTTGATGGCGGTGACCAGCACGGTGATTCCCTCGTCCTTCGCAGCATGTAGATGAGCCGGTTGGCGACGGCGCGCGCCGCAGCTCGAGCGCTCCCGCCTTGGCGATCGCCGAAAGCGGGTCGATCACCATGCAGCGCGGCCGGTGCTCGCGAATCAGCGCTTTGAGCTTGACCAGGTGGTCTTCCGCGCCGACCGATTCGGTGCGCGCCCGAATACATCCGCAGCAGGCCCGATTTGACGTGCGGCTTCGAGCTGGATTCCGACCGACGAGAGATTGCGCGCGATCGGCTCGGCGCCCTCGTCGAAGCTCACGAACAGCGTGCGCTCGCCGCGCCGGCAGGCCGCCTCCGCGAACTTGCCCGCCAGGGTCGTCTTGGATGTGCCGGGCACGCCGGTGATCAGCGTGCTGCTGCCGCGGAACAAGCCGCCGCCCAGCATCGTGTCGAGGCGCTCGAAGCCGGTCGAAACGCGCTCGGTCGAGGCCTGGTGCGTGATTTCGGTCGGTTCGGGCGCGTTCACTTCCATTCCGGAGGGCCGAAGCTCACCGGATATTCGCCCGCCGCGAAATCCGAGCCGCGATATTTCGTGATCTGGAGCCGGTGCAACGGAGACGCCGTGCTCCATGCGCCGCTCGAGACCGACCACGCAGTCGACCATGAACTGCATGAAGCCGTAGTTGCACGACCGTCCGATGCCGCGCCATCGATCTTTGCGGTGATGATGGCGGTCAGTCTCGCTGTCGCGCGAGCCAGTCGCGGATGCGGTAGATTTCGCGCATCTCGGCGAGCGGGTTCTGCAGCAGCGTCAGCAGCACGTCGATGCCGTCGAACACGATCCATTGCGCGCCGATCTCCTCCTTCTTCGCCTCGAGCATGGCCAGCATGCCGCTCAGGTCGAACTCGCCGGACTGGACGACCTCGGGCGACAGATGCGCGTCCAGGAAAAACAGCCGGCTCTTCGGCCAGCGCGGGCAGGCCCCAATCGAAGGTCGCGGCATTGGCGACGATCTGGGCGGTGGTTTCCTCGAACGCGACGAACAGGCCGCTCTCCCTGCCGCTCGCGCGCGGCGTTGACCAGGCATTGCACGGCGAAGGCGGTCTTGCCCGAGCCCGGGGCCGCCCTTCAGCAGCGTGGTGCGCTGGCGCGCGGCGGCCCGCCTTGGCTGATCTCGGTCGAAACCGGCAATACCGGTGGCAATCTGGGTAAAGCTTCGAGGGGCCACAACTCGCATGAAACACCGAGGGCGCCGAGTGACTTCTGTTCGATGACGCACATAGGTGGCTGCGTGTCGGCGCGCACAGACGCCGCCAGCCTTGCGGTGTAGCCTCCATCGCATGAACTGGGATCGCATCCAGAACGGCTGGAAGGTGCTCAAGGGCAGGGTCAAGCTGCGTTGGGTACGGCAGGCCCGCGAAAAAGCAACTCGCCGAATGGGTCGCCCGCGAGCACAAGGCCGATCCGATCCACAAGTAGTCGGTCGGTGCGCCAGCGGACTCACAAATGATCCGTTGTGGTGCCCGCCGACGGGAGGCAGCATACTCGCGCGCCCTTGATCAGGAGGGGCACTACGGATGACCTACCGCCCCTTCTGGACGCCGGCCATTTTCGCCACGACGCTCGCCTTCGGCGCGTCGCGCGCGCGGCGGCCGACGACGGGCTGACTCAATCCCGACAATCTCAATCTGCACGTCTACGGCTTTCGTATCACACACGACCGCGAGAGCTCGCGCCGCGCCGGCCTGGACAACGAGTTCAACCCCGGGCTCGGCCTCAACTACACGCTTGCGCGAGGACGACCAGGGGCATCCAATTCGTCGAGGCCGGGTTCTACCGCGACTCCAGCGGGCCAGCTGGCAAAGATCGCGGGATTGGGCTACCAGTACAAGCTCTTCCAGCGCTGGCGGCTCGGCGGCGCTCTGGTCGCAGCCCAGCAGCCGGACCTACAACGACGGTCAGTCCGTTCATCGCGCCGCCGTTCCGATCCTCACTTACGACTTCGGCCGCGTGCAGGTGAACGCGATCTACGTTCCCCGCTACGGGGACTCTGACAACAAGTTTGCCGTGTTCGGCTTCTACTTCAGCACTCCGCTGCGGCAGGAACCGGCTCGCTCAGGCCTTCGGCGGAACGACCGTGGTTTCGTTCGAATGCGCGACTTGCTGCATGCGCGTCTCCCAGTCCGCCAGCTTGCTTCTCGCCCTCTTCCTTGGAGATGCCGTAGAGCTCCTGGATCCTGCTCAGCAGCAGGTCGCGCTTGCCCGCGATCACGCTCGACCTGATCGCCGGTCAGCTTGCCCCACTGCTGCACGGCGTTACCCTTGAATTGCTTCCAGCTGCCTTCGATGCGGTCCCAGTTCATGTCCGTTCCTTTTGAGCGGATGTAGACGTGCGAACTAGTCGGCGCGGGAATCGGAACCCCTGCTCGCGCGCCTTCTGATACCACTCGGGGAGCTCTGCGGTAGTCGCGCTGGACCCCGTCGCTCGTTGTCATAGCGTTCTCCGAGCCTGCGTTGCGCCAGGCCATAGCCTCCTTCGCCTGCCTCGAGGTAAGCCCTGAACGCCGCATGCTCGTCGCCGCGCCTTCTGCAATGTAATGCCCCTTGCTGGATAGCGCAGCCCCGGATCAGCGGCGGCAAACTCCTCTCGCGCCCGTCGCCTCCACGCCACCGTGGGAACGCGCCAGCAGCCCGCGCACGCCGCCAGGACGCAAGCGCCGTTTCGGAAGGGTCTTCACGGATCGAGGCTACACGTCATCGAGCCGCGCCATCTGCGCGCTGCGCACAGAAGCGCGGCGGGCCGCTCTGAGGCGAGGCAGCGAGCGCCTTCGCGCGGCCGCACATCGGACAGCAGGCGGCCGAGTTCCTTCTTGACCACGGCGTAGCACTCGCACACGCGCGTCTCCAGCCCGGCGCGCTCGAGCACCGCGATGTGGCCGCGGCGGTAGCGGATGAAGCCGGCCTGCTGCAGCTTGCCCGGCGGCCTGCGTGATGCCTTCGCGGCGCACGCCGAGCATGCTGGCGACCAGTTCCTGCGTCATGACCAGCTCGTCGCGAGGGCAGCCGATCGAGGGTCAGCAGCAGCCAGCGGCACAGCTGCTGCTCCACCGAATGATGCCGGTTGCAGACCGCGGTCTGGGTCATCTGCGTGATCAGCGCCTGGGTGTAGCGCAGCAGCAAGCGCTGCATCGGGCCGGCGCGATTGAATTCCTGCTTCAGCAGGCGGCGCTCCAGCCGGTAGGCGTGGCCCGCGGTCTGCACCACCGCCGAGCTCGGCGTGGTATCCCCGCCCATGAAGAGCGAAATGCCGACCACGCCTTCATTGCCCACGCCCGCGGTTTCGGCCGATGCGCCCGACTCCATGACATAGTGCAGCGACACGATGGCGGTGGTGGGGAAATAGGCGTGCTGCAGCTGTCCGCCGGGCTCGTAGAGCATTTCACCGAGCGGCAGCGGCGACCAGCTCCAGGTGCGCGGCGAGGCGCTCGAATTCCGCCGCGGGCAGCGCGGCGAGAAGGTGGTTCTGGTTCGGACTATGGGCGATGACATCGGTCATCGCAGTTCGCTTCGCTGCGTGAGCTCGACGCCGATGCCGCGGTAGCCGATGAAGCGGCAGGACTGGTTGAACATCGGCTCGCCGCTCACCTGGAACTGCTGCTGCGAGCCGTCGGCATTGACGCGGCTGAAGACGAAATCGAGGAACGGCTGCCGGGCCGCAATGGTCGCCTGCAGCGCCTCGCGCTCCGCCTCGTTCCAGCCTGCCGCCTGGCGCACGCGCCGGCATCGCCCGCCAGGGCGTCGACGCGGATGCCGAGCATCTCCAGGACCGGACCGGAAACCTTGGTGAAGTTGCCGTTCTCGTCCTGCTCCCAGTACCAGTCGGAGGCGAGCTCGGTCAGGCTGCGATAGCGCGCTTCGCTTTCGCGCAGCTCGGCGGTGCGCTCCTGCACCGTCTGCTCCAGCACCTTGTTGTAGTTCTCGAGCTTCTTGTACAGCAGCCGCACTTCCAGCATGTTGCGGATGCGCGTCTTGACCTCGACCAGATCGAACGGCTTGCTGATGAAATCCTTCGCGCCGGCCTGCAGCGCGCGCAGCTTGTGGCCGGGCTGGGCGGTGATCACGAGGACCGGAAGGTAGCCGTCCGCGTCGTTCGTCTTGAGGCCTTCCATCACCTGGAAGCCGTCCATGCCGGGCATCTGCAGGTCGAGCAGGATCAGGTCGTAGCGGTTCTTGCGGTGCAGCGCGCAGACCTCGTGCGGATCCATGGTCGAGGCGACGCGGGTGTAGCCGGCCTCGCGCAGCATCTGCTCGAGCAGGCTGACGTTGACTTCCTGATCGTCGACGATCAGGATGCTGGCGCCGAGGATTTCAGACCTCGGCAACGGTCATGCGGGCTCCGGCAATAGGCATCGTCCTACCTTTCTCAGCGCACCAACTGGTTGATCTCGATGATCGGCAGCAGGATGGCGAGCACGATCAGCAGCACCGCCGCGCCCATCACCAGGATCATCAGCGGCTCGAGCAGCGTGAGGAACACCGCCAGGCGCCGCTCGAGCGCCTGGGTCTCGAGGCGCGCGGCGCGCTCCAGCATCTGCTCGAGCTTGCCGCTCGCCTCGCCGCTCGCGACCAGGTGCAGCAGCAGCGGCGGAAACGTGCGGGTTTCGCCCAGCGCCCGCGCCAGGCTCGCGCCTTCGCGCACCCGCTCGATCGCGCGCTCGACGGCTTCGCGCCATCACCATGTTGCCCATCACCCGCGCGCCGGAAGTGAGTGCGGAGAGCAGCGGCACGCCGCCCCCGACCAGGATGGCAAGCGTGCTGGCGAAGCGCGACGTGTTGACGCCGCGAACCAGCGGCCCCAGACCGGGCAAGGCCAGCAGCGCCGCATGCCACCGGCGCCGGGGCCCGCGTCGCGGCGCAGCGCCATGTGGATACCGATCGCAGCTCCGGCAATGATCAGCGATGAGATAGGGCCAGGCGCCGCGCAGGAAGTCGCTCAGTGCGATCAGCGCGCGGGTCAGCAAGGGCAAGGTCTGGCGCGACTGCTGGAACACCTGCACCACCTGCGGCACCACGTACACCAGCAGCCCGGTGACGATGGCGACGGCCACGATGCCGACGAGGACCGGGTAGAGCAGCGCGAGGCTGGTCTTCTGCCGCAACGCCTGGCGCGCGTCGAGATAGTCGGCGAGGTGCGCGAGCACGGTCGGCAGCGCGCCTGACTCTTCGCCGCCGTGCACCAGGGCGCGGTAGAAATCGGGAAAGGTCCGCTCGTAGCTGCCGAGCGCGGCGGCGAGGGAGGCGCCGGCCATGACCTCGGCCTTGACGCCGGTCAGCACCTCGCGCGTCGCAGGCGCCTCGGCTTCCTCGATGAGCGCCGCTGAGCACCTGCTCCATCGTCAGGCCGGAATCGAGCAGCGTCGCCATCTGCCTCGTGAGCAGGCTCAGTTCCGCCGCGGAAAGGCCGCGCGCCCACGGCCGGCGCGCGCTCGCGCGCGCCTGACCTGGTCGAGCGCCGAAGGCAGCAGGCCCAGCGCGCGCAGCTGCGTGCGCGCCTGGCGCGGCGTGTCGGCCTGCACCACGCCGGATACCGTGCGGCCGGCGGCGTTCAGCGCCTGGTATTGGAAGGCTTCCATGGCCGCGGCTATGCGCCCTTGCCGGGCGTGCGCCGGTGCCGGGCCTGCGCGAGGAATCCCGTCATCTCCCGCACGGCGCTGAAGCGCGGCTTCGCTTTCGCGCAGCTCGGCGGTGCGCTTCTCCACCGTCTGTTCCAGCCTCTTGTAGAGCAGCCGCACTTCCAGCATGTTGTGGATGCGCGTCTTCACTTCGAGGACGTCGAACGGCTTGCTGACGAAATCCTTCGCGCCGGCTTGCAGCGCCTGCAGCTTGTGCGCCGGCTGGGCGGTAATCACCGAGGACCGGAAGGTAGCCGTCCGGTTCGATCGTCTTGAGGCCTTCCATGACCTGGAAGCCATCCAGTCCGGGCATCTGCAGATCGAGCAGGATCAGGTCGTAGCGGTTGCTCGCGATGCAGCCCCACGACCGCGCGCGGATCCATGGTCGAGGTAACGCGTGGCGATAGCCGGCCTCGCGCAGCATTTGCTCGAGCAGACAGGACATTGGACTCCTGATCGTCGACGATCAGCACTTTCGCGTTGAGGATGTCGGATGCATTGATCATTGGTTCGCCGTTTGCTGGCTGCATCCCTCGCTTCTCGCCGCCGAGAATTCCAGCGCCGCGTCCAGCGTGTCCATGAATTCCTTGACCTTGATGGGTTTGGTGAGATAGCGGAAGAATCCGCGCTCCAGGCCGTGCTCGATATCGCGCGGCATTGCATTGGCGCTGAGGGCAACGACCGGGATGTGCGCCGTGGCCGGGTCCTCGCGCAGGATTTTCAAGGCTTCGATGCCGCTGATGCCGGGCAGGTTGATGTCCATCAGGATCACCTCCGGCTGATGGCTGCGCGCCACGCGCGATGCCGAGCGTGCCGTCCACCGCACTCAACAGGCGCATATCGGAACGCCGCGCGATGAGTTGCTCGACCAGCTTCATGTTCGCCTGGTTGTCCTCGACGTAGAGCAGGGTGCGCGGCCGCGCGCTGGTCGGCGCCGGCGGCGTGTCAAATGTTGCGCGCTTCGCCGCTTTCGACTACAAATTTCGGCGCCGCGCTCGAGATCAGCTCGCACCAGAACACGCTTCCCGCGCCGGCAGTGCTTTCCACGCCGAGTACGCCCCCATCAGTTCCGCCAGTCGCTTGGTCACCACCAGGCCGATGCCCGTGCCCGCCACGCCGCCGGCCTCCTGCCCGAGACGATTGAACGGCTGGAACAGTTGCGCCAGCTTCTCCGCAGACAATCCTGCGCCGGTATCCTTGACGCTGATGCGGCGTGCGTCCCGGGGTGCTCGTGGAGCAATCCACGACCACCGTTCCCTGCTCCTTGTTGTACTTGATCGCGTTGGAAAGCAGGTTGATGACAATCTGTTTCAACCGGGTCCGGTCGGCCTTGACGAAGTGGGGCGTCTCGAACCGCGGGAAGGTCATGCCGATGCCACGCTGTTGCGCCTGCGGCTCCATCATGGCCTGGCATTCGGACATGACCTCGGCCAGCGACACGGATTCCGGCGATAGCGACACCTTCTCCGGACTCGATCACCGCGAGATCGAGGATTTCGTTGATCAGCTTCAGCAGATGCCATCCCGCCTGCAGAATCTGGCCAATGCTTTGCTTCTGCGAGTCCGTCGGCGGCGGGGAGGCCGACTCCATCAGTTGCGCGAAACCGAGGATCGCGTTGAGCGGGCTGCGAAGCTCATGGCTCATGCTGGAGAGGAAATCCGATTTGGCGAGATTGGCTTTCTCCGCCGCGGACTTGGAGCTCTCCAGCTCGACGTTCGTTCTCCTGGCAGCGCCTGCTCGAAGCGCTTGCGCTCGGTGACGTCGCGCGCCGCGGCGAACACGCCCTGCAGCTTCCTGTCCCGGTCGTAGAAGGTGGTCGCGTTGTAGGACACCACGGTTTTCTTGCCGTCCCTGGCGCGCGCGGTGAGCTCGTAGTCGGTGACCTTCTTTTCGCTCAGCACCAGCTTGATGCCCGCTTCGGCCCGCTCCGGATCGGTGAAGTAGTTCTTGAACGGCGCGCCGATCAGCTCGTCGCGCGTGCAGCCGGTGAGCACCTCCATCTGCTTGTTGACGTCGGTGATGATGCCGGACGGATCGGTGGTCATCAGCGCGTCGATGTTGGATTCGATGAGCGAGCGCGTGTAGAACTGCTGGTCGCGCAGGCGCTGATCGAGCTTCTTCTGCTCTGCTTCGACCTGCTTGCGCGCGGTGTTGTCGGTGCCGATCAGCAGGTAGCCGATGATGGCGTCCTGCGCGTCGCGCAGCGCCGTGACCGACACGACCGCCGGGAAGCGGCTGCCGTCCTTGCGGATGTAGGTCAGCTCGTAGATGTCCTCGATGCCGCGCGAGGCCTTGAACACCAGCGCCTCGAAGCCCGGCGTGATCGGGGTGCCGAGCTCGACGCTCAGCGCCTTGGCGCGCGCGATCACTTCCTGCGGATCGGAGATGTCGGCCGGCGTGATCTTGTTCATCACGTCGGCGGCCGCGTAGCCCAGCATGCGCTCGGCGCCGACGTTGAAGATCTGGATGACGCCCTTCGCGTCGGTGGCGATGCTCGAGAAGTTGGCGCTGTTGAAAATCGCGCTCTGCAGGGCGCCCGCCTTGAGCAGCGCCTCTTCCGCCTGCTTGCGCGCGGTGTTGTCGGTGCCGATCAGCAGGTAGCCGATGATGGCGTCCTGCGCGTCGCGCAGCGCCGTGACCGACACGACCGCCGGGAAGCGGCTGCCGTCCTTGCGGATGTAGGTCAGCTCGTAGATGTCCTCGATGCCGCGCGAGGCCTTGAACACCAGCGCCTCGAAGCCCGGCGTGATCGGCGTGCCGAGCTCGACGCTCAACGCCTTGGCGCGCGCGATCACTTCCTGCGGATCGGAAATGTCGGCCGGCGTGATCTTGTTCATCACGTCGGCGGCCGCGTAGCCCAGCATGCGCTCGGCGCCGACGTTGAAGATCTGGATGACGCCCTTCGCGTCGGTGGCGATGCTCGAGAAGTTGGCGCTGTTGCAGAATCGCGTTCTGCAAGGCCCCCGTCTTGAGCAATGCCGCCTGCCGCTGGAGCTCGAAGTTGGCGGCCACCACGCTTTTTCTGGACATTTCGCTATTCCCCTGTTACGCGCACCAGCTCTTCCAAGCTGGTCACGCCTTGAGCCACCCAGCGCGCGCCGTCTTCGCGCAGCGACCGCATGCCGTGCGCCACCGCGTAGTCGCGCAGCTCCTGCTCGGCGGTGCGGCCGTGGATCAGCCGGCGCAGGCCGTCGTCGACCGTCAGCATTTCGTAGATGCCGCTGCGGCCGCGATACCCGGTCTTGTTGCATGCGGCGCAGCCGACTGCGACATGAGCTGCCCCGTCCGCCTTCCGGCATTCCACGCACAGCCTGACGCACCAGGCGCTGCGCGACGACGCCGATCAGGCTGGAGGCGAGCAGGAACGGCTCCACGCCCATGTCGACGAGCCGGGTGACGGCGCTCACCGCGTCGTTGGTGTGCAGCGTGGCGAACACCAGGTGGCCGGTGAGGCTCGCCTGCACCGCGATCTGCGCGGTCTCGAGGTCGCGGATCTCGCCGATCATGACCACGTCGGGGTCCTGGCGCAGGATGGTGCGCAGCGCCCGCGCGAAGCTCATCTCGATCTCGGCGTTGACCTGGGTCTGGCTGATGCCGTCGAGGTCGTACTCGATCGGGTCCTCGACGGTCATGATGTTGAGCGCGCTCGCGTCGAGCCGCGACAGCGCGGCGTAGAGCGTGGTGGTCTTGCCCGAGCCGGTCGGGCCGGTGACCAGGACGATGCCGTGCGGCTGCCGTGATCAGCCGGTCCATGTGCGCGAGCGTCGGCGTCGTCCATGCCGAGGCGCGCGAGGTCCAGCCGCCCGGCCTGCTTGTCGAGCAGGCGCAGCACCACGCGCTCGCCGTGCCCGGTCGGGAATCGTCGACACGCGCACGTCGACCGGCTTGCCGCGCGACGCGCAGCGTGATGCGGCCGTCCTGCGGCAGGCGCTTCTCCGCGATGTCGAGCTGCGCCATGATCTTGACGCGCGAGACGATCGCCGCGTGCAGCGCGCGCGGCGGCTCGATCAGGTCGCGCAGCGTGCCGTCGATGCGCAAGCCGCACCACCGAGCGCGTCTCGAACGGCTCGATGTGGATGTCGGAGGCGCCGTCGCGCAGCGCCTGCGTGAACAGCGCGTTGATCAGGCGGATGACCGGCGCGTCGTCCCGGCTCTCGAGCAGGTCCTCGACCTTGGGGATTTCCTGCAGCAGCCGCGACAGGTCCAGGTCCTGCGCCAGGTCGACCGGCCAGCGCGGCCGCGCCGGCGTCGGCGCCGTTGTACGACGCGGCGACGCAGCTCGTCGAACTCCTCGGCGCTCGATGCGGCGCGCGCGCAGCGGCACGCCGAGCACGCGGCGCAGCTCGGCCAGCGCGCCCGAGCGGGCGTCGCCGCGCACCGCGACCTGCGCGAGGCCGCCCTCGACGGAGGTGACGACGACGCCGTTGGCCTTGGCGAATGCGTAGGGATCATGCGCGCGGCATGGCGATCGCGCGGCGTTCTGCGGCGCATGCTACGGGTAGCGGCTGCACCGGCGGCTGCGCCTGCCGCGGCGGCAGGCTGGGCGCTTCCATGTCGGGCAGCGGCAGCGCTGTGCCGGCGGCTTCGACCTTGCGCTTGCTCGCCGAGGATGTAGTCGTAGCGCTCGCCGGTGAGCGACCGCGCGCGCTGCGCGTCGCGCAGCACCGTCGGGCGCAGGAACACCATCAGGTTGGTCTTGCTGCGCGAGCGCGTCTTGTACGTGAACAGCGCGCCGAGCAGCGGGATGTCGCCCAGCAGCGGTACCTTCTCGACGCCGTCGCTGCACCGAATCCTGGATCAGCCCGCCGATCACGACGATCTGGCCGTCGTCCACCAGCACCGTCGATTCGACCGCGCGCTTGTTGGTGATCACGCCCGGCGGGGTTGGACGTGTCCGACGACGCTGGACACCTCCTGGTAGATCTGCAGCCGCACCGTGCCGCCTTCGGAGATCTGCGGCTGCATCCGCAGCGTCAGGCCGACGTCGCTTGCCGCTCGATCGTCTGGAACGGCGTCGGCGTGGTCGCCGCGCCGGTCAGCGCGTACTGAGCCGGTGATGAACGGCACGTTCTGGCCGATGACGATCCTCGCCTCCTCGTTGTCGAGGGTGAGCAGCGTCGGCGTGGAGAGGATGTTGGCGTTGGTGTCGGTCTCCAGCGCGCGCACCAGCAGGCTGAGGTTGCAGCACCTCGCCGACGCCGGGAATCGTGACCAGGCCGTTGATCACGCCGATGTTGAGGCCGCGGCCGGCCGAGGCCGGGTTCTGCCGCGATGCCGAGGATGTTCTGGCCGGCGCCGCCGAAATTGGTGCCGCCGAAGGCGGTCGTGCCGCGGTCTTGCTCAGCGCCGCTCAGGCTCTGCCACTGGATGCCGAACTCGGCGGCCTTGTCGGCGGTGATCTCGGCGATCAGCGCCTCGACGTAGACCTGGGCGCGGCGCACGTCGAGCTTGTCGAGCGCCGCGCGCAGGTTGTTGTAGATCGCATCGGGCGCGTTGATGATGATCGAGTTGGTCGCCGGATCGGCCTGGATCATGCCCGGGCGTCAGCGCGACGGCCTGCGGCACCGGCAGCGGCGCGAGCGGCGACCGCCGGCGGCGCGCCTGCCGGAAGACGGCGCGCAGCCGGAACGGCCATCGCGCGGGCGCGGCCGCGGGCGACGCTCTCGCCCAGGTAGATCGCGCGCAGCGTCTCGGCCACCTTCACCGCTTCCGCGTTCTTCAGGTAGACGACATGGAGGTTGCCGGCGGCGCTGGTCGGCGAGTCGAGCATCGCGACGAGCGTGCGCAGCGCGGGCGATGCGCGACGGGTTGTCCGCGCGCACGACCAGGCTGTTCGAGCGCGCGTCCGCCACCACGGCTGAGGCGCTGCGAGGTGTCGGCCGCGCCGGCCCGCGCCTGCGCCGGCTTCGGCGAACAGGCGGTTGACCGTCAGCGCCACGTCGACCGCCGAGGCGTTCGCGAGCGGGATCACGACCGGGTCGGTGCCGCCCGGCTGGTCGATCGAGTCGATGATCCTGGCCGATGCGCTGCAGGTTGCCGGCGTAGTCGGTGATCACCAGGGTGTTGCTCGCCGGATAGACGGTGATGGTGTTCGCCGGGCGCGATCAGCGGGCGCAGCATCGGCAGCAGCTGCGCCGCCGACTCGTACTTGAGCGTGAACACCTCGGTCTGGATCCGGTCGCCGGCCGCGCGCGCGCGCTCGTCCGGGCCGACGGTGCGGCCCGGGTGCAGCTTGGCGTCGGCCTCCGGAACGATCTTGACCACGCCGCGGTCCTCGACCGCGGCGTAGCCCTGCAGGCGCAGCGCCGAGAGGAACACCTCGTACACCAGCGCGCGCGGCACCGGCCGCGCCGAAACGATGTTGACCGTGCCCTTGACGCGCGGATCGAGCACGAAGTTCTTGCCGGTGATCTCGCTCACCGCCTTCACCACGCCCTCGATGTCGGCGTTGACGAAGTTGAGCGTCACCGTATCCGGCGCCGGCGCTCTGCGCCTGCGCCTGGCACGGAAAGGCAGCACAGAAGAGCAGACGCAGCAGAGCCTTCATTTGCCGCCCTTCTCCGGCCAGGCGAGCGTCTCGCGCGCGCCATTGCGTTCCAGGACGACGTGGTCGACGTGGACCTCGGCGAGCCGCAGGCCCGGCTCGACCTCTTCGCCTTGCCGCACTGCGACGGTTCGCTTCGCGTCGAGCCGCAGCACCGCGTGGCCGAGCTGTCCGGCCGACGCCGCCACCACGCCCATCAGGCGCATCGCGCCCGAGGCTGCGCCGGCGCCCGGCCGCGTTTCGCGCTGCCGAACAGGTTCGCCGGAGGACGTTGCGCTGCCGCATCTCGACGCGTGGCCGCGCGCCGGCGCACGGCGACCGCGGGCGGGCAAGCCACGCCCAGCCCCAGTACGCGAGTACCACGCCAAGCGAACGCCAGCGCGGCGAGGGTTGCGAGAGATGCCGCTTTTTTCAAACGTATGCCGCCCGCGAAATAAGGCGAATGCTAGGGCGGGCGCAACGCGCGGTATGTGCGGTGGCGTACAGCCGCTCCCGGGTTAGCGCGTAGTTAGTGAGTGCCGGAGGTACGAAATGCAACCGCGGCTTTACATTGCTCGAAGTGATGGTGGTGGTCGTGATCCTCGGCATCCTCGCCGCGCCTGGTCGTGCCGAAGATCATCAGCCGCCCGGACGAGGCGCGCGCCATCGCCGCGAAGCAGGACATCGCGAGCCTGATGCAGGCGCTCAAGCTCTATCGCCTCGACAACCAGCGCTACCCCACGACCGAGCAGGGACTGCAGGCGCTGGTCGCGCGGCCGGCGTCGGCGCCGCTGCGCCCAACTGGAAGGCCGGCGGCTACGTCGAGCGCCTGCCGAAGGATCCCTGGGGCAATCCCTACCAGTACCTCAATCCCGGCGTGCGCGGCGAGCTCGACGTCTTCAGCATGGGCGCCGACGGCGCGCCCGGCGGCGAAGGCAACGATGCCGACATCGGTTCCTGGAATCTCTAGACCGTCGCGGGCTTCACGCTCATCGAGCTGCTGGTGGTGCTGCTGGTCATGGGCCTGTTCGCCGGGCTGGTCGCGGCGATTGCCCAGCCCGACGATCGCGCGCGGCTGCGCGTCGAGGCCGAGCGCCTCGCGCAGCTGCTCGATCTCGCCGCGCTGGAATCGCGCTTCAGCGGCAAGCCGATCGCCTGGACGCGCGGACGCGACGCGCAGTACCGCTTCTGGCGCTGGCGCGACGACGCCGGCTGGTCCGAGGCGCGCGACGACTCCCTGCGCGCGCGCAGCCTGCCGCCGGGAATGGCGATCTCGGACTGCGCGTCGAGCCGCGCAGCCGAATGGCGATGCGCCTGAATTCGGTCCGCACGGCTCGCTCGCGTACGACTTGCAGATGTCGCTCGGCGCAGCGCGCTACGTCGTCGCCGCCTCTCCGCTGGGCGAGGTGCGGATCCATGACCCGCAGTAGAGGCTTCACGCTGGTCGAGGTGCTGGTCGCGCTCGCCATCGTCTCGATCGCGCTGATGGCGGCGCTGCGCGCCGCCGGCCAGGCGACCAACGCGGCCGGCGAGCTGCGCTCGCGCGTGCTCGCCGGCTGGGTCGCCGAGAACCGCCTCGCCGAGCACCGCGCGCGGGGCGACTGGCTGCCGCTCGGCATTGCGCGCGGCACGCAAGCTCAGGGCGGCGCCGAGTTCGCCTGGCGCGAAGAGGTGATCGCCACGCCCAACTCGGCGTTTCGCCGCGTCGACGTGTTCGTCTCCGCGCCGGCCGAGGAGTCGCGCGCGCTCGCGCGCCTCACCGGATTCGTCGTGCTGCCCGCCAAATGAAAGCGCGCGGCTTCACGCTGATCGAGCTGCATGTGCGCGCTGCTCATCCTGTCGCTGCTGGCGGTGATGTCGTTCCGCGGTCTCGGCGCGGTGCTCGATGCGCGCGACCAGGTCAGGCGGGAGACCGAGAAGTGGCGCGGCGTGGCGGCGTTCTTCGCGCGCTTCCAGCGCGATGTGCAGCTCTCGGCGCCGCGCCCGCTGCGCGCCGCCTCGGGACGCCTCGAGTTCAGCCGCTTCGCCGCGGCAGAGGGCATCGACGCGCCGCGCCGGGTCGCCTACGAGCTGAACGAGAACCGGGAGATCGAGCTCTCGCTGTGGCCGGGCCTCGAAGCCGGCGCCCGGCGCGCAGCCCGCGCGCTACGCGGTGCTGCGCGGGGTAGAGCAGTTCGAGCTGCAATACCTCGGACCCGAGCTGATCTGGCTGGACGCGTGGCCTCGCATCGGAGCGCGATCCGCCGCTGCCGCAGGCGGTGCGGCTGCGCGTCGTGCTCGCCTCAGGCGAGGAGCTGGTGCGCGTGTTCGCGCTCGGATCATGACAGCGGCGACCGGCACGAGACAGCGCGGCGTCGCCGTCGGTGCTCGCGATGGGCGTGGTCGCGCTCGCCGCGATCGCCGCGGCCGCGATGCTCGCCTCGCAAAGCACCTGGTCGCGGCACGCAGAGCTCGCCTCCGAGCATGCCCAGGCGCAGGCGCTGGTCCAGGCCGGCATCGATTGGGCGCGCGCGGTGCTCGGCGACGACCGGCGCCTGAGCAGCGTCGATCACCTGGGCGAGCCCTGGGCCATGCGCCTGCCGCCGGTGCCGGTCGATGGCGGCGAGCTCGCCGGGCATATCGAAGACCAGCAGGGCGCGTTCAACCTGAACAATCTGGTGAAGAACGGGGCCATCAGCCCTCGCGCAGGTGGCGCAATTCGGCGCGCCTGCTGAACATCCTGGGCCTGCCCGACACTCTCGCCGGATCCCTGGCCGACTGGCTGAAGCCTGCCGAGCCGGCCGCGGCGCGGTCGCTCGTCGATGTCGCCGAGCTCGCCCAGGTGCCGGCTTCGACGCAGCCGTGTGCGCGCCGGCTGCGCCCGTTCGTCTCGGCGCTGCCCCGCTTCACCACGGTGAACGTCAATACCGCCTCCCGCCGAGGTCCTCGTCGCCGTGGTGCGCGATCTGAACCTCGACGATGCTCGTGACGCTGACCGCTCAGCGCGAGCGCGCCTATTTCCGCAACGCGCCCGAGTTCCTCGCGCAGCTGCCGGCGGGGGCCACGGTGGAGCGCGGCGATATCGGCACCGCCAGCCAGTATTTCCTGGCGAGCGTGCGCGTCACCATCGGCGACGCGCAGGCGCGCGGCAGCGCGCTGCTCGCGCACGAGCAGGCAGCGGCTGGCCCGACGGTGGTCTGGAGAAAATATCCGTGAGCCTGCTGCGCATCTACGCTCCGCTGGGCGACGCGCCGCTGCGCTGCGAGTGGGTGCTCGTCGATGGACGCAAGCCGGTTCCCGGCGAAGGCACGCTGGCCGAGCTGCCGCGCGGCGCCAACCGCGTGCAGCTCGTCATTCCCGCGGCGCAGGTGCTGCTCACCCGCGCGCTGCTGCCGCCGGGCGCGCGGCGGCGCGCCGGGTCGGTGCTCGCGTTTGCGGTGGAGGACGCCACGGCGGTCGAGCCGGAGGCGAGCCAGGTGAGCTGGCTCGGCCTCGTGGCGACAGGCGACGCCGATGCGCTGGCCGTGGTCGACAAGCGGGCGCTGAAGCGCTGGCGGGATGCGCTCGAGGCCGCGGGCGTGCGCGCCTACGAGGTGCATGCCGAGACCCTGCTCCTGCCGCACGAGAACGGCGAATGGAGCCTCGCCTGGAACGGCGGCGAGGGGTTCGTGCGCACCGGGCAATTCGAGGGCGCGGCGACCGACGGCGGCGACGCAGCGTCGCCGCCGCTTTCGCTGCGCATGATGCTCGACGAAGCCGGGCTGCGCGGCGCGCGACCCGGCGCGATTGCCGTCCATGTCACGGCGCCGGGCGCGCCGCCGGATCGCGAAGTCATGGGAAGCCGCGCTCGGCGTGCCGCTGCGCATGGCGGGAGCGTGGGACTGGCGCATGGCGCCGGAACACGCCGGCATCGGTCTCGCCCAGGAGCGTCGCCGCTGGCACCTCGCTCCGGCGGCGCTGGCGAGCCTGCGGCCCGGCGGCCTGGTTCGCCGGCGCGGCCCTTGCCATCCACGGCGCTGCCCTGATCGCCGACTGGACGCAGCTCGCGAGCGAGCAGCGGGCGGTGCGCGCCCAGATGCAGGCGCGCTTTCGCAGCGTGTTTCCCGACGCCGTCGCGGTCGCCGGATCCGGTGCTGCAGATGCGCCGGCAGCTCGCGGTGGCGCGCCACCGCGCCGGGCTGCCCGACGGCGGTGATTTCGCGCCGATGACCGAGAAGGTCGCCGCGGGGCTGAAGGAGCTGCCCGCGGGCGGGTTGCGCACCGTCTCCTACGAGAGCGGGCGCATGACTCTCGAGCTCGCGCCGATCGAAGACGCGGCGCTGCGGCGCCTGGCGGCACGCCTCGCCCAGGCGGGATTGATCGTCGATGTGACGGGGACCCGGCTGCTCTCGGTGCGCTCTCTGTGAACGCCTGGCTGCGCAAGATCTGGGAATCGCGCGCGCCGCGCGATCGCATCGTCATCGCTGCGCTTGCCGCAGTGCTGGCCGCCGCAGCCTACCTATGGCTGCTGCACTCCGCGGACCGGGCTCGCGTCCAGTTGCGCACCAGCGTCGCGACGCTGCGTACCCAGGCGACGCTCCTCGACCAGCAGGCGGCGGAGCAGGAGCGCCTGCGGGCAGCGGTCGCGCCACCGGCCTCGCCGACCGATCTGCGCACCCTGGTGCAGGCGCGGGTCGACGCGACCTTCCCCTCCGGCGCGCTGACACGCATCGATGCCCCGGACGCCGATCACGTGCGCGTCGCCTTCGGCGCCGTGTCCTTCGCCGACTGGCTCGCCTGGCTGGCAGCGCTGCAAGCGCAGCAGGTGCGCGTCGAGGCGGCGCGCGTCGAAGCCCTGGCTGCGCCGGGCATGGTCAGCGTGACGGCGACCCTTACGCGCGGCGGCGCACAGTAGTGCGCTGGATCACGCCTGCGTTGGGACTCGGCATCTTCGCCGCCGCTGTGCTCGCCACATTGATCGCGTTCGCGCCGGCGACCTTGATCGACGCTCGCCTCGCGTCTGCAAGCGATGGCAGGCTGCGCCTTGCCGGCGCAGACGGCACCATATGGTCCGGCGCAGGCTGGATCGAAGTCCGCGACGTGCACGGCAGGGCCGGCGTCGCGAGGCGCATCGCGTGGCGCGTGCTGCCCGAGTCGTTGCTGCGCGCCCGCCTGGTCGCCGAGATCGAGCCTGGACCAGGCCAAGCCGTTCCGTCTCGCGATCTCGCTCTCGCGCGTGGAGATCGCGGACGCCGGCATCAATCTGCCCGCGGCGGCGCTCGGCCTGGGCATGCCCAAGCTCGCGCCGCTTCGCCTCACCGGCGAAGTGCGGGTCAGCATCCCGCACCTTTCCCTCGAGCGCGGCCGGATGGACGGCGACGCCACGCTGCAATGGCGCTCGGCAGGCTCGGCGCTGACGCCGATCTCGCCCCTCGGCGAGTACGAGATGCAGTTCAAGGCCGTCGGCCCCGACCTGCACGCCACGCTGCGCACGCTCGAGGGCCGCTGCAGCTCGACGGCAAAGGCACCTGGTCCAGCCGCGGCCCGCCGAACTTTCTCGCCACCGCTCGCGTCCCGGAGCAGCAGCAGGAGCAGCTGGCGCCGCTGTTCCGCCTCATCGCCGTCGAGCGCAGCGCAGGCACTTTCGAGCTGCGGCTCAACTGAGTGTGCGGCCACGCACAGTGCGCGCCGCGCGAAAGGAAGATAAGGGTCATCCAAAAAGGAGAGCTACGTGAGCAAGCGGGCAATGATGGCGTTGGTCCTTGCGGGTCTTGCGGCCGGATGCGGAGGCGGTGGCGACAGCGGACGCGGGCCCGGCCCCGGCACGCTCGGCGTTTCGATGACCGATTCGCCGTCCTGCGGCTTCGACGCGGTGAATGTGACCGTCGTCAAAGTGCGGGTGCACAAGAGCAGCTCGGCGACCGGCAGCGATGCCGGCTGGACGGACATCACGCTGAACCCTGCGCGGAAGATCAATCTCCTCGACCTGAACAACGGCGTGCTCGACTACTTTGGCCAGACCGCCTTGCCGGCGGGGCATTACACGCAACTGCGCCTGGTGCTGGACCCGAACACTCGCAGCAGGCTTCGCAAACTCGGTGGTTCCTACGGGCGGGGTTGAAACCGCGCTGGTTACCCCTAGCGCAGTGCAAAGCGGAATCAAGCTGGTCAACGAGTTCGACGTGCCCTCCGGACAGCGTGTCGACCTGATGTTGGATTTCGACGCCTGCAAGTCGGTCGTGCTGCGGGGCAACGGAACCTATGCGCTGAAACCCGTGATCCACGTCATCCCCTTTGTCATGAACGGCATGAACGGCTTTGTGGATCTCGCGCTGCTGGGCAGCAGCGTGATGGTCACGGCGCAGCAGAACGGCGTCATAGTCCAATCCACGGCGCCGAACGCGCAAACCGGCGAGTTCTTGCTCGCCCGCCTTGCGCCCGGAAACTACGATGTGGTCTTCACCGCCAATGGCCGCGCCACGGCAGTCATTGCCGCGGTGCCGGTTGCGAGCACAACGAGCATGGTCATGCTCAGCAGCAACGCCACGCCGATCACCTTGCCGGTCTCCGCCACGCACGTCGTCAGTGGCACGGAAACCTCGAGTCCGGCAAGCCCGGATGAAGTCGCCTACGCCGCAGCAAAGCAAACCTTCGGCAGCGCTCCGATCGTGACGGTGAAGTTCGTTGCCGCCGATGATTCGGCGGCCGGCGCCTACGCGCTGACCTTGCCCGTCGGCGCGCCGCTGCTCGGCCAGTATGGGGCGGGCATGCCGGTTGCGCTCGTTGCGCAAGCCGGTGTGGCGGGCAAATACACCGTCGAAGCGTCCGAGACCGGCTACCAGACCCAGTCGGTCGGCCGGGACATATCCGCGGCGGACGCAACGCAGAACTTTGTCCTGGTCCCGTAGAGCAAGCAAGCCTGCACCACGACGAATGGAAAAGGCCCGCGAGGGCCCTTTCTATGTGTGCCACCGCACAGAGCGCTCGCCGGCCGAGATCTTTCGGCTCCGCCAGGTACCTGCAGCGCACAGTGCAGATCTTTGCAAAAGGGCGCATAACTGCTTCTTCGACAGGTGGCCTGAGCCGCCGGTTTGACATCAAAAGGAAGGGACTCAAATGATCAAGTACGAAGACAATTTCAAAGTACTGGAAGCTGACGGCGCTGGTCCTGGTCGGCGCGCTCGCAGGATGCATCGGCAGTGGTGACGGCGGCGGCGGTAGCGCAACGAGAAGCTCAACGGGCGCAGTGTCTGCGTCGGGCGGAGCGGCCTGCGTTTCTCTCGATCGGCCGGAGACCTTGGCGCGGCCAGTGGCTACGGGATTCTGGCAAAACAGGTGTCTCAACCGTTCCAGCCTCCGCGGTGACCGGGAATATCGGCGTGAGTCCGGCGGCCAGGGTGCCTTGACAGGATGGTCGGAAACATCTGACGTCACCGATACCTTCTCGACGTCCGGTCAAGACGTCGCACCCTCAAAGCTGTACGCAGACGACTATGTCGGAGGGACTACCGGTTGACTCAGGGCACGGCCGTAGGCAGCATGCAAAACCGCTCTACACCGGAGGCTGCCGGGAAACCAGCAGGCAGTCGGCCCCAACCTGAATCTCGGAGCGGGAACTGTCGCCGGTCAAACCCTTGCGCCTGGCAACTACACATGGGGGACCAACGTCAACATCACAACGGATCTGACCCTCAATGGCAGTGCAACCGATGTCTGGATTTTCCAGATCGCGGGAACACTCGACATGGCCGCTAACAGCAATACGTAACTGAACGAAGCACAA
>ERZ1370068.6010-contig-5010_pt1 | contig 54920 bp, 79 predicted proteins | sample MGYA00561227_ERZ1370068 | MGnify/ENA primary metagenome ERZ1370068 (study PRJEB38410, sample SAMEA6850437) | metagenome | study: Metagenomic assessment of the ecological functions of the soil: analysis of the soil microbiota associated with the... | reverse complement strand
GCCTTGCCGTCGGCCAGGTCGCGGTAGCTGTAGATGATCTCCGGGTTGATCACCGGGGTGATCGCCCGGCGGTGCCGCGCAGGATGTCCTCCGCCGCCGTGCCGGAGAGCGTGGCCACATGCTTGCCCCTTGAGATCGGCGCAGCGTGCTGACGCCCTTCGTGGACTTCCGCACCGTGAGCTGCTGCGAATAGATGTAGTAGGGCATCCGAGAACTGGACGATCTGGGCGCGATCGGGCGTGTCCTCGATGCCGTTCATCGCCATGTCGAAGCTGCCGCGCTGAAGCTTCGGGGATCAGCGTGTCCCAGGCCTGTCGACCACCAGCTGGAGCTTCACGCCCAGCGCGTCTGGCGATTCCCGCTGGCGATGTCCATCCCGAAGCCGATGTACTGGCCCGGATGCTTGGGGTCCTCGTACACGTAGGGCACGCCAGCCGCACCACGTCCGCGCCCCACCGCAGCACGCCCGCCTTCTTCACCTCGCTGCCAAGGCGACGGTGCTGGACGTCGCCGCAGTCTTCCGCCGACGGCTCGCGCTGCGGACCGCAGCTGCCAGGACCGCCGCCAGGCACAGCAGCCGAGCGCCGCACATGGAGCCGCGCTCCCGTCGCGCCGCGTCCACGGCGTCGCCGGCCGATCAGGCCGCTTGCCTTCGCTCATCGATCGATTCTCGTCATCGGACCTCCTCGGCCTGAATCGTTCCTGGTCAGGCAGCTCAGAATGAGATGAACGGTGCGTCAGGTATTCGGCCGGCAGGATCGCGAGTGGAGCGTGGTGATGCTCGCGCCGTGGTTCTGCTGGAACACCTTGCGCAGGAAGGGATAGACGGCCGGCGCCGTCGGGCGATCCGGCGAGGTGCGACTTGAGCCGCGTCTTGACGTCCGTCCGGCTGCCGTCGCCTTCTGGCGCGCAGCGCCAGCGCGTACTCGATGACCTCGCAGTGCGGCCTGCGACGGTGCGTGAGGTCGGCCGCCTCGCAGCGTCCGCGCGTCCGGCCACCGCAGCTCGTGACGCCGCCGGTAGAAGAACTCCGAGAACCGATTGCCGTGGCGCGACCAGGGACGGCACGTCGCTCAGGCCGGGAGGCGCGCGAGTCGTTCGTCGTGGACAGACTCCCTCGCAGCGCCGCGCGCGGAAGCTCGCGACGGCACGGTAGGCGCCGTAGGACACAGCCGGCCCGACCTCGAAGCTGTTCGCGAAGTGCTCTGATCGAAGTCCGCGGTGAGGTCCAGATCGCTAGTGCAGGCGCCCGGTCAGCAGGCGCTTCGACCAGCACCGGCGGCAGGATGCTCGAGCAGCCGGCCCGGAGCCGCGGGTTCATGCGCAGATCCCCGTAGCTGACGATCGACCGGGGTGTGGTTGCCGAAGAACTGCCGGGACACCAGCGTCGGAGACGCTGAGCGTGCCCTTGTCGGCGAGGTGCGCCTTCGAGAGAACACCTCGGTGTCCGACCCGGTAGAGGTTCCACCGGCCGCGCAGTCGAGCTTCCAGCTCAGCTTGCCGCGGCAGCCGTGACACCGGCTGCTGGCGTTCTCGAGGCCGCAGCTCGTGGCAGCGCGTACGACACCGATTGCACCGGATGGTCCCGACGATCTCGGTCGCGTCGATGCGCCGAGCATTGCGGGCACTGGACGCGGTACAGATTGCGCGAGCGTGTAGTTCTCGCACTCGGCGGCGATGCGCGTCCTGGATCTCGTCGGTAGTGCTCGAACGGTGGTGGTGCACGAACGGGCCCGTAGTGCCCCCGCTCGTAGACCCGGTGCACGTCCACCACCACCGGGTGGATGCCGAGACGCCCCGAGCCGGCTCGACCAGCCCGTCCTTGAAGTGGTCCGAGTAGCTCTCGTGACAGCCGAAGGGATCGGGAACCTCGCAGATCGGCCGCCCGCAGAACGCTTCGAACTGGCGGATGAGCTTCGGGTCCTTGTTCACGCCCACCCGCAACTGGCGGGCGTTCAGCGGATCGAGGCTGTCGTTGAAGAGGTAGAGAACGCCGTTCTCGGCGCGCGCCTGCATCTCGCGCACGACGAAGTCCCCGACCACGAACTCCCGCAGCGTGTCGCTCGTCGCCGAGCAACGCCGTCGTGAATCCGGTCGCGACGACCCGCGGCAGCGTCTCGCGCGCCGAGTGCGTGCGCTGGGACATGAGGGTGGTGGTCCGGTCCGCTACTGGCTGTGGGTCACGCCGATGGCGATCAGCCACGTGGCCGGCACCTGCGGCCGCGCCGGTGAAGTCGCCGTTCTCCGTGCTCGCAAACCGCGACAGTGAGGGCGCCATCGTGAATCCCGCCCATCGGGAACGAGGTGCTGACCTTGAACTCCGGTGGTCGGATTCCGGTCATGCCGTAGTAGCTGCTCTGATAGAACAGATTGGTGGCCACCGACAGCGACTTGGACAGCGCGTGGCTGGAGTCCGAGCGTCGCGTAGACACCCTCGCCCGCGTCGAAGTCGTAGTGAACGCTCAGCGTGGGGCTCAGCGGCCCCTCGAAGCCCAGATCCACGAAGCCTTCCTGCGACGGACTCCAGCCCTCGCGGTTCTGATACTTGAGATAGGTGTAGCCCGGCGAGACGTTCAGTTTGCTGAACGAGCGCGTGTACTGTGAGCGACAGGTCGACCTCGTTGACGTCACCGAGATTGGACTGGAAGTTGGACCAGACGACCGCGGAGACCGAACCGTGGCTGACGACGAAATTGGGCTGAACGACGCCCTTGCCGTCGCTGTAGTCGAAGCCCTGGAACAGATACTTCGAGGCGACGGTGGCATCGAAGTCGACCTGCACGGGACCGGCGGGCGGCGCTTCCGCTGTCGTGGAATCGACGGGCGCCGCGTCATCGGTGGCGGCCAGAAGTCGGGCGGGCGATCCAGTCAGGAACGACCCGAGGAGGAGCGCGGACAGAATCCGTGATGGAATGGACATGGCGAAGCCTTCCAGTAGAAGGGAGGGCGGCTCCGAGCGAGTCGACGGGGGCGGTCAAACTCCACGTCGGTTATCGGCAGGGTCATTCCGTCCTTGACGACGGAGATGCGGAGGAACGACTCCGACTGGTGCCGCGCGACGGCGCCGGGACGTCGAGCGCCCGTGCAGATTGCACGAGGGTGAGCTCCGGCGATGAAGAACGGCCGCGGGGTCAGCCAGGCCCCGCGGCCGTGTCGTAGCGGATCGCTCCCTTGCCCGAGTGATCCGTACCGCCATCGACGACTGCTTCAGCGCATCATCTGCAGCGCATCCTTTCCTTCCCGGGTGCGCTATCGCACCATGACCAGCTTCCGGCTCAGCGCCCGTCCCGCCGACTCGAGCCGGGCGAAATAGACTCCGCCGGGCGCGATCGCGCCGCCATTGGTGCTGCGATCCCAGACGCGAACGTGGCGGCCGGCCGCCAGCGGTCCGTCTTGCAGCGTGCGGATCAACCGGCCGCTCACGTCGTAGAGTTTGAGGCTCGCGTGCCCCGATTGGGGCAGCGCGAACGTGATCGCCGCGAGGACGTGACACGGATTCGGCGCCAGCGCCATGGCGAAATCGAGCTCCCGCCGCGGATCGGCCGACAACATGGTCGCGTCGACGCAGTAGTCGGTGGTGATCGTGTAGTGCGCGGTATCGGGGTTCGTGAACGCGAGCACGCGCCAGATGTAGGTGCCGGCCGGGAGATTCGACACGGTGATGACTTCCGGATTCGCGGTGCTCGCCGAGCTGCCCACGGCGTTCGAATCGCTGTCGAGCAGCGTGAAGTCGAGGTCGCGAGTGGGGCCCCCGAACCAGAAGAGCGTCCCGGTCAGCCGCTGGGTCTTGGGCGGAATCGTGAACGATTGATAGCTGTACGAGGCCGAGACCGGATCGATGCCCATGCCGACGATTCCGCTCTGGACCATGTGCTGGCCGATGCAGTTCCCCGGCGGAGGCGGCGCCTCGCCCGGAGCCGAGATCACGAGATAGACCGACTCGGAGTCCGCCCGCGCTCCGGGGTCGGTGCAGATGAACGTGACGGGATGGATGCCGGTCTGGCCACTCGCCGGTGTCCAGTCGAAGAGACCGGTCGAGGCGCCGAGCGAGGCGCCGGAAGGAAGTCCGATCGCGCTGAACGTCAGCGCCGCGCCCTCGGGATCGTGCCCGGTGACGCCGGAACTGCATGGGCTGGCCGGTCACGCCGGCGCGATCCGTGAGCGGATCGAGCACAGGCGCCTGGTTGTCGCCGGGGTTGCGCTCGGTGACGGTGAATGCGACGTCCTCGCTGTCGGCGGCGGCGGTCGGGAAGGCGTTGTCGAACACCCGGAATCGCACCGGTAGCCGCCGGCCTGGCTGTAGCTCGGCGTCCAGCTGAACTGCCGCGTGCCGCTGTCGAACGTCGCGCCGGCGGGAAGCCCGACCGCGGAGTGCGTCACCGTCTGACCGTTGTCGGGATCGGAGGCGCTGACGAAGAAGGTGACGGTGAGCCCTTCGACCCACGGTCCGCGCGCCGATCGGCGCGAGCACCGGATTGTGATTTGCGCGCCGTCGCCGGATCGAGTGGAATCCAGAACACCGTCTCCTGCTTCTCGACGGTCTGGGTCGGCGGGTTCGGCGAGGTGTACGTCGTCGGGTTCGGGCCGTCGAACACCGTCATCGAGAAGTCGTTCACCGAGCCCTTGGTGTTCACGTATCCGCCCTCTTTGACGCTCAGGAACCAGGGGTTCGCGGCGGCGGTCGGTGGCGAGATAGGCGCCCACCATGTCGTCGGCGGTGAGATCGACATGGAAGTAGTGTTGCAGGGTTCCGGTATGGGAGACGCCGCTTCGAGTGACGACCGAGTCGGCCGCCTGGGCGCCGAGCCCCTGGCGGAACCACGCCGGGCCCGAAGTGCTGGTGCCGGTTCCGAAGCGCACGTACAGGTCGCCGTCGGAGTAGTTGTGCGTCCACGAGTACTTGATGCGCGCGATCACCGGGCTGTCCATGATTCGCGTGCGGATCGCCGGCTCGGAATGGGACGCGGCGGCCAGGTCGACCCAGCGCACGCGATACCAGTAGTAGGCCGCGGGATCGAGCGAGCCGTCGAGATCGGTGTAGCTGTACGTCGTGCCGATTGGATACGCCGTGAATCTGCGCGCTCGGCGTGGCCACCGCCTGCTCGTTGATCTTGGTCCACGGCCGGGCGCGCCGCCGAGATCGGACGCGCGATCCAGCTCGTAGCGCTGGAGCTGAACTTCGCGCTGGCTCGTCCACTCGATCTGCACGCCGTCGGGCCCGCGTTGCGGAATCGCCTGGATTCGCACCACCTGGGTTGTCGCGGGGTTCAACGCCTCCTGACCGCGGCGTATGCGTCCGTCTGGCCCCATCCCCACGAAGGATGATAGTTCGGATCGATGTGGAACGGATCCGCCGCGCTCGGCGGTTGCTGGCCGCGGTCGCGTGCGGTGGTCCGCGGTATCCATCAGGAGCAGGCGAACCTGATCCGAGCTGAGGGTCGGATTGGTCGAGCGAACCAGCGCCGCCACGCCCGCGATGGTCGGCGTCGCCATGCTGGTGCCGTTGATGTGGTGATAGCGGTCGCCGTTCGTGGTCGGATCGCCGAGCGCGGAGTTGATGCCGGTTCCGCTGCCCATCACGTTGGGCTTCATCTCGTCGAGGTGATCGGTGTCGCCGTCGGCGAGACGCGGGCCCTCGTTGCTGTAGTCGGCGACGTAGTCGTCGAGACGGTCGATCGTGTTGCCGTCGGTGAAGGCCCCGACGGTGAGCGCGAAGTCGGCGGCGGCGGGCGAAGGCATGTAGCCGGTGTTGCCGTCGTTGCCCGAGGCCACGCAAACCACGATGCCCGCCTTGTGGGCGGCGTTGACGGCGGCGCAGTTCGCATCGGTGCCGTCGGAGGCGTCTGGAGCCGCCGAGCGAGAGGTTGGCGACGTCGACGCCACGGTAGATCGTGTCCGCGCCGGTGAGGCCCCAGGTGTTGAACTTGTGTGTGGATGAGCCAGTCGAGCGCGTCGGCCGACGCCGAATCCCGCTCCCGCATCCGAGAGCACCTTGCAGTCGACGAGTCTCGCGTCCGGAGCCAGGCCGGCGTTGAATCCGGGCTCGGCGCCGTTCAGCATGCCATTGGGTCCGCCGCTGCCGATCGCGGTTCCCGCCACGTGCGTGCCGTGGTAGGTGGCCTCGGGATCGCCGGTGTGTCGCGGATTGACGCTCTCGTCGAGCCCGGTGTTGAGCTCCGGCTGACCGGCGAAGAACGAGCCGCCGCCCACCCACTTGCCGCGCAAGCGATTCGTGTCCGGATAGCCGTTCGTGGAATCGGCCTCGTCGTTCACGCCGGTGTCGAGGATCGCGACCACGATGTCCCTTGCCGGTTGCGCCGAGATGCTTCCAGACGCTCGGGAAGAGCTGGTTTCCCGAGTGCGCGAGCACGCAGCGTGCGCGTCGCGACGTCGTTCACCTTGTAGAAGATGGGAATGGTCTCGATCCGGCTGACGCCGGGAGCTGCGCGATCTGCTGTGCCTGTGCGTAGGTGATGACGCTCCGGATGTAGTCGATCGATTCGGTACCGCACCTGGACGGGGACTCCGCGCGCCTGGAGCGCGGCGGCGTCGTCATCGGTCGGATGGTGGTCGTAACCGATGTACACGCCGTACCTGATACGGCGCGGCGGAGTTCATCACCGCGAAGACGAGCTTGCCCGCCAGCGTGTTGCCCAGATGCGCCGCGGTCAATCCCCTGCGTTTCGACCGCCAGCATGCGGTCATCGATCTTGTCTTGATTCACGTCCCAGATCCACGCCGCGCGAGCGATGGACTGGTCGAGGACGGCCAGCATCAGGGTCAGGAAGGCAACCTGGAATCCGGGGCGGCGAAGCATCGTGGACCTCTCATTCGTATGTGCGGGTGACTCCTTTCGAGAGTCGTTCCGGCGCGGCCTGATGGGTCGAGCGCGCGCGCGACGCGAGAGGACGCCTCTGTCCTTCTCGCGTCAGAGATCGTCGCGGCGGGGTGTTGAGTCGGAGTTGAGCGGAGGGTTCGGTGGGCGCGTCGCGGTGGCGCAATCGGTCGCCGGGCAACAGGTTGGGGCATAGCGGGGAATTTTCATGAGGACTTCGACGCGTCCGCCGAGAGCTGACGGCGCTCGAGGCACGACGACGGCGAAGGGGCGGAGCTCGCGGCTCGCTGCGTTCGGCCGCGAAAAACCGATGGGGCAGCGGAACGTCGTCCGCTACCCCATCGTTCATTCTCGAGCTTCAGCCTACGGCTGGTACTGCTTGAGGTCCGTGGTGGTCAGGTTGTTGGCGAAGCCGTCGAGGTGGAGGCTGCCGAACTGGTCGCCCACCCGCAGCGGCTGCGAGCATGAGGTGTGGTACTGGATCTTCTGCACCAGAACGCCGCCCGAGTAGATGTAGGCATAGGAATTGGTCGGCACCTTGGTGCCCTGAAGTTCGCCGCGTCCTCGGTGAGCTGCCCGTTCACCGAAACGTCGCCGTCGAAGTAGACGTTGCCGCTGCCCGGGGTGCTGCTGTCGGTGATGGTGATGTGTACCGGCGAGGCGAAGGCAGGATCGCCCGGTGCAGACGACCTTGCCGGCGGCTTGCGCGTGATGAGAGGCGCTGCAGTCCTCACCGGTGTACGTTGAAGGTGAGGGCGCGAGGACGGCCGTTCTCGCAGAGGTCGCCGTCGCCGCCGGAGGAGGCGGGACGGGGCACAGCGGGCCGCCACTTGAGGCTCGAGCCGCCGGTGACCTCGAAGGATCCGGAGACCAGGCCCGGTCCGATCGGCTTCAGAGCAGCTGGTGTGGATCTTGGTGTTGAGCACGCCGTTCACGTAGATCTTGATCTCGTCGCCGAGCGTCCCCTTCTTGTCCTGGCCGACGATGTTGAAGGACTCACCGGCGCCGACGTGGCTGTTGAACACGTCGTGATTCGAGCCCTTCTGCGTGATCCGGACATCGGCATCCGAGCTGCCCGGTGAACCGGAGCGTCAGCGAGGTCACCTTGTCCTTGCACTTGCCGCAATCGCCGCCGGGGCCTCCGGGGCACTGAATGACTCCAAAGTCGATCGTGTGGTCGTCGGCCCGTCAGGTCCACCGTCGTAGGATCGGATTCGCTGTCGCGGCTGGGATCGCTCCCGGCGTGGACCTTGGTCGGCGGGCACGTCGCCTTGGTGCCGACGTGATAGATGCCCGGCTCGAGATCGGCGAGCAGATAGTGCCCGGCCCCGTCGGTGAGGACGCCTCCTTGATGAAGTCGTTGTTCTCGTTCGTCAGGTACACCGCGATTCCCGGAATACCGGGCTCGCCCGAATCCTGAATCCCGTTCCCATTGAGATCGTTCCAGACGAAGTCACCGATGGAGAGCGGGCCTTGCGCCGTGAGCGCACCTGTCGATGTGGTGTGCTTGGGGAGCTGGGTCGGAAGCTGCTTGCTGCAGTTCGCGACGGTGAGGACGAGCATGATCGCGATCGAGATGAGGCCGAGGGTCCTGCGCATGGGGTGTCTCCTCCTGCTGAGCTGAGGTGGGAACCGGATTAGGAGAGCGCCTCGGTTCGGGCGGCTCGGGCCGAGAGTTCATCAAGGCGGACCCGCAGGCTACGAAGCGGCGAAGACGCGCGCAAGCCCTAAACGTTCGAAAATCGCCATAGTCGAAAAACAATACGATCTTTCCGCGTCGGGAGCGCGGATCGCTTCCGAGTAAGTGTCGGAAAACATGACGATAGTTCCGGCGGCGAGGGAGCGCCGGACTCAGCGGCGCAGGTGTGATTAGCGGGGCTAATCGCGGAAGGTGAGCCGGGCGCTCTCGAGGAACGCGTTCTCCTCGCGGCGGAACGCGGCGCGCGAGTCGATTTCGAATTCCACCCGCACCGGCTTCGCCAGGTGGGTGATCAGCGCGATGGTGGGTTGGGCGCGCCCGTCACGGCAGCAAGTAGCCGGTCATCCTCACCGATTCTGGCTTGCTCGACGTCCACATCACGGAGACGTCGACCTTGATGAGGAATCCAGCGGCGCGCTCATCGCGGTGACGACGTAGCAGCGTCGCCACGCGCGGGACGTGCCGAGGGTGTCGTACCCCGAGGCGGGATGTCGCCCGCCGACATGTCTGCGCTCACCCTCGTCTGGCCGCGCAGGGACTCAAACTTCTCGTCGATGTAATGGCCGGCGGTGGTTTCCATCCGGCTTCCGACCTGGGAGCGCGATCCGGTCGCCATCAGGCCCGCGATGGCCATGACCCCGATCGAGAGAATCACCATCGCGATCATGACCTCGATCAAGCTCAGCCCCGCGGCGTCGGTGGCATTCCGAGATGGTGTCATCAGTGCTTCAGGAACAGGCCGCGTCGGCACGAAGCATGTTCCGACTCCGAGAGGTGGACCCACGAAAAGGATGCGGAACTCCCGGGAGGGTTATCGGCCAGCGTTCATGCGGGGTTGAGGGCCGGTGCACGAGCCACCACTCCACGGCGATGCATTCCGCAACGTCGGTCGTGCGCTCAGACCGCTCATGGGCCTCGATTCGGAGGATATCAGCCGAGTTCCTGCTCGAATCGCGGGGTCATGTTGCCGATCTCCATATATGAGAGGGAGTAGTGACTTCGCGTCTCATGGATCGGGCGGAAAGGACCGTCCGATGGATGTGACGTTGCGCTCCGATACCGCGACAGGAACCCGATGCACGAGATCGACTCGATGAATTACACCGGGCGCGCCTCGGCGCGTCCTGTGATCAAGTCCCGGAACGAGCGGGGCATCGCCATGGTGATTGCGCTGATGGTGCTGACCAGCCTCAGCGTGCTGACGCTGCTGTTCATCGCCTCGGCCAGCGTGGACCGCCGCATGGGAGGCGACAGCGTCACCAAGTCCAAGGCGCTTCACTACGCCGAGGCGGGCGTGGCCGAAGGGCTGGCGCGCATCCAGAGCGGATCAGGGCCCGATCCGACCGTGGTGAACGCGCCCCGGAAGGTGGTCCAGATCCTCAACGCCAGCACCGGCGGCGTCGCGGGAGCGGACACCGTTCTGCTGGCCACCGGACAGCCCGCGGGAGGGTGGCTGCCGTACAGCACCGCGGCCAGCAGCAACAAGGCGCTCACGATCGAATTCGTGACCGACGCGGCGCGCACCATGATCTACAAGTACGACAAGACGCAGAACCCGCCCATCCAGACTTCGACGGGGCTGCCGATCTACCGCATCACCTCGGTCGGGAAGGTGGGCACGGTGTCGAAGCGACTGGTGGTGGACGCGATCAAGCCGTCCGGCACGCCCCCGATCCTGGCCGCCGAGATGGCGAACACGACGCTGGAGGCGAGCGGCGGATCGGGCGTCTGTGGCCTGAACCACAGCCCTCTGATGCCGGCCGGCGCAGTTCACACGCTCTGGCATACCGGTACGGGCGATGTCACGGGCGGTTGGTCGACCGGGACCACCACCACCAGCGGCGGCGGCGTCTTCACGGGAGTCCCGTTACCCAATCTTCACAGACCGGTTTCCCGGCCACTCCATGGGATCTGCTGGGTATGACCCAGGCGAGCTTCCTCACCTGGGTGGGACCGCGACAGAGCACGATTCCCGCGAGCCCAATGGTCGGGCCGCTGTACCTCGACAACGACGCGACCCCGGGGAACAACTCCGCGAGCTTCAGTTTCAATGGTACCTGCCAGGGCAGCGGCTTCCTGTACGTGGACGGGACCTTCAACATGCTCGCCGGCAGCAGGTGGGTCGGAGTGATCTACACCACCGGCAACTCCACCAACGCGGCCAGCAGCTTTCTTCTCGGCGCCATCCTGTGCAAGGGAACCACCCTGGCGAGAACCAGTGGCAGCGGCACCGTCAACTACTGCTCGGCGGCGATCAACGCCATCACCTGGCCCATGTCCGCCAAGGTGCAGACGATCGCCTGGAGGGAGCAGTAGAAGAACGCTCTCCTCTCGGAACGGCGGGATGGTCACGTGCCGCCTCCGAATCGAGTGCCGCGAGCGGCGGACCGCCGCCTACCGGGCGTAGCCCCCAGCCGTAACGCCGTCATCTGGCTCTCCTTCGCCCACGAGGTCCCGACCTCGAGAAAACCAGGTGGTGCCGGCCTGTCTCGCGATCTCGATGCCGGCAGCCACACCGGCCGCGGCCGGCAGAATGAAATCCGGAATACGCGAGGGCAGAGCCGTAACCCGCTCCGCCCCAGAGGTACGGACGTACTGCGGCGTCCGAAGGCGCGAGCATGACGCGCACGCACGCGAGACCGGTCATCGCGTGCCAGCTCGTGTGATCCTGTCGGACGCCGTGGAGATCGAGCCGCAGCGACCACCGCGCGACGGGGTCACCGACTTCGAATCCCGTGCCCACGTCGAGACCGGTGTTCAAGGCGCCGTCCTTGGTCGACACGAAGCTCGGTCCGGCGCTGGCCAGCACGCGCCGGGTCGACTTGGCGTGCGACGGACTCGACGTGGCGATCAGAAGCGCCGTCACGATCAGCAGCGCGCGGATCGTGCTCCTCATGGGATCGAGACGCCGGCGCGAATCGGAAGCACCACCTGTCCGTCCGCGAACCACAGGCCACGGGCCTCGAGGAACGGATCGGGGAGAAGGCCGCGCAGCGGCACCCGCCAAACGGACGCCGAACCCGTACGCGAACAGGGCGTCGTCCTTCTCGCCGATATCGTACTCGCCCTGCGTGTAGACGACGTGCGCACGCTGACCCTTGCGCGAACGCTTCCCGGCGTAGAGGGTGGCGCCCGCCCGCACCGAGCCCGAGTCATGATGGGCACGCAGCCCGAGCAGCCAGGTGTCGGTATGCGCATCCGTGCCTTCGACGCTCAGGATGATGACCTTCGACTCGAAGTAGCCTCGAGCGTCGAACGGGAACTCGTCGTGCGTGTACTCGAGCACGACGCTGCGGTGGGAGACGCGCGCCACTGAAGCTCGACGCCCACGCCCTGGGACACCCCCCACGCGCTCGCAAAGTCGAGGGGCTCGAGCGGCGCCGTTGCGACCGCCGAGAGGGAGACCCCGATGCGGTCCCGCCAGCCCACCGGCTGCGCGGGCTCGCCTTCCGAAATCGAGCGCAATGGCTCGGCGATCGCGGAGCCCGTCACGTGGCCGGCGACGGTCGAGATCGCCAGCGCGACGGCGATCCATCGAAATCGGTAACCACGCCCGGCGGGAACGCCGGCCGGGGCCGCGGGATGATGCGGATGCGTTCTCTCACCTGGGCAAATCGTCGCCGGTGACGGCCGGCGTGTGACCGGCAGATATTCCACAACCGCACCGCTACTAAAGGTAGAGTTATTGGATGCCACTCACGATCGGGACCCGTCTGGGCCCCTATGAGGTCATCGCTCCGGTCGGCGCCGGCGGGATGGGGAGGTCTATCGCGCGCGGGACACGCGGTTGGGGCGCGACGTCGCCGTCAAGGTGCTGCCGTCGCGTCTGACCGAGAACGCCGAGGCTCGCGCTCGGTTCGAGCGCGAGGCGCGCGTGGTTTCAGGCCTCAATCACCCGCACATCTGCGTGCTCCACGATCTCGGGCGCGAGGGCGAGATCGACTACCTGGTGATGGAGCTGGTCGAGGGCGAGTCGCTGGCCCAGCGCATCGCCCGCGGCCCGCTGCCGACCGCCGAGGTGATACGGCTCGGCGCCGAGATCGCCGACGCGCTCGACCGCGCGCACCGCGCCGGCGTTGTGCACCGTGACTTGAAGCCCGGCAACGTGATGCTCACCAAGTCGGGCGCCAAGCTGATGGACTTCGGGCTCGCCCGCGAAAGGAATCGCGGCGTGTTGACCGCGAGCGGTTCCGGGTCGGTGGATCTGTCGCAGTCGCCGACGATCGTTACCCCGCTCACGGCCGAAGGTGCGTTCGTGGGCACCAGCCAGTACATGGCGCCCGAGCAGCTCGAGGGCCGCGAGGCCGACGCCCGCAGCGACCTGTGGGCGCTGGGCTGCGTGCTCTACGAGATGGCCACCGGCCGGCGCGCGCTACGATGGCTCGACCCCGGCCTCGCTGATCTCGTCGATCATGAAGGACGAACCGCGCGCGGTAACCGATCTGACTCCCGCTCGTGCCGACCGCCCTCGATCGCGTGATCCGCGCCTGTCTGGCCAAGGATCCCGAGCAGCGCTGGCAGAGCGCGCACGACCTGGCGCTGGCGCTGCGCTGGCCGTCGGGGGATCCCGCCGTGGCGGGGGCGTTCGGCCGGTCCCTTGACCCAGCGAGAGTTCGTGCTCACCGCCGGCCACGTGCGCCAGCTCGCCGAACGGAATCCCCGGCTGGTGGGCTACCCGGTCACCTATGTCGACAATCAGGTTCAGTCCGACAAGCTGGTGGTGTTCCTGCACGGCCTCGGCGCCGACGGCGGCCAGTTCGAGAACTTCCTGAACGCCTCGCCGTACCGCGCCATCGCCGGTCACGCTGGTCGGGTTCGGCCGGCTCGAGAAGCGCCGTCCGACCCTCGGGCTCGACGATCACTCGCGCGTGCTGCGCATGCTGCTGCGCGAGATCCTGAACGAATGCCGGCCCACGCGCACACTGCTGGTCGGGCACTCGGCCGGGGCCGACCAGCTGCTGCGCATGATGCACGACGAGGACGCGGCCGGCGTCAAGGTCGATGGGCTGATCGCGCTCGGGCCCAACGTCAGCCTCGACACCTGCTTCGCCACCCGGCTGTACGCGAGGATCGACGCCGCCAACCCCGACGGCACGCTCACCATCCTCAAGTCGCTCTCCGAGCACATCGATCACGCTCGAGACCTGGCTGGTGGTACAGAGCTACTTCGCGCAGATGTTCATCAAGCTCGGCACCGAGCTCGAACCGCTGCGGCGCTACGCCGCCGATCTGGTGAAGCCGTTCGAGCAGCCCGGCGATCCGCTGGCGGACTGGTACCGGAGCGCCAAGCAGCGCGTCCCGCACGTGCGCCTGGTGTTCTCGAACGAGGAGTCCGCGGCCGCGGAGGCGCTGATGGCGCGGCATCTCGAGAGCAACGTGCTGGGCGACGACTTCACCGAGGACTCGTTCTCGATCGAGCGCGTCCACCACCTCGCGCTGCTCGATCTCGGACTGGTCACTCGCCAGGTCGACGACGTGTTCCACTCGATCGGCGGCTGAGGAAGTCACGTTCGGCTCGGCGCGGTGAAGCACGCGCTGCTCTGGGCATTCACGGTGACCGCGCTGGTCGCCGTTCCCGAGTCCGCCCGCGCCCCGGATTCGGAGTAAGGCGCGTCCCGGCCCATCGGTCGCGACCGCGGTATCCGAGTCCACCACCGTGATCCTGCTCGGCACCGGAACGCCGGTGCCGGATCCCAGAGCGCAGGGTCCCGCCACCGCCGTCACCGTGGGTTCGCGAAGTCTTCCTGTTCGACGCGGGGGCCGGCGTGGTGCGGCAGATGGCTGCCGCGGGACTTCCTATCGCGAAGGTCCCGTGACCGCCGCGTTCCTCACCCACCTCCACAGCGACCACACGCTCGGGCTTCCCGACCTGATCCTGACCTCGTGGGTGATGGGCCGCCGGACGCCGCTACGGGTCGTCGGCCCACCCGGAACGCGGCACATGACCCGAGCATCCTCGAGGCGTGGAGCGAGGACGTTCGCGTGCGCACGCAGGGGCTCGAGCACGGCATTCCCGGGGGCCAGCGAGTCGACGCGCGCGAGACCACGGGAGGCGCGGTCTACGATTCCGCCGGCGTGCACGTCACCGCGATCCGCGTGACGCACGGCAGCTGGAAGCACGCCTTCGGCTATCGCATCGACGCGCCGGGAAAGTCCATCGTCATCTCGGGGACACCGCTCCGAGCGCCGGCGCTCGAACGGGCCGCACGGGGCGTCGACGTCCTGATCCACGAGGTCTATCCGAGGCGCGGCTCAGGCCCGAACCTCGGCCCGGCGGAGAAGAGTGGCCTCGGTACATGCGCTCGTTCCACACCTCGGACCGGGAGCTGGGCGCTCTCGCGGCGCGAGCGAGGCCCAAGCGGCTCGTGCTCTATCACATCGTCCGCATGGGCGGCACCGACGAGGAGTTGATCGCGGGTGTTCGAGCCGGCGGATACTCGGGCCCGGTCTCGATCGGCCACGACCTCGAGCGTTTTTGAGGGACGCCGGCGCCGGCCGAACGATCGGCGCTTCGAAGAATCGACGGGCCGAGCTCAGAACGCCGCCGCCGTGCGTACGGTCTCTCGCCACTTCGCAACATCCACGCCCTTCACGAGAAGCCAAAGCGTCAGACCCACTTCCGCGAGGCCGGACATCGGCAGTATGAAGAGCCGCACCGCGATGGCCAGCGGCGGCCAGAAGAAGAACACTCCGCCCAGCCCGGCAAGCAGGAAGAAGACCGCGAATAGCCGAGGGACGAAGGTCGATCGGTAAATGAGGTAGCTCAACACCAGGTTGAACAGACCGAACATCGCGAATGAAATGTTGAACGTCTGCGCATAGAGCTTGAGAGATATCAGCTCGGCGGCCTGAAGCTGAGCCACCGTGAACGCGCTCGCCAGGCTGCCGTCGACGAGGAAGGTGAGGGGGCGAGCTGCAACATGGTGGCGACGATTTGAACCACGCAACCGACGAGGCTGAACAGCGCGGCGGTCAGCGAAATGCTCCGGTTCACCGGCGCGAACAATCCGTAGAGAAGGGCGGTCAGCGCGACGTACAGCGCGTTCGCGAACAGGCCGACCGCAACACCCGCGCGGTACAGCGGCTGGTGGGCCAGGAGGTGGGTCGCGGTCGCCGCGGCGTCCGTCGAGACGACGAGCCCTTTGGTGAGGAGTCCACCGACGATCGCCGTCAGAAAGTAGAGCATCCAGACGACGCCGATCGTCCGCGCCGTCGGGCGCGGCGGACCTTCCAGCATGCGTTCCATCCTTCACCTCGCGGTTCGAGGAGCGTCAATGTGTCCGGCGGCTGCGCGCTGATCATGGCTTTGCCACACCACGGGTGATAGCCTGAAAACGGCATCCGCGAGCTCGACCGAGCGTCCGAGATGCTCGGTGGTTGCGTGGGGATCGTTCGCGATCGACGGACGTTGAACTCGATCCCAACGCTAGCAGGGAGAGAGTCGGACCGGAATGACGCGGCGCATCAAAGTGCATGACCACAGGTTGCACGGGAGCCGGCCATGCGTGAGCTCACCATCGCGGCGGGCGCCGTCCGCGCCCTGATGGAGTTCGCGGTCTCCCGGGGCGCGTGCCGCGAGGCGTTGACGGAACGCTCCCGGATCGATCCTTCGGACCTACGTGATCGGGATCAGCGGGTCCCGTTCGCCAGGTACGTGGCTCTGATGAGGGCGGGCCAGGACTTGTGCGGCGATCCGGCGCTCGCGCTTCACTTCGGCGAGTTGGTTCCCATGTCCGAGATATCGCTGGGACACCATGTCGGGGCGTCCTCCGAGACGATGGCGGAGGGCCTCGCACTCATCAATCGCTACGCGTCCCTGACCGTCGAGGTCGACCTGGTCGGGGGTGGCGATCGTTTCAGGTTCGAGCGAGGAGACGGGCAGGTTTGGATCATCGACACGCGTGAGAACCCGAACGACTTCCCGGAGCTCACGGAATCAGGCTTCGCCCGCATGATTTGCACGGGCCGGGCCTTCCTGGGCGACAAATCGATGCTCAGGGAGGTTCATGTGACTCACGCGGAGCCGTCCTATCGAGCGGAATACGACCGCATTTTTCGGGCTCCGGTTTTTTCCGCAGCGACCGGAACGCACTGTTGAGCGACGACTCCTGGATGGCTCTGAGCCCGCCGACTCCATCGCGTCCCGTTCTCGACGTGCTGAAGGCGCATTCGGAAGCGCTGCTCGAGAAACTGGAGAATTCGAAGTCCACGACCGGCCGCGTCGAGGACCTGTTGACGCCGTTGCTGGAAACCGGCGAGGCCACCATGAGCGTGGTCGCGACCAAGCTGGGACTCAGCCGTCAGTCGCTCTTTCGCAAGCTCAAGGCGGAAGGTGTGACCTTCGAGGAGCTGCTGGACGGCGTGCGCCACAAGCTGGCGCTCCGGTACTTGAACGGTGACGGCCTCTCGGTGAAGGAGACCGCGTACCGCCTCGGGTTTTCCGAGCCGGCCAGCTTCTCGCGGGCGTTCAAGCGCTGGACGGGAGCGAGCCCAATGGCGGGGCGACGAAAACGGCAGTCGTCTTAGGGGGCTACTCGTCGGGTGCAGGATCGCCTTCCCGATCAGCCGGCGCTCGTAGAAGGAGCGGCGTCCCGAGCGCATCGCGGCGACCCACCGCCGCGCCGGGGAGGCGAGAGCAGGGTCGGCGCCGGCGCACCGAACTCACCGGCGTCACGAGCCTGGGTTTCGATGTCCGTGACTCAGACTGACGTCACGTCTCCTCGCGATCCGTTGTCTCCTCGCGATCCGTCGTCTCTCCTCGCCCACGGAGCCGGTTTCGTCGCCTTCCGAACCTTCGATCAAGTCCGGGCCTTCCGGCGCCTCGCTCTCCGCGGAACGGTCCTTTCGCGCATGCCGTTCTTCGCGCTTGCGGGCGGCCTTAGCCTGGCGTTGCTGTTCCTTCTGTCGCTTGAGAAAAGACGGTCGGTTCTTTCCAGCCATGCGTTCGGTCTCCTTGTTGGATTACATCCTCTACCGGTTGTGTCGATCCGGTGCGATCACTCACCACCCATTCGCGGCGGCCGGAGCGGAAGAGTCGAGATCCTGCGTCGGCCGTTGCGTGACCGACGCGAATTCTGGTCGAGCGCGTGAGCGCATCGACAATCGATGCGCTGCCAGCACGACGGGATTGTCGCACAAGAGATACCCCATCTGGGCAACCTCGAGCGAACGCCTCGGAAGGCTGCCATCCGCACGAGATGCGGATTCTGGGGTGGAAGAAGCCCGACCCACACTCCACAGCCCTGAGGCCATCCTGCTTTCCGACCACGCGTTGAGTCCCCGGGCTCGATCCGAGGCTCCCGGCACATTGCTTGATGTGTGGGTGTGGTGAAGGGAGGGTCGAGCCATGAAGAATGCGCGAAGGATGATGATGGTGGCAGTGCTCGCAGCAGCAGTTTGGTCAGTCCCTGAGCAGACGGTGGCGGCCCCGCGGCGGATGGCCGTGGAGTCACCGAGGCGAGATCTCTGCCGACGCAACCCGCCGGACGACCGCGGACCTGGAATCGGTGCGGAAGGTCCAGGCGGACTGGTGGGTGCCTCGGCTCCGGAGGATGCCGGCGGCGTGGTTGCCCGAGATTCTCCGTCTCCTCCGATTCGCCTGACGGCCGGTGGCCGACTCGGCGACGACGTCGAAATGGGGCCGGGTTCTCACCCGGCCCTTCGACTTTCCCGGCGTGGCGGCGTGCTCAGCGCGCCGCATCGCACGGTCCTGAATTGATTGAAGGAGGCGGGACCCAGTGCTACCGGACGCCGCGGATGGCGCGGACGAAGACCGTGCCCAGCACGAACCACACCGCGGTCATCACGAACACCACGGTGTAGCCGAACAGGAGTCCCACGGGCTTGAGCGCGGTGAGCGTCAGGCCGGTGATCGCCGGCGCCAGGACCTGGGGCAGCACCAGGGAGACGTGCCAGATGCCCATGTCCTTCGCCGACCCGTCGCCGCTTGGGTAGAACGTCGATCGCGAGCGCCCAGTCCACGGCCTGATAGGCGCCGTATCCCAGACCGAAGAGCGCCCCCACCGCAAACGTGAACGGAAGCGATGGAAAGAACGCGACCCCGATGAAGATGATCGAGGCCAGTGCCATCAGTCCGCCGCTCAGGTAGACGAACGGCTTGCGGCCATGACGATCGGAGAGCATTCCGCCGATCATCCCGGTCGGGACTCCGGCGGCGATGATGATGGCGATGAGGTAGGACGTCTGCGTGGGCGGGTCCGCCACGTGGAGGATGTCCTTCAGGAAGAACTGAAAGAACGTGAAGATGGAGTAGATCCCCATGGTGACGAGCCCGCGGGTCAGGAGCACGAGGTAGAAGTTGCGATAGGTCGCGCCGCGGGGAAGGAAAGTGCGCCAGAAGCTCGCGAGGTCGAACGTCTCCTTCCGGTGGACGGGCCGCTCCCGCACCCCGAACGAGCGTCAGCACCAGGAACACCAGTACGACGACCACGATCGTCACCGTAGACCGTGCCGAACCGCTCACCGCGCGCGAGCTGCCCGGCGATGACGGCTCCGGCCAGCGTGCCGCAGCGCCGTCATCAGACGCCAGCCAGCCGCTCGCCGCGCCTCGCTGTCGCGGTGGCGCGACGTCGGGAATGCAGCCCCGCGTAGGGGCCGCCCGACCAGTTGTTCCCGAGCTGCACGCCGAGATAGCAGAGCAGGAAGAGCCAGATACTGCCGCCACGCGTGAACCCCGCCATCACGAGGCAGAAAGGCGAGGTTCACGAGCGTGCCGACGAGCATGAAGGGCCGCCGGCGTCCGAAGCGGCTCGCGGAGCGATCGGAGATGGCGCCCGCGAGCGGCGTGACGACCAGCGAGAGCGCCGCACCGAGCGGAGGAATCAGCCCGTTGAACAGCTCCTTGTGCTGGTCGCCGACGATCGCCGTGATCTGGCTCGGCAGGACGATGGCCAGCAAGGCGCCCCACTGAAAGTTGTAGGCGAACCAGAAGCAGGAGAGAAAGAACTGGTCGCGCGTGCGCAGATCACGCCGGTGATCGGGCGGCTCCTGCACGGTAGTCGGTAGGCGCCGGCTCGGAGCTGGTCACTCGGTGACCGCGCCGCGGCTCGGATCGCCGGCGGTCTCGTTCGCATCGTCCAGCTGCCGGAGCGGATTGCCGCCCCACACCGTGCCCGCAGGGAGCGTGCGTCCCTTGGGCAGCAGCGAGAGCGCCCCGAGGACCGATCGGTCCTCCATGGTGGCGCCAGGGAAGACGATCGAGGACTGTCCCACGGTGCAGCGGGCTCCGATCCGCACCGGACGAATGCGCAGCTGCCCGGCCTCTCCGGCGTGACCGATCACGACGGCGTCGCCACCGATGAACGCGTCATCGCCGATCTCGAGCACGTCGAAGTCGAACATGTTGCAGGTGTTGATCAGCACGTTCCGTCCGATCTTCGCGCCCATGGCGCGATAGAACGCGTTGAGGATCGGCATCCCTTTCATGTGCGACAGGATGAAGATCTTGGCCAGGTTGACCAGCGAGCCGACGAAGGCCCACTTCAAGGCGTACCCCGACACGAACGGATAGTTGCCTTCTCGGCTGCGAAAGAACACCAGGTGCTTGATCGCGATGACGAGGAGAAGATACGTGATCCCGAAGATCAGGTATCCGAGCCCGAACGCGAGCGCGAGCAACGGCAGCGAGCCGAGATTCCAGAACACGCGGATCATCAGCGCGGCCGGGAGCAGCGCCAGCCCCACGATCAAGAACTGGAAGACGAGATAGAGGAAGGCGGCGAGGCGCAGGCCGGCGTCGAGGACGCGAGTCATGCCGGACTCCGCCGCATCAGGACCTGGCTCGCGCCATCGCGCACCCGATCGCCCACGGTCCAGGCACGGCCGTCGGCGCTGATGAAGAGCGCGCGCAGCTCTTCGCCCGGGACGCGCGATTCCTCGACCCAGTTCGCGCCGCCATCCACGGTGTGCAGCACGACCGACCGTCCCTTCCCACGGGAAGAAGCCGACGGTCCAGCCACGAGACGCATCGAGGAAGCGCACCGCCATGAGATGCAGCCCCGGCGGTGGCCCATTCGAACTCGGCCGGCAGGGTGTCGAGCCCGTGCTGCGTCGGCACGACCTCGAGCCGATTCGGGAGTGGGCAGCGGAACGCCCTGGCTTTGCCGGGTCCAGGTCGCGCCGCCGTCGGCGGTGGCGAGGATGGTGCCGTTCTCGCCCACCACCCAGCCGTGCTCCGCATCCGCGAACCAGATGTCGCGCAGATGAACGCCGACGCGCGGCTCGATCGGGATCGTCACCGGAGTCCAGGTCGCTCGCCGTCCGGAGGTCTTCCGCAGAGAAGACAGGCCGGACATCCAGCCGTGATCCAGGATCGAGGAAGAAGATCCCTTCGCCGGAGAGGTAGCCGTTCTCCGCGTCGCTGCGGACCACCCAGGTCCAGTGCTCGCCGCCGTCCACGGTCCGGGCCACGCCCTGGCCCAAGGCCCATCCGTGCCGGCGATCGACGAAGTGAAGATCGCCAAAGTCGTAGCCGTCGCCATTGCGTACCTCTCGCCAGTTCTCGCCGCCGTCGACGGTGCGGAAGATCTGTCCGTCGCCGCCGAGCATGCAGCCGCTCAGCGAATCGAAGAACTGGACCGCGCCGAACCCATGCGCCGAGCCCGGCACGGCGCCGCTCTGAATCGCCAGGTCTGGCCGCCGTCACGCGTGCGACCGATGATGCCACCCTGAACATCCCAGCCGCCGCCGACCATCCAGCCGTTGTGGTCGTCGGCGAACCACACGTCGTTGAACATGGCATCGGTGGTGAGCGCCACCGGCTGCCAGGGGACCGCGGGGCCTTGCGCCCGCAGCCGGCGAGCAGAGCGACGGCCGTCAGCGCGATGCCGAGCGCCATGGCGCGCGCAGACTCCGGCCTGTCATCGATCGCCTCCGTCGGTCTTCTCGGGAAGCAGCTCGATCGAGGCGAGCAGGGCGTCGAAGGCCGGATCCGCCAGCATCGAATCGGCCCATCTCGGTCGAGAGCACGAGCAGGTATCCGTCCTTCTCGTCGCACGCGAGGCGCAATCGCCAGAGGTGGCTCACCCGATCCCAGAGCTCGACCGTCGGTCCACTCGGCGTCATGGATCGACTTCTGTCTCCTGACGCGCGATCTCCATCCGGCGCATGTCGAAGGTGCTCTCGAGCGAATACTGGAGCAGGCTCGCGTGCGCTCAGCTCGGGCAGCTCCGCCGCGCCCGTCGACGAGCGCTTCGAATGCGGGCCCGATCGCCGCACTGTCGGCGGCACGCGGGGACGTAGGTGGCGTTGTTCCATTCCCGATAGAAGTCGAGCCGCTGGTCCGAGCGTGGCGTAGCGGAGGGTCGGCGACTGCATGTTCTGGACGCGCGCGAACGCGACCATCCACTGTCCGCTCGCGCCAGAGTCGCTCCGCCGCGCGCACCTCGCGCGTGATCCCCTCGCGCGTCGCCGGTCCCCAGCTCCTCGAGCGAGAGCCGCGTCTCGCCGCAGCGGAACAACTGCTGGCGGCCGCGATCGAGATGCTCCCAGCCCTTCGGGACCGTGAAGCGCACCCGGAAGTGACCGACGTCCACCGTCCGTGTGGCGGCGCTCTGCTTCGAGGCGCAGCCCGCGGCCGTGATCAACGCCAGCGCCAGCAGCGCACCGGCACGGACGTCAGCGCATCGCGACACGGGTGCTCTCCGGGAACTGGATCGTATCGATCAGCCGATTCCAGATCCTCACGTTCTCGGGCATTCCCTGATAGGTCGTGTGGAACGCGCAACCGTTCGACGACCCAGAAGACCTGGCGATAGAGCAGGGACGTTCGGCGCGTGATCAGCGTGTCGTCGCTCGCGAACGCCGGAAACCCCGCGATCGTCGTGTCGCGCTCGTAACCGATGCGCCAGCGATCCGGCTCCTGCATGCGCTCGGGCCGGAGGCGGATCGTGCGGAAGCAGTTCCTGAGCGTCGGCTGGTACGCGTTCGCCGCGGTCGAGCGCGTCCTCGAGGTCGGCGGTCACGAAACTCCGGCTGCCGTCGAGGTACGCCGTCATCGCGCGATCGAGCGCCCGGTTGATGGCCTGCGTCGCCGAGGCTTCGCGATCGGAGATCGGGTCTTCGGTCCGCGGGCGAGCGAGGGACAGCTCGTTCAGGAACTCCCGCTGCGAAAGTGAGTCGCGCCGCGAGACGAGCTTGGCCAGTGCCTCGCGCCGGTCCCGGTCCGCGAGCCGGTTGTATGCCGCGACGCTGATGCACTGGCCGCCGCCGCCGCGGAGGATGAAGTAGACCCCCAACGTGCCGCTGCCACCCTCTCCCTGGCGCTGCCACGGCCCCGAAGGAGGAGCAAAGACGATCGGCTGCCGCACCCACGTGAACGTCTCGACACGATCGGTTCGCTGGCCCTTCGCGCCGCAGCCGGCCAGAAGGATCAACAGGACGGCCAGACCCACGGGCCGGCGTGATGAGATTCTCGGCATCGGACCTCCGTGAGATTGGACGAGCGAACCGGGCTCTCGGCACCGGCCCCCACGCCACGCTGTTTTCGGCACCCAGCCTGGAAGTCTCAAGCCGTCGGAATCACCACCGTTCCCGATTTGGCCGATAACCCGCGCATGAATCCGATGCCCACACGATATGTGGTGCTCGCCCTGATTGCCGGCGCCCTGTGGGCGCGATCGGCCTGGCCTTCACCGGCCAGATGCTCGGAGCGTCGGCATGGGCCGGCGTCCTCGTCCGCGCCGTTCGTCGGGCTCGCGGTCGCGGTCGTCTTCCGCGGATTCCGTGACCGGCCTCCGGGCGCCAGGATCGCGCTCTCGCTCGCTGAGCCTGTACTTCGCCGCGGGACTCTTCGCCCTGGCGGCCGGCATCGTCGATGCCGCGCACCCGATCTCCCACCGCAACTCGGGAGGGGTCGTGATCCAGGCGGTGATGGGCGTTTGGTGGGGAATCACGTTCGCCGGATATCTGCCGCTGCTGTGGCCGCTCGCCTACTTCACGCACTCGCTTCTGGGTCGCTCGGACACTCCGCTCCCGCGCGCGGTCGGGGTCCCCGGAGCGAGCGCCACCGAGGCCCGTGAGCCTTTGCTCACGCATGCCCGCCTCGAAGACACGCCACCCCGGACCACGTGGAGCGCATGACCAAAGTCAGTCTGCGACGCGGTGTCGCGAAGGCCGCACTCGCGCTGGTGGGGGTGCTGCTCATGCTCTCCACGCTCCGCGGGGACGCGGTCCCCTCGGCGAGCTGGTCATGTTGCTGGTCGTGCTCGGCGTCGGGTTTCTTCGCCGGTCGCGCGACCTGGCGCTGGTGGAGCAGACAGCCGGCGGCGATCGCATCGATAGGGTCCTCGGCGCATTCGGCGTCACCGGTGCCGGCTGGCTCTTCGTCGCCATCGTCCACCGCCTGTCGCGGGTCTCCTCGGAAAACTACGGCATGATCATCGTCTGGCCGTTGGTGTTCCTGATCGGGGCGGCGGTCCCGTGCGCAACCGCAGTGGCCGTGGCGGTCGGCGCTGCGGCGACCGTCACCGCCCTGAGGAAACGGCCCCCGAACGCGACGCTCATCGCCATCGGCGCCATCGCCGCCGTGATCCTCAACCTGCTGCACCTCGTGGCTCTCGCGCGAGTCGCCTACAGGGGCTGAGTCGGATCACCTCTCCGTCGCTCCCGGTTCATCAAGCCGGCCGGACGCGCTGCCGATGACTTCGATTCGGACTCACCGGCAGCCGACGCCATCGGAGAACGCGTGCAGGCCCTTCCCAGACCTCTCGTCGCCCTGACCAGCCTCGGGTTCGTGCTTGCCCTCACAGCCTGCGGCAACGTCGCCGGTCCATGGGCGCTACTACCGGAGTGGGGAGTGGCTCGAGTTCCGCAACGGGTTGGTGTACCACGCCATGTCGGGCGACTACTTTCGATACGGCGCTCGACGGACGGACGATCGCGATCACCACTCCCGCCGGTTCCCGTCGAGGGGAGATCGTCAGTGCGACGACCGTGCGCTTCGGCGAAGGGACCGGGGGATGGCCGGCGTGTTCACGGGAGTGTGGGTGGCGCCTGCCACCCGAGCCCGACGACAAAAGCCGAGAGGCGAACGGACCTCACGCGGATCATCGGTCGTTGGCGCATTCCCGGCGAAACGGATGTGTTCGAGTTCCGGCCGAACGGCACGTACACCTGGGGGCCCCGCTTCAGTGGTTCCTACCGGATCCTCACGGGGGCGGCAGCTGCGAGTGACGCTCGTCGAGGTGGGGCGGACCCTGGGGCAGCTGGACTATTCCTATCAGGTCGAGCGCGACCGTTTGACGCTGACGCTTCCGGACGGGTCCGTGACGAACTATGAGCGCGTCGAATAGCTCGCCTTCAGCCGTGCGCCACTCGTTGCTGCTGGCGGCGCTCGGGCTGACGCTAGCGCGCCGGCGCCGCGGTCGCCAGCAACGCCCACGTCCGCGACCGAGCCGGAGCACAACCTCGAGATCATCTCCATGATCCTGCTCCGCAAGGCCGCATGCGATCGATGGCAACCCGGGTTTCGAGATCTCAGCGCGCGGGCGTTTCAGCGCTGGCGGCGATTCGCCACTCGAGAGATCCTGGTGGTCGAGCGCAGTCCGGAGTTTCGCGCGCGGCTCGCGGAAATCGATGGCGTGCCCATGGAGCGCGCGAGCACTCAGGATCGACGAGACGCCGCCGGCACCTGTGACGCCGAGTTCATCGCCTACGTCGATTCCCTCGGTCGCAACCCCGACCCTCGGCTCGCCACCCCCGAGGGTGCGTGGCGCGCCTTCGTGGCCGCGCTGCGGGCGGGCGACCGGGCGGAGGCCCTGAGCTTGATGACCGGCTATGCCCGTGACCGTCATCGCGAGGAATTCCAGCGACAGACCCCGCAGATGCTGTAGCAGTCCGGCGCCGCGCTCGTGGGCATCGATCTCCAGGCGCCCATGGGTGCGTTCCGAGTTGCCAGGGCAAAGCGCAGCGATGGCCACTTCGTCACGGTGCTCTTCGAGAGGGAGTGGAACGGCGACTGGCGTGTCGCAGCGATCTGAGCCGCAGTCGAGCGTCGCGTGGCCGGGGCGAGGTCAGCGCACTCGAATGAGCCGGATCGCTTCGGTGCGCTGTCCGAATTCCAGACGAGCGTGATACACGCCAGGTGACAAGTTCCCCGCGCTCCACGCGATCTCGTGCGGGCCCGCGCTCATCGATGCGTCGAGCGCCGTCGATGAGCGTCGCCCCGCCAGATCGAAGACCTCGATGCTCACCCGGCCTGCCTCCGGAAGCTCGAACGAAAACCGGGCGACATCGCGAACGGGCTGAGCGCCGGACATCGCGAATCGAAGGCTCGTGGAATGGCGCGGTGGCACGGAGGCTGTCGACAACGGGCGCCGCCACAGCCCGTTCAGGCGGCCGGCATAGAGCGTGTTCGACGCGATCGCGATGCTGGAGGTGGCCACACCCGGCAGCGTGTCGAACAACTTCCACGTCGCCCCGCATCGGGGCTGGTGATGATCGACGTGCTTCCGCCGCTGAATGAGGCGAACACCTCGGCGCCCCGGAGCGCGAAGGAAACGGCCAACGTCAGGCCAACGCCGAAGTCCGCAAACGTCCATGGCGACTGCCCCAGGTCGCTGAGAAAGACTCCACCGGTGTTGGCGCCCACGACCCACCGACTGCCGGTCCAGATTGCGGTCAGTGGTGCAAGGCCGGCCGCGAATCGGTCGTTCAAGAGCAGCGATTCCGTCCAATCGGGTTGTCCTGGATCACGGAAGAACACCTGGCCGTTGAAGCCTGCCGAAGCGAGAAGTCGCGTTCCTCCCACGGCGATGGCCTGCATGTTGGTCGACTGGGCGGGTCCGAACGCGTTGCCGAAGCGAGTCCACGTTCCGCCGTTGAGGTTCCGGATCCAGGGGCCGTCACCGACGGTGGCCGCGTACAGGTTGTTGCCGTCGATCAACAGGTCCGCGATGGCGAAGTTGCGCGTTGCCGAAGCCTCCGACGAGCCCTGGTTGAAATCCGAGCCAGGTCTGGCCCCGGTCGTCGCTGGCAAACACGCCGCGACTCAGAGTGCCGGCATAGAGGCGGCCCCTGCGCATTCTCGGCGCATTGATCTGAAGATGCCTGAGGCCACCGTCGAGGGTGCTTCCACGTGGCACCGGAGTCCGTGCTGAGGAAAACGCTGGAATCGGAGCCGGCGACAATCGTGTCGCCGTTCGACCAGACGCTATAGATGGTATTCGTGGCAGGGACCTCGGCGACCGGCGTCCATTGGGCGGACGCAGGCTGCACGATGGCGAGGGCGGCGAGGGCGCCGAGGGCGGTGATGCGAAGGGTCGCAGTCATCATCAATCTCTCCGAGGTTGCACCCACGGTTGATCGAGAGCGGACCCAGCAGTAGATGCGGACGAGCCTCCAGTGACTCAGAATTTTCTCTCCGATCGACTCATCGCGGTCAGGGCTCGAGCAACCGTCCACGCTCATCCCTCTCTGCAATCGCAGTGCGAGAGCTGCACGGGCAGATCTCACCCTTTGCCTGCAAGCGGCGCCGGCCGCTAGCCTTTGCTCGATGCTGCCCGCGACACTTCCGCTCGACGCCTACCGCCCGTTCCGACGCGACGTCGAGGCCCAGCGCCCGGCGATCGAGACGATCGCGGCGCGGCACGGGCTGCCGCGCGGCGAACTCGCGCCGTTCTCGCAGGGCACGCAGATCGTCTGGGGCACGCCGCGCTCCGTCCTCAAGCTGTTCGTGCCCACGTGGCCCGAGGACGCGCGCATCGAGACGTTGATGCTCGAGCGGCTCGTCGGCACCGGCCTGCCGGTGCCTCAGCTCGAAGCGCGCGGCGAGGTCGCGGGCTGGCCGTACGTCGTGATGAGCCGCCTGCCGGGCCAGCGCGTTTCCGAGGCATGGCCCGGTCTCGAAGCGGACGCGCGCGAGCGGCTGGCGCACGACATCGGCGCGGCGATGGCGCGCCTCGCGGCGCTGCCCGTGACCGGGCTCGACGCGTTGCATGCACCTCAAGATTCGCTGCTGGCCGAGCGGCGGCCACGTCTGGTCCAGGATCAGCGGGAGCGAGGGGGCGGCGACGCGCTGGAGGCACAGCTGCAGGCGTTCCTCGACGCGCTGCCGCCGTCGATGCCGGCCGAGAGCGTCCTGTTGCACGCCGACCTGACGGCGGACAACATCCTCGTGCACGACGGCCGGCTCGCCGGATTCATCGACTTCGCGGACGCCTTCGTGGGCCCGTGGACGTACGAGCTGGCGGCGACCTCCTGCTTCGTGACGCAGGGCGATCGGCGCTCGCAGCGCGCGCTCCTTGCGGGCCGCGGTGTCGAGGCGACTCCGAGCTCCTCGTCGACGCTACGCTGCTGGGCCGTGCTCCACCGCTACGGCCACGTCGCGATCGCGATGCAGCGCGCCGGCCACGAGCCTGCGGAGCTGGCTCGACACGCTGTGGCTGTCCTGAGGACGCGTGGGGATGTTACTCATCTCTTGGAGCGACATGGAGCGGCTGCGGCGCGACGTCACTTCCGATCGCGCGTTGATCCATTCAGCGAATGCAGGCTCACCGCAACCCAGACCGGTCGGTGGTCGCTCGCCTTCAGGTTGTCCCGCACGACTCCCGCGCTCGACGAGTCGGCGGACAGATCTCCCTTGAGCAGGATGTGGTCGACCGTCCACCACTTGGCGGTGTGAGGCAGGCGGCGCGTGGGCCAGGCATAGCCGCGAAGCGAAGGCGACCTCCGGGACCGTCTCGCTGTTGAAGTCGCCCCCGATGACGACGTCGCTGAAAGCGGGCCGCGTCGTCGAGCACGGTCGCGAGCTGCTCGCGACGAGCGTTCGGCGCCGGTCCACAGGGAGTGGCCAGGTGCACGCAGTAGACGCGAACCGCACGACCTCGACTCGAACCGTGGCGGCCACCGCGATGCGTCGGTTGCCACGGAGCTTGGCCTGGTGAGGCAGCAGGATCTGGTGTCCTGCTCGAGCGGCCAGCACGACAGGATCGCGTTGCCGAAGTCGTGGTGGCTCGCCACCGAGGCGGGGTAGTAGATCCAGTTCATCCCGAGTGAGTCGGCGATCGCCGCGGTGCCGGCCTCGTCCATCTCCTGGAGCAGGACGATGTCGGGGTTCGCCAGGGTAACGTCCGGTCCGCAGCACACGAATCGCGACGGTCGATCCGTTTTGCGAACTTCACGTTGAACGACACGATGCGCAGCTGGCCGTCGTCGCTGATGGCGGGGGCGCTGGCGTTCGCGGCGTGCCGCGGACCGGCGGGATCCAAGTAGTTGTGGGCGGCACAGCCGGACAGGACGAGCAGGATCCGCACAGCGTGCGACGTGGGGAGCAGGTCGGAATTGCCTGCGGAAGGGCACGATGGATCCTACGCCAGGCGATCGAGTGAGGTTCCCGAATTGTCGGAGCGCGAACGAACCGAGGCGGTGGAATCGGCGATCGGGACCAGGACCTGCATGAATCTCACAATATCGCGAAAGGGGGTAACCTTGACCCAGGCGTCGAGCACGAGCATAGCCTCGCTCCGCGCGCACTCCGGTCGCATTCTCGCTCGAGGATGGTGTGATGGCGTCCCCGCTACGGTGTTTTGCCATGGTGCTCCGTCTCCTGGCGCACGTCATCACCGCCTCGGCCGTCGCGGCCTCCATCGCGACGGCGGATGAAACTGATCGGCCGCCCAACCAGGGCGGATTCACGCATCAGATGGGCATCCCCTCCCTGATGCGCACGACGTTCGGTGCGGAGTACCAGTCCTACAAGCCCGCCGGCGAACACGAGGCTCGGCGGCTTGTTCAACGTCGGCGTGATGCACTACCTGGGTCATCCGATCGTCGGGCTCGGCGGACTGGGGCTCGAGATCTACGGCGGTGGCCGCGCCGTGCCAGCCCGACTTCGGCGCGCGGGCGTATTTCACCATTCCCAGCCATGCGGATCGGCGCCGGCATGGATCTTCAACGCCGAGAGCAACGAGCGCGACTTCATTCTCAAGCTGGACCTTCCCGTCCGACGGGGCGGGATCGTGGGCGCCGGCTCCGCGATGACCGTTCGCTGGATCCCGACCCGGGATCAGACCTTCACCGTCGGAGTGAGCCTGCCCTTCGGCGACCCGAGGCGGGCCGGACCCGTCCTCACACCGACTACGTGAAGATGGATGCGCGTCGTCCCCGCCGACTCACCGCGGGTAGCCGCCGACGGCGCCGACTCGTTGCCGGGAAAGCCATCCTGGCCTTCCTCGGCGAACGCGCTCGTTGGATCGCCGAGCTGACGCAGCCCTTCGCCGAGATACGGCGGGGCCGACGCCGTCGCCGCGATGGCGCCGCGGATCAAACGGTTGCGAGAGCACCTGGCGGCGAAGGACGACGTCTTTCCGGACGGGCACACGTTGAACGAGGAGATCCGGGTCTACCACGAGACACTGGATCGAGCGTTCTCGATCGCGGACAGCGGAGCGGCGATCCCGGCCGGCCAGAGCACGGCGCGCGGGAGGCGCGTCTGCGCGGAGGCGAGACGCATCCTGCTCGACGACGTGGTGTTTCGCTACAACTACCTGGTCGGTCAGCTCAAGAAGAAGGACACGCTGTCGGGAATGGTCGCGGTCGCGCAGACGAACTTCGCGCGCTGGCTCCTGTCGGGCGACACCTCCAGCGACACCGCGATCGTCGCCGCGGACCGGTTCGAGCGGAGCGGCACTTCCGCGTGTTCCAGTCGCTGTGCGAGGCGCTCGAGACGAATCGCGCCGTGCTGGCCGAGCGCTGGGGAAGCAGCCGCCTCGTGTGGCTGCCGCTCCAGTATGGATTGACGCCGCAGGAGCACGATACGCAGGAAGAGCTGGACCGGATCATCGAGCGCGCCACGCCGGCGCGAGTTCACGGCCGGAAACCGGGTCTGGTACATCGTCAACGAAGAGTTCCAGTCCGAGGTGGCTCGCTCGGTGCGTGCGGCCGAGGACTACCACGTGCTCTGGATTCACGACGTGAGCGGACACAATCATCACGGCGAGCCCGACGCCATCGCCTACGATCACGTCTGCAATTACCTCCGCGCGCTCACCGAACGGGTCCGTGGCTATGATCGGACCGGAAAGCTCCCCGAGTACATCATCCTCCTCGACCAGCACTACTTCGAAGCGACCAGCGGCCGGCTATGGATGACGCTGCTCGAGGATCCCATGCGCCATCGCCTCCGCCTGCCGAAGAAGTTCGCGCGCTGGGAAGCGGAGATCGCGCGACTTCAGGAAGACCTGCGCCGGGCGGTGAGCGAGTCGGTCGTCCTGCAGGTGGAGAAGAGCCAGTATGGCGAGGACTGGCTCTATGACCGAGTCCGCGTGCACGTGAACATCACCAACCCCGCGGACTATTCCTTCTACAGCTGGAAGGTCATCGGAAAGCTGCCGATCTCGGACAACCACATGCGCGATCACCGCAAGATCGTCTTCTACGACATCACCGAGGACGATCCGTATCGCGGCAAGGCGATGTTCACCGGGATGGGTCTCGGTGAGCACTACACGGGCGCCACCTGGGAAGATCGCGCCCTGATGCTGGAGGGTCCCGCGGCGCTCGAGACGAAGAACGCGGCGCGCTTCCTGCTGCAGACCCAGGGCTTCCGCGACGACCAGATTCCGTTCTCGCTGCGGGCGCGGCCGAAGCCCGATTCGTACGACGCGGCGGCGAAGGTGGAAGTCGCGGCTCAGCCGATCTACGCCACCGGGCGCGTGATCGAGCTGCACAACGAGACCGGGTTCACTCCCAAGCCGTTGAACGTCGCGAAGGCCGTGCTGTACAGCCTGATGCCGCGGGGCTCGATCATCAAGGTGCCGGACTCCGTTGTGGCAGAGCTACCTCTACGCCGCGCTCATGGCGGGCAGCGCCATGCGCGGTTGTCGGGCGCTGGTCATCGCGCCGTCGAAGCGCGCGGCGCCGAGCGCGGGGGCGCCCCAGATGGCGCGCGCCAGCGGTCTGATGAAGCGACTCCTGGTATTCGGCAACGCGATGGACGACTACATGGAGCGCGAGGGCGGGATTCTCCGGGTCGGCCTGTACGCTCCGAGGCAGGGCGTCGGCGACATCGCCGGGCGCATGCGGCAGGCGGTGAGCCACGGCAAGTCGGGCAAGAAGTCGTGGAAGGAACGGGTGTACCACTTGAACCCGGAGGTCGAAGCCGTCGCCCAGGACGCCGGGAAGTATCTCGGGGCGAGCTACCAGGCGTCCTATCTGACGGCCAAGGATTCGCTGGAAAGCCCCAAACTGCACTTGAAGGCAAACTTCTTCGCGTCCGCTCGCGTCTGGGACGATCTCATGTCGCGTCCCGAATGGGCCGGGATACTCGAGGCCTACATTCGTTATCTCGCGCTCCAGCAGGGAAAATCCGACCCTGGCGTCGCAGGCACGCGACGTTCGCGCGGTGCCACGCGATCTCAAGGAGAAGCTGAAGGCGCTCTGAACGACTATCTCGCGGGGCTGTCTCCCGAACAGAAGAGCGAGATGGTCTGCTACCTGACGATCGGGAGCGCCAACATGGACTACCGGAGCCAGGCGATCAACGGAGAGGTCATGGTCACGATCGGCGGCATGGCGGGTCTGGAAGGCGTGCTGGACTTCATGCTCCTCGCGGGATTGTGCGATTGGCCGGGGACTCCGGAAGAGGTGGACGCGCTGCTGCCCCCACCGGGAGGCGCTCGATGCGAAGGCTGTCATCGTTCATCAAGGTGGCGCTTTAGCGCGCGAGCCCGTGGCTGGATGAGCACCTGCTCGCGCCGGCGTCGCAGCGCGCACTCGCCTGAACGAACTCCCGGTCGCTTGTTGACACGGCAGGAGCACCGGCGTCTACTCCAGGCGTGCGGGATCGCCGCACGTGCATTCACATGCAGTGCAGTGCTTGAGGGACCCATGAAGCTCAGCTTACTGATCGCGGGAATGTTGGCTTCCCTGATCGCGCTCTCCGCCGGGACGGCAGTTGCCGGCCAGATTGGCGGCGGCATTCACTACCTGTCCACCGTGGGTGACATCAAGGACAGCCAGGGAATCGACGACAGCAACTACAACCTCGTCGCCAGTTACAAGCAGCCCTTGGCGCTGCTGAGCATCGAGGCCGACGTCGAGTTCGTACCCGACTACCTCGGCAGCGACAAGATGCTCTACCAGCCGCAGGCCTTCGCGCTGATCGGCGGGTTAATCTACGGCGGTGCGGGGATCGGGTGGGGCTACATCGACGGTGAGTGGCTTCGACGATCCGTTCTATGCGCTGCGCGCCGGTGTCGATTTCCCGCTGGGGAAGATCCACCTGGACGTCAACGCCAACTACCGGTTCCTGAACACGAAGGCGCTGAACTCGCTCGACGACTCGGACCTGGATTCGGTGACGTTCGGCGCGATCGTACGCTTTGGCCTCTAAGGAGACGCGCCCGCATCGAGGGCGCGTCACCTGATCGCTACTCACGACGATGATGCGCCGCGTCATCGCGTGACACCGTTCGCGCGCACGACCGCGAAGTAGGCGCCGGCCCCGACGTCGTGGCCCCTCGGCGTCGCGGCCATCCCACCGCGCGGTGTGCTCGCCGCTCTCGAGCGAAGTGTGGACGAGATCCCCGATCCGGCGTCCCGCGACGTCGTGAATGGTGACGTGAACGTCGGCGCGCTCCTCGAGCACGAACCGGACGTCGCTCGCAAAACGGGTGGGGTTCGGCCTCACGCTGATGGCCTCCAGCACCCGAACCGGCTCGGGGATGCCGGCGAGCGACGAGGAGATGCAGGAGTCGACGACCGAGTAGACGATCGGGTTGCCGGGGATACAGCGCGGCGCACAGGTCCAGGGTGTCCGCCGGATAGTAGTTCCACGCCACGCACGGGCTGCACGCCGCGGTGGTCACTGCAGGCGCGGCCGCGTTCCATCGGCCGTGCAGCCGGCGCGCCGTCCTGCGTGAAGGTGAGCCGCAGTAGGCGTCGCCGAGCAGCGGGACGCGGCCACCGAGTGGAGACCGTGAAGTTGTTGATGCCGAGGCTCGACGGCGGCGGGTGACCGCCACCGGCCCCCGCAGGATCCGAAACGTGTTGGGTAGAGCGCAGGTCGTATCACCCGACGTACCGACCACGGCGACCTCGAACGGCTGGCTGCACGAGGCGCGGAACTCGAGCGCGAAGCTCACCGTGGAGATCCAAACGCCCGGAGCGCCGGCGCACGCCGCGCACGACGTGGGACGGACGCGGACGAAGTAAGCGTCGTTCGGCGGCTGGATCGCGTCGATCAGGAAGCGCGCGGCCCGGGAACGCCGACCGGGAGCAACCCGGCGGAGCGACATCGACGTGGAGGACGGTGGAAGCCGGAACCGCCTCGATCCGATCGGGCGAGACGGGTGGCTTGAGCGTCGACGCCCGCGCGACACCGGGCTCGGCCGGAATGAGCAGCACCAGCAGCACGAAGGCGATGGACACCTTCCTCCGGCGCGGCGCTTCGATCGCGACGCCTCGCGGGTTCATCAGCGCCCTCCTCAGTCGCACGATCCGGCTCGTCGCGCGCTCACCGTTCGCTTCGAGCCGGACGAAGTACACGCCCGCCCCGAGCTCGTGATCCCCTTCTCCCCGTCCGCGCCAGACGCGGCTGTATCGTCCGGCGGGGAGGAGTCCGTCGACCAAGCGGGCGACGCGCCGGCCGTGCAGGTCGAACACCTCCAGCCTGGCGATCGCGCGCGCGCAGCAGCTCGAAGTCGAGGGTCACGGCGTCGCGCGCGGGATTGGGCCGCGGCGCCGCGAGGCGGAGCACGCGAGGGTTCGCGTCGGGAACCGTGACCAGCGCTCTTCCCAGACTCAGCGCGCGTGAGTGTCGCGGTGCAGGATGGTGCCGTCCCAGCCTCCGAACACGACCAGGCGATGGCGATTCGGGTCGAACGTCGCCGTGTGGCCCTCGACGCCGTTCGGCGAGTCCCCGGTCGTCACGAGCCGGGTCCAGGTCTGATCTCCCGACAACGGCAGGGCCCAGGTGTCGCTGACTCCTGCAGAAGACGGTATTGAACGTAAAGCCACCTCCGAACACCACCATCCGGTCGCGAGCGGCGTCGTACGAAGCCTGAGCCAGCTCCCGCTGAAACGGAGGCGTGCCGTGCCGAAGGCCACGAAATGGGCCGGGCTCGTCAACGAAATGGCGCGATCGCGTAGTCGATCGGATAGGGCCCGGAGGGACCGGCGACTCCGCCGAAGAGCACCATCTGGTCACGGATCGGATCGTAGATGGCGGCTGATCTGCGAAGCCGAACGACAGCGGAGCTTCGAACGGCAGCGGCGTCCACGTGGGAGTGCCGGAGAGCGAGAGCGCCCACAGATCGGCGTCCGGCTGGGAGCCGATTCCGCCGGTTCCCCGGAACACCACCATCCGGTTCGCGCACCGGATCATAGATCGCGCTATGGACCGAACCGCGGATCGGGCGGCGCGCCCAGCCGGCGAGAGCTGCGTCCAGGTCGGGGCACCGCCGAGCGAGAGCGCCCAGACATCGCTGAATGAAGAGAGCAGGTTGGAACCGCCGAAGACGATCATCCGATCCCGTGGCCGGTCGTAGATGGCCGTGTGCCCGTACCGCGGCGGCGGCGGCGTACCGGCGGTCGCAATCGGCTGCCACACGCCCGCGCTCGTCAACGGCAGAGCCCGGACGTCGTTGAAGAAGGTCCCGTACCCGTATCCCCCGAATATCAACACGCGGTCGCGCAGGCTGTCGGCAATGGCCGAGTGGCGCTGGCGACGCGGTGGGGCTCCCGGGACGCCGAGGCTCGCTCAGGCCGGACTGCCTCCGAGGGCGAGCGCCCACGCGTCCCCGAGGTAATCCGCGGTCGACGTGTCCGCTCCGGCGAACGTCACCAGCCGGTTGCGTGCGGCGTCGAAGACGGCGGCATGGAGCCGCCGCCCGGACGGAGCGGCTCCGGCGGCGTGAACCGCGTCCATGCCGGTGATCCACCGAGCGACAACGCCCAGGCGTCCGCCTGTCCCGCGCCGTCGTATCCACCGAAGACCAGCATGCGATTGTTGGCGCCGTCGTAGACCGCGGCCGGCGTGAAGCGCGCGGTCGGTGCGGTTCCCGACGGGGCGAGCGCGGTCCAGCCGGTCGCGCCCGAAAGGTTGTAGGACCACACGTCGGCGAGCCGCAAGCCGTTCCCGACCCCGCCAGAGCACGATCAGTCGATTGGTGGGCGACATCGCACACCGAAGCGTGCGCGTAGCGCAGCGGCGGCGCGCCGCCGGGAGTCGTGATCTGGGTCCACGCGAGGGGTCCCCGACAGCGAAAGCCGCCAGAGATCCGAGAGCCCCGTGACTCCGTCGTAGCCGCCGAACACGAACATGCTACGGCCCGACGGATCGTAGACCGCGCTATGACCGGCGCGCGGGGCGGGTGCCAGCCCCGAGGGAACGAGGCTGAATCCATGACGGCGTCCCGGACAAGCTGAGCGCCCATACGTCGGAAAAACGATTCGCGCCGTCGAAGCCGCCGAACACGATCATCCGGTCGATTGATGCTGTCGTGATCGCGGTGTGTCCTCGGCGGGCCGGTGGTGGATCACCGGAGGTGACCAAGGGCTCCCACCGCTCGGGGTTCGTCAGCGACAGCGCCCAGGTAGTCGTTGCGATCGCCGAGGTCGGCGTCGTCGCCGCCGAACACGATCATCCGGTTGCGACGCGAGTCGAACACGGCGCCGGGGGCGCGACGCGAGTGGGGGCGGCGGGAGCGCGGCCCAGACACCGTCGGCCGCCGAGGTGACGGTCGGGACGGGATCGTCGGGAGTCGCGGCGAGAGAGGATGCCACGGCAACCCTTGCCGGGGTGCCGAGCGCAAGCCCCACGAGAATCGCGATCGGAGCCCGGACTGCGAGACGCATCCAGAACCTCACCGTGGGCCGCTCCGGATCGAGGACCTTACGGGAATGACGGCCGCGGTCCATGGTCATCGCATCATCTGTGCGGGCTGCGACCGTCGCCGCTGAGCGGACACCTTAGCGCTCCACGCGCGAACGGGACAAGCTCAAACTCAGGTCATGGAGAACGGATGATCAACAATCCACATTGGAGAAACCAACCATAAGACCTCTTTGTACCCGAGACGCGGCAGAGCGTAGTTTCTCGCCGTGAGCCACTCAGGATGCCGTTCCATCATCGTGCTGGCCGCCGCGCTCATGGCCGTCCAGTGCTCTCGTCGTCACGCCCCAGGCCGGCGCCGGCGAAACGCCGGGGACTCGTCACGCCCGGTCGACGATGGATACGAAGCCGCGCCGCCGCCGGCACCGAGTCCTCGCCGCCCCTCCAGCCGCGGTTCGGCAACAACATCCGCCCGTCCGTCAGGATCATTTCTCCGGCGCCCAGCTACCTACCCACTACGTATGTGACGCCGAACGTCTGCGTCACCTGGGCCGGCAGTGATTCCGACGGCGTGTTCACGAAATGATCCCGTGAAGTACAAGTACACGCTGCTCACCACGTCGACGCCGGTCACGATCGACGAGGCCATCTACAATCCAAGTGCCATCGCCCAGTACTACGCGCCCATCGCTTGGGCGGGCTGGGACTCGACCTCGAGCGACACGACGTTCGCCCGCCTACTCGGTTTGCCACCCAACACCGATCAGCTCTTCGTCGTGACCGCATTCGACGAGGCGGGTGACTATGACTCCACGTTCACTCTCACCGAGAACATGCTTCGGTTGCGGGTCCTTGTCGCTGCCACCTCGGGCCCGGTGATCACGATGGCCTCGACGAATTTCAGCTACACCTACACATAGCGGGGCTGGTTCGATTCCCGCAGCGCACGGCGAACGTGGAGATGCCATGGGGCGTTCCGCTCACGTTCAACTTCTTCGCCCAGCCTCTCGAGGGCAATGACATCATCTGTTATCGCTGGGTTCTCGATCCTCTCAACCTTCTGGACCAGACGCCTCGCTCCGACGAGATGACGGATCTCCACCATTGAGCCAGTGCAGTCTGAGCGCGACCCGGGTCACGCTCGGGCCGTTCGTCAGACCCGGCTTCAAGCGTGAGGAGCACAAGCTCTACATCGAGGCCCGCTCCGGCCCGGGGAGGGTGCGCGATCGACAGCTCGTACTTCACCAGTCTCGGGATCATCCATTTTCGTCGTCGTGCGGCCGACCGCGAGCCGTGAGCTGCTGATCGTCGACGACACGCGACTGACTGGTGATGGATCCACGTGCCCGCTTCACCTGACGGGAAACTGGCCGAACGCAGCGCGGAGCTGGACACCTTCCTCTACGCTCGCGGAAACGTTCCCTGGACCTGTATGAACACCAACAGCGAAACCGGGAATCTTCGCCGGGTACGACTTCGATACCTTGGGCACGCGTTACTCTGCTCTCGGGGCTCCAGCAGAACCTGCCGGAATCCCAGCCAGGACCACACCATCCCGCTCTCCCTTCTCGCGGACTACCGGCACGTGATCTGGACGTCACGGACTTCAACAGCGCCAACAATGGCAACTTCGTTCTCCAACTCTTCGAGTCCCATGACGGCCGCTGCGCTTCCTGAGTCAAGCCCGACAGGCGAACGTACTGTCGACCTACGCGGCCATGGGTGGAAAGGTCTGGATGACGGGCGGCGGGACGATCGCGCGGCGACGCTGCTGCCGTGGAACAAAACGGCCAACGACTCCCTTCTCGATTCTCGGTTGATCCGCCCTATCTCGAGATCGCTCCCGGCCGGATGCCGTGGGAGCAACTTCATCTGCGCCCGAGGTCACGCTCAACACGGCCGCAACGGCGCCCCGCTCCCTGGGCCGATTCACATCGTCCCCCGGCGTCTACGCCACCGTGCCGGCCGCGCTCGAGACCAAGACGGCGGCGACCGACTCATTGCCTCCTTCGCACGGGCGGCCAGTTCTACATCGGCTCACCGGGTCGAGTACGTGTCCCAGCCAAACTACATTGTCGAGGACGTCGATCCGGATCCCGACATCTTCGACGAGCAGTCCGTCCTGGACACGCTGTTCACCGTCGTCGGGGGCGGCGTGCCGAACGATGGCATCGTCAAACCGGCCATGACCCCCTCTACCACGGCGCCGAGAACGGCAGGTCCTGTGGTCGGGCTCGACATCTGGACCTTCCGGAGGACACGATGCATCGCGCTGGTGGACTGGGTGCTCCACGACCTGTGGGGATTGGGCCCGGGCCCTGATCTCTCGCCAGCCCTCGGAGGCTGGGGCCAGCGCCGCGCGCTCCCGACGCTCCGCAGGAGAATGATGCTGCGGGGCGCATCAGCCCGCTGACGCGCGAGCTGGAACGCGATGGCACCTCCCGAACGCCGCGATCCGGAAGAGGATGCCGATTCAACGTGGCTTGGCAGGCATCGACAGCGTCATGTGGACGGTTCCGGGCGTCAGCACCGACAGTGCCGCCGTTCGCGTCACGGGCTACGATGCCGCGGGCCAGAGCACCGCGGATTTCACCGACGGTCTGTTCCGGATCGTCGATCTGACCGGCGTGCCGGCAGTGGGAAGGTCGGCGCTGGCGTTGCGTCTGGCGCCGAACCCCGCGAGCGCAGGTCGAGTGCACCTTCGCGTGTCGCTGCCCGGAGCGGGAGACGCTGCGGTCGAGGTGCTGACGGCGTCCGAACGGAGGCTGTGGCGCGCCCGGCTCTCGCCCTGGCGACCACGAGGTGATCTGAGCGGGCAAGACCCAACGGCAGAGCGGTGGCGCTGGGAGTCTATTTCGTGAGGCTGCTCACACCCCGGGACAGCGGACTGCACACGCCTCGCGCTGTTGCGATGACTCGCGCGTCCCTCACGACCGGCGGCGGCGCGGAGAAGCTCTCGCGCTGAAGGCGCGTGGGCTGCGCCCCTCGTGTTACTGTGCGGTCAACGCGCGTCCGCTCGACCACCCGCCTAGCAATTGCCTCCCGCGCGCGACAGAATTCCATTCCATCACCGCGCGGGCATGCTGCCGCGCCTCCCCGGGAGAATGAATGTACCGCTCCATGAGTTTTCTCGATCGTCACCTTGGTGCCGGCTGCCGCCCTGGCCACACCGGTGTTCGCGGGCGTGGGCTTCAGGCGGGGGCGTCGACCAGCCCCGACGAATTCATCATCGGTTCGCGCTTCAAGAGCAAGCCCCTGGGCAAAAGCCATGTTCGCCGTTCCCAGTATTGAACTCGGCTTCGGTGATTTCTTCATGGTCGCGGGCAACCTCGACGGCCATTACACGTTCAAGTCCGAATCCAAGTACGCGCCGTACGCCGGTGCCGGCCTCACGCTCAACTGGTCTCGACACGGATGGTGATGACGACCTCCAGTTCAGGGCAGCTTTCTCGGTGGGATCCAGCTCAACGAGAAATTCTACTTCGAGACGAAGCTTGGATGGGGGCGATGTGCCCGACTGGAAGTTCCTCGTCGGCTGGGGCAAGTAGCCCCGTCGGTGGCCACGGATACCCCGCGGGTATCCGAAGAAACGCGAACGATACCCGCGGGGGAGTCTCGGATCCTGCGCCGATCGTGATCCCCACACGCGGCTCGACAGTGGGTGGGGGCAGGCACTAGCCTCATTCCATGTCCCTCACTCCCGAAGATCCTCCCCGGATCGGCTCCGCAGCCTGACGCTGCTCGCGCGCCTCTGGGAGCGCGCCCCGGACGAGCATCTGTGTCGTCGATTGGGAAGGCCACTCATCGACGTGAACGACAGCGGTTGCGTGAGAGCCTCGGCTGCGACCCGCGACGAGGTTCTCAACCTGGCGGTCTGGAACATGGACCTGACCTGGGACTCGGCGCGCTGGCAGAGCTTCCTCGGAGAGATCCCACCCGGTGAAATGCGGAACGTGGAAGGCTACAACACGCGCAAGGACGGCAGCAGGTTCCCTGATCGAGGTCCGCGTGAGCGTTCTCGATCTCGACGGAACGCCGGTCGTGCTGGCGATCGTCCGCGACGTCACCGAACGCAGGCAGGCGGAACAGCGACTGCGCGCCAGCGAGGAGCGTTTCCGTGGGCTGCTCGAGCACGCCGCGGACGGTATCGTCCTGCTCGATCCGGATGGGCACCTCCGTCACGTGAACCAGCGCATCTGGCGACTATCTCGGCTACTCGCGCGAGGAGATGCTGGGACTGCGGGCCTCGGACTTCGTCGTCGACCTGACGCCCGACGGATTTCGGGACCTGTTCGAGAAGGTGAAGCACGGCCCGATCACACGGGAGGGCGCGCACCGGCGCAAGGACGGCTCGATCTATCCGACCGAGGTGCGGATCTGCGCGCTCGAGTTCGAGGGAACCTGGTGGATGCTGTCTCTGGTGCGCGACGTCACCGAGCGCCGGCGGATGGAGCAGCAGCTTCGCGAGAGCGAGCAGCGGCTGGCGGGGACCCTGGACTGCGCGATGGACGCCATCCTCGTGTTCGACGATCAGCGCCGGATGACCTTCGTCAATCCTGCGGCGGAGAAAATCTTCGGTTGCCCGGCGAGCGTTCTGGCGGGCGATACGCTGGATGGCCTCCTCTCGGAGTCCTCTGCCAAGGTCATCGGAAGTCATCTGGCCTACCGGGGCGATACCGAGGGGCCGAGCAGTCTCTGGGCACCCCAAGGCATGCGCGCCTGGCGGCGCAACGGGGAGGAGTTCCCGATCGAGTTCAGCGGTCTCGAGCTTCGAGCTGTCGGGTCGGCGTCTCCACACCATGATCCTGCGGGACGTGAACCAGCAGGCCGAGGCCGAGGCGGCGCTGCGCAAGCTGGATCTGGAAAAGGCGTACCTGCAGCAGGAGCTCACGACGCAATACAACGTGCAGAGCATCGTCGGCTCGTCGAAAGTGCTGCAAGGAGGTTTTCCGAGAGCGATCGAGCACGTGGCCACGACCGACTCGACCGTGCTGCTCACCGGACAGACCGGGACGGGGAAGGAGCTGATCGCCCGTGCGGATCCACGAAGCCAGCCAGCGCCGGGACCACATCATGGTCAAGGTCAACTGGCGCGGCGCTGCCGGCCGGCTTGATCGAGAGCGAGCTGTTCGGCCACGAGAAGGGCGCTTCACCGGCGCCTTGTCGCGCCGGATCGGACGATTCGAAACTGCGGATCGCGGAACGCTGTTCCTCGACGAGATCGGCGATCCGCCGCTCGACATGCAGGCCAAGCTCCTCCGCGTGCTCCAGGAAGGCGAGTTCGAGCGGGTCGGAGGCGCGGAGACCATCCGCGTGAACGTGCGAGTGATCGCCGCCACGAACCGCAATCCGAGGACGCGGTGGCCCGCGGCGGGTTCCGTTCCGACCTCTTCTATCGGCTCAACGTTTTCCCGATCCACCTGCCTCCGCTCTGCGGAGCCGCCGCGAGGACATCCCGCTCCTGGTCGACCGCTTCGTGCTCAAGGCCAACAAGAAGCTCGGCAAGCATCATCACCGAGGTGCTCCGCGGACGTGCTCGAGTTGCTGTTCGCCTACGCCTGGCCCGGGAACGTGCGCGAGCTGGAGAACGTCATCGAGCGGGCGGTGATCATCAGCCCGGGGCCGGAGCTGAGGCTCGGCAGTCTGGTTCGCGCCGGCGCGCTCCGGCAAAAGCGGCGCCGAGCAAGTCTCACACGCCTCGAGGAGAAGGAGCGGGAGCACATCGTTCCGCGTTCTCGACCGCACCGGCTGGCGCGTCAGCGGCGATCGCGGCGCCGCGGAGATTCTCGGCTCAAGCCCACGACGCTCGAGTCCCGGCATGAAGAAGCTCGATCTCGCGCTCCGAAGTGAGGCGTCCCGACATTTCGTGACCGTCCCGGAAATCCTGACCGGCCGTCGAGTGCGACGCCCGGTGACGAAACTCCGAATCGACCCGCACCTGCGTGCGTGACGGCCATCTGGCCTCCAGCCCGGTGGCGCTGCTCTGCTGCTGGCGCGACCTTTTGCGCTACGGGTCTGCGCGCAATTCGAAGACTCATCCCGTTCCGTCATGGAGATCCTCTATTGCTTCGCATTGCCCAGGTCCAAAGACTCCGGGGAAGCTCGACTGATCCCGGAAGGCGACATTTCGGCCGAGGGTCCCGGTCCTCGAGCAGCAATGCCTCGAGCTCCTCGAGCAGAGGAAGAATCGAGTCGTCCTCGACTTCGAGTACGTCATGTCGGTGGACCGCCGGGGAATCCGATGCTGAGAGCCGTCCCCGCGTCATTGCCAGTTCGTGGCGTGCTCGCCGGTCGTGGCTGATCTCCTGGAACGCGGATGAGAGAAGACGGGTGTGCAGTTCAACTAGGAGGTTTCGAGATCATGAGAACCCTCGGATGATATTGACCACCGTGCGCCACCGCCTCATCGCGCTCGGGCTACTCGTCGCCGCCTCACCCGCGGCGGCGCAATGGACGCGTGTTCTGGATCTGCCCGAGACCAACTTTCGTCGCGCTGTCGGCGAAGGGGCGACACGATCGTCGCGGGCGCGTCGGTGTTCGTGTACGTGAGCATCGACGCCGGCACCACCTGGCGCGCCCCTGTCGCAGCCGGCGCCGGCCGTGTCCCCGATCTTCGCCGTTCGCGTTCAGAACGGAAAGCTCTACGCCGGCACCTCGGGGACCGGGGTGTTCGTCAGCAATGGACCTGGGAGCAGACATGGCTCGGCATTCAACCAGGGCCTGGTGGGCGGAATCCTCAACTCGCAGCTCGACATCTCGGCCCTGAAGTCCGCGGCGACAGTCTGTACGCGGGGACGTTCGGCGCCGGTGTCTACGATGCGCAGGCTCAGCGGTGTCGAGCACGTGGAGTCACTTCGGTGAGGAGTTCGAGCCCAATCAGATGTCGAACGTGAACGACGGTCGCCCTGGGCGGAACGCGCCTGATCGCCGGCGGCAGGGGCAACGGGCGGTGCTGTTCCGCGATCCGGGCGCCCCCCGACTGGACGCTCTCCTCGCTCGACAACAACGGGCTCCATCCCGGATTCGAGGCCCGATCGGCCATCTGGAACGGCTTCTGGCTGGGTGGTGGGGACGAATCGCTTCCTGTTCATCAGCGTTCCCGGGCAGGGAGCCGTGGACTCAGGGTCGACGTGGGGTCTGGGTACGCTGAACCATTCGTCTTTCGCCGCGCGCGGCCGGACGCTGTTCGCTGCGTTCGACATCGTGAACAACGGCAACGTCGCCGTGATCGAGACGAGCCAGAACGACGGAGCGTCGTGGGACGAGCTGAGAGCCTTCCGGGCGCGTTCGTCTACCGGCTGGCCATGAGCCGGAACACCCTTTCGCCGGGCGCACTGGACGGACTGTGGCGCCGCTCGACGGCCACCGTTTCGGTGCCGAACGACAGAAAGCCCGTCGGTTTGCGATCGCCCTCGCCGGACCTCAGCCGGTCGCGGACGTCGCTCTGCTTTCCGCTTCGAGCTGTCCCCAGGCCGGCAACGCGTCGATCGAAGCGTCCTCGATGTCACCGGACGTCGGGCGGCTGAGCCGGTCCAGCAGTCGCGGTCGGCGGGTGTACACGAGGTCTCGTGGAACGCGCGGGACCTGGCCCCGGGCATCTATGAGGTGCACGCCTGACCGCGAACGCGCGGCAGGAGGCTGTCCGTCTCGTTCGTGTCCGGTAATCGATCGAGTTCGACAGCGTCGAACGATGACGATGAGCGCACGCGCGCCGGCGGCGACTCGACGAGTCGCACGCCGGCGCGCGAGTTCACGATACCCGCACGGTCATGGCGCGGTCCGGCTCAGGCCCTCAGCACCTTGTACGCGTGCGGACCAGCGGATTCTGCGTGATGCCGGGTATGCACCAGAGTATGCACAGCGGCTCGATCGCGCGCGCCGCCTCGACCTTGCCGAGGTCCTCCACATCCCAGCCGAACTGGGCCAGAATGCGCTTCACTCGTCCTTGGCGCCGTCGTCGTTGCCGCAGATGAACATGGTCGGCGGACCGCCGGGAAGCTGTGGATTCACCATGTAGCGCGTTGCCGACGCACGATGAACGCCTTCACGAACTTCGCCGCGGGAACGCTTGCGCTGCAGCCGCTCCATCAGCGAGTCGTCGAGCGTCGTGAAGTAGTGGAGCACGCCGTTCGTCGGCGGAACTCTCGGCGATCGGGTTGGTGGTGTCGATCACGACCTTGCCCGCGAGGTTCACGGCGCCCGCGAGATCGAGCACCGACTCGGCAGCGGTGCCCTTCACCGGCCAGCACGCGATCTCGCCCCACTTCGCGGCATCGGCGAACGTGCCGGCCGCCGCCCTGCAGTCCGGCGCCGGTCTTCCACGCGCGCGAGCTTGCCGGGATCGCGCGAGCCGCGCATCACGTCGTGGCCATGCTTGAGGAATCCGTTGGCGAGCACTTCGCCAACCTTGCCGGTGCCGAGCACCGCGATCTTCATGTGGATGCTTCACCTCCACGATGGAAATGCCCGAACTGCGACCACTCGCTCACGCGGTCCGACACTAGCACCACGGCGGTCGGTCGCGCTCGGCGTCGGAGCTCGTGATCTCGGGGGCGAGGGCGTCACCGGCGAGATTCAGATCCGCACGCGAACGGCCGATAGCATTCGACGGAGCCGTGGCCTCCCACCACCGTGAAGGGACGGCGCCCAATCTCGCCCAGGCCGCGGCCATGACGCAGGGGTACGGCGGCAGCATCTGCGCGACCGCGTCCGCCCGGACCTCGGCGCCACGCTTACGAAGCGCCCACGTGGAAGATGGGCTACGGAGGCAGCGTGAGCTCGACAACGCGCTGCACGCGCTTGATCGCTGTGGACACGAACCGACGCGGGACACTTCGCGCGACCGGCCTTCGCTGGGCCGTGCTGCTGCTCGGCGCGCTGCTTTCGCCTCCTCATGACCGCGCGGGCCGCGGACGAAGCGGATCCTTCGCACGAGTCCGAGGTCATCGAAGCCGCCGGCAAGCGCCCGCAGCCCGTCGCGGAGGTCGCCTCCCCGGTCACCCTCATCACCGCCGACGAGATCCACGCGCACGGCTTCCATACCCTGGGTGAGGCGTTGCAGTGGGTGCGAGGCATGTACGTCACGAGCGATCGAGTCTATTCCTATCTCGGCATTCGCGGGATCCAGCGCCCCGGCGACTTCAACAACAAGGTGCTGCTGGCCCTTGATGGCCACGTCATGAATGGGAACGTCTTCGGCGACGCTACATGGATGCGTCGTTCGGCATCGACCTCGACCTCATCGAGCGCATCGAGGTCGTCCATGGTCCGACCTCGGATCTGTACGGCAACGACGCGGTCCTGGCGCTCGTGAACGCCGTCATGCGCCGCCCGACCGAGGGCTGGAGCAACGCCGCTTGGTCGCGGGACGCAGGCAGCGCGAGCCGGCGGAGCGCGCTCGCGTCGCTGACCGCGGCGAAGCCCGGCAAGCCCAGAATCTTCGCGAGCGGCTCGTGGCTCGATGCGCGCGGACTCGACCTCTACTACCCGAGTTCGACTCGCCGTCGACGAACAACGGCATGGCGATCGACGCGGACGGTGAGGAGTCGAAGGCGTTCTTCGGCACGATCGACTGGCGCGCGATTCCGACTGGCCACCAGTTCAACCAGCGCACGAAGCGCATACCCACCGGGTCGTTCGGAACGCTGTTCGGCGACAACCGCTACCGTGCCTACGACGGCCACGACTTCGTCGAGCCGTCCGGCATGCGTCCGATGCTCCAGCGCATCTCGACCTGTCCGGCTGCCGAGCGTACTGGGATCGCGCCCACTACTCACGCCACCTACGTCTACGAATCCGGAGGTGAAGCCGTCCTCAACCAGGACTCCGGAAACGGCGACCTGGTGGGTGCCGAGGTCCGCGGGCTGTGGTCGCCGGCCAGTCGGAGTCACGCCGTCACGCTGGCGATCGAGAGCCAGTTCAGGCGCGCGGCCGATCTGCTGAACTACGACATCGATCCCTACGCGCCGTACCTCGACGCGAGCGGGGACCGCACGCCGCTCGCCTCGTACGTACAGGATCGCATCCGGCTCATGCCGACTCTGCACCTCGTCGCCGGCGTGCGCGCCGACCGTTGAGCGATTACGACGTGGAATGGAGCCCGGAGCGTGGGCATCACGTGGATCGATCCGCGGAACACGGAGTGGAAGCTCAACGCCGCCCGCGGATTTCGCATGCCGACGGGGCGTACGAGACGCTCTACGAGACTCCCGAGGTGCTGCTGCGGAACCCCGAGCTCGGTCCGGAGCACGTCGAGACCGTCCAGGGCATCGTCGCGCGCCTTCGGTCCCCTCGACATGCTCGTGACCGGCTGTGCGAGCGAGCTGAGGGGTGTCATCGATCTCGTTGAGGTCGATTCGACGGGGACGGTGCGGTACGCCAACGCGGACCGCGTTTCGAGCGTGGGGGTCGAGGCCGAGATGAATCTGCTGCTCGCTCCGGGCAACCACCTGCGCTTCTCGTTCGCGCGGCAATCCAGCACGCTTGCAGCAGCACCGATGCTCCGCTCACGAATCCTCCGGCATGGGACGTGAGCGCGATGTTCCGCCGCGATCCGACTCGGGGCCCATTGGGCGTCGGAGTCGGCCTCCGCTATCTCCTCGCCTCGCCAGATGCGCACCGGTCGCGAGACGGCAGCGGCGCTCGTCGCCGACGCGCGCGTGGCTCGGCGTTTCGGCTCGCGGGTGGAAGCCGGCGTGGAGGTCGAAGAACCTGTTCGACGCCCGCTACGGGAGAGTCCCGCCTCGGGCGAATTCGTGCAGGAGCAGATCCTGAGGGATCCGCGCGAGATCTTCTTCACGCTGTCGCTCAGCTCGAACCTGGGGCTGTGATCGCACGCTGACGAGCAGGACGCCTGCGCCCCGCCCATCGATGGGCGGCGAGCCGCTCGCGGGAGAACCTCACGCCTGGCCCCCGGGCTCAGAACCGACCGCAAAATCCCATCGCGTTGAGAAGCCAGACGGTTTTACACTTGCGCCACGACAAGCCCGCGTGGCGTCGCCTCGGGCGTCGAGCCGGCCGGCGCGGAAGGAGCAGGGCGGAAAGCTGGAAGGAGGAGGCTATGCAACGACGACTGGTGTTCTTCGCAGTCTCCTTGGCGCTGGCGATCGTGGTTCTCTCAGGATGCTCGAAGGAGCCGGCGGCGCCGACATCGGCCGCGATCCCCGACCCCGGCGCCGTGAGGGCTCCCGCGGGTGTCTCGCCCGAACAGGTTCGGACCTGGATCGCACTCCACCGCGCGCGCCACGCACAGTGGGCGCTACTGCCGGAACCCGATCCCGGCGCGCCCGCACCGATCCCGGGTGGACTCGCACCGGACGCTCCACGTTTTCGCCCCCGGGCCAACGTGAACTCGATTTGCAGGGGCTGAACGTCGAGCCCGGAACCATCACCGACTTCAACGGGTTCACGGCCATCGGCTACTTTCGCCGGCACTGGCGGTCGGGAGTGACGCGGAGTCACCTACGACATGCTCAACTGACATGCGGGTCCAGAGGGGGACCTACGTCGCCCTCGATGGATCGATCCAGAGGGACACGTTCGCGTTCACATGAATCGACCTCTCGAGTCCGGTTCGGACTTGACGGTTCAACTCCACGACTACACTGCCGGCATCGCTCCCTCGGGCCTGTTCTGGACGGTCAGGGTCCTCGACAACGCGGTCCGGATCAGCAACCACGCGGCCACGATCAGGATGGATGCACGTACGGGTCGCCGACTCGTTCAGCTCTTCTGGGACCGGTTGAAGTCCCCGCCTCGGCCAGCTTCGGATCATCGTGGGAGGCGACCGGGCCCGTCCAGGCACCTGGTCCCCGGTTCGGATGACCCGACCGATCCCACGAACCTGAGTGGGACCTTCCGCGACGCGAGCGCGACCGGGACCTTCTCCGCGAGATCGATCACGCAGCCCGGGGTGTCCCGTTCTCCATCGAAGGCGCGGCCGGGCGTCGCGGTGTGGGCCGAGCTCGGGTAAGGAGCGCAACGGCAGGTTCGTCAAGTAGCACAGGCGAACCAGACGAGCCGCTCCAGGTCCGCGACCTCCAGCGGCTCGAGCCCGTCAGCGAGCTTCAGAGCGTCACGCGCTCATTCGGGGCGCGCGACCCGTTCGCCCCTTCCTGCCACCGCCTGGAAAGCTGGTCAGCGACTCGCCGGTCGGTTCGGTAGCGGGCCTGCCGACACCGCCGAATAGGAATTGTCGACGCATGCCTTGGATCGAATTCACTTTTCCCTGGCCTCTCACTCGGAGTGGTACTATTCTTCCGGCAGTGTCGTAAGAAGGCCGTTTTCGATTGCCCCGGGCCGCAACCCCATCGATATAAGGCGGCCGTCGGTTTCTCCCCGCGGCTTCGGGCGATCGAAGCTCGGTCGAGCGTGTCTTTCTCATTTGTGCTCGACCCGCAGCGCGCTGTCGCATTCGACGTGCGCCATCCTTCGGGGTGGAACACCGTGAGTGGCCACCAGCCATTCGGCCATATCCGGTGCCCCTGCCCCGAAGCGAGAGGCCGCGAGAATCTTCGCTGCGGTTTGTTGGTGATCGATTCTCCACTGCTTGCCCCATTCCGCTCGCGGGCGAAGCATTACGTGTCTCCGTGCTGCACATTTGGCTAGTTCGCCGGACGGGAGCGCTCGATGAACTGTACCTATCCGTCATCGCAACCCCGTCGCGAATCGGTCCATGCCCCGATGCTCAGCCTGCGACCTTCATGCTCATGGTCTTCGCAAGTCAGGCGTCGGCAGTGGGTCCGGAACCGCACCTCGTCAACCTCGCCCACGGGCGGCTTCGCCATTGAAGGCAACCTTCAGGCGAATGTGCCTACCCCGGGATTGGTGACTGGGTGCCCGGCGCCGCCGGCTCGGGAGGCAATGTCCTGACCGCGCGGCGGTATCGCCGATCAATGGCGCCACGACCTATCACCTGCCCGATCCGTACAGCAGCTCGACCGACGACAATTTCAGCCGGCGGCAAGAAGTTCGACGACGACCCCAACACTTGGACGTGGGTCGTCAATCGGCGTCAACAACAAGACGGACATGAACAACGGGCTGCTGCACTTCACCCGGGACGCCAGCAACCACACCTTGGATCGTCTTCGGCGCCGACCGCCTGAGCAACAGCGGCGACGCCTACATCGACTTCGAGTTCCTGCAGAACACGCTCGAACACAACGGGTAGCGTCGGGGCGGGCGGAGGCGGATTCACATCGGCAGGCCCCAACGGAGGGCGCACGGTCAACGACTTCGTGGTCACGCTTTCAGCTGACCCAGGGCGGAAGCACCGCAGGGTTCGCGTTCAATCGTTGGGAAAGCGTCGGGGCGGATCGTTCGACTACGTCGACCGGACGGGGCTCGTGCCCGGCTACGGCCTTCCTGCTGCCGTGAACGCCGCCGAGCGTGTCCGGTGTCTCGTCACCGCGTTCGGCAGACCCAGACCTATCCGACACGAACACGTTCGTCGGAAGGTGCCGTCGACCTCACCGCTCTGCTGGGCGCCATCGATCCGTGCCTCAGCCTCGGCGTTCGGACCATCCGTGATCAAGACGAAGACGTCGCAGTCGCCGTCGGCGACGATCACCGACTTCATCCGCGCCGCTGCAGGTCGATCCGGCAGCTCGGTGTCGCCGATGCCGGGCCCGGATCAGTTCGCGTGCTCGCAGGGCGCCTCGACGACCTTCACCGTGACCGGCACACGGCGACGCCCGGCGCCCGGTGACGTCGTCAGCTCCACGACGCTGGAGCGTGACCTCCGGCATCGGCGACCATCGATTCGCCCGGGATCGCTGACGACGAACGTGCACGTCACGAGCGCGTCGCGCGACGCTGCGGTCTCACGGTCGTGACGAGCCCCCACAACTGCACCGCGACCGACGACGTCGTGCTGACCGTCGACGCGCGGCGCCGGCGTGCTCGATCACGCGGGTCCGGATGCCGATTTGCCCGGGCAGCGCCGTCGACGGTGTACACGGGGCCTCACGGCATGACGACCTATGCCATGGACGATCTCCGGCGACGCCTCGATCGTCGGCTCCTCGGATCAGCAGTCGGTCACGCGTCGCCGCGAACTTCGGTGTGCAACGGAGCGTTCACGCTCCAGCTCGTCGCGGCTGCCGAGGGCAGCTTGCCAGACCGCAGTGCAGCAAGACCGTGCACCTGGTCGGACACGACGGCTCCGACGATCGGATCGCCGGGGCCGAACGCGACGATCCAGTGTCCGGCGAGCGCCGACAGTTCACGCCCGCCGACCACCGACCGAGTGACGGCTGCGACCCGAACCCGCAGATCGCTCGAGGTGAGCGACGTGACGACGCCGGGAAGCTGCGCGCGGCGACCTACGACCCGCACCAAGACCTGGCGGGCGAAGGACGCGTGCAACAACCTGTCGGATCCCGTGAGCCAGACGATCCACGTCGTCGACACGCACGCGCCGGCGATTTCGACGCTCGCCGGGGCCGGCGGCGACGATCGCAGTGCCCGGCGTCGCCGCGGTATCGCGCCGCCGACCGCGACCGACGCGTGCGACCCGAACCCCGCAGATCCTCGACGATCAGCGATGTCGACGTCCCCAGGAAGCTGCGCGCAGCGCCTACCGGTGACGCGCGCAAGACGTGGCGGGCGAACGACGCGCTGCGGCAACCTGTCGGATCCGCAGTGAGCCAGACGATCCACGTCGTCGACACCACGGCGCCGGTGATCTCGGCGCTGCCTGGGACCGGCGCAGACGATCGAGTGCCCGGCGACGCCGCAGTTCACGCGACGCCGACCGCGTCGGATGCGTGCGACCCGAATCCGCAGACGCTGACGTTCGCGCGACGTGACGACGCCCGGGAAGCTGCGCGGGCACTTACGACCGCACGCAAGACGTGGACGGGCGAAGGATCGCGTGCGGCAACCAGCCGAGCACGGCGTCGCCAGACGATCCACGTGGTCGACACCACGGCGCCGGTGATCGCGGGCTGCCGGACCGGACCAGACGATCCAGTGCCCGGCGACGCCGCAGTTCACGCCGCCGACGACCGCGAGCGATGCGTGCGACCCGAACCCCAGATCGCTCGACGTTCGCGCGATGTGACGACGCCGGGGAACTGCCCGCAGGCGCCTATGACGCGCACCGAGACGTGGCGGCGCGACGGACGCGTGCGGCAACCACGCAGCACCCGGTGAGCGCAGACGATCCACGTGGTCGACACGCACGGCGCCGGCGATCGCGGCGCTGCCGGACCGGACGCGACGATCCAGTGCCCGGCGACGCCGCAGTTCGCGACGCCGACGGCGACGGACGCGTGCGACCCGAACCCCGACGCTCGACGTTCAGCCGATGTGACGACGCCCGGGAAGCTGCCGCGGGCAACTACGACGACACGCAGACGTGGACGGCGAAGGACGCCTGCGGCAACCAGTCGAACCCGGTGAGCCAGACGATCCACGTGGTCGACACGCACGGCGCCGGCGATCGCGACGCTGCCGGGGCCGACGCGCAACGATCCAGTGCCCGGCGACGCCCGAGTTCGCGACGCCGACGGCGACGTGATGCGCTGCGACCCGAACCCGACGACTGACGTTCGCCGATGTGACGACGCCGGGGAGCTGCGCCGGCAGGCTACTCGGTGACGCGCACCAAGACGTGGCGGCGAAGGACGCCTGCGGCAACAGTCAGCACGGCGAGCGCAGACGATCAACGTGGCCGACACCACGGCGCCGGCGATCTCGGCGCTGCCCGGGCCGACGGCGACGATCCAGTGCCCGGCGAGCCCGGAGCTTCGCGACCGCCGACGGCCACGGATGCGTGCGATCCGAACCCGCAGATCCTCGACGTTCGGCGATGTGACGACCCCGGGAAGCTGCGCGGGCAACTACGACCGCACCAGGACGTGGACGGCGAAGGACGCGTGCGGCAACCTGTCGAACCCGGTGAGCCAGACGATCAACGTCGTCGACACCGACGGCGCCGGCGATCTCGGCGCTGCCGGGGCCGGCGGCGACGATCGAGTGCCCGGCGACGCCCGAGTGTTCACGACGCCGACGACGCCACGCGATGCGCTGTGATCCGAACCCGCACGCTCATCGAGGTCAGCCGATGTGACGACGCCGGGAAGCTGCGCCGGCGTACCTAGCGACCGCACCAAGACGTGGACGGCGAAGGACGCCTGCGGCAACATGTCGAGCACGGCGAGCGCAGACGATCAACGTGATCGACACCGCGGCGCCGGTGATCTGCGCAGCCTGGGCCGACCGCGACGATCCAGTGCCCGGCGACGCCCGAGCTTCACACACGCCGACGGCGCACGGATGCGTGCGATCCGAACCCGACGCAGATCGCTCGAGGTCAGCGATGCGACGCCGGGAAGCTGCGCCGGGCACCTACGACCGCACGCAAGACGTGGCGGCGAAGGACGCGTGCGGCAACCTGTCGAACCCGGTGAGCCAGACGATCCACGTCGTCGACACCACGGCGCCGGCGATCCGGCGCTGCCCGGGCCGGCGGCGACGATCCAGTGCCCGGCGACGCCGGAGCTTCGACGACGCCGACGGCCACGCGACGCGTGCGATCCGAACCCGCGACGCTCGACGGTCAGCCGACGTGACGACGCCGGGAGCTGCGCCGGGTACCTACGACCGCACCAAGACGTGGCGGGCGAAGGACGCGCTGCGGCAACCTGTCGAGCACGGTCAGCCAGACGATTCAACGTGGTCGATACCACGGCGCCGGCGATCGCGGCGCTGGGACCGGCCGCGACGATCCAGTGCCCGGCGACGCCCGACGTTCGACGCCGCCGACGACCGCCAGCGACGGCTGCGATCCGAGCCCGCAGATCCTCGACGGTCAGCCGACGTGACGACGCCGGGAAGCTGCGCCGGGACCTACGACCGCACCAGGACCTGGACGGGCGAAGGACGCGTGCGGCAACCTGTCCAATCCGGTCAGCCAGACGATCCACGTCGTCGATACGACGGCCCCGGTCGTGACCTGCCCGGGTGACATCACGCGGCCGGCCTGCCAGGAACGTCGGTGACGTGGCAGTCTTCGGCGACCGACAACTGCGCGGGGACGGTGACCGCGACCTGCACGCCGCCGTCGGGCACCGTGTTCCCAGTGGGTAGAGACCATCGTGACCTGCTCGGCGGTGGATCCGTGCGGCAACCGCGGGACAGTGCACCTTCAAGGTCACGATCCTGCCGCCCGAGGTATGCACGATCACGGGTGGCGAGCAGCCCATCTGCGAGGGCCAGACCGCGACGCTGTGCGGGCAGGAAGCGGAACTTCACGTCTGGGCGTGGAGCGGTCCCAACAGCTTCACCGCCGCCGACTCGCTGCATCACGGTGAGCGTCGCCGGAACCTACTCGCTCACGGTGACGAACCTGGCGACGGGCTGCGCGACCAGTGCTCGCGGAACCTGGTCGTCAACCCGCCCCCGCAGTGCTCGATCGGCGGCCCCACGGCGATTCCGCCGGGCGGCTCGACGACCCTGTGCGGCCCGAGCGGGAACTACACCTGGCACTGGAGCACCGGAGCCGACGATCAGTGCATCGCCGCGAACCAGCACGGCGGCCCGTACTCGGCTCCTGGTGGTCACGGACACGACGACGCATTGCACCAGCTCAGCCCGTGATCGGTCACGACCCTCGAGTGTGCGTGCTCGCTCGGTTATCCGGACAACAGCAACCTGCCGCGCTCGGCCGTGATCTTCAACGAGAGCGAGGTGCTGAGGACGTTCGATCCGGGCGCCACGCAGTGCGTGTCGTCGAACCGGCACGATCCAAGCGTGCTGGTACAACGACGAGCATGCGCTGCACGCTCGGCGTCCGCCGGGTGATCGTGAAGACCGGCGTCGGGCACCACGACGACGGACTACCCGGTTACGGCGACGCCGGCATCGCCGCACGTGCGCGTTCAGCCCGCGCCGTCGGGCACCACGGTCGAGCGAGCGGCGACCAGACCGGCGACGACGTGGCGGCCGGTGGCGGACGTCCGCTGTGGCCGGCGCTCTTCCTGACCGATCTGACGGCGAACGGCGACGGCAGCCGGGCGGGCGACTGGCAGCAGGGTGGTGTGGGCGCTGCCCGAGCCTGGCGTCTGCGGCACCTGGAAGGCGCGCGGTGCGGACGGTCGACAAGACGTTCAGCAATACGTAACTGAACGAAGTACAACGATATTACGTATTGCTCGACGCGGTCGGACGCCACGATGTAGATCTGGCTATGTGATGTCAGGAGCACCGGCAAGTCCAGCACGATCTCCGTTGCACGGCGGCGTAGTCGTATCGTCCGGGTGGCGACATCGTTGCTGCGGCGGCCGCTTCTCGAGCGCGGCGTCCATCTCCGGGTTGCTGTACTTGCCGTAGTTCGTCGCCGCCGGTGTGGAACAGGTTGTAGACGATGCTGTCCGGGTCGCCGATCGAGTTAAAGCCGACGAAGCCGAGCAGGTCGTAGTTCCCGGTCAGGACGTCGGTGATGTACGTCCTGAGGCACGAGCTGCAGCTCGGCGTCGATCCCGACGTCGCTCCAGTAGCCGATGTAGGCGCGGATGGCGTCCTCGATCTCCTGATTCCCCGGCGAGCAACTTGAACACGAGAGCAATACGTAACCGGAACGAAGTATTACC
>ERZ1370068.8779-contig-7607_pt1 | contig 54931 bp, 88 predicted proteins | sample MGYA00561227_ERZ1370068 | MGnify/ENA primary metagenome ERZ1370068 (study PRJEB38410, sample SAMEA6850437) | metagenome | study: Metagenomic assessment of the ecological functions of the soil: analysis of the soil microbiota associated with the... | reverse complement strand
GTATGCTTCGTTCAGTTACGTATTGCTCGAGGCCACGACCACCGACGTTGCATTGATGCGCATGACGCGCTCGAAGTCGGCCGGCGTGACATGCGGTCGCTCTTGTGTTCCTCGTAGACCCCGGCGTTGTTGACGAGGCCCGCGATCGGCCCGCGCGCCGCCACCGCCGCCACGGCCCTGGCGATGCCGGCCTCGTCCGTGACGTCGCACACAAAGCCTTCGCCGGCCGCCGTCTTGCCCGAGCGGGTCAGCCCGCAACACGCGCGCCGCCGGCTGCCAGCTCCTTGGCGATGGCCGCGCCGATGCCGCGCGTCGCCCCGTGACGATGATGTAGCCGTCCTTCATGCGTGACCCCCGCGATTGTCATGCCGGACGTCGCGCAGCGACGATCCGGGATCCAGAAGGCCACAGCGCATCTTCCGCCCTGGGTCCCGGATATTTCGCTGGCGCGAAATTCCGGGATGACAACCTAGCCATCGATGAACCTCGGCTTGCGCTTTTCCTGGAAGGCGGCCGTGCCTCCTCGGCGTCCTTGGTCTGGAACGCGACCGTGGATAGGTCCGCCTCGATCTTCAGGCCCTCGTGGATCGGCATGTCGAGGGCGCGCTGCACGGCGGCGCGCGCGAACGCCAGAACGTCGGCAGGCTGTAGCTGGTGAACTCGTGCGCGAAGGCCAGGCCCGCCTCGATGGGATCGCCCTCCACCAGCCGGTTGACGAGACCGATGCGCTCCGGCCTCCTCGGCCGACACTGTCCGGCCGGTCAGGATCATCTCAAGCGCGCGCGCCTCGCCGATCACGCGCGGCAGGCGCTGCGTGCCGCCATAGCCTGAGCGCAGGCCGAGCTTGATCTCGGGCAGACCCATTTGGCGTTCCGCGTGGCCAAGCGGAAGGTGCAGGCGAGCGCCAGCTCGAGGCCGCCGCCGAAGCGAACCCGTTGATGACGGCGATCGATGGCATCGGCAGAGTGTCGAGCTTGGCGAACACGGCCTGGCCCAGCTCGGCGCCACGCTTCTGAGCCACCAGGTCGCGATTGCGCAGCTCCTTGATGTCGGCGCCGGCGCAGAAGGCCTTGGGCCCGGCGCCCGTCACGATCAGCGCGCGGGCCTTGGAGGACGCCACCTCGTCGAAAGCGGCACCGATGCGCCGGATGATGTCGAACGATAGGGCGTTGAGCGCTTCCGGCCGATTGAGCACCAGGACGGCGCACTCGTCGCGATTGAACAGCTCGACGGACATCACGCGGCCCCTTCCTGTTGTCTGAAAGCGGACCGGCACGGGCGCCAGCTCGCCGCGCTTTACCATCTCGACCAGGTTGCGCTTCAGGATCTTGCCGCTGGCGGTGAGCGGAAACTCGTCGAGCCGGACGAAGAACTCCGGCATGTCGTACCTGGATAGGCCTTCGCGGCCAAGATGCGCGAGCAGCTCGTCGGCGACAACGCTGCCGGTTACGGCAATGCATACGCGCTCGCCCAGCCGTTCGTCTGCCACGGGAAAGCAGGCAACGCGCGCCACTCTGCGTGGCGCAGGGCCAGCGCCTCGATGTGCGCCGGGTAGATGCTGTGGCCACCGCGGATGATCAGGTCCTTCGACCGCCCGACCACTTTCGAGGTTGCCGTGCTCGTCCAGCACACCCGAGGTCGCCCGACATGAACCAGCCGTCGCGGTTGAAGCTCGCTCTCGGTGGCCGCCTGGTTGTCGAAGTAGCCGAGCATCAGCGCGCCGCCGCGTCCGCCGATCTCGCCCACCTCGCCGATCGCAACCGGGCGATCGCGATCGGCCGGATCGAACAGGCGCACCTCGTAGGCCGGTCCGCCGCGTCCGCACGTCGTGACGCTGATCGTCGTCGTCGTCGTCGGGGTGCGTGTACTGGTGCGAGGAGTTCTCGGTCATGCCGTAGATGTTCTGCGGCTGGATGCCCTGGGCCACGAACGCCGGCCGCCACCGAGGGCGGGATCGGCGCACCCGCCATGTAGAACACCGCGACGCGCGCCGAGCCGTTCGACGCCCGCGCGCCTTCTGCTGGGCCAGCACGTCCATGGCATGCGTCGGCACGCCCATCACATAGGTGGCGCCGGTCTCGATGATCCAGTCGAGCGCGGTCGTGCCCGCGGGTGGATCGTTGGTGACGAACAGGCAGCCGGCCAGCAGCCACTGCGCGATGCCGACCCAGGCGATGTGATGCGACAGCGGCGACAGGCTGAGCAACACCGTGTGCGGGTCCATGGCTCCAGTCGCGCACCAGGTCGCGGGCGTTGGCGAGCAGCGTGTTGTCCGAGTGCATGACGCACTTCGGCGTCGCCGGTGGTGCCGGAGGTGAAGGCGAGGTACGCGACCTTGTCGGGATCGCGACGGCGGGTTGTCGTTCGCGCCCGGCGCCGGCATAGGTGTCCGGCGTGTAGACGACCCTGAGCGAGGCGACGCCGGCGAGGACCTTATCGAAATCGACGCGCGCGCGATCCGCACCCCAGCCGGGCTCGGTCAACAGCGCGCGGGCGCTCAAGTCGCTCGAGGAGCGGTGCCGATCTCGCCGCAGGTGAAGGTGCGATGCAGCGAGGGATTGCAGGCGAATGCCCTCGCGCGCGCAGGCCAGGAACATGACGATCGCCTCGACGCGGTTCGACATCCAGATCGACACCGCGGTCGCCGCCGGTGATGCCCTTTGCCCGCAGGTCTGCGGCGACTCCATCCACCCAGGCGCGCAGTTGCTGCCAAGTCAGCGTGCGCCGTCCGTCCTGCAGCGGCCGCAGCGTCCGGCGCGTCGGTCGCCTGTTGCGCCAGTAGCCCGTAGAACGTATCCGACTGCCAGACGCCCTGCTGGTAGTAGCGCCGGGCCGCGGCAGGATGATGCAGTGGTCAGAAACGGACGCACCGCCAACTCTTCCCGGCTACTTCCGAACTTGGACGGGTCGGCTTGCGCTTGCCGCGAAGGCCTTCGACAGCTCCTTGCTCTCGTCGCTCTCCAGGTAAGCTGCGCAGCAGCAGGTCGTGCGCCATGCGCGACAGGCCGGAGACGCCGCCGTGGCGCGCGTTGAACGCCGCCTTGACCGAGGCCAGCGCGAACGAGCCGCGCTCGGCGATCTCCAGCGCGAACTCGCGCGTTGCAGCCTTCAGCTCGGCGTCCGGCACCACCTTGTTGATCAGGCCCATGGCCAGCGCCTCGCTGCGCAGTGATCTTGGGATTGCGGAACCAGATCTCCTTCGCCCGCTTCTTGCCGACCAGGTCCTCCAGGTACCAGGTGCCGTAGCCGGCGTCGAACGAGCCCATCATCGGCCCGACCTGGCGGAACACGCGCTCTCCTTGGCGACGGTGCAGTCGCACAGCATCTGCAGCACGTTGCCGCCGCCGACGGCAAAGCCGTTCACCGAGGCGATCACCGGCTTCTGCAGCTTCGCTCGATCGCCTCGTACATCTCCAGCGTCGGCAGCGTGCCGGCGTAGAGGGTGGTGTCCTCCATCCCCTCCTTGCGCCCGCCGATGCAGAAGAACTTGTCGCCGGCGCCGGTGAGCACCATGCACCCGCGTGCGCGTTTCGCGGCGGATGTCGTTGATGCAGTCGCGCATCTCATGGCACATGAGCTGGCGTGAACATGTTGCCGTCGTCGGGCCGGTTGAGGCGTGATGGTGCCGATCGGACCGTCTTCTTCGTAGCGGATGGTCTCGTAGCTCAAATCCCTTCTCCTCGGATGTCGCGCTGCCAATACCGAGCATAGAACAGGCTCGCGGCCGGCGCACCGTTTCTCCTGCTCGCGCCATTGCAAGGTCGCCGTCGACGGTCCTCTGCCGCGGCTCAGGCTTCGGGGCTCATGGGCAGCCGCTGTCTGGATCGCGCCGCCAGCGCCACGCTTCACTCCTCGATGATGGCGACCGCGCGCGTCCAGCCGGCGGACGCCGCTTTGATCTTCACCGGGAAGCAGGCGACCATGAAGCCCGATCGCCGGCAGCGCCTCCAGGTTGTGCAGCTTCTCGATGTGGCAGTAGCCGATCTCGCGGCCCGGCCTTGTGGCCTTCCCAGATCAGCTGCGCGTTCTTGGTCTCGGCGAACTTCTTGGCCGTGTGGACGAACGGGGCGTCCCAGCGACCAGGCGTCGGTGCCGGTGATGCGTACGCCGCGCGAGGTGAGATAGAGCGTCGCCTCGCGGCCCATGCCGCAGCCGGTCGGCACGTAGTCGGGCTCGCCGTAGCGCACGCCGGCCGACGTGTTGACGAGCGACGATCTCGAGCGGCTTCGAGCTGTGTGGCCGATGCGTTTCAGCTCGGCCTCGACATCCGCAGCGGTGGCGACATAGCCGTCGGCGAAGCGGCGGAAGTCGAGCTTGACGCCCGGCTGGAAGCACCAGTCGAGCGGCACCTCATCGATGGTGATCGCGCGCTTGCCGCCGTCCATGGTGGAGGCGAAGTGCCAGGGCGCGTCGAGATGCGTGCCGTTGTGGGTGGAGATGTCGATGCGCTCCATCGGCCCAGCCCTCGCCGGTCCGGCAGGTCGGCCGGGCTCAGGCCGGGAAAGAACGTGCACACCGCCGGTGCGCTCTGCCTGTGGCCGATATAGGTGATCTTGGGCTCATGACCCGGCGGGTCAGAGGCGATGTCGCTCTGCAGCGGCACGGAGATGTCGATGATGCGCCGAGCCATGCCGTCCTCCTTTGCGTCGCAGTCGCTGTCGAGCAGCTCGACCCGCGCTGATTACCACGCCGCGCGCGGCAGTCGCAGGAATCCGATCGCCAACTCTGTTGCAGCCTGGCAACCTCCGAGCGCTGCACGCTAGAGGCCGGCTCGGCATGAGCTAGGCAGCGCGAGACGGTCAATGTCCCAGACGCGCTAATCCCGTTGAGTGCGATGTCCGCTTTCGCGGCCCTGCAAGGCCGCCAGCACGCGCTCGGGGTCATCGGCATATGCAGAACGCGGACACCAATGGCGCGCGCAATCGCGTTGGCGATCGCGGCGGCCGGCGGCACTGATCGGTACTTCGCCCGACGCCGCGTACGCCGTACGGCACGTTGGGCACTGGTGTCTCGATGATCACGCATTCGATCGGCGGCACGTCGAGCGCGGTCGGCATGCGGTAGTCGAGGCAGGCTGGCGTTCGCGCAGCCGCCCGTCCGGGCCGTAGTCGAAACCTTCCATCAGCGCCCAGCCTAGACCCTGCACGACGCTGCCGTCCATCTGGCCCTCGACGGCGGTCGGATTGAGGGCAAGCCCCACGTCCTGGAAGGCCGTGTAGCGCAGCACCGTCACCAGGCCGGTGTCGGTGTCGACCTCGACGTCGCACACGTGCGCGCCGATCTCGACGCCGAGCGGCAGCTTTGGTCGAGACGCCGCGCCCTACCACGGCGCCATCGGTCAGCGTCGCCTGCATCAGCTCCGCCAGCGTGATGGCCGCGCCACCCGGCGCGAGCGGAAACGCCCTGCGGTGTAGTCGAGTTGCTCCGGTGACATTGCAGCTTCTCGGCGGCGCGCGCGCGCAGCTGGTCCAGCGCATCGCGCGCTGGCCTCGACCAGCGCGGCCGTACGTGGTGCGCGCGACGCGGCTGCCGGCGGCGCCGTCGCTGTAGCCGACCGACTTGGTGTCGCCGGTGTGAATGTGGATGTCCTCGATGGGCAGGCCGAATTCCTCGGCAACCACCTGAGCCATGGTACGTGCGCGTGCCGGATAGGTCGACTGCCCCCATCGTCACCATGGGGCGGCCGTCGCCGGCGATCGTGATATGCGCCGGCCGAGGTCATGGACGTGCCACGCCAATAGCCGAGTGCCAGGCCACGGCCGCGGGGATAGCGGCCCGGCGGCAGCGGATCGGTCCAGCACGGGTGCGCGCCGACCCGATCGAGGATCGTGGTCAGGCCGATGGCGGGGAACGGCCGTGCCGATCGGCATGGTGCTGCCGGTCACGGACGCGTTGCGCTTGCGGAACTCCAGCGGGTCCATCGCGAGTCGCTGGCACAGCGCGTCCATCGCCTGCTCCATGGCGAACGCGGCCTGGATGCCGCCGGGCCCCGATAGGCCTCCGTGCGCGGCTTGTTGGTGACGACGTCGAAGCCCTGCAGGTTGAGATTGGCGCACTGGTAGAGCGCGGCCGAAGCCTGCATGATGAGCGACGGGCTGAGCCCCGGCAGGCCACCTGCATCCATGCGGTAGGTGCCCTCGATGGCGACAAGATGGCCCGTCCCTGATCGGCCCCCACCGCGCACGTCGATCAGCGCGCCGGCAGCCGGACCGGAGCCGCCCTGCAGCACCTCCTCGCGCGTGAGAGCGAGCTTGACCGGCCGGCCGCACTTCTGCGCCAGGCGCACCGCGGTCGCCTCGCCGTGGATCGGCGATCTTGCCGCCGAAGCCGCCGCCGATCTCCAGCGGCACAACCTTGATCTGCGACAGCGGCAGCCCGAGCATGCGCGCGATCATCAGCTCGGTCGGTGAACTGGCCCTGCGTGGAGGCCCACACGGTGGCGAAGCCATTGGCGTCGACCTGAGCCACCACCACCTGCGGCTCCAGATAGCCCTGGTGCGCGGTGTCGACCGTAACGCTGATGCGCGCAGTTGCTGGCGCGTCCGTCGAGCGACGTGAGCGACATTTCCGCGTGCGATGACCGTGCGCGAGCAGACGTTGCTCGGGGCGCGCGGCCGCGGCTCCACGCCCTTGGTGAAGACGTGATCGTGCAGCACCGGGGCGTCGGGCGCCATGGCAGCGGCGATGATCGACGCACGGCAGCCAGCGGCTCGTAATCGACCTCGATCAGCGCCAGCGCCGCCTCCGCCACATGCACGTCGACCGCAGCCACGCCGGCAACCGGCTGCCCGACCCAGTGCACCTTGTGGCGCGCCATATTGATCTGCGCGACCATCCACATATCGTAGCCGGTCTCGCCCATGGGTATCGTCGCGCCGACCGGCAGCTCGGGGAAGTCGGCCGCGGTCACGACGGCGAGCACGCCCTTCAGCGCTTCAGGGCACGCGACGTGTCGATGCGCGCGGATGCGAGCATGCGCGATGCGGACTGCGCAGCAGCTTCCGCGTGCACCATGCCCGGCGGCCTGAGGTCGGCTGGGTAGATCGCCGAGCCGGTGACGCGTTCCCTGGCGTCCACGCGCGGCAGTCGCTTGCCGACGACCTTGAGCAGCCGCCTGGGTGTTGGAGTTCATTGCCCTCATCGGCCTCGTGCTGCGTGCGGCGGCCGCGGCGATGGCCTCGACGATCTTGCCGTAGCCCGTGCAGCGGCAGAGGTTGCCGGCGATCGCGTGGCGGATGTCGTGCTTGGTCGGGCTGTGGTTCTTGCGTCGAGCAGCGACCTTGGCGGACGAGCACGATGCCGGGCGTGCAGAAGCCGCATTGCGTGCCGCCGTGCGTCGACCAGCGCCTGCTGGATGGGATGCAGCGTCCGTCGCCGTCGGACAGGCCCTCGATGGTGATGATGTCGCGGCCCGGCGCCTCCAGCGCCAGCACCAAGGCAGGCGTTGACCGCGCGCACCGTCACGATCAGCACCGTGCAGGTGCCGCAGTTGCCGTTGCCGCAGCCTTCCTTGGTGCCGGTGAGGCCGATGCCGCTCGCGCAGCAGCTCCAGCAGCGTGTCGCGCGTGTCCGCGAGCACGCGTGTGCTCCTCGCCGTTCACCGTGCAGGTGAGTGAGCGTTTTCACGACGCGCTCCAACTCCGTCTGCACAGCGACCGGCAGCAGTCGGCCAGCGCGCGTGCCGTCAGCACGGCGACCAGGCGAGCGGCGATAGTCGGCAGAGGCGCGCGTGTCGGAAATGGGGCGTGCATCGCTGGCGGCAAGGCGCCCAACTGCCTCGAACAGCCAGGTGTCGGACGCTCCCCGAGCATTCGATGCTCAGCAGACGCGGCGCGGATCGGCCCCGGCCCAGCCGGAAGCCAGCACGATGCGCGCCTCAGCGATCACACCCATCGCGTCAATGCGCAGCCAGCTGGCGCGCCGGCAATGGCTATGTCCATTTCGCGTCGCGGGGTGAAACGCAGGTATTTCGCTGCGGATCGCGGTAGCGTTGGCGAGCACCACGATCGAGAGGAGAAGCTCGCCCGGCAGGAGGCTCGTCTTCGGCCGTCCACGGATGAGCGATCTCGAGGGACTCTTCGCGATGCCCGGCAGTCCCCGGTGATGCGCGCTCTCGCCTGGCGACAGATTAGAGCCGGAACGGCATCCGCCGATGGCGCGGCGTTGCAATGTTGCCGCCGAGACTCAGCACGGTTTTGGACTTGGACGACCGCCGACCAGGCGCGCCGATTGGGCGATGGCTGGATAGAATCTCGCCACAGCGGCATGTCGCGCCACGCTTGTCATATTCGCTGCGGCGCTCCAGCACGATGCCGCCGTCACCCAGGCCCGAGACGTGCATCAGCTCCGGAATGCGTTTCAGGTCGACAATGCGGCCAGTCGGCGGCGGCCTCGCGCAACTGCTGGTATGAGATCAGTGCCGCCGGCCAGCGCCCGCGCGCCGTCGACCTGCATGGCCGCAACGGCTTCCTCTGGATCGTCGCAGGGCACTCATAGATGAAATCCTTCAACGGGTGGGCTCCAGGAAACGTCTTCGCGGCGCGGTCAGGCCACCTGGTTACCGCGCAGGCGCGCGTCGAGTTCCATCTTGCGAGGGGAGCGCCCGCATGGCGGCTCCACGAGTGGCCGGAGTGAAAGCAATGGCGAGCGCACCGCCATCCATCAACGGTAGCCAGTTTTGCGTTCATCGCTTGGAACCGCTGAGCCTGTGCAATGCATGCTGTCGGCCTTTGCCGACGACAATGTTTCCGCAGACGTCGTCCAATCCACGGGCGTCCCGCCACACCGATGCCGCATCATACCCATCAGCACCCTGCAAGCATCAGCCGTGCCGTTGGTCCTGCTGCAGACGAGAAGGTCTACCCCTGCAGGCAAATCCACCTGTCACCTCAGGCGGCCACCTTTCGATAAATCTCACGGCATCGCCAATCGTGAGGATCGCATTCGCGTCCGCGTCGGGAATCTCGCAGCCGAACTCTTCCTCCGAATGCCATCACCAAATCGATCTTGTCCAGGCTCTCCGCCGCCAGGTCATCGCTGAAATTCGCAGTCATCAGTGGACTCTGCTTGCCTCTACCCCGAGACGCTCGACTACCACTCTTCTTTCACCCGTTCTGCGATGTCGCTCATCAGCTTCCCCCTCTATACTTTGCAAGCATCACGGTTATCCCTTGCCTGTCGGCGTCCACAAATCACGATACGCTGGGCTTCTTTGGCTCCGCCTCAGCTGCGACCCTGACTCGCGGGGCGGGCAGCGCTGGCGTTGGCGATGGTCTTGAAGTCGAGGCGCGACGGCTCTCGTTCCTCCCGGTTCAGCACCTACATCACGACAACACCGCGCCAGTAAGACATCGTGCAACCTCGCCTTCGCCAAGGACCGACGCGGCGGCAAGTGCCGATCTGGAGTCCGCGAACGGGTGAGGCAGGCGGCCGGATGGGGCGGGCGCTTCGTCAGCCAAGCTCACAGTCGGGTCTCGCACGCCGTGATCTGCGGGTTTGTGCTGATTTGCCATCCGAGTGCGACTGCTACGCTTGGCGGGTTCAACCGGACTCGAGGCTCGCTATCGCCGGTCGGTGCAAGAGTGCTCGCGCCATCGGAATCCGTGCAGAAACTGTCTTTGTTCGCACTCACCGGAATGGTGGTGGGGTCGATTGTCGGCTCCCCGCCTCACACCTTCGGCAGCGTCTATTCGCGCTACGCCGAAAGCGCGTCGACACGGGCGCGGCCACCATCATGGGCTTCGTTGGTGTGGCAACTCTGATGGTGCTGGTCACGATGCTGCCCTACGCGGTATTCGTCAGCGTCGGGTTGCTCGTCTCCGTGGGCCAGCTACGGAAGGTGATGGTTTGTGTCAAATCCAGCGCTGCGTGACACCCGAGGGAAACGGTGCGCGCACCGGCACGATCGCATAGCCCCGCTCATCGACCCTCGCCTCGGCCGACGTGGGAGGACGATGCCTCCAGCACGAAGCGGCGCTCGCTGCTGTCGCTGCTCGGCAGCCTGTTGCCGAGGCAGCCTGCCCAAGCTGGTGCTGGCCTGGAGCATGCTCATTGTGCTGCCTGGAGTCCTACTGGGATTGACGCCGCTGGTAGTGACCGCCTGGCTCGCGACGCTCTCCGGGAAGATCGCCGATCCGCTCAACGGGCTGTGGCCCTTTCTCCCTGTTCGCATTGATGCTCGCGATCGGATGGCTTGGCGGGCGCCCGTTGTTTCGCATTGCCGAGCAGGGGTTCTTGGTCGCTCAACGGGCGTGGCTGTGCAGCCGGCCTTACGCTCTGTGCCGAGCCGCTGCGCACCCCGGTGGAGCGTATGCTGCCGCGGCACGCGAGCGTCTGCTGGCGCGCATACGTGTACAGCGCGGCGGCAGCCGGCGTCATTCTGTGTGCGCTTGGCTTGGCCATCGCCCTGCCTCGTCTGGCCGACCTCGCGCTGGATAGAGGCGGGTCACCGAACTGTCGTCTCCCCGCACCTGATCGTGCAAGCCCCGGCCAATGCCTGCGGATCGTAAGCGCTTATCTCGCCGCGGCCGCACTGGTGTGGGGCGTCGGAGATGCGACCATGGCCTCAGCCGAGGGATCTGGAGTCGTTCGATGCGCTGCAAGCCCGATGCCAGAACTTGGCGAGTGGCGCACCTCTCGGATGTGCATGTCGTTGGCGAATACTCCGGTTTCCGTTTGGGAGAGCGGCCGATCGGGGCCGCGCGGCAATGGACTGGCTGGCACGCGTGCTGTCTCGGCTCGAAGCGATACACGCCGAGCAGCCGCTCGATCTGGTTCTCATCACTGGCGATGAGACGGACGCGGGCCGCTCTTCGGAATGGGCCGAGTTCATGACGGCGCTGGAGCGGCATCCGCGCGCTGGCCGAGCGCGCCCTGATCCTGCCAGGCAACCACGACATCAACGTCGTCGATCGCGCCAACCCAGCCCGCCTGAGCTCCCAACCAGCCCAACGGCGCTGCTGCGCAAGCTCCGTACCCCATCCGCGATCGATGAGGTGCAGGGCGACAGGGTCCATGTGGTCGATCGAACAACGTCGCAGCTCGGCGGCAACCTTCCTCTGTGCTGCAGACGGACATCGCAAGGCCATCGCGCGTTTCGCCGGATTTCCGGTCATTGCGCCTGTCGATGGAGCTGGCGAAGCGTCTGGGCCGAGGTTTTTCCGATAGTGCTGCCGCCCGACACCGAGGATGGTCTCGGGGTCGCTGTGCTCAACTCGACCGCTGAAACGCATTTTCCTTCACAAACGCGCTGGGTGTCGTGTCGAGGCGAGCAGGTGCAGGCGCTGATCGCGGTCGCCGAGCAGTTTCCGCGCGCCCGCTGGATCCTCGCCCTGCACCACCACTCTCGTCGAGTACCCGCGTCCGGGAGCCAAGCTGTCCGCTGCGCATAGGCACCGCGCTCGTCAATGGCACCTGGCTCGTGCGGCAACTGCGCAGCAACTGGGCGACCGGGTTGTCGCCATGCACGGCCATCGCCATTTCGACTGGATCGGCCGGTGCGGCAGCTTGCGGATCGTCTCGGCGCCCTCGCCGGTCATGGGAGGCGACCGACGACCAGACAACGTATTTCCTCATCCACCGGCTTGCGGCAGGCCCGGCAGGGACGGCTCTGCCTGCTGGACCCCGAGCGCATCAGATTGCGCGGGACCAAGGCTGAATCCAATCGCCCGAGCGCAGCGCTGTCGCCTGACGGGAGACTCGCCGCGCGGCGTCTAGCGGGAGCCGGTTGTTCGGCGAATGAGATCGCCGCTATTGCCCTCAAAATTGGACATTGTCGACACGCGCGTTCTTCGTCAGTTCTGTGCCATGAACCGAAGTCACGCATCAGTTATGAGTGCCGACGTATCAAGCTCGGCGAGGGTCCTCGCGAGACGTGGCCTTTTCGCCTTCCTAGGCTCCGACGCGTGGCGACGGGAGTCCTTCTATAAGGGTTTGCTGCATTGCTCGTGTAATTCTTCTTGGTCTCGGAACACCGGGCCGCGCGCTTACGATTGGCCTCCGGATCAGCCGAAGGAGATCATGATCATGGCTCGCAATCTTGCCCGACGACGCGTTTTGGCGCTCGGTGCCGCCGCCTGGCCTCGCACTGGCATCCGCAGCCGCGCTGGCTCAGAACGTCGGTATCGCTGCTCAACGTCTCCGTACGACCCGACGCGCGAGCTGTATCAGGACTTCAACGCGGCGTTCGCCAAGCACTGGAAGGCGAAGAGCGGGCGAGGACGTCACCGTCAAGCAGTCGCACGGCGGCTCCGGCAAGCAGGCGCGCGCGTGTCATCGACGGGCTGCGAGGCCGACGTCGTGACGCTGGCGCTGGCCTACGACGTCGATGCCATCAGCCGAGAACGGCGAGCCTCATCGCGCCGACTGGCAGAAGCGGCTGCCGAACAACGCGTCGCCCTACACGTCGACCATCGTCTTCCTGGTGCGCAAGGGCAATCCGAAGGGCATCAAGGACTGGGACGACCTGGCCAAGCCCGGCGTTGAGGTCATCACGCCCAATCCCAAGACCTCCGGCGGCGCGCGCTGGAACTATCTGGCGGCGTGGGGCTACGCGCTGCGCACAGCCGGGCAGTAGCGAAGCCAGCGCCGCGCGACCTCGTCGCCAAGATCTACAAGAACGTGCCGGTGCTCGACTCCGGCGCGCGCGGATCGACCACGACCTTCGTCGAGCGCGGCATCGGTGACGTCTTTATCTCCTGGGAGAACGAAGCCTATCCTGGCCATCAAGGAGCTCGGGCCTGACAAGTTCGAGATCGTCGCGCCCAGCCTCTCGCATCCTTGCCGAGCCGCCCGTCGCGGTGGTCGACAAGGTGGTCGACAAGCGCGGTACCGCGCAAAGTAGCCGAGGCCTACCTCGAATACCTGTACTCCGCCGAAGGCCAGGACATCGCCGGCAGCATTTCTATCGCCCGCGCGACCCGGCAGTGGCTGCGAGCGCCAAGCAGTTCGCCGACGTGAAGCTGTTCACCATCGACGAGGTGTTCTGGCGGCTGGGACAAAGCCCAGAGAAACCCATTTCGACGATGGGGGCTCGTTCGATCAAATCCATGGAAAATGAACGCCGGCCAGGAACCAGACGGCCCGGTTCCAGCTTTGCAGCCCAGCGAATATCGAATGCAGAAGTTCTTGCTTAGGGCCATTACAGCACGGCCCTAGCTTGCTGCGTAAAAACGCCGTTCCGGAGCATGATCATGTCTTACGCGCGCTATTTGGCACGCCCGCTCGCGTGGGCAGCGGTCACCGCGTCCTTTCTGTTTCTGCCGGCTCGGTGACGGTGTTCGCGCGAGACCGCGCACCTCTCAACGTCTCCTATGAAGCGTCTGCGCGAGCTCTACAAGAGACATCAACCCGGCCTTCATCGCCGATTGCGAAGGCCAAGACCGGCGAGACCGTCGCCGTCAATCAATCCGCATGGCGGCTCCGAGGCAAGCAGGCGATGTCGGTGGCGGCCGGTCTGGACGCCGACGTCATCACCATGAACCAGGCGCCCGACATCTGACATCCTGTGTCGAGCGGGGCCGGCTGGTGGCGGCCGACTGGCGCAAGCGCCTTCCCGCACGACGCGGACGCCATGCTACACAACTACCACGGTCGTTCACTGGTCCGCAGCAACGGGCAACTCCGAAGAACATCAAGGATTGGGACGATCTCGCCGAAGCCCGGTGCGCAGGTGATCGTTCCCAATCCAGGACCTCAGGCAACGGGCGCTACACCTACCTGGCGGCCTGCGGCTACGCCCTGCAGGTAGAGAGCCGGAAGCGAAGTCGCCGCGCGTGAGTTCGGTGACCAAGCTGTTCGCCTAACGTGCCGCCGTGCTCGACGGCGGCGGACGCGGCGCGACCAGCAACCTTCACGCAGCGCGACGTCGGCGATGCGCTAGGTCACAACTTCGAGGAACGAGGCGATCTCGCGATTGGCGCCGAGCTCGGTACCGACAAGTTCGATATCGTCTATCCCTCGCTCGAGCATCGAGGGCATCCGCGCCCATCGCCTTCGTCGACGCGGTGGCTGACAGAAGGCACGTGCAAGCAGTTGCCACGGCTCATCTCGGTTCCTGTTCTCGCTCTGTGGGCCAGGAGATCATCGCCAACGCATCGCCTTCGCCCGCACAGCGGAAGTCTTAGGTCATGTATGCGCCGGAAGCCGCCTCCCGCCATAAAAACATTCAGTGGAGCAGACCCTCGGCGGCTGGGACAAGGTGCAGAAGGACCATTTCGCCGACGGCGCCATCTACGATCAGATCGTCGGTAGCATTTGCGTGGATGATCGAGCAATCCGCCGGAGTTCAGCCATGCGTCCGGAGCAAATTTCTCTATCTGGATCACCTAATACGTCCATTATTCTGAAGTGTCCCTGCGATCCTGGAAGTTCGCTCGGACGCTAGCAGAGGAGGCTGGGGCGTGAACTTCGAGGGTCGTGACACTAGGTGATCGCGCGAGCACCACGCAAGGTCTGCCGCGGATCTGGCCGTCGCTGGGCTTCACCCTGGCGTACCTGTCCCTGATCGTGCTCGTGCCGCTGTCGCGCTGTCTTCCTGAAGACCGCCACCATGTCCTGGGACGGCTTCTGGCAGGCGGTGTGCCTCGCCGCGGTGCTCGCTTCCTACAGGTTGAGCTCTCGGGCATCCCTGCTGGCGTGCGGCCATTAACACCCTGTTCGGCTTCCTGCTGGCCTGGTCGCTGGTGCGTACCGCTTTCCCGGCAAGAAGCTCGTCGATGCGCTGGTCGACTCTCCTTCGGTCGCGTTGCCGACGGCGGGGCGGGCATCGCGCTGACCGCGCTGTACGCCAAGAATCGGCTGGCTCGGCCAATACCTGGAAGCGATCGGCATCAAGGTGGCTTTCACGCCGCTCGGCGTGCTGGTGGCACTGGTGTTCATCGGCCTGCACGTTCGTGGTGCGCGACCAGTGCAGCCGGTGCTGGAGGACCTCGATGCCGAGATCGAGGAGGCCGCCGCCAGCCTCGGCGCGCGTCCGCCTGCAGACGCTGCCGGCGCGTGATGCTGCCGGCCCTGCTGCCGGCCCTCATGACGGGCTTCGCGCTGGCGTTCGCGCGCTCGGTCGGCGAATACGGCTCGGTGATCTTCATCGCCGGCAACACTGCCGATGGTGTCGGAGATCACGCCGCTGATCATCATCACCAAGCTCGAGCAATACGACTACGCCGGCGCCACCGCGGTGGCCGCCGGTGATGCTGGTGGCCTCGTTCGTGCTAGCTGCTCGTCATCAACGGTCTGCAGGAGTGGAATGCACGGCGCTCGGGAGGTCAGGCCTGATGGCGGCAGCCGACCACCGCAACGGCCGGGCTGGCGGCACCGGCGCGGCGCGCTTCGAGGCGAACACGGCAAGCGCGCGATCCGGCGTGGGTCAAGGCGCTCGTGCTGACGCTGGCGCTGGGCTTCTTCGCTGTGTTCCTGCTGCTGCCCTGTTTGCCGTATTCGTCGAGGCGCATGCTGCAGAGGGCTGGGCCGTCTACGTTGCGGCGCCTGGTCGAGGCCCGATGCCGCTGTCGCCATCCGCGCTCACCGCTGCTGACGGCGGCAATCGCCGTGCCGCTCAACCTGGTGTTCGGCGTGGCGGCGGCCTGGGCCATCACCAAATTCGACTTTCCCGGCAAGACAGCTTGCTGATCACCTTCATCGATCTGCCGTTCTCGGTCTCGCCGGTCATCGCCGGCCTGATCTATGTGCTGGTGTTCGGCGCGCAGGGCTGGTTTCGGGCCCTGGCTGTCAGCGCCACGACATGCAAGGTGATCTTCGCCGTGCCCGGCATCGTGCTGGCGACCGCTATTCGTCACCTTCCCATTCGTGGCGCGCGAGCTGATCCCGCTCATGCAGGCGCAGGGCCGCGACGAGGAGGAGCGCCGCCATCGTCGCTCGGCGCCTCAGGCTGGCGGATGTTTCGCCGAGGTAACGCTGCCCAACATCAAGTGGCGCCTGCTGTACGGCGTCATCCTGTGCAACGCCGCGCGCCATGGGCGAGTTCGGTGCCGTGTTCGGTCGTGTCCAGGCCACATCCGTGGACGACGACGAACACCATGCCTGCTGCATGTAGAGATCCTCTACAACGAGTATCAGTTCGCGGCGGCCTTCGCCGTCGCCCTCGCTGCTTGGCGCATGCTGGCCCTGGTAACGCTGCGTCGCCAAAACCTGCATGGAGTGGAAGGCTTCGAGCCGCCGAGCGACGGAAGACGCCATGGGCATCCAGGTGCAAGGCATCCGCAAGACCTTCGGCAGTCTTTCGTGGCTATCGACGACGTGTCCTCGGACTTCCCGACCGGCCAGCTGATCGCGCTGCTCGGCCCCTCCGGCTGCGGCAAGACCACCCTGCTGCGCATCATCGCCGGCTTGGGCGGGCCGATAAAGGGCGGGTGCTGTTCGATGGACGGGACGCCTCCGATCGCGACGATGCGCAGCGGCACGCGATGGGCTTCGTCTTCCAGCACTACGCGCTGTTCCGGCATATGTCGGTCTACGAGAACGTCGCCTTCGGCCTGCGCGTCGAAGCCGCGTCAGCATCGTCTCTCGGAGGCGGCAATCCGCAAGCGTGTCGACGAACTGCTCGAGCTGGTGCAGCTCCGGCTGGCTCAAGCATCGCTATCCGGCGCAGCTGTCGGGCGGCCAGCGCCAGCGCATCGCACTCGCCCGGGCGCTGGCCGTGGAGCCGCGCGTATTGCTGCTTGACGAGCCGTTCGGCGCGCTCGACGCCAAAGGTGCGCAAGGAACTCCGGCAATGGCTGCGGCACCTGCACGACGATCTGCACATCACCTCGATCTTCGTCACGCACGACCAGGACGAGGCGCTCGAGGTGGCCGACCGCATCGTGCTCATGAACCAAGGGCCGCGTCGAGCAGACCGGCAGCACGCAGGAGGTGTACGAGGCGCCGGCCACCGCCTTCGCCTACGGCTTCTTGGGCGCGGTCAATCGCTTCCCCGGCCGCGTCGGGGCTCGCGCCTTCGCGTTGGCAACGACGCAGTCCTTCTTGCTTCAGCGGATGCGGTAGAAGGGCAGCAGGTTGTCGCTTTCGCGCGCCCGCATGAACTCGATATTCTGGTCGATGGCAAGGACCGGAGAAGGATTGGCCGCCAAAGTAAACCGCGTGCTGCTCAGCGGAGCTACCGCCCGCGTCGAACTTACCGGCATTGTCGGCAGCAACGGTCACGCACAGCCGCAACGCTTCGAGGTCGAGCTGACCCGCGATCAGCTCGCCGACCTCAGGCCTGGCGCCTGGTCAGTCGGTGCGACTGACGTCGTCGCGTCTGAAGACTTTCCCGCTGGAACGCTGACTGTAGCGTCCCAAACGGGCGCCGTGAGGCCGCGTCAGGCTTCCACCTGTCGGCCTGCAGCGATGAAGCAGTAGGCCTATCTGTGCAAGTATCTCTGACGCAGAGATACCAACCTCCATCACACGTTTCCGCGCGTACTTCACTCGTGAACCAAAGGGTCTGGGACATCGGTTTGCCGTTGCGGGGCCAAAGGCAAAAATTTCGCCATGAGAGGGAATGGGTATGAAATTGCCTTCTTATTTTCGATGAGCCGCTCTCTTAGAAGAATTTTCCGATATTGTGCCGTTCCGATTTGGCAAAGGTATGGCCCATGTCTGCCGCTATTCCGCACGCTGTCCCCTTGCGGGATCTGGATCTATCCCGGCATGGAATGCGACTCGCGCAGTACGTCGCGGCTCGGCTCTCGCAGACGCAGAGCCTTGAAGACCGTATCACCTCGGCCTCGCCGCTTCAGTGCCTGGACGCATCGCCTTCTCCACCAGCCTCGGCATCGAGGACCAGATTATCCTGCGCGCCATCGCTGTGACCGGTGCGCCGGTCGAGAGTGTTCACGCTCGACACCGGGCGGCATTTTCCCGAGACACTCGAGACACTGGAGGCAAGCGCGAGTCGCTATGGCCTCGCCATCCGCGTGCTCGTGCCGAATGCCGAGGAACTGGAAACGCTGGTGGCGCGCGATGGCGTGTTCGGCTTCCGCACTTCGGTGGACAGCCGCAAGGCACTGCTGCGAGGTGCGCAGGTGCGCCCTGCGACGCGCGTTGGCCAGCGCCGCCGGATGGGTAACAGGATTGCGGCGCGGGCAATCGGCCGGACGCGGCGAGGTGGCATTCGCCGAATGGGACGCCGCGCTCGACCTCGTCAAGATCAACCCGCTGGCGGACTGGCCGCTGGAGCGCGTCGAGGCTTATGCCGCCGCCAACGAGCGTTCCCATCAACCCGCTGCATGCGCGGGGCTTCCCTCGATCGGTTGCCAGCCCTGCACGCGCGCGATCCGTCCCGGTGAGCACATCCGCGCCGGGGCGCTGGTGGTGGGAGCAGGAGGACGGCAAGGAATGCGGGCTGCACAAGCGGCCCGGCGCCCAGTCCGCTGCCAAGGCGGAGGTTGCAGTGGTGTGATGATCGAGAAACTCGCCGCAGTTCGCGGCGTGGTTCAGGCGAATTTCTCGATCTGATCACACTACCAGCATGACACTTCTGGTGCCCCTTATGATTGCGAAGCTCGCTCAGGGCGCTGGCGGCAAGGCTTGGCGAACTTCACAGTCGGGGCACTAGTGTGACCGCAGCCTTGTCTCCGCTCGACGCGCTCGAGGCGGAAAGCATCCACATCTTCCGCGAGGCGGCCGCGCAGTTCCGCCGGCCGGTGCTGCTCTATTCGATCGGCAAGGATCTCGACTGTGCTCCTGCATCTGGCCCGCAAGGCGTTCTGGCCCGGCAAGCTGCCGTTTCCGCTGCTGCACATCGACACGACCTGGAAGTTCCGCGACATGATCGCCTTCCGCGATCGCACAGTGCGCGAATTCGGGCTCGACCTGATCGTGCACACCAATCATCAGGGCGTGGCGCGCGGCATCAATCCGATCGACTTCCCACCCTCCGTCTACACCGACGTGATGAAGACGCAGGCGCTGCGGCAAGCGCTCGATGCGGGTGCTTTACGATGCGGCCTTTGGCGGCGCGCGGCGCGACGAGGAAGCCTCGCGGGCCAAGGAGCGCGTGTTCTCGTTTCGCAGCGAGGGCCACCGCTGGGATCCGCGCCGACAACGGCCGGAGATGTGGCGACTACCGAACGGTCGGCTCGGACCCGGCGGAGACGGCGCGTATCTTCCCGCTCTCCAATTGGACCGAGAAGGACGTGTGGCGTTACATCGCCCGCGAGCAGCTCGACGTGGTGCCGCTCTACTTTTCGCTGACGTGCGCCCCACCATCGAGCGCGACGGCAGCATTGCTGGTGCTAGACGACGATCGCATACCGCTGCGTGCCGGCGAGACGCCCGAGCCGCGCCGCGTCCGCTTCCGCACGCTGGGCTGCTGGCCGCTCACGGCTGCCGTTGAATCCGATGCCGGATGATCTCGACAGCGTGGTGGCCGAGACGCTGGCGGCGCAGGTGTCCGAGCGGCAGGGCCGGCTGATCGATCACGACCAGTCCGGCGCCATGGAGAAGAAGAAGCAGGAGGGCTATTTCTGATGTCGGCGGTCGCCACGCTTGCCTCTGTCGAGGATCATCCTCGGCCACTGCGGCAGCCGGCGCATGCCAGGCTTCCGCAGTCGCGGCAGGAGCGCGCCGCCAGCCTTAAGGTGCTCACCTGCGGCTCGGTCGACGACGGCAAGTCGACGCTGATCGGCCGCATGCTGTGGGACGCCTCCGGCCTGCACGCTGACCAGCGCGAGCAGCTCGAGCGGGGAGCCAAGACCGCAGCCGGCACGCCCGACTTCAGCCTGCTGGTCGACGGCCTGGCCGCGGAGCGCGAGCAGGGTATCACCATCGACATCGCCTGGCGCTATTTCGACACGCCGGCGCGGCGGCTCGTCATCATCGACAGCCCCGGCCACGAGCAATACACGCGCAACATGGCGACCGGCGCCTCGCATGCCGACATCGCCATCCTGCTGGTAGACGCGCGCTCAGGCGTGAAATCGCAAACCCGGCGGCATGCGGCCATCCTCGACCTGATGGGCGTGCGGCAGGTGGTGCTGGCCGTCAACAAGATGGACCTGGTGGAGTGGTCGGAGGCGCGCCTTCCGCGCCATCGAGGCGGATTTCGCGGGGCTCGCCGACCGCTTCGGCTTCGACGATGCCGCGGCAATTCCGGTGTCGGCGGTGCTGGGCGACAACGTCGCGCAGCCGCTCGGTGAACATGCCCTGGTATGGCGGCCCTGCACTCCTCGAGCATCTGCAGCAGGCGCCGGCTAGTGCGGGCAGGGGCCGACGACGCTCTCCGCTTCCCGGTGCAACTCGTGATCCGCGACGGGCAGGACTTCCGCGGGCTTGCCGGGACCGTCGCTTCCGGCAGCATCGCCGTCGGCGAGGAGGTGGTCGACGCGGTCAGCGCACGCCGCGCCCGGGTTGCGCGCATCGCCATGATGGGACGCGAGCTTGCCAGCGCCAGCGCCGGGCAAGCCGTGGTGATCGGGCTCGATCGCGACCTCGACCTGTCGCGCGGGGCCGTGCTGGGCGTGGCGCGGGACGCACCGGCGTCGCGCATGGCATCGACGCGCGGCTGGTGTGGCTGTCGGAGGAGCCCTTCGATCGAGAGCGCGGCTACCTGCTGCGCACAGCGACCGACATCGTGCCCATCGCCTCGATCAGCGTCAGAGCCCACCTCGACCTGGAAGCGTTGAGCGAGCGGCCCGCTGCGACCTGCGTCAGCAACGACATCGCGCTGGTGCGCATCGATCTCGGCCGCAAGGTCGCGCTCGATCTCTTCGCAGATCAGCGCGAGACCGGCAGCTTCGTGCTGATCGATCCGATCACGGGCACGACGGTGGCCAGCGGTGTCGTCACGCGGCACTGCGCAGGCGCGAGAGCGTGGTGCGGTCGCATGCGTTCCGGCTCACCCGGGACGTGCTCGAGCGCGGCCTGGGCGCCGACCTGCCCCCACGGGCTCCGATCAGAGCTGCGCCGCCGCGCCAACGAGGTGGCGATCCTGATGCGGGGCGCAGGCGTTGCCGTGGAGATCGACGACACCTGGCGCAGCGGCGGCATCGACCCGACCACCGTATGGCTTGGCCTGATTGGTGCCCTTTCGTTCCGGATCTCGTCGGCGCCATCCTGTTGGGACTGGTCTGAGACATGCGTCGCCACGACTGGCGGTCGACCGGAGAGACCCGATCAACGTCCAGCAGCTGCGCATTACCCGCGAAACCGTGCGGCGCGAAGTAGTAAGGGATTTAGTGCACAGGCCTATGCCGGTCGCCAACGATGTCTGTGTTGGGCCAGTAACTGACCGCGTGATGAGCGCAGGGAGGACGGCTTTCCCTGCAGGAAACCGAGGTCGTCCGCAATCTGGTGTGAACCCGCCCGCTGGGATCGTCGAAGAAAAAGATCCAACACCCGCGCGAGCCCGTCTAGGATCTTGCTAATCTTAGCGCCACGACAGCGGAAAACTTGCCCGGTTAGGGTTCTTCGCTTCGCTTCCGAGCCAGCGACGCCTCATGGCTTCCTGCGTGGAAAGAACGGTCCGCCGTCGGATCGATTGCCCGATCGCACGTCGACCGAGTGAACGAGAGAGCCATGTGCGTCACCAAGCTGGCTTGCAGGCGATCTCGGAAATCTCGAATGAGTGGAATAAGGGCTTGAAACAACTGGCGGTCCCTACGGGAGTCGAACCCGTCTTTTCAGATTGAAAATTAGCGCTCCTAAGAGACGGCCTGGCACGGACCGAACACAATCCCCAGCAAAATCAGCCTAGGCGTTGACGACTGCGACCGCATCAAGATATCTCCAGTCGCACGGAGTGCTTGCACGTGCTTGCACGGGGGACTGGCAAATGGCGCGGGGCAAAGGCTCGAATTAGCCGTGCGACGGTGCGTGGACTCGAACGGGGCGATTGGATCACGGATACCGTGCTCCCGGGGTTCAAGGTGCGGCGGCCCAACCGGCTGGCGCTGTACGGGCTGAACATCCGCCTCCAAGGGCGGATGCGGTGGATCAGCTTGGGAACTGAAGCCGATCTCTACGCCCAGCCAGAAGCGCGCTCAGAGGCAGAGCGTATTCTGTGGCCTCAAGCGCCAGGGGCAGGACCCGGCGTCGGAGCGGGATCGCCGCAAGGGCGCCTTATCGGTCGATGCTGCCGTCGCCCGTTATATGGAAGAACATGTGCGTCGAGCTCAAATCGCGTACGGCAGCGCATTACGCCGAGACGTTCGATCGACTAATCCTTCCTCGGTTCAGGCACGTGGCGCGTTGACAGCGTTGGTGAGAGCGACGTGGCGCAGTGGCACTCAAGCTATGGTGGCGACGCCGACCCAGGGCGAACCGTGCGCTGGCGATCCTCGTCCTCCCTGATGAGCTGGACAGCGCGCCTGAAGTGGCGCGACGACAATCCGTGCCACTGGCGTGGCGCGCTACCAAGGAACGGACGGCTCAACCGCTACCCCACCGCTGCCCACCTTGCCCGGATCGCGGAAGCGATGGATGGATCTCGTCGAGGAGGGCGCCCTCAATCCATATTTTGCTGCCGGCACAAAAGTGATGATGATTACCGGGGCGCGACGGTCAGAAATTTTCGAGGCGCAGTGGCCATGGCTGGATATTGACCGTCAAAGCCTCACGCTGCCGGACAGCAAGACCGGGGCGAAAACCATTGCTCTTCCGGATGTCGCCTTCAGAGTTAATTCTGCGCCTACCTCGCGTCGCAGGATGCCGGTGGATATTTCCCAGTGGAAGGACCAATCGCCCATTCGTGAACTTCCATATTCAGTGGAAAGAGGTGCTGAGGGCGCGCAGCTGTCGGCAACTGGCGGCTACAGACTTGAGGCATGGTTTTGCCAGCGCGGCCGTCGGGGCGGGTGCTTCCCTCTATGCAGTGGGCAAACAGCTGGGTCATGCCAAGCCTCAAACAACGGCGCGTTATGCGCATGTCGCTGAAAGCACTCGCCACGATCTCACCGAAACGGTGGCAGCACTCGTACTGCGGGTCGGGGCTAATCCCCGAGATGAGCAAAAGGCGTGCACCGGGGGACCTGCCAGCATGGATGAGATCTATCGTATTCCTGCAAAGAGCGTTCAGAAGACGGCATGAACTTGCCGTATGCCGGCACTCTCTCTCCCATACCTGGTCGACGCTATGCGTCAAAGCGAGGACTGCTTTGCCACATCTGATCGACCATGAGCGCCGATCGATCGCCATCTCTGAGCACCTCTCCACACACCTCCACATCGATTGAAGCCATCTTGTGGCACGCTGGCCTCATTGAGGCCCGAGAGGTCGGGCACTGTACGGAAATCCAAAAGGTGCTAGTGCTGGGGCGCCAAAATAAAAACGCTTCCTCACGCACGCAGATGCTGCCAGGCAAACCTCCGCGCGGCTCACCTGGCAGGTCAATCATCGAGGCCCACGCCGCAGCTGTCCTAGCATGTGTCATCGCTCACGGGGGCGAACTGCACTCAGGCCGAAGAAATGGCTGCGGACCATCCAAGAGACGCTCGAAGCAGAACGGTTCTGCAGGCCCGCCATCACACCATCGTCCGGCGGCTCCATACAAAAAGCCGACATCGTTAGGAAATGGCATCATCAGTGCCTGAATGGCGGCACAAAGAAAGTCTGGGACCTTTACAGTCTCCTGACGCTCTATCGATATGACCGTTATGATCCCTGTGGCGTTTCAGCGGCTTCAGACGCCCTAGCAACCCGAAGATGGTGAGCTTGGAAAGCTGCCCATAGTCTTTCCAGAATCTGGCCCGTAATCGCTCCAGCACAACAAATCGGAGCGGTTCAATGACACTTCAGGCGACGGTCGACGTGTACAACCAGCAAGCGGCATGTTGGACCCCGGCCGGGGAGAGAGTCCGCCAGGCAGGCGTGGGGCACCTCTATTTCGACAGCCGGCGCCGCCGACTATCTTGGCTTCGATTTCCCCGTCGGCTCAAAGACCTCGTCAGCGCGGCGGTGACCTCGGTACGTCCGCATAGGGATCAGCGGTCCGCTACAGGTCGGACTGGCTCGATGCGTGGCGGAGGCCAGCGCCGTTTCCAGCACTTCCGAGGAAGCAGCTCGCAGGCGGGCATAGCCATGACGCTCGCGATGTTGCGCGACTGTCGCTCAATCTCGCCGCCAGCGGCGCCCAAGCGACAGTCGTTGAGTCGCCCGGCACCGCGACCACCGCCCCACACCGGCACTGCTGAGTGGCAACCCGTCGAATTGCATGCTCGGCAGCTCTTTCACTGGCTTTGTGAGAGGGGCCACGTCAACGGCACCATCCTCGCGACCGACCTCATGAAATTGTAATGAGCAAATGTGACGCTGGAGATTGGTTGGTTGCCAAGGGCCTGGAACCCTGTCGCACGGGCCTACAGCTTGGTCAGCAGTAATCGGGGTTAAGCGCTATGTCTGGGTTAGTGGGTGCCCAGCATCCACATCCTCCCTGCGTCAAACACTCAGCCTCTAGTGACCGCATGCGCGACAGTCGCGGAGTCCGTCGTGGCAGCGTAAATCAGAAACTGATCGACCGCCGCGGGCGGCAACCCGGGCGGTCGAAATCTACTTGAGCGATGGCGGAAACATAGTCGTTTTCGTCTTGCGTCGCAATGTCATTGCGGCCGCCATCTCATTCAACGGTTTTGGAGATGGGCTACGCGTTCAAAGGAAGTGCGACAACTGAATGCGCCGAGCCCAGCGCAGCAATCGACGATCTCACAGGTATTCGCAAGGTCTTGCAGCTGTATCAAACCGCGCCGCTGTGGGCGTCGACGGCAAGCTGTCCTCAACAGATCATCGACCCAAAGTCTAGGGCGGTCAGGCCTTAACGGTTCGCAGTTAGCAACGTGGGACGCGATGGCTGCGGAGGCTGTGGCACGTGGCATGCACAGCAATGCCTACTTCGCACCTGCGCTTCTACGGAGGGATCTGCTGTACGCGAGCGCGACAAATTCCATGACATCGTGGCTGTGCTCGGCTTGGTGATCGACGACGACGGCGACACCGATAAGCGGGCAACTCTGCCACCCGGAATCGAACCTTCGATCGAGGTAACTACGTCCCACGAGCCGGATAGAACCGCCACCTGCACTTCGTGTTCTCCTGGTGCCGCTGGCGCCCGACGAGGCCAAGGTCCTCGCCGAGCTTTTTTGCACGTCAAGTGCGGCGGCGATCATGGTACCAGGCGACCCCGCACACGTGTGGCGGCTGCCGACACGCTCAATCATCCAACCAACAGGCAAAGATCAAGCGAGCACCCATCGCCTCCGCAGAAGGTTTTAGCAACTTAGTCGTTCGGAGCCGATTGACCCCGACGAACTGGCGGCGGGCCCTGAAGCAACGTGTGCTGACCTGTGTCGCCGCGTGCGGCGATGGGCAATCGCGGCCAAGGCAGCCGTCCCGGTGGTGCCGATCGCGAAGAGGTCCTTTGCCGGGCTGCTGGGTTGCCTCGTGGATCTGATCGAAACAGAGCCGGAGATTGGGAGCGCCCTCGCTTCACCGTTACCTTGTCCTGTTCGATGGAGCACGGTCAACCGGACGATGAGGTGGCCTTGATTGCCCAGGGCGCCCGCATTCGCGACCAAGCAACCACCGCGCGCGCGGCGATATCCACGCCGAAATCAAGCGGGCGCGTGCAAAGTGGCAGGAGGCGGGGGCCAGACAGACCAGGCGGGCGATCTGAAATCCGAGCGGCAACGTGGTGGACCCGCGATCCCCGATAGTCGATCGCAGTAGCACCAGGTACCCGCAGCCACATTCCCGCCTTCGATGTTCTGGTCCAGCCGCGGACTGGGTGAAAAAGTGACGGCCGAATGCAAGAGCGCCGCCGTTGATTTTGTGGCCCTCGCTCTGCTTGGGTCATTGCAGCTGGCTTGATCGGCCCTACATTGGACGGCAACGCCGAGGAGGGCCTACGCCCGCGCGTTGTCCCTCTTGCACCCCAGGCTGTGGACGAATTCGCTTGCGGAAGGGCACGCCAGTGGGTCGCCACTGTCTGCTTGAGGGGACCTATCAGCCGCAGCCATTCCAACGGGTGGAAATACCCAAGCCGGAGGCCGGGGTCAGGAGGCTCGGCGCACATGTGCCTCTGGCTGATCCGACACGCTTTTCATATCCTCGCTCCTCCCACATCGGAGGCGTGTGCATCGGAGAAAGTGCGCCAATCCTCTGGCGGATAGCGAAGTTCGCTAACTCTGAGCACAGAGCAGGCCGGCAACATTCCTACCGGCCGAATCCGACTAGGATCGCGGGCATCCATTCACCAAAGCGTCCGTGTGGACGTTCATCAAACTCGAGAGGGAATTCATTCCCTCCCGGAATCAGAGGGCAGCTTCGTTCAAGCACGGATCGGGAAAATCGACGACCAGAGGGGCAAATCGATTCTGGCTCGAGCAGATTGAACAGATCTGGCTCTCGCATGGAGGGAATCGCCAAGAGTGAGGGCCGCCTTGTTGCGGAGTTGGCCGAGGCATCTAAGCGCGCCGATGAGAAGCTTCGGAATGAAGTGGCAGAGCTTGCCGAGGACCACATGGCCCGGCGCGGGGCTATCTTGGAGGGGCTGCAGGCCTTGGCTGTTCGGTTGGGTGCGTTTCCTCAACAACTCGAGCAATTGACTGGAGGAAAGGGCACCGCCAAAGCTGCAGTCGCACCAAACGATTCCATTGAACCTGAGCGTCCGCGTCTGCGGAGACCGGCGCGGATGAGATTCTAGACAGGGAAATCAACAATCACTTGCGCCGTCGCAGCGCGTTGACGTTCGCCCGAATATCTGTCCTGGCCCCTCTCAGACACGGCGGACGCGGCGATTGTAAGTCAATGGAGCCTTCGAGCGGATGTCTCGGCCGTGGAGTTGATTTTCGCGCAGGCGAAATGCGCGCGATCTGCAATCCAGGGACGCTCTGCAGAAAGCGCTGCAGGCTGTCCGGTCAACGCTCACGGCTGGATGTGCTGGCGCGAGCGAATTAACAGATCAGTAGTGCGAATCGTCGGACCGTCAATGACGGAACCGCAGGACAACAGGACGACCGACCCCACAGAGACTCTTGCCAGGAGAAAATTTGGGATCCTTGCACGATCTGATCCGCGTCGAACGCCCCACACAGGACGCTCTTGCTGGAGGCTTTGGCGGTCGCCGTAGGACACTGTGTAGTCTGTAGCGTCAAAGCATACGATCGGCGCGGAAGTCACGCGCGACCTCGGTGCTACCGTATTGCGCGCTATGTGTCGGTGGTATCTGGCCGCACGCCAGACGTCGAGGCGACGGGCGGCGCGCTGCTTCGCCAAGCGAGCGAACTAACCTTTGTCGAAACGGTTTCGGGTTTCTGGTTAGCACAGCGACCAGATCGCACCGGCCAGCTCATCGTCAAGGAAGCCAAGAGCGCGATCTGCACCTGCCGGTAGGGCTGGACGCCGTGATTGATCGGCTAACAACACCGCGCTGGACTGCCGATCGCTTTGTTTTGGGGCTCCGTGATCGTGGGTCTTCTGCATCTCCAGGCTTGTGCACTAGCCAATCGCGGTCGCGCTGCCATTCGCGCCCTGCTACGGTTGTTTTCCGTCGTAGCAAGAGGACAGCAATGAAAAAGAAAACCAAAACCGCGCAAGCCGGCCGCCGCCAAGGCCAGCTCTGCGCCCTTCTCGCCTGCCCGAACTTACGGGGCACTACTTGCCAAGCGAGTAGCGACCGAATTGACGCCAGCACGCTCGCCGCGCAAGAAAGCCTCGCGCTAGGCCTCGCCGGACTAGGTGGGAAACGCACGGGCTAACGGCAATCCCGGCAAGGACAGGTGATCACTTACCGCGATGGTCGTCGTGCGGGAGCCGACCATCGCCAGCGAGGTCGTCTTCTTCATCGCGCGCAATCACTTCATCAACCTGGTGCGAAAACCAGGTCGCATAGCCATAATCCAGGGCTGCGCACCCGGCGGCTATATCGGCGACCGTGATGGCGTGGGGCTGCTCAAGCCAGCTCGGACCGCGCACGCTGTTCCATGAGATGCCAACCGTGCGGCAAGGTCTGTGAGCCGGGTTTCTGTGCATGACACTACTCACCTGGTGAACCCGTAGGGCGCCTCTCGGTCGTGCTATGGGCTTGTGCTCTGCTTTCGCAGTTGTCCCGAAGCACGAGCCGAGAAGCAGCGCATGAGCGCACTCACGTTTCTATCTATTGGCGGCTGCGATCCAGCTGCTCGTAGAAGCTCTGGGTATCGAAGGCGTTGGCAGAAGCGGCGACGCCGGTCAGAACTGCCAGAGCGATCAGGGCGGATGCGATGGTCTTCATGACTGGTACTCCTTGATTAGGCGGTACGGGACCACATCATCGTCGCCCGTTCGCCAGCCACCTGGGGCCACTCGCACCATGCGACCGTGCTGGATAGTGGTCGTTGGCATTTGCCAAGACCGTCGCTAGCGGCAAAAAATTTGGGCATGCTTGCCCGGCAGGTCCTGACCGTGGATTGCCACGCTCTTGCCCATCGTGCCGCTCGACGTGGCGGAGCACAGTCCGTTGTCGGTTAGACGAGTGGTTAAGATTACGTTAACCCGACGTCGCGCAACCTGCCCCGGTCGGCTTCCCAACCCGGCGCGTAGTGGCCGTCGCGCGCCTCCACAGCGCCGCGGCCCAAAGGTTTCCTCTGTGCGCCGCACACCACCGACATCTGCCACAAGCGCCTCAACTTGCGATACACGATGTCACGGAAGTCTAAGCTTCAGCTGCTTCAACTTTGGCGCCCGTCGCTAACGCGTCGGGTGTGTCCTGATGTGCCCGTAGCGGCCCGCCGCCAAAGCATGCATGTGGCGGCCGTTTTCTACGCAGCAACTCCGGTCAGTTCGCCGCGCGCCTAAGCTGGCGCTTGATCGGAACGGAACGTACGGACCCCAGAAGAACGTGCGCGCTGCGTACCAGACTGCGCGACGTCAACATCGAATACAGCGCGTTGGTGAAGAGCAAACCGAAAGAGGGCAGCTCTGTCCGCACGGCTCAACTGCTGGGGGAGCGGGCAGCGCTCATGGCCATGCTATCAGGCGAACGAGCGTCGCTGAGCGTCACTTCCCATCAGACGCCACTCAATGCTGTAGCCCAGCGCTCGGCATAGTCGGCGCCACGAAACGGCTGCGTCAGCATGTGGTCGAGCCGCTGCTCAGTTGGTTCTCGGAACTACTGATGCCAGCGCGGCCAACTGCCACGCAGCAGGACCCTAAGGGCAATAGTCAATAATCAGCGAGCGTGCCGCTCGTGCCTTGGTTCAACGGCGGCCGTCGGGCGGCTGCATCGCCAATGCCAACCTCGGCGCATCTTCCATGCACCATCGAACTAGGCGCGACCAGTGATGTCCGCGTTGGATCAATCGCGTCGATTTCGGTGACCAATACGCGTAGGCGCGCGCGACGTCCCGCACAGGCTTGCGCCGGAGGTCCCCACTCCGAGCCACCGGCGACATTGGCAATGCGCCGCCGGCGCGTCTGGGGCGCTTTCAGATCAATACGAGCGCGTGTACGCGCGCAGAAGCTCGGCTCGCTGCAAATAGCTGAAAGGGTGACACCCGTGTGCTTCGGCAAGAAACAAGCCCTACCAACCCCGGCACCGGTTGCAACCGCGTCTGTCCCACGGCGTCCCAACCGCGGCCATCCAACAGGCCCAGCGGGCCAGGCTGAGCCTGCGTCAAGACGCAGCCCGTCAGCCAGGCCTCGAACTCATCCTCGCGCGTACAGCAGCGGGGGCCGGCGCTGCGCTTCTATCTCTGGCAGGATGGTGTCTTGGAGCACCCGACACGGCGCTCTCGATGTACGCCACAAGGTCGCTCGTTACCTCGAGGCTGATCGTAGGCGGTGACGTTCCGAACTACGGAGTCCGCCACAGCTAACCCCAAAGCTTCCCACCACACGTCCTGCGTGGGACGCTCAGCGTGCACCAGGTCGCGTAGGTAATCCGCAATTTTCTTGGCAAGTGGCCAGTACGGCGCGGTCGGTCGTGTCAGTCATCGCGGCGTCTCCGGTTGTGGTTCAGCCACGCTCGGCGATTCGCGTTAAGGGCGGTTAACTCGCCGGTAACGCGATCAGCGTCCGGCGGCTGGTGCTGGCAACAGGTTAAAGGGGGCTAGTTGGCCCGGCTCTTCACATTTCGGAAACCAGAATCACGGCATGCGGGGTGTACGGGCGCGAGTTGGTATCCCTCCGCCGCGAGATCACGGCATTCGCCGCCCGGCCGAGTGCCAGCATCACAGTCCAGCGCCAGGCGAAGGCCGCCCGACCACATTCTTCGCAACGCGAATCAGGCACCCGAAAGATGATGCAATACGAGGCCACGCTAGTGGACTGGGACGCCGATCTGCAGCGTCGGGCGAAACGCTTTGGCTTCGAGCCAGAGGTCCGGCCCGGTCGCGGGCGCAAAACCAGCTACGCGCTGCTCGATGCGTCGGGCCTGCCCGTCCATGAGTTTACGAGCGCCGATCGCCTGGGCTGCATTTGGAAAACCCAGGCATTCTTCGATTCAGGAGCGCCGTCACCGCACGGCTGAGTTTCACCACCGCCGACGCCAAACAGAAGCCCAAGGCGCAACAGGGCTGTTCACCCGCGTCACCTTAGCTAATCTCTACGGCGCCAACGCTCGCCAGCCGATGGCACTCGATGACGACGCGATGACCCGATAAGCGCATGGGCGTAGGTATGCGCGCTCGACCATCCAGGAAGCATCCGAATCGGCGGCTTCGGCGCTTGGTCAGTGGACTTGCCGATCTGGTTGGCATCGCGGGGGCTGCCTTTGCGATTAGTCAAAGCACTTTTGCCTCCCCGTTGCTGAGTCCAAAGGAGGTCATGAGGGTCTTTGACATCTCGCGGGCGATTTCGAAGGTGTCGCACCTGTGGTGTTGGCGGCATTCTTGACCGCCCTCATTGCTGCTGCCTTATCGGTGCAGGCGACGTACCAGACCCTGACGATTGGGCCACCGATGCCTGCCGTCGTGACAGTGACGACCCAGCCTGATGCTTTATCGGTCATGCATGGAAGATGACAGCGTTCGCGCCGCGCATCAACTCCGGGTCAAGACGCCTTATTTCTCAAACTGACCCACTACCATCTCACGGCCTACACCCCATGCCGCACGGCGGCGCGACCACAATGGTTCTGAATGCCCGAAACGTTATGGCGCGACCGTAGCAGTCGCTACAGAGGCCAGGTGGCGTCGTAACTGAGCGGAGAGAGAAGCGGCGGGTTCTGCGCCGACTGCTCTGCATCACCTGGACCCAAGGCTTCCGTGACCATGGTTGTCTCGAAGGGTCCACATTCCCGCGTTTCAGCACGTCACTGCCGGATCGACCAAGGCGCACGATAAGTGGCTGAGTGTGGGCATCTGCCTTCTGTGCAGCTTCCTGCGGGCGGAGCGCACCCACGGGCGATCGGTTCCAGGACAGGGTTCCGATCGAGAGGTGACGCGCCGTTGCCGATGCGAAGGCTGCGGGCGCCCTATGCGCCTGCGCACCCGGCGACGGCTTACGCGCAGCGTTCGCTCGTGCTGCACCGATTGCTACGGGACCGCCGTCCTACCCCAGGACCGCGAGCGGCATCGCGTCCAGCACGAGCCCAGGCCTTGCCCAGTCTGCGGCGAGATGTTCACGCCGAAGCGTTCCCACCAGGTCACGTGCAGCAATGCCTGTCGGCAGCGTCTGTTTCGGCAGCGCCGACACTCCCAACAAAAGTAGTCGCTTAGCCTTCTTTGCGCGGAAAAAGCTCTGACTGCTCGCGTCGATTGAACATTTCCAGAGCCCGGCATTAGCCCCACGACCGCGACGGCGCGCCACTCGACGGCTCGGCATCGCGGCTCCACGCCGCCCTTCCCGCCGCACGCGATTGAGTTTCTGCGCTGACGTGCGCGGGTACGTGCGGCGGAAGGGATCAATGACCTTTTTCACCTGCGCAGACACCTTTGCTTTGCTCGTCTACGCTAGGCGATCAATTGATCTGGGGGATCGCCATGTATTTCTGGGCACTGATTGCGCTGATAGGAGCGTCCGTTCTTTCCTCGGCTGTGGACCGGACCCTAAAGCGCGCGTCTGCGATTTCTTGCTCCGGCGCCGCCAGTTCGATCCGTGTGCCGCGACGGCCCTGTGCCAGCAACGACCCGGCCGCGGCCGCGAGCCGGTGGCACTTTTTACGGTCGACCGCGCGCCGGCCGGCGCTAAGCTCACCAGCGTATCGCACTCAATAACCACCACGAGCCAACATGGCCCGCGAAGTTTTCATCAGCTACCGCCGCGACGACAGTCGCTACCAAGGCGCGCATGATCCACCACGCGTTCGAGCGCGTGCTCGGGCGCGAAAGCTGCAGTTCATGGATGTGGACTCGATCTCGCCCGGCTCCAACTACCACAAATCTGAAAGAGTTGGTGGACCAGTCGACGTGACTGTTGGCCCCTCATCGGTCCAGGCTGGATCGACGCCGCCGACCCGCAGACTGGACAACGCCGCCGCGACAATCGAAACGACTTCGTGCGCATTGAGATCGGCGAGGCGCTCGCCCGCGGTATTCCTGTGGTCCCTCTACTGCTCGACGGCACTCACATGCCCGAGCCCGGTCGCCTGCCCGTCGACCTCCAGGAGCTCCCCGACCGACAGGCCGAGATTGTGCAGTTCCGCACGTTCGATCCGATGTCCCGGTTGATCCGGAGACTGGGACTGCAGGAGCGCACAATAGAGGATCGGCACCGCCCCTCCCAGGGCGGAGTGGCGTCACCACCGCGCCGATGGCCGCATCGCTGGACGCCGGAAGTTCACCCACGGCGCACCGGACGGATGGTTCAAGCCTCGGCGCCGGCAAGGCCGAGTGGTTTACGGATCACGAGCATGGCTCCTGCATGGTGGTCCTGCCCGCGGGCAGCTTTGTTATGGGCTCGCCCGACAGCGAGCCAGAACCGCGAACGACCACCGAGGGCCGCGGCCCAAGTGGCAATTGATCGTGCTTTCGCGATCGGCCGCTGCGTCGTCACGCGCGGGCAGTTCGCTGCCTTCGTCAGCGCGACCAGTCATGTGGCGGCCGGCGCCACCTAGTGAGTACACAAGCAGGGGTCCTCATTTTACAATCCGGAGGCCTCGTGGCGTACACCTGGCATTCCTCAGGACGGATAGCCACTCTGCACTATGCATAAGTTGGGCAGATGCGAAGGCCTGGCAGCGTGGGCTCTCTCAGGTCCATTGGTCAACAATATCGCCTCCCCTCAGAAGCTGAGTGGGAGTATGCTTGTCGAGCTGGCACGGCAACGCCATTTTGGTGGGGATCTTCGATCACGCGCCGGCGCAGGTTAACTATCGATTGCTTATCCCAGGGGGCATTCCGCCGTTGCCGCCGAACTGGGATTACTCGCAGCGCCGCGAACGCCGCGACACGACAGTGCCCGTTGACCAACCCGCGCCCAATCCATGGGGACTATACCAGGTGCATGGCAACGCGCGGAGGTGGTGCGAGGATGCCTGGCACGATACTTACGATGCGAGCACGCTGGATGGCTCGGCCTGGATGCAAGGTGGTGATGTGAGTCACCACGTTCTGCGCGGTGGGCATTTGCTCGCCGTTCCTGCATTCGTACGCGCCCGCTGGTAGAGTTCGCAATGCCGCCGATCAGCGTAATGACGATACGCCATCCGCCTAGCGAGAATGCTCTGAGTTCTTTGGCGGCGGTGCATTCCTGCTCTACTCCCAGGGCGCTCGGCGTCGGGCTGGTTGTTCGCGCAAGCCATCATTCGCCTGCGCGGAGCTTGAGAACCTGTCAATTGATCCCCCGAGAATGCTGGCCCCAAAATGCCAGTAAACAAAGGACTTTTGGTGCAGTTCGGCGCATCTGGGCGGTGGTGGGGTTCATCCCACATTTGGGAGAACCGCTGGCGTATCCGCGCGCCGTTGGGTGGTAATGAATGCTGCGTCTGCCCCTTCGAGGACACCTCGCCGGAGCCTGTTGCTGTGCCTGCAACGGTTTGTAACAATTCGTGAGCGGACGAGAACATCCCACGGGCTGTGCTAAGCTCCCTGGTATCGTCTGCGAACTCCCGCCCGGAGCGCCCACCAGCGGCGGCGGGTTTTTGATTCCTACCCCACATCCCGGAACTCCATACGGCGAACGCTGTCAACATGGCGTGCCAACCGCGCATTGGCGTCGCGCTGCCTGCCACAAACTCGATGTCGCATCCCAGCCAGCGTGCCGAAGCCTTGGCTCGCTGCCTCAGGGCCAGATGGCGCCGTGATGCCGCCCGCCGCGAAGCGGTGAAGGCTGCCCGCGCGCTGCGCATGCTCGCCGGTGCAATCGCGCGGCATGGGCGAGTTCGCCCCGATCCGTCAACCATCGGCGAGAGGCGTGGGCGCGGTGAGATACAGCGCCAACACCGTCGAGGGCTATCAGCGTTCCAGAAGCGCGCATGAAGGGCGCTATCGGCATGCTCCTCAGAAAGGACCTCACATCGTTATCTGGCGGAGTTCGATCACCGCTATTCGAACCGCGTCGCCTTGGGCGTTGACGATACCGACGCGCCACCCGTGCACTGGGGCGCCAAGGGCAAGCGTCTTGCTTATCGAACAGCTGGTGGGACTGATCCAGATCGAAGCGGCGCGGAAGCTATCATCAGTTCGTGCGCGCTTGGGGACGACAGGCTTAAGCCGTAGAGCGATCAAGGCAATCGACTCCGCCCGCCCGGGAGAGCCGATTGCCTTGTGGATGGACCCTCTAATCAGATGAATAATCGCGTTTCTGGCTGAACGATCACAAAGCGGAAATGCAGCAGCGCTGAGCAGCGGAGTTTCATCATTATCGGCACCAGATCGACGAATGGAACAGTGAATTGTGCTATATCGATCGATAAGAAAAACCACAAACATGTGAGTTTGGTGCAAATCAATGTAGTTTGACTGTTGTCACGACAGGAGACTTGTCTCGCCAATCTGTTTCGTGTATTTGCGATGGCAAATTCGCTTTGAGCCGCTACCGTAACGATCAACAGGAAACCCTCAGAGCGATGATTGATTAATTCTTCAAAACCAGCTGATCGGCTTACAACGCACAAAGAAAACTGAAACACCCGTCCCCAGACGCTACATTCCCGATATCGTCGCTTCCGCAGACGAAAGCGCTGGGTGCCTTTCAGTATTGCGTTAAATTTTTTTCGCCAAAACCGACTCGGCGAAAAGTTCAACAACCTTGCGAGAACAACTCGTCTGCGGCTTGAATCGGGAATGAAGCTAACGTCGCATCTTTGGGACGGCGGAAAGTGTTCGAGTTTTCTTTGTGGCGTTTGCCCAAGCCAGTCCCACAGCAATTGCGAAAACCCGTTTGAAAATAATCCATCCTCCTGGCCCGTTTCTTGAACTGAATCGTTGTAATCAAGCACGAACGAAGCAGGTCAAAATATGATTCGTCCTTCCTTGTAACAGGCGGTGGTGGATCAAATTCAAAAACAGATTCACACGTCACCAAACTCCCGCAAACAAGACCGTGAAGTTCGTCCTCCGCCAACTCAAATGTCTTCTCGACGATAGCAAGGCGAGGGTGTCGCTTGGCCAGAGACGGAATCCTCCTGTGGTTCGCTTCCAGCCTGCATTGATATGTTTGGTTTCCATATCGAATCAGCTCTCAAGCGAATTCACTTCGTCCACGTTCGTCGTCTTGTAATGCCGGTAAATCGAAATGATGAGCGCCAGGCCGACCGCCGCTTCCGCCGCCGCGACGCCAATCGAAAAATCACGAACATGATTCCGGTGAGCGCCTCCGGATGTTCGCTGAAACGCCAGAACGCGATGAAGTTCAGGTTCGCCGCGTTGAGCATGAGTTCGATGCCGATGAGCACGATGATGGCGTTGCGCCGCGTCAGCGCGCCGGCCAGGCCGATGGCGAAGAGCATCGCGGAAAGCAGGAGGTATGCGGAGAGCGGCAGTCATGGTTCGCGAAAGAAAGGGGCAGAGGGGAAAGGGGCAGAGGGGAAAGCTCCCTTTCTCCTTTTCTCCTTTCTCCTTTCATGCACGGCAAGGTTCGTCACTTGGTTTTCGGATTTTCGTCTCGCATCGCGACAGATGACCGCGCCGATGAGCGCCGCGGTCAGCAGTAGGCCGACGACCTCGAGCGGCAGCACAAACTCTGGTCATCAACGTCGTCGCCGATTTGCTTGACGGTAGCTTCGGCCTTTTCTGCACGGTTCAGTGCTGACTGGCGGGCTCTTCACAACTGTCCAAGCCAGAACGCCAAAACACAGCCACTGCCACCGCCAGCCCGGTCAAGCCATGATGCCGAAAATACCGATTTCTCCGGCGCTTCGCCGCCGCGCGTCAGCAGAATGGCGAATACAACGAGGATTGCCACCGCGCCGACGTAAACGAGGATCTGCGCGAAGCCGACGAACTGCGCGTTAAGCTGCAAATACAACGTCGCCAGTCCCGCGAGCGTTACCACCACGGCCAGCGCGCAATGGACGAGATTGCGCAGGCTCATCGCCGCCACGGCGGCAGCAATGGTCAGCACGGCGATGATGGCGAACGGGAGAGTCATCCGAGAAATCCGGTAGGGACGCGTTCCACCGCGTCGCCGTCATTCGCGTGGCAGAGAGATTTGGGACGCGGTGGAACGCGTCCACCACTCGATGCGTTGATGGAGTTCTCTTTCATTCCGCGATAGCGATAAACACGTTTTGTCAGTTTCTGTTTCCCAACCAACCCTCGCCCCAGCAGCAGATACGGCCCGATGATGATCGTGGCGCAGACGATCCAGCGCGACGCACCCGGCGGAACGAAATGCCACGCCGCGGTCGCGACGATGTTCGATGAGCGCCATCGGAAGCATGAATTTCCAGGCGAAGTTCATGAGTTGATCCATGCGCAGACGCGTGCACGTGCCGCGCACCCAGATCAGCAGAAAGAGTGAAGCCCATGCATTTTTGTGAAGAACCACACCCAGCTTGGAACCCAGGTCCAGCCACGAAACCGGCGCGGCGTAACCGCCGAGGAACAGCGTCGCGGCCATGCCGCCGGCAGCGAACATGCCGAAGTATTCCGCCATGAAAAAGATCGCGAACTTTGAATCCCGAGTATTCGAGGAAATAGCCGGCGACGATCTCCAGATTCGCCCTCCGGGCAGATCGAACGGCGCGCGATTTGACTCTGGCGGTGGCGGCGGTGAGTGAAACAGGAGTAACCCCGCGAAGCCCCACGGCGTGAAGACGTGCCAACTTGTCGGGGCAGAAGCTCCCCGTCGTAGGTTAGCTTCTGCGACGATGTCCACCGGTAGAAAGCGAGCCGGCCATCATGACGACGGTTGGCTGCGGAACGGATACGAGCGGCACTTCGTAGCTGATCATCTGAGCGATGCCGCGCATGGCGCCGAGCATGGGTATTTGTTCCGGCTCGACCAACCGGCCATGAAGACCGCGAGTTCCGCGCCCGCGCCGAACGGCAAAGAAATACAACAGCCGGCATCGAGGCTGAGCGGGCCATGTTGCGCCGCACGGCAGGACTGCGAACGTCAGCGCTCACAGGCGCAGAGCATGGCGAGCGGCGCGAGGAAATGAACCACTTTGTCCGCCGCGCGCGGCATCGGGCATCATCTTCCTTGATGCATCGCTTTGATACCATCGGCGATCGGCTTGGCCGAAGCCGAACAGGCTGATGTTCGTGAACGGAATGCCGACACGGTTTGGGCCGTAGCGGTTCTGAATGCGACCGATGCCCTTTCGCTCGAACACGGTCGCGATGGCGAAGATCGTCGCGAACACGAGGATGATCGCCGCAGACGGTAATGATGATGGAGAGAAACGGCTGAACCGCTGGCGGAAACAGCGCCACCAGCCAGTGCTTCAGCCGAGACAAAGATTTGGTCAATTGCTTCTGACATCAGTCCCTTCCGTCGAGAAATCCCGGCGAAGATTCGCCGGAGCGAGGGTTGAAATCAAGGCTGGAGGCCGGATGGGGCCGCAGTGGTTCTGGCTCGCGACACGGTGCGCTTTCCCTCAACATGACTCCAATTCCCTCATAGCCCTGTTTGAAAATCATTGCGTCGCCGCCGCAACGATTGCTGGTTGTGGGTGAAGGGTTTGCCGCTACAGCTCCGTTTTGGCATTTTGCCTCACACCTCCGCTTTAGCCTTGGCTTCGGCCTTCGCTCTTTTCCGCCGCCAGGCGCTCGTCCACTTCAGCGGCTTCGGTGGGATGAATCCTGTGGTAATGCGCGTTGGACCTGGCGAGTTGCTGGCGGTTCACCAGCAGGCCGCCAAAACGGTCGGCGGTGCTCAAGTTCGAATTCGGTGTCCATCTTGATCGCGTCGAACGGGCAGACCTCGACGCAAATCTGGCAGCTCATGCAGACGGAGAGATCAATGTCGAAACGTGGCCGGATAAAACTGCGGCTTTGCCGAGGTAGTCGGGCTTCTTGTCCTTGCTCTTGACGATGTAGATGCACTTGCGGCGGACATTCCTTCTCGCAAATCTGGCAGGCCACACAGCGCATGCCCTTGAGCCAATCGTCGCCGTCATGGACGAGGAAGGGAAACTGGCGCGTGGCTTCGGCCAGCAGCCTGCCGTTCCTCGGGATACTGCAATGGTGGTGAGCCGTTCTGTCGCTGACGTAGCTGCCGAGGAAATTCCTCGCCGTCTCCGCCATGCCTTTGATGATGCCTTCGCCGAGCATTTTTTCCTTTCAAGAGATTACCTCAACCCGCCTGTCATTTCAGGAGCGTGAAGCCGCGCGTAATCCTCCCCACACCCTCTTATCGAACGTGTGCAGCACGTCGTCGCGCCCCTCCTGTTTTGCAATCACGCCGAGCAGTCGATCGGGAAAATTGCCGGCATGCCGTCGGTAGAGCGTCAAAGCTTCCTCAATCAGCGGGCGCTCCCAGAATGTAAAATCCGCCGTCATCCAACAACGATTGCAGCGCAGGGGCAAACCGGGCCTTTCAAAATCCATAAAGTCCGCCTCCTTCAGCAACCCAGCATACTTCACAGCGAACAATGCGCGTCAACAGCATCGGGGGCCTCTGGCGCAACTCCGCGTCAATCGAACTGACTCGACGCACCGTCTTCCGCCTGCTGCGCGGCGTCGTCGCGTCAGGTGGCGGATCGACCAGATTGGTATCGGCGGAAATCATTTCCCCCTGAAACTCGCGAGCATCAACCAGACTTTCGGCGATGCCTTCGCACCATCTGCTCGACCGGGGCGGCTTCCAGCCTTTCGTAATATGCGCCAGCACGACCTCTGCCGGAAATCCGCTTCGGACGCGTTGGCCGGACTTGTGCCTCTGGCCATTCTCACCCTCGAACTCGACCGCATCACCCGCTCAGCAAACCCAACTGATCGCCGCACGGCCACGCGGTGGATCGTGATCCGCCCTTTGCTCGCTCAATGTCGGCCGTCGCCGTCATACTTCCGCACTTTACTACAAGATAGTAAGGCAAACCCTCGGGCCGTCAAACCGACTTTTCACCAGGCGCCTGATAACCACCTTCAACGACTAAACACAATTTCATCCCACGCTTGCGCCGAGAATAATCACCACGTCCGCTTCACGAAATGCTGGCCGAGGCACATGTCTTCGAGAATCGGTCAGGTTGATGAGACTCGGCGGGCGCACGCGGTAGCGATACGGATTCGGCGAGCCGTCGCTGATGAGATAAAACCCGAGCTCGCCCTTCGGCGCTTCGATGCGGCCGTAGGCTTCGCCTGGCTTTCGGACGGAAGCCGCGCAGCTTCGCCTTCGGATCAATGATCGGGCCGGCAGGAATGTCCGGCAGCGCCTGCTGCAAAATCTTCACCGACTCGCGCATCTCCAGGACGCGAATCATGTAGCGGTCGAACGTGTCGCCGTGGTCGCCGAGCGGAACTCTGAACTCGAAGCGGTCGTAGATGCCATATTGATCCACCTTGCGGAGGTCGTAGTTCACGCCGGCGGCGCGCAGCATCGGGCCGGTGATGCTGGCGTTGATCGCCAGTTCGCGCGGCAGCGCGCCGACGCCCTTGCGTGCGGCGCGATGACGATTTTCGTTCCCCGTAATGCAGACTTCTCGAATTCGTCGAGGAAGCGCGGAGAATTCGTCCACGACCGCCTTGCGCCTGTTCCAGCCAACCCGCGGGCAGATCGCAGCGGCAACCGCCGAAGCGCATGTAATTGCACATCATCCGCGCGCCGGTCAGCGACTCGAAGAGGTCGAGGATTTTTTCGCGCTCGCGGAAGGCATACATCAACGGCGTGCCGAGCGCGCCCATGTCCTGCATGAGAAACCGATGAGGCAGGCGTGGTTTTGCAGGCGCGTCAGTTCGGCGGTGATGACGCGGATGTATTCCGGCGCGCTCGGGCACTCGCAGGCCGGCGAGCTTCTCGACCGCCAGCGCGTAAGCCCAGTTGTTCGTGAGCGAGCAAAAGTAATCGAGCCGATCGGTGTAAGGCATCGAGCCGGGATACGTCGTGCCCTCGGCAATTTTTCGTGGTTGCGATGCGAGATAGCCGAACACGGGCTTGAGCTTCACCACGCGTTCGCCGTCGAGCACCACGTCCATGCGGAAGACGCCGTGCGTGGACGGGTGGTGTGCCCCATCGCGACCTCGAGCAACTCGCATCGCCGCTCGCCGGGCTTGGGGCGCAACCGCTGTGAAGCACAGCATGGCGGCAGGCGGCAGTTCAGCCACCGTGGAACTGCGGGGCTCATTTGCCGAACGCCCAGATTTTCCGCGGAGCGGACGTAAATGGTCTTGTCCACGAGCGCGGGTGTGCGCGGCGATGCGTTCTCTGAATTCGCCCGGCTCCAGCATCACTTAGCGGCTTGTCGCCGGTCGCGAGCACGGTCGAGCACGCCGTCAAAGCGACGCCAATATCACATAGCCAGCGCCAACGTGCGCCATGACTCCAGCTGACGCGTAATCAACCCTGGCGCGATGCGTTGCTGCACCCGTTCGAGTCGAGTCCGCCGGTCTGCGCTCTCGAAAGGTTCGTGAAGCGAGCATCCCGCCGTCTTTGATGACGTAAACGAATCCGTGATACCAAAGTTGCGGCGAGGGCAACATAGGGCAGGCCCTTCTTCCGTTTCCGAGCGGGGCATGGCGATTCACGTCACGTCGCCCTTGCCGCCCGGTATTTCAACGGTGGCGAGGAGCGCGTTCTTCGCCCCATGGGGCGCAATCGCGGCGAGCAAGTTATTCCATCTCGTCGCGCAGTCAGGCGTTTGTCCTCGCTTTGGTCGAAGCCGCTGAAAAAGCTTTTCATTTTGAGATCGCCGGCCTCGCCGTAACTCGGTTAACGCCGTCGCCGCTTTTGTCCGAGCCACTACCAAAGCGTCCGCCTTCAAGCAGCTTGTCGAAAAAGTGTGGCATGGGCACGTCCTTCGCCGGCTTGCGACCGACCGGCAAAAACAACAACCGCATCTGCCCACCACCGGCGCTGTGCAGGTCGCGGCGGGCAACCTGCCACGCGCCAGATTTCCGTCGCCGGTCTTGAGATCGTAAGCCCGCAGTTGCGTGTAACCGGGGGAGGACGACTTCGTCCGTGCCCTTGCCTTTCCAAATGACGGGGGTCGAGTAACCGGAACTCAGGGTCCGCGCGATCGGCGCGCTCATGCGATTTTGCCAGTCTTGAGATTGACGGCGACATGAGTTCCGAGCCTTTGGCTTGATCGCGATTCACCAGGACGAGATCGCCGACGATGATGGGCGAAGCGCCACTCCCAAAATCGCCTCCTGCCGCGCTGTGGGAAGTTCCAATCGCCAAAGTTCCTTGCCGTTGAAGTCGTGGCAAATCAGACCGCACGAACCGAAATAGGAGACAACACTGCGGCCATCCGTCGCGCATGTGCTCGCCGCCGGGCTGCCCTCCGTGAGATGATATTTTTCGATGGTGGCGGTGGGACGGGCTTTCCCCAGCGCTGCTTGCCGGACTTCCGATCCAGCGCGAGGACGGAAAGTTTACCGTCATTGAACGCGGTGAGAAAGATCGAGTCCTCCCATACGCACGGCGAAGAAGGTCCGGACGGGACTTTGACGTGCCAGAGTTCGTTCGAGCTGGCCCGAAATGCACCGGCGGCTTGGCGCTGTCGGAAATGCCCGAGCCGTTCGGTCCGCGGAATTGCGGCCAGTAATCGGCGGCGGAAGCGCCGGCCCGAATAACCAGCGCGGTTGCAAGGAGAAGTTTCGTCAGTGATTGGGTCTTCATGGGTGACTGGTTGGGTGATGCTGTTTCGCTTTTTCCAAAACCTCGTCGTGCGGCGTCGGCTCGTATTCGTAATCGTCCGGTTCGACGTAGTCCTTGCGCATCGGATGATCCTTGAAGCCATCCCGCACATCAGGATGCGGCGCAGGTCGGGATGACCGTCGAACACGATTCCGTAGAGATCGAATATCTCACGCTCCTGAAATTCACAGCCGCGCCAGACCGGCGTAAGCGAAGGCAGATGATTTTTATCGGCGCGATTTTCCGTGCGCAGGCGGATGATGACCGGCCCGTGCTTTTTCTCCATCGAGTAAAGGTGATAGACCGCTTCCGAGATAGCCGGGCCGTTTGGTTATCCTCGCTTCCTCGACTTCCTTCTCCACGCCATCCACGACTTCTTTTCACCTTAACCTTCTCAGTCAAGTCCGCTTCAGGCCAATCAATCCCCGTCGCGTTCGAGCAGTAGTCCGAGTTGGAACTCCGCGTCATTGCACAGAAACCTCGCAACCGCCAAGACCATGCTGCGAACTCACGAGCAACGAACGCTGGCCGCACGGACTGTCGTTGGCGACTAATCTCCGAACATTCGCGCCGGGAACGACGGCTTCGATGCGCGATTTGACTTGTTCGAGAGTTTCCATCAGGCACGAACGAGTTTCGGCGCGGCTGCCAGACTCCGGATTCTTTGCCGGCTCAAGGTCATGTTCGCCGAATCGCGGCACGGGAAATTCGCTGGGCGCATCCGCGTTCAAATGCGGCGGTCGCTGCGCACCAGTCAGTTGCTGCTCACCAATTTTCTCCTGTAACGTCATGAAGGCGTGCAACAATGCCTCGGGTCGTGGCGGACAACCGGGGATGTGGACGTCCACGGGGATATAGCGGTCAATGCCCTGAGCACATTGTAGCCCTGCTTGAACGGGCCGCCCGGAAATCGCGCACGCGCCCATCGCGATGACGTATTTCGGTTCGCCCATCTGATTGTAAAGCCGCACGACTTGCGGGCCATTTTCTTCGTCACCGTTCCCGCCACGATCATCAAATCCGCCTGCCGCGGCGACGGGCGAAACACTTCCGCCCCGAATCGCGCCAGATCATAGCGCGCCATCGAGGTGGCGATCATTTCTGATGGCGCAACAGGCCAGGCCGAATTGCAGCGGCCACACGGAATTCTTGCGCCCCAGTTGTACAGCTCTTCCAAGGACGTCGTGAAGACGCCCTGCTTCTGCAATTCGCTTTTCAGTCCTTCTCGTCCATATTCAGTTCCTAATCTTAATCGTAATCTTACTCTTAATCTGATTCCCGAACCACCGAGATTAAGATTATGAGTAAGAGTAAGATTAAGAGGAAAACTCACTTCCACGTCAAAATCCCCTTCTGCCACGCCCAAACCAATCCCGCCGCCAGCATGAAAAGGAAAACCATCAGCGAGAGGAACGCGCCCGCGCCCAACCCGGTGAACGCCACCGCGAACGGCAGAAGAAAATCGTCTCCACGTCGAAGATCAGAAAGATGATGGCGTAGAGGTAATACTCGGCTTTGAACTGCACCCACGCGTCGCCCTTGGATTCCAGCCCGCACTCGTAGATCGCGTTCTTGTCCGGGCCGGGTTTGCGCGGCGAAAACTTTTGGCCCACAACCACGCCAACGCCAGCGGCGTGAGCCCAAACGCGGTGGCTGAGATTAGCAGCACGGCCATGAACAAATAGGGACTGTATTCGATCGGCATAAAGCAAGATGTCGCCCAAAGTTGGATGCAAACTACAAAGCGAAACCCGGAGCGTCAAGGAATGGCCAAGCCGCGTTGCAACTATGACAAAAAGCCGTTCAGCGGCTGAATCAACTCAAACAATGAACCGAAACAAGCCCCAAGGCGTCGATTTGGGGACGTGTCAGTAGAATTGACGACAGAATCTATGGCGCAAGGCTGTTGCCCTGCGTTACAATGTGCCTGCGAAGTATGCGAAAAACTGTTGTTGTATTGTTATTGATTCTCTGCTCGCGCCGCCGCCTCCGTTCCTGCCGTTCAGGTTTTTTCCACCAATTCTGTCTGGCGATTCCACCGGGGTAACAGCGAGGCGTCCTCGCCGATCACGGCCTGGCGCATCGCAAGTTACAACGACACGGCCGCCGGGTTCACTGATGCGCCCGCGCCGTTCTGGACACGGCGATCCTTACCCTGGCGGCACTCAGCTCACCGACATGCAAAACTCATACTCCTGCCATCTTTCTCCGGCATCCGTTCGTCATCGGAAACGCTTCTGCAAGTTTCGTTGCTGCGGCTCGGCGCTTTTGTTGATGACGGATTCGTCGCTTGGATCAACGGCGTCGAGGTGGCACGGACGAACATACCGGCTGGCAACCCAACTTTTCAAACCCTCTCCACCAACGCGATCGAGCCACCGCCCTTCGTCACCTACAACCTGCCTGTGCCGTCGGGCTATCTCGTTTTCAGGACCAACATGCTCGCAGTCCAGGTGTTCAACACCGGGTTGAATAGCTCGGACCTGGGCTTTGACGCTTTGCTCGACGTGACCATCTCGGAAATTACTCCGCCGGTCATCCTGAACATCACTCCGACGCCAGCACCGCGTGTCCACATTGACTTCGGTAACGGTGACATTTTCCGAACCGGTGATTGGCGTTCAAGCGGATGATTTTCTGCTGAACGGCATTCCGCCCGACAGTATCAGCGGCGACGCGAGCACCTACACGTTCCATTTCGCGCAACCTCTTGAAGGAACGATTTTCGTTACCTGGGTGACGGGTCACGGCATCACCGACCTGGCCACGCCGCCAAACACGTTCAATGCCACGGGGCCGGGCGCGACGTGGCAATACGACCTCTGTGGACAACGTCCTCGCCTTTGGTGTCGAACCTTTACCCGCCAGCCGGCTTGACGGTGCGTTCACTGGTCAAATTGAAATCACGTTCAACGAACCAGTGCTCGGGGTGGATGCGGCGGACCTGTTGATCAACAGCCAGCCTGCCACCAACGTGACGCAACAGCCCGGCGGGCCGTTTGTGTTTCGGTTTCCTCCTCAGCCCAATGGTCTGGTGCAGGTCAAGTGGGCTTCGGGGCACGGCATCACGGACGCCGCGGCATCGCCGCCGAATCCATTCGCGAGCGGCTCTCGTGAGTTACACGGTGATTCCGACGCGCCGCTCGCGGACCTGGTAATCACCGAAATCCTCGCGGCAAACGTCAACACCAATGGACTCGCAGACGAGGACGGTGAGCAACAGGACTGGATTGAGATTTACAATCGCGGCGTTGACCCGGTGAATCTGGCGAACTGGTCGTTGAGTGACGACCCGGAGTTGCCGGGACTGTGGGTGTTCCCTGCCCGCACTCTCGCGCAGAACGCCTACCTCGTTGTATTCGCGTCCGGCAAGGATCGCCGTTCTACCAACAGCACGGCCAGGTTGCACACGAATTTCAAATTGGGGGCTGCGGGCGAGCCCATCGCGCTCTACACACCGGAGTCGCCGCGCGCGTCCTGCTCAGTGGATTTACGCCGTATCCGGAACAGCGCAACGATGTCTCCTACGGCACCGACTCCAGCGGCAGCCTGCGTTACTTCGCCACGCCCACCCCGGAGCGCCAAACGGCCTCAGCACCATCGTCGGCGTATGCGAGCCCGTTCATGCCAACGTCAAGCGCGGTCACTTCACTCATGCCGTTCGATCTGATCGTTGTCCTGTCCCACACCAGGCGCGACGTTGCGCTACACATCGACGGCTCCGAGCCAACCGCCAACAGCGCGGTCTTTCCCGCCTCGTTGCGCATCGCGAGCAGCCGATTGGCTCGGTGCCGCTGCGTTCAAGACGAATTATTTGCCGTCGCAAACCACCACGCACAGTTACTTCTTCAATCTCCCGGCCAGCATCAGATCGTTGCCGGTGCTTTCCATTGTCACCGCGGCCAACAATCTCTACGGCCCCGCCGGCGTCCTCGGCATCAATGGCGGCACTTACGCCAACGGTCCATGGCAGGCCGTCGCCCCGGGACGATTATCACAATCCGTCCAAGCACGGCCTCGCGTGGGAACGGGAAACTTCTGTCGAGTGGATTCGCCCCGAGGACAACTCCGGCTTTCAGGCGGAGTGCGGCATTCGCGTGCATGGGCAGCGATTATCAGCGCCCGCGTTTGACCACGACGAGCAAGTTTTCCTTCCCGGCGCCTACTTCCGCGGCGACTATGGTGAGGGGCGATTGAGAATATCCGCTTTTTCCGCTGACTGGAGTGCAACGCTTCGATCAACTCGTCCTGCGCGCGGGTTTCAACGAACAGGGCAATCCTTTCATCCGAGGATGAAATTCACCGGCGACTCTCGCACGACATGGGTTCAATCGCCTCACACGGCAATCTCGCCGTCGTCTTCGTCAACGGCGTCTATTATTCCAGTTCGCCGTGGCGCGTACGTCCTTCGTGAGCGCGTTCACGAGGAATTCTTGCAGGAACACCTCGGCGGCGGCCAGGACTGGGACGTGGTCGGGCCATCGTCTCGCAGAGCGCCGGCCTGCCCGGCGTCGTTGACGGCGACCGCGCGGATTTCCAAAGCCTTCGTCGGCTATGTCAACAGCCAGTCGGTCACGGTCCAATCCGGTGTATCTGAACATCGCGCGCCGTCTCGATCTGACCAACTTCGCCGACTACTGCATTCTCAACGCCTATGCCGCGGCCATGGGCGACTGGCCCGGCAACAACTGGCGGGCGGGCAAAGATCGCAGGACAGAATGGCATCTCGGCGTTTTATCGTTTGGGATGCCGAATGGGGCGTGGGTATTTACGATCGCTCCAGCAATTATCAATAGCTTCACCCAGACCGGCGGCGGCCCTAAACGATTCCGGCCTGGGCAGCGTCAGCAGTTCCGAGATCGCGCAACTCTACAACCGCTTGCGTGGCAGCCCTGAGTTTCGTCTTCTCTGGGCTGATCGCGTCCACAAACATTTCTACAACACGGCGCGCTGACGGGCGCGAACATCACCAACCGTTTTCAATGAATTGCGCAGCGAGTTGCTTCAACTCATGCCGAGACATGGATACCGAAATCCTTCAGTGGGCCAGGGATCGCCAGTCGATTTTCTTCAGTCAGATGCAACCATACGGCCTGCTGGCGTCGTCAAACGCACCGGTGTTCAGTCAGTTCGGCGGGCGCGCACCGGTGGGATTTGCTCTCGTGATGACGAACCTCGTCGGCACGATTTACTACACCACCAACGGCAGCGACCCGCGCGTCGCATTTACCAGCGCGGTGTCGCCGTCCGCCATCCGCCTACGCCGGCGCGGTGACGCTCGACAGCACCGTCGCCGTCCGCGCGCACGCTCGCTGCAAGCCGGAGTCTGGAGCGCGATGACGGAAGCCACATTCACCGTCGGCTCACTCCTCGGCATTCCTGCGCGTATCACTGAAATCATGTACAACCCACCGGGCGGCTCGCTCCAAGAATTCATCAGAACTGCAAAATATTTCCAGCGCGGCGGTTGATCTGAGCGGCATGTATTTCGACGGCATCACTTTCAGGTTCAATGAAGGCACGACGCTGGGTCCAGGTGCGCGGCTCGTGCTCGGCTCGAACACCGACACCAACGCCCTGGAAGACGCAATACACGCTGGCGTGACGGTCGCCGGCTGGTTCACCGGCAATCTGAACAACGCGGGCCGAGCGCATCACGCTCTTCGACCGTTTCGGCACAACATCATCACCACGGTGGATTACGACGACCAGGATGGGTGGCCAACCGCCGCGGACGGTGGCGGACGCTCGCTTGAAATCATCAGCCCCAACGGCGATCCCGACGATCCGCCAACTGGCAGGCCAGTGCCGTGGACAGGGCATGCGCCTGGGCGCGGCCAACTCCACTCTCCAGCGCCGTCGTTTACCTGAACGAAATCATGGCCGGACAACGTCAGCGCCGTGAACCACGGCGGCACATATCCGGACTGGATCGAGCTTCACAATCCCGGCGGCATCCCGGTTAACCTCACCGGCTGGAGCGTTACTGATGATGTGCGACCCGCGGAAGTTCGTCTTTCCGGAGCACGATGATCCCTGCGCTCGGCTATCTCACGGTCTGGTGCGACGCCACCACGAACACCACGCCCGGTCTGCACACCGGCTTCAGTCTGAACCGCCAGCGGCGAAAGCGTTTTTTCTTTACGACGCGAATACCAACCGTGTTGACGCCATCGACCTTCGGCTCTGCAACTGGTGAATTATTCCGTGGGCCGAATCGGCGGCAACTGGACGCTCACCACACCCACGACGAACGCTGCCAACGGTGCGCGTCGCTCTGGGTGCTCAAACCAATCTTGCGATCAACGAGTGGCTCGCTAACCCCCGCCGAGAGCCGGATTGATTGAACTGTTCAATCGCTCCGCCACCGAGCCTGTGTTGCTCCAGGGCATCTACATCGCGACTAGCAACAGCCTGCATCAAATCACGTCGCTGTCGTTCGTCCCTCCTCTTGGCTACTTGACGCTTTTCGCGGACGAGGGCATCGGCCCGGATCATCTCGATTTGAAATTGTCCGCCAGTGGCAATGCCATTGTTCTTTCCGACGCCGCTGGCGAACAGATTCAGAAGGTGATCTACGGGGCACAGACCCAAGGCGTGTCGCAAGGCCGGTTGCCGGATGGAAACGCAAACGCAGTAAACTTTCCGGCTCGGTCAGTCCCGGCGCGGCGAATTATGTCAACTCCTGCTCCGGCCCGGTGCTCAACGAGGTGCTGGCGCACAACCGCCAACGTCAGCGTCGGCGGACAGTTCGTGGACTTCATCGAGATTTACAATCCGGGCGCGGCAGCTTCGACCTCGGCGGCATGAGCATCAGCGTGAATCCGCAGCAGGCCGGGCGAATGGTCTTTCCCGGACGAACACCATCCTCGCGGGAAACAGTTATCTGCTTGTCCAATGCGACGGCTCGCTCCCCGCCTCGACGAACGTAGGCAGCTTCAACACCCGGCGAATCGCTGGATGGCGAGAGCGGCGGCGTTTACCTCTTCAACCGTCAGGCCAACTCGTAAACTCCGTTGCGATCACGGCCTGCAAGTGGACGACATGTCAATCGGTCTGAGACGGCGGGCAATGGCGGTTGTTGAGCACACCCTCGCCCGGCGCGCCGAATGGACCGCGGCGGTGCTCGGCAGACAACTCTGCACTCCGCATCAACGAGTGGATGCCAAACCCTGCCAAAGGCGACGATTGGTTCGAGCTGTTCAACACCACCAATCGCCCCGTGGACCTCAGCACGATTTCGCTTTCGGACGACCTTTCGCTTGTCGGGCAGGGCAAATTCCGTCCGGCGCTGCTCAGTTTTATTGGGCCAAATGGCTTCGTAAAATGGGTGGCCGATTCAATCCCGGCCAGGGCTGCGCAACCACGTTAGCTTCGGGCTCGAGGCCGAAGGGTGATTCTGGCTACGGATCTACGGCGTCAACGGGGCGATCTTCTCCTTGGTGGACACGCTGGGTTTTGGCGCTCAGTCGAATGGCGTGTCGAGCGGAAGGTTGCTCGACGGCGCGACCAACATTCTCGCATTCCCGGCACGGCGACGCCCGGCGCGAGCAATTATCGCCTGCTGCAAAGTGTGGTCGCATCAACGAGGCGCTCGCGCATACGGATCCGCCGCTGGAGGACGCGATTGAGCTGCACAATCCCACCGCGTCGCCCGTGAGCATCACCGGTTGGTATCTGAGCAACAGCCGCGACAACCTTCGCAAATATCAAATCACCAACACCGCCCCAATTCCGGCGGGCGGTTTGCGCGGTAATCTATGAATACCAATTCAACAACGCGCAGCGACTAACGCCTTCACGTTGAACTCGGCTTACGACGATGAAATATGGCTCACGGCGACCGCCGAGCGGCGCATCGAGACCGGCGACCGCGCCACGGTGCGAATTCGGCGCGTCGTCCAACAGCGTGTCCTTCGGGCGGGTGAAAACCAGTCAGGGCGTGGACTTCTGGCCGTTGACCCAGCGCACGTTTGGCGTGGATAACCTCGCGCCGATGTCGCAATTCCGCACCGCACGGGTTTGGTCAACGCCGCGCCCAGTCGTCGGGCCGATCATCATCAACGAAATTCTCTACCACCCGCCGGGTGGAACAAAATGGCAGCGAAGAGTTCATCGAATTGCGGGAACAACACAGGCAGCAACCGTGTCGCTCTACGATCCCGTGTATCCGACAAACCGCTGGAAACTTGTCGGCGGCGTGGACTTCACGTTCCCGGCAGGTGTCAGCCTCGCTGCGGGCGAATACTTGCTCGTCGTGGATTTCAATCCGACGAACACTGCGACGTTGGACGCGTTCCGCACCCGTTACGGGATCAGCAGTAGCGTTTCCGTCTATGGCCCGTTTAGCGGCTCGCTCGACAATGACGGAGACTCGCTGGGGTTGTATTCTCCCGACACTCCGCAGCAACCGCCCGCCCCCGACGCGGAGCTTCGTGCCATGCACGTGCTCGCGGATCGCGTCAATTACGCGACCGCGCACCGTGGCCCGGCAGCGCCGCGGACGGCGGTGGGCTTTCGCTGCAACGTCTCGCGGCAAATCTCTACGGCAATGAACCGCTGAACTGGATCCAGCTATACCTACTCCAGGCGCGAGCAATCAGCGCGACTTCGCCCGATACCGACGGCGATCGCATTCCGATTCGGCTGAAGATCAAATGGGATTGGACCGTAACAATCCATTCGACGCGGCGCTGGATCCTGACGGTGACGGCGCGACGAACTTGCAGGAATACCTCGCCGGAACGGATCACCTGAACGCGAACAGCTATCTCAAGCTTGAAGGGATTGTAGTATCCGGAAACGTCACACTCTCTTCCAAGCCGTGGCTGCCCACACCTACTCGGTGCTCTCACATCCTCGCTTACAAGCCCAAGCTGGGACCAAGCTGGCCGATCTGCCACTCGGGTTGTGACCCAGACCGCGAACGTGAATGACCCGCAAGCCTCGGCAGCGACGCGCTTCTACCGTTTGGTAACGCCGGCATTGCCATAAGCAACGAGTGACTTGCTTGGGCATGCCCGCGTCTCGCCGGTAAGTTCCATGAAAGATTGTCCGGGACATGCCGGCCGGACGACGACGCTCCGAGTGGATTTCATTCCTGCTTTTTCGCCCGCTTAAGTCCGACCTCGTGCGCTATTTCGTCGAATTCTTCGTGGCTGACTTCTTCCAACTGTTTGCCTTTCGCTGCGAGCTTCTCGTTGATCTTGATGGCGGTTTCGGGTCATCTGCTCGTGCGTCTCTGCCGAGCCGCCGACCAACGCAAAGCTGGGGACCGGTGGTAAGCCGCTTGTTTCCGTCGGAATCCAACCCGACGCCGAGCATCACTGCCTTGCGCTTTCTTCTTCCTGGCCGCGTTCGCCATGCAACCAGGTTGAGAGAGCGGGATTCGCGTCGTCAATGCCGCACAGTAATGACAGGCAATGACTGTGGCCGGAATTTAATCGGTCGCGCCGCGGATCGGCACAGTGAGTTGTTTGCCGTTGTCGCTTGATCCGAGTTTGAGCAAAAACGGAACAGCCACCTTCGCCCATTCGTCCGCGCTGGGATAGTGACTTCGCCGATCCGCCAAACGGAACTGCGCAGCATATCGGTGTCAATGATTCCGGGATTGAGCGGAATGGCAGCCATGCCGGAAGGCAACTCCTGTGCGAGCGACTGCGTCAGCCCTTCGATGGCCCACTTCGTGGCGCAATACGGCGCGACTTCCGCGTCCGTCGAGCGGCCCCAACCGGAACTGAAGTTCACGATCACGCCGCTCTTGCGCTTGACCATCTCCGGCGCGAAATGGCGGATGACATTCGCCACGCCCTTGATGTTCACGTCAATGACCTCGCCAAACTCGCGCGCGCCAATCTCCCAAAGCCGCGCATTCTTGTTAATGATCCCGGCGTTGTTCAGCAGCAAATCAGGCGGCCCATGCGACGTCAGCACGATGCTCGCCCAGGACTTCACCGCTTCGTCGCTGGCAACATCCACCGGGTAAAAATCATGTGGCGGGCCGTGTGCGCGCCGCAGCCGGTCAATGTCCTTGCCCGACCGGCTGCAACCCAGCACCGTGTGACCCAACCGCGCGAATTCATCCACCATCGCCCGGCCGAGGCCGCGCGTGACACCGGTAATCAAAACAACTTTCTTGGGGGACATGCGTATGGATTCTGTGTTTTCAACGCCGTTGGGTTTCAATGTAATTTTTGCCGTGACCGCTCCTCATTTCCTGTCCGGTTTGGCCGGTCTGCGGCTGTATGTTTGTTGAGAAGTAATGCTGGACGACCGACAACTCTTGCGCCGCTACGTCGCCGACGGTTCGGAAGCCGCCTTCGGCGAACTGGTCGCGCGTTACGTGAACCTCGTTTACTCCGCTGCGCTCCGGCGCACGGGCGGCGACACGCATCTGGCGCAGGACGGCCAATGGTCTTCACCGACCTCGCCCGCAAAGCGCGTTCTCTGCGGCGCGAACGTCGTGCTGGCGGGCTGGCTTCACCGCGCCACGCAATACGCCGCCGCACAGTTGCTGCGCACCGAACACCGTCGCATGGCGCGCGAACAGGAGGCCGTGGCGATGAACACACTTGAATCTGAAACTCCACTCGATTGGGATCAAATCCGTCCCCTGCTCGACGAAGCGCCTCGACGAACTTGGACGCCACGACCGTGACCGCGTTGCTGCTCCGTTTCTTCGAGCAACGCACCCACGCGGAAATCGGAGCTGCGCTCGGCTCGAACAGAAGACGCCGCCCGCAAACGCGTCGCCCGCGCACTGGAGAAACTCCGCGCTCATCTAGCTCCGGCGACGGCGATCGACAACCCCGGCAGCAGTCCTATCAACTGTGATTTCGGTCAATGACGTCCAAGCCGCCGCCCGCCGGATTGGCGGTGGCACTCGCCAGCGCAGCGCTGGCAGGCGCGGCTGCGGTGAAGCGGAACGGCGCTCACGCTTCTGAAATTCATGACCATGACGCAAACTCAAGGCTGGAATTATCAGCGCCATCGTGATCGCCACCGTGGTGACGCCTCTCGTGATTCAACATCAAGCTCAAGCCAAATTGCGCGATCAGGACGAGAGTTTGCGGCAACGTGCGCATAAACTGGCCGAACTCGGGGCGGAGAACGGACGACTCTCAAATGTGGTCGCTCGGGCAAAAGCGGCAACCGCTCCCGGACGATCAGTTTCGTGAACTGCTGAGGTTGCGCGGTGAGGTCGGACGCTTGCGGAAAGATGTGCAGGAACTGATGCAATTGAAGACCGCCGGCTCGCGGCGGGAAGTGATGCTGGCATCCGCAGAAAGGTCTGGTCGGAGCGGGTGAACGAACTCAGGCAATGGCTGGAAGGAAATCTCTCCGAAAGGATTCCGGAACTTCAATTCATGACCGACTCGGATTGGCTGAACTCAATTTCACCCGTACTCTCGAAACCCCCCGACGAGTATAGCCTTGCTATGAGTTCAGTGCACGGCTAACGCAGAACACAGGATTATCCGAGAGACTGCATGGGGCACTTCAACGGTATGCCGGAAGAATAATGACCGGCTTCCGACTGACCTCTCGCAACTAACTTCCTATTTGATTCCCCCATTGATGACAACATTATGCAGCGTTACGAGATCGTTGCCTGCGACCAATCTAATCAAGGGACTGCAGGGATACGGAGATTGGGTGATCACACAGAAAGTGCCCGTGAATAAAGAACTCGATGTGCGCTTTGCCAGCGGCCTGACACGCGGGGAATGGCCGACTGTAGAGTCACCAACCGGTGGATTCTTGTCCATTAACTATCGCAAGCGCCTTCCTGGCCGGTCAGGCGAAGAACCGGTACAGACTCACTTTGATAGACCTATTCCTATGACAAAACTCCAACTAAGTCTTGTCGGTGCGACGGTCATCGCTGGGGGTGGCAGTATCGCTGGTGATTCATCGCCAGTCCAACGTGAAACTTCACGAAAGAGAGGACGCATTGAGGGAGCAAGACAGCCACTGGCCGAATTGGCGGCGGAACACCAGCGCCTCTCCAATTTGGTCGCGCAGCAAAGGATCGCCTGTGGACGGCCAAATGGCTGATTTGGTGAGACTGCGCAATGAGGCAGAAGCGCTGAAGCAGCAAATCAATGCACTCGGAGAAGCAGGTGACACAAATCCCTCGGGCGCGGCCATCACAGGCCGTCTCGAAGCCGACCCGCATCCGCCCGAATATTATCAAGAGCTACACCAGATGGCTGGCGGAAAAGACAAGGACGCTATAACTCTCGGCCTCAGGCTCCGGATGTATGCTATTGATCATCAAAAGCATTCCCTGCGAGCTTGGATCAAGTCGCGCCTTATATGCGCAAAGAGCGCATGTCGCTGACCGGAACCAATGCGTTTGAAATTGTTTACCAAGGATCACTTGACCAATTAAAAAACATCCCGCTGGGATCAGTGGCTTTGATTCGTGACCGGCAAGCTTGGCTCGCGCCGAGCGGAAAGATGGCGAAAGTTTATGGTATGGCGGACGGCAGCGGACTAATTGTAGAATCCGATGACAATTTCCAGTCTTGGGAAGCGGAGCACATACTTCCACTCGCCAGCCACCAAATAGTTTTCGACGATTTCAACTCGGCATGGGCTGACGTAAACTTTGTCCATGCACCTCATCACGTTGACCACCGACTTCGGCAGCGCGATTGGTTTGTGGGAACGATGAAGGGCGTCATCCTCGGGATCCGGCCACGCGCGACCATTGTGGACATCACACATGAAGTCGCCACCGGCGACATTCGTGAAGGAGCGTTCGTGCTTCACGGCCAGCTATTGCCTCTTTCCGAAAGACACTGGCACGTCGCGGTGAGCAATACGTAACCT
>ERZ1370068.7399-contig-6316_pt1 | contig 54947 bp, 53 predicted proteins | sample MGYA00561227_ERZ1370068 | MGnify/ENA primary metagenome ERZ1370068 (study PRJEB38410, sample SAMEA6850437) | metagenome | study: Metagenomic assessment of the ecological functions of the soil: analysis of the soil microbiota associated with the... | reverse complement strand
TGTTGCTTCGTTCAGTTACGTATTGCTGGACCAACCGTACAGCCGCTCGAGACGAATACTCGAACACTCGAGGCTCGCATGATCTTTTCCGAAGATCTTGACGGCCTTTCCGCGCGAGGCTCAACCTCGCGTCAGCTTATTCCCACGTTCCCCATGGGTCGCCAGGACTTTTGTCGAAGGTCGTGCGTCGCCCCCTCCGACCAGCAGCCTCAGGGCCGGCGTCCGGCGGCGTCGCGCCCATCCCCCACCCCAAAGCGAGGGATCCCTCATGACGAAGCCAGTCGTCGGGACATCCGTGCGCAGGCACCGGACGTCTGCGGTGTGGCTGCTTGTGCTGGCCGTCTTTGTGCTCGGCGCCGGGCCTGCGCCACGCGCAGGCCGTGTGATGGAAGCATCGCCGGGATCGTCACGGATCCCAGCGGCGCGCGCCGCTGCCCGGGCGTCACGCGTGACGATCACGAGCGTCGAGCGCAAGACGGTCGGACTCCGTGGTGCAGCGACGCCTCGAGGCCTCTACGTGAAGGAACGGCTCCTGCCGGGCACGCTACGAGGTGAAGGCGGAGCTCACGCGGCTTCAAGGCCGCGGTCGTCGCCGCGGTCAAGGTCAGCGTCGACACCGCAGACCAAGCGTGGACCTGAAGCTCGAGCTCGGCGACATGTCGGAGAGCGGTCACCGGTCACGCGGCCGACGGCCAGACGCTGAAGACCGACCGCGCCGACGTGGCCGTGACCTTCGACGCCAAGCAGATCGAGCGAGCTGCCCGTCCTCGACCGCAACTTCACCAAGTTCGTCCTGCTCACGCCCGGGCACGCAGCGGCTGAGCTGGAACCACGCGACCAGCGAGAACCCGCAGGGCTCGACCCAGACCATGGTCAACGGCCAGCACTTCAGCGGCACCGGCTACCAGCTCGACGGCACCGAGAACCGCGACCCCATCCTGGGCATCATCGTGATCAACCCCACGCTCGAGTCGATCGGCGAGACCAAGATCACCTCCCAGAACTACGACGCGGAGTTCGGCCAGGCCACCGCGGGCGTCGTCTCGGTGCAGACCAAGTCCGGGCACGAACGAGCTCCACGGCAGCGCCTTCGAGTTCCACCAGACGCGACAAGCTTCCAGGCCCGCGAACCCCTTCTCGCAGCCGGACGTGCGAGAACCCGCTCACGGGGCGCGTCCTGCCCGAGACGAAGCGCGACCAGTTCGGGGGCTCGCTCGGCGGTCCGATCCAGAAGGACAAGTGGTTCTTCTTCGGCGACTACCAGGGCTGGCGCTACACGGACGGCGGCTCGAAGCTGCTGACGGTGCCCACCGCGCGGGCGCGCGCCGGGCGACCTCAGCGAGTACGGGATCAACATCTTCGACCCCGACCGGGCGACCCGGCGGCCCGCGCGCAGTTCCCTGGCAACGTGATCCCTGGCGACCGCCTCTCGCCCCAGGCCCTCGCGGATCCTGCAGCCTGCTGCCGCTACCCAACAACCGGCGCCGGCATCATCAGCGACAACTTACATCGCCCAGGGCTCCGAGACGTTCGACAGCGACGCCTTCAACGCGCGCCTGGACGGGCGCCTCGGCAAGCATCGAACACGTTCGTCCGCTACAGCCTGCGCCAGGTTCGCCAAGACCGGCCCGCTCGGCCTTCGGCGCGGGCGGCGGCCCGGGCGTCGTGGACCTGGGCGGCAACACCAAGGTGAAGAACCAGAGCCTGGCGCTCGGCGTCGACTACACGCTCTCCACGCACGTCGATCCTCGACGTCCGCTTCGGCTGGTTCCAGCTACAAGGTCGACGTGCTTCCCAACGACTTCGGGCAGCAACCCCGCGCTCGACGCCGGCATCCCCGGCATGAACATGCCCCGACGATCCGTTCACGTCGGGCCTGCCCGGCGGTTCATCAACAACGTGGGCAACGGCGACACCGGCCAACATGAGCTTCGGCACCGCGCTCGGCGACCGCACCGGCCGCTGCAACTGCCCGCTCGACGCAGGACGAGACGCAGTACCAGCTCGTCGCCAACTTCACCAAGAGCCTGGGCACCCACACCGCGAAGTTCGGCGTCGACGTCCGGCGGGCCTACAACCTGCGCGTGCCGAGCGACAACCACCGCTCCGGCGAGATCGACTTCAACGCGGAGCGCACGCAGGGACCGACGGGCGGCGGCATGGGCCTCGCGACCTTCCTGCTGGGCGACGTCTCGGCTATCGCCGCTACGTCAGCATCGCAGCACGGACGCCCGCGAGCGGCAGTGGCGCTGGTTCCTACTACGCGCAGGACACCTGGCGCGCCGACCACGAAGCTGGACCGTTGAACTACGGCCTGCGCGCTCGAGGACATCATGCCCGCAGACGGTCAACGAGGCGGGCAACGCCGGGCTTCTTCGACCTCGAGACCGGCGAGATGAAGGTCGCGGGCGTCGGCGGCGTCGGCCTCGACGGCGACATCAAGAACAAGATCAACTTGGCGCCGCGCCTGGGCATCACCTACCAGTTCAACGCGAAGACCGTGATGCGCCTGGGCTACGGGCGCAGCTACGACATCGGCGTGTTCGGCTCGACCTTCGGCCACAGCGTGACCCAGAACCTGCCCGTGCTGGCCCGGCAGACCCTGAACGCGCCCGCAGAACTTCGAGCGCATCTTCACACCTGGCCCAGGGGCCCGCCGCCGCCGACGCTTCCCCGCAGGTCGGATCGCAACGGCCGCTTCGAGGCTCCGGACGGCGTGAACCCCTCGATCCTGCCCGACCAGCAGCGGCTGCCGTCACGTGGACGCCTGGAACCTGACCGTCCAGCGCGAGCTGTCGCCCGAGCATCTCGGCCGAGATCGGCTACGTGGGCAACAAGGGCACGCACGTCTTCAACGGCGACGGTCCCGACATCAACTTCAACCAGCCGATCCTGGCAGGGCTTCGCCGAGCGGTGCCCGCGCAACACTCGCCGGCCCTTCTTCGCAGGGCCCGGTGGGCGGCTACGGCGCTCCGCTTCGGCCTGACCACGGACATGCGCTACCTCTGCAACTGCGCGGACAACAACTACCACTCGATGCAGGCCAAGCTCACCAAGCGCTTCACGCACGGCTACTCGCTGCTCGCTGACCTACACGCTGCAGCAGATCCAGAACCACGGCGGCGACCAGTACTTCTTCGACCGCGACCTCGAGTACGGCACGCCCGACTGGGCTGCGCACGCACGTCTTCACGCTGGCCGGCACGTTCGAGCTGCCGCTTCGGCCGGGGCAGGCAGCTTCGATGGCCGACATCTCGAAGGGCTCGACTACGCTGCTCGGCGGGCTGGCAGCTCAACGCGCAACGTGCTCGCTCGACAGCGGCCAGCACCTGCAACGTGGACTACCGCGACGCCGGACAGGACCGCGACACCGGGCCCAACCGGCCGAGACGTCATCGGCGACATCACGGCGGGCGGCGGCAGCCAGGACCAGCTGGTTCAACACGCACGCCCATCGGCTCACCGGGCAGCGCGTTCAGCTCGGCCGGCCGTGGGGACCTTCGGCGACATGGAGCGCGGCTCGCTCGATCGGACCGGGCTTTGGAACGTGGACGCGTCGCTCTTCAAGCGGTTCCGCTTCACGACACCACCAACCTGGAGTTCCGCGTCGAGGTCACGAACGTCTTCAACCACGTGGCCCTGGGCAACCCCGACACCACGATCGGCGTGCCCGGCAACGACAACCCGAACGCCGGGCGCATCACTTCGGTGGCGCCCAACTGGAGAGCGCAACCTGCAGTTCGGCGAGGGTTCAGCTTCAGCGACTTTGATCGAGGGGGCGGCAGGGAGGACGAGTCGCTGCACTGCCTGCCTGCCTACCAGAACGTCAGTGCTTCACGGCCGGCGGAGCCGGCGCCGGGCGAAGGCCCGCCAGCAGCTCCAGCACGGCCGCGTTCGTCCAGCCGAAGCCGACCTCGTTGGACGAGTAGCCGAAACGGATGTCCGCGGCCACGTCCGACTCGCGCGCTGCACGTCGTACTTCTCCACGATCGTCGCCGTGCTCCTCGAACTCCTTGGTCACCAGGGCGACGAACTTGCGGGCCAGGCGGTCCGCCGTCGGTGCCGTAGTCCGTAGCGGCGCAGGCCGTCCACCGCGATCGATCTGCGAGCGGCGCCCAGCCGAAGGGCGCGTCCCACTGGTTGCCCGTCACGCTGCGTGCTCGTGAGGATGCCGCCCGGGGCCTCGAACGAGCCGCAGGTTCGCGACCACGCGCGCGGCCTGCGCCTGCGAGGCGCAGCGCCGGCCCAGAGCGGGTAGAAGGTGGTGGCGAACTCGTACTGCGCGCCGCTTCCCGGTCTCGAAGTTGTAGTCGAGGTAGAGGCCGGCCGCGCTCGTCCCACAGGTAGCGGTCGACGGCGGCCCGGCGACGCGCCGCGCCGCGACGTCCACTCCTGGCCGCGGCGGCGTCCGCCCAGCTCGCGCGCGATCTCGCGCCGCGTCCTCTCCATCTGCGTAGAGCAGCGACGTTCAGGCAGACCGGCGCGTGGTGGATGATGTCCACGCTGAAGGGCCGGAAGCGGTTCGACGGGTCGAAGCCCGACTCGCGCATCGAGCGGTCGCCCTTGTAGAACAGGGCGGTCGAGGCGGTCGTTCGCGCGCGTCGTAGAAGCGCGATGACGTCGTAGTCGGTGACCGCGTGGGTCTTGTAGTACTCGCGGACGCGGTCGTAGTGCGCTGCGGCCCTGCGCGTCCGCGCTCGTCGCTCAGCACCTCCGGCGCCGGGCCCTCGCCGAGGTCGTAGTAGCGCGAGAGGCCCGGTCCGGGGACGAGGTGCGGCTCGCGTCGTCCAGAACGCGTAGTACTTCTCGACCGCGTGGCAGCGCGCCGGCGCAGCCAGTCCGTTGTCGCGCGTGCTTCTCGTAGACGCCGAGGATCATCCGCGTCAGGAACGGCGGCTGCGAGCGGCTCAGGTAGTACGTGCGGTTCGCGTTCAGGATCGTGCCGTAGTGCTCGATCTCGTAGAGGAAGTTGTCCGCCATGTCCCGCGCGCGTGCCGACCTCGCCGTCGCGCAGCAGGCCGACCTGGATGAAGTAGCTGTCCCAGCCGTGCATCTCGTTGAAGCGCCCGCCGGGCACGACGTAAGGGTGCGGCAGTGCAGAAAGAGCCGTGCTCCTTCGACGGAGAGCGGGTCGGCCGGCAGCACCCGCAGCTCAGATGAGGGCGCGCTGCTCCGGCGTCAGCGCGGACGCGTAGCTCTTTCTCCACCCGCGAGGCGGTCCTCGCTGGCCGCGAGGTAGACCGGCCAGGGCTGGCCCGGAGGCAGGTGGAGCTTGCGGGTCGGGGGCCGCGTTCACCAGGTCATTGCTGGACCGCGTCAGCGTCGTCCAGCCGTCCTTGATGTACTTGCGGCCTGGGCGCCAGGCGGTCCGGCGTCAGCTCGTCGCCGGCCGGCGCCGGCGCCGCACGCCGCGCGCACCAGCCCGCCGCGGCGGGACCGGCGACTTTCGGTGTCGACACGCCCCGACTGCACTCGCGGGCACTCTACCCATGCGGCTTCCCGGCGGACGGCCGCCTGGGATCCAGCTCCTCCGGGCCAAGGCCCCGGGGCACTCGAAGGACTCCATGATGCGGAAGCTCTGGCGGGTCGCGCTGCTGGCCGTCGCACTTCCCAGGCGGCCTGGGCGGGATGGGCGTCCCTCGGCGCCATGCCCGCTCCCGCCGCGCGACGGCCCCACCCTGACCTGGAAGAGCGCGCAGGGCGTACTGGCCCTCTCGGTCCCTCGCCCAGGGTCGTGCGCGTCCGGTTCGTGGCGAAAGCCCGCGTTCGGCCGCGACCGCTCGTACGCGGTCGTGGGCAAGCTCCCCGGCGATCCGGGCCGCCAGCTTCGACGTGCAGGCCGGCCAGTCAGGAATCCGTCAAGACGGCCGCGCTGACGGTGACCGTGAAGCACGACCCGCTGCGGATCGCGTTCGCGACCGCGGCCGGCGAGAGCCTGGACGAGGACGACCCCTCGCGCGGCATCGGCTTCGTCGGACGAGACCGTGCGCGTGGAAGCGCCTGCGCGACGACGAGTTCGTCTACGGCCTCGGGCGAGAAGACCGGGCCAGCCTCGACAAGCGCGGCTGGCAACCTGGGCGGCTACAGCTACGCGATGTGGAACACGCGACACCTTCGCCTACGGCGACGACACCGATCCCGATCTACGCGTCGATCCCGTTCTTCATGGTGATGCGCGAACGGCCGCGCGCACGGCATCTTCTTCGACAACACCTACCGCACCACGCTTCGACGTCGGGCCGCGAGTCGCCAGGCGCCTGCTCGTCCTTCGGCGCCGAGGGCGGCGAGCTCAACTACTACTTCATCGACGGGCCCGACGCCGAAGCAGCGTGGTCGAGCGCTACACGGCGCTGACCGGCCGCATGCCGCTGCCGCCGCGCTGGGCGCTCGGCTACCACCAGTGCCGCTACAGCTACTACCCGGAGTCGAAGGTCCGCGTTCATCGCCGACAACTTCCGCGAGCGGCAGATCCCGGCCGACGTGATCTGGCTCGACATCCACTACCTCGGACGGCTACAAGCCCGTTCACCTGGGACCAGGAGCGCTTCCCGGACCCGGCACGCTCATCGCCGACCTGCGGCGCGCAGGGCTTCACGGTCGTGACCATCGTGGACCCGCACCCGCAGAAGGAGCCGGGCTGCGCGCCGTCTACGACAGCAGGCCTCGCCGGCGACCACTTCGTGAAGAACCCGGACGGCACCGGTCTACGAGGCGCCGGTCTGGCCCGTCGCAACGCGGAGAAGAACCCGGGCCCAGCGTCTTCCCCGACTTCAGCAAGCCCGCGGCGCGCGAGTGGTGGGGCGGGCTCTGCAAGATGTCTCACGGACATGGGCGTGGCCGGGATCTGGAACGACATGAACGAGCCGGCGGTCTTCACGCCACCCCGGCCACACGATGCCGCTCGACAGTGCGCCACGACAACGAGGGCCAGCCGACCGACCACCGCGAGATCCACAACGTCTACGGCCATGCTCGATGACGCGCTCGACCTACGAGGGCCTGCTGCGCCTGCGGCCGCGACGAGCGGCCGTTCGTGCTCACCCGCGCCACCTACGCGGGCGGCCAGCGCTACTCCGCGCGTCTGGCCCGGCGACAACGTCGGCGACTGGGACGACTCTGCGCGCGACCATCCCCATGCTCATCGGGCATCGGGCCTCTCCGGACTTCCCGTTCGTGGGCACCGACATCGGCGGCTTCGCCGGACGCGCCGACGCCCGAGCTGTTCACGCGCTGGCTGCAGGCTGGGCGTCTTCTACCCGTTCATGCGCACGCACACGACGCTTCGGCACGCCCGACCAGGAGCCGTGGTCGTTACGGCACCGCGCCACGAGGCGATCAACCGCCGCGCGATCGAGCTGCGCTACGAGCTGCTGCCGCACATCTACAACGTGATGCGAGGAGGCGAGCGCGCACGGGCGTGCCCGGCGTTCCGGCCGCTGCTGCTCGAGTACCCGGACGATCCCGCGACCTGGGAGCGCGACGACGAGTTCCTGTTCGGCCGCGACCTGCTGGTGGCGCCGGTGCTGCGCGAGGCGCAGACCGACCGCGAGGTCTACCTGCCCGAAGGGCGACTGGTACGACCTACTGGACCGGCCGGCCGCTGCGAGGGCGGCGCGCTGGCTCAGGTGCCGGTCACGCTCGAGCGCGATGCCCGATCTTCGTCGCGCGCCGGCGCGTTCGTCTTCCGCCAGCCGGTCGTGCAGCACACGGGCGAGATGCCGGGCCAGCCGCTGATCGTGGCGTCTTCCCCGCGCGACGCGCTCGGAGGCCGACGCTCTACGAGGACGACGGCGACAGCTCGATGGCGTACGAGCGCGGGGCTCGTCACGCGCCGCCGCTTCGAGCAGCAGCGCGACGCGACGGGCGTGCGCGTGCGGGTGGGCGCGCGCCCGAGGGCTCCTACCGGCCGGCGCCGCCGCGACCTGTCGTGTTCGCAGCGTGCCGGGCTACGACCGCGCGGCGCGGGTCTGGTCGACGGGACGGCGGTCGGCGCAGGTGACACGGCCCGGCGACGAGAAGGGCGCCGGCTGGGCCGCATCGTCCGACGGCGCGGTCACGGTCGCGGCTGCGCGATCCGGCCACGCCGTCGAGGTCGCGCGGAGTTTTGACGCGGGGACCGCTGCATGCGGCAGGGGATAAGATCGACCCAGGAGGTTCATCAATGGCCAAGGAGTTCCTCACCGACGTCGAAGACGCTGCGCGAGCGCGCGCGCAAGCACATCGAGAACGGCGCGGTGACCGAGGGCTACAAGGCCGACCGCGAGACCGGTGATCAAGATCCTGAACGAGGCGCTGGCCACCGAGATCGTGTGCGTGCTGCGCTACAAGCGGCACTACTACATGGCGACAGGGCATCCACGCCCAGGCCGTCGCCGCCGGAGTTCCTCGCAGCACGCCAACGAGGAGCAGGGCACGCCGACCAGATCGCCGAGCGCATCGCGCAGCTCGGCGGCGCGCCCAACTTCAACCCGGAGGGCCTGCTCGAGCGCGCAGCCACTCCGAGTACGTCGAGGGCGACGACGCTCGTCGACATGATCAGGGAGGACCTGGTCGCGGAGCGGATCGCCATCGACTCCTACGGCGAGATGATCCGCTACCTGGGCGACGACGATCCGACCACGCGCGCGCATGCTGGAGAGCATCCTGGCCGTGGAGGAGGAGCACGCCGACGACCTCGCCAACCTTCTCGTGCGCTCGACCCGACCCAGAAGGGCTGAGGCGCGACGGGGCGTGGCGGCAGGCGCCGTGAAGGCTGCGCTGGCCTTGACCTGCCGGACCGCGGCCGTTCTCGCCGTCACCGGGCCGCGCCGCCAGTCAAGTTCCTGCACGGCATCCTGAGCAACGACGTCGCGGCGGCTCGCGCGCCAGGGCCGCCGCGAGGCGGCCCTCATGGACGCTCAGGGCGACCTGCTGCGCGCTCATGCCGCGTCCTGGTCGACGCCGGACGCGATGCTGGATCAGGGTGGCCGGCGCGACCGGGCCGCGTGGTCAGCGAGACGCTCGGCCGCTACCGGGTGGCGCGCCGGTGCGCTTCCAGCGCCCGGCCCGTGGCCGTGCTCGGCTGCTGGGGCCGCGGCGCGCGTGAGGTCCTCGCGCCGGGCCGGGCGCGCGTCCCGGACCTGCGCCGGAGGATCGCACGTCGCGGCGGCGCCGTGCGCGGGACAGTCCAGGCGTCGCCCGGGCCGGCGACCTGCCGGCGCACGGCCCTACGCGATGCGCGCCGCGCCCGCAGGCGCCGGGCGGTACGCCGCGGCGCTCCGCATTGCAATCGGCCGGCGCGGCGGCCGCGATCGCCCGCGACGACGCTCGGCGCCCTGCGCGTCGAGGACGGCCGACGCCATGGTACGGCCCGGACGTCACCGCGGACAACCTGCTCGTTCGAGACCGGCACTCCTGTCGGGAATTACCGTTCGCCCACCGGGGCTGCTACGTGGGGCGGGAGGTGGTCGCTGGCTGGAGGCTCGCGGCGGCAACAGCCGCCGGCTGCGGGGCTTGTGCGGTTGACGGCGCCCGCGTCCGCCGGACGTCCGTGGGCGCGGAGGTCGGGCGCGTCACGACCGCCGTTCGCCCGCCTGGTCCGATCGCGATGGCGTGCGTCCATCGCCGTCGCTTCGAGCCGGGGACGCCGGTCGGGGTGGACGGCGCGCCCGCGGTCGTCGAGGCCCTTCCGTTCCCGTAACCGTTCCCGTTCCCCCTTCCCGTCCGTCGCGATCCATACGTTAGAGTCAGGGCGTGAGATCTACACCCGCACCAGCGACGAGGGCCAAGACGGGCCTGGGCGGCGTCGCGTGCCCAAGGACCACCTGCGCGTCGCCGCGTACGGCGAGGTCGGCAGGACGAACGCCGCCCTCGAGGCTGGTGCTGGCCAGCTCGCGCAGTGCTGCCAGGCTCAAGGGGCTGCTGGCCCTGGTGCAGGCCGACCTGTTGTAACCGGAGCCGAACTGGCGGACGTCCGCCGGACGCGCGCGCCAGGCCAAGGCGGCCGTCGCAGGCGATGGTCACGCGGCTCGAGAGGAGATCGACGATCGCGAGCGCACCCTTCCGCCGCGCGCGTTCGTCCTGCCCGGCAGGACGCCCAGCCACCCGCTCCTGCGCCTGGCGCGCACCGTCTGCCGGCGCGCCAGTGAGCGCTCGGTCGTCTCGCTCGCGCGCGCGACCCGAGGTCACCCGCTGGCGATCGTCTACCTGAACCGGCTCTCGGACCTGCTCTTCGTGCTGGCCCGCTTCGAGAACCGGCGGGCCCGGCGCAGGGAGCAGACCTGGGTGAAGCCGCGGCCGGAGGTCGCGCGGGCCCTGGCGCGCCACGGCCTCGCGCTCACGCCCGGCGACACGGTCGAGACGGTGCGCGACCGCCTGAACGACCTGTACCTCGAGGCCGTCCGCGCGATCCGCCAGCGCCAGCGAGACGGGCGAGATCGCCCGCGCCGACTACGCGAAGCCACGTGCAGCGGCTGCGCGACGAATACTCGCTGCCCGCCCTGCCGCTGGAGTGGCGGGATGGAGCCTAGCCGATCGACAGGCGGGCCCGGATGCGGCCTCGAAGACGCGGGACGCGACTTCGCGGCCCACCCCTTCACGCAGGGTCCCGCAGGCCACGGTCGCGGTGGTCCCGTCGCGGAGGTAGAGTGGCGACGTCCCAGCGGCGCTCCGTCCCTCGAACTCGTCCGCGGGGCCGGCGGCGGGCAGGTCCACGCCCGCTCGCGCGAAGCCGACCCGATGGCGCCCCCGCGAAGCAGCGAGGCCGGGCGCCCAGGATCGCGTCCGGCGCACGCGCCCTCCCGGCCAGGCGAACGCGTCCTCCTCCTCGACGAAGAAGCCGACCGCGCCCGCCGCGGACGGGATCTCGGCCACGACCCGTCCCGGCGCTGGGCCGCGCGCTGCTCCTCGCGGATCACCTTGGGTAGCGCAGGCCCAGGGCGAAGCGCGGCAGCATCCACGGGAACGCCAGGAACGCGGGGCCCGTCGGGATACGGATCCACATCAGGCGAACAGCGCGTCCAGGTCCGCGCGCGCGAGCCCGAGCGAGGCCCGGCACCACGCGGTGCGCCGCCCCCAGCTTCCCTGGCGCGTACGTGCTGGCGACGCCGACGACCTTCAGCCCGGCCGCGCGGCCGAAGCCGCGATCCCGGCCATGGTGTCCTTCGAAGGCGACGCAGTCCCTCGGGCCGAAGGCCGGGTGTATCGCGGCCCCGAGCAGCGCCACCGCCCGGCGGTATCGGCATGGGATCCGCTTCGTCCGTTCGACGTCCCCGCGCCCACGGTCGCGCGGAAGGGCTCGCGCAGGAGCCGGCCGCCAGGATGCGCTCGATCTCGGAGCGCAGGGCGCCCGACGCGATCGCGAGGGCAGCTCCCGCGCCAGGGCCCGCACCAGCTCGCGCGCCCAGGAAAGAACGGGATCTCGGTCTGCAGCCCCTCGAAGAGATCCGCCTTGCGCGTCAGCGGCGCCTGTCCACGCGGTCCAGCCCGCCGGCGATGCCGTGCTGCTCGAGCGCGATCCGGATGGCCCTGCGGTCGTCGTAGGCCGCGTAGCGCTCGTAGTACTCGGCCTCGTCGATGGCGATCCCCTCGGCAGCAGGCTCTCCCGCAGCGCCCGGAAGTGCAGGGGCTCGCTGTCCACCAGCACGCCGTCGAAGTCGAAGACGACCGCACGAAGGGCATCGTTGGATAAGATGGCGAACTTAGCATGCCTTCCCGGTTCCTCGATCCCGAGCAGTCCAGCGTCTCGGCGACCACAAGTTCGACCTCAACCGGCGGAACCCTGGCCGGCGAGGGTGGTGCTGGTGCCGGGCGGAGCAGGGCGGCCTCGGCGCGGCCGTCACCGCCATGCTGCTCCAGGAAGGCGCGCTGCCCGTCGTCGTCTACCGCTCGAACCGCCGGGCGCGCGCTCGCGTTCAGCAGAAGGTCCAGGACCAGTTCGAGGACCGGTCACCTGGTCGAGGCCGACGTGGACGACGATGCGGGCCGCGAGCAGGCGATCGAAGCGGCTGTCGGGCGTCAAGGGCGAGGTCACGGGCTGGTCGCTCTCACGGGCGATCCCGCGCGCGTGAAGCCCGAGAACCTCGACGGCGCCGCGCTGCGCGCCTCGTTCGCCGCCAACTACGAGGCGCCGGTGCTGCTGGCCCGCGCCTGCGCGGCCCACATGATGGGCCAAGGGCACGAAGGGCGCGATCGTGCTCTTCTCGAGCATGCAGGGCGTGCACCGTTCGAAGGGAGTCTTGCCTACGCGGGCCCCAAGGCAGCGGCTGCTGCACGCCGCCCGCATCCTGGCCAAGGAGTACGGCGGCGCGGCCGACATCCGGGTCAACGTGGTGGCGCCGGGGGCGCACCGTCGCGGGCATGGCGCGCGCGTCGATCGACGTCGGGCAAGTACGACCCCTACGTCGAGCGGGAGTGATCCCTCGCTTCGGCCGGCCGGAACGTCGCGAAGGTCGTGCCGCCTGCTGCTCGAGCCCGACTCGTACATCACGGGCCAGGTGATCACGGTGGACGGCGGCTCACGCTGCGCAGGGACCGGCTGAGCTGAGCGGCCTCGCATCAGCGCGGAGCCACGAGCGCCGGCCCGCCGTCGTCGAGGCTCTCGACGTCCAGGCGGCGCCGTCCTCGGCCCGCCAGCGCGCCCGCAGCAGGCACGCGTGCAGCGACGCACGATCGGGCTCCAGCCGGACCGCTTCCCCGCATAGCCGGCGACGGCCCTGGTCCAGTCGCCGGCACGCGCCGCGGCCTAGCGCGCCCGCGGCCGCGGCATCCCCTGCGCGCGGCTGCGCCGTCTCCTCGGGGCCGTACAGGAACACCTCGCCGACGCGCAGCACGGGGCCGGGCGTCCGGAAGATCAACCGGACGGACGATGCCGTGCGGTCGCCGAGCGCGATCGCGAGCAGCGCCTGCGTCCCCGCGCGCGGCGCGCCCGTTCACCCACTGCAGGCCGTGGCGGAGCCGGCCCGTGCGCGACCACGACGCCGTCCGCCTCGCAGACCCAGGCACGTCGCGAGCGGCGATCTCGCGCAGGTCCACGGTCCAGCGACGAGCGCGCGACAGGCGCCGCGGCGGCCGGGCCGTACGCTCGAGCCCGATCCCGCGCGTGATCCCGAGCGGCGAGGCCCAAGACCGTCGCCGGGTCGCGGTCGCGCCACGGCCGCCGGCAGCGCCGTCCCGTCCAGCGCCAGGACCGCGAACGCTGCGCGCGGCACCGGCCGCGCCTCGTCGTAACGGCGGCACGAACCGCGCGGAAGACGCACGAAGTCGCCCGGGCGACGTCCTCGCGTCCACGGGCCGCCCAGCTCCGCGCGACGAGCTCGCGGAAACGCCGCCGCGCGCGGCATGCCCCGCGAGAGGTGCGACGAGAGGACCCAGGCCGCCTGCGGGTCGAGGTCCACCTCGTCGCGGAAGCGCAGCGGGTCGCCGGGGATGCGCTCGTTCCAGGCCTGGCTGGCCACGCAGCGCGCTCGCTCGGACTCGAGGCGCGAGCCGGCCGGCGAACTGCAGGGCTCGCGTACGCGCTGCGCACGCCCGGCGCGGTCGCAGCGTGTCCAGCACGGGGCTCGAGCGGCGGCACCTGCCACACCCGGCGGCGTGCGCGGGGTCGCGCCAGCGCCGCGACGCAGGATCCGCTGGCCCGCACGAGCCAGGGCACGGCGATGCGACGCAGCGCCAGGACCGCCGCGGCCGCCGCGCAGGCCTCGGCGGTGCGGGCGATGCCCGCAGCCGGCCGAGCGCCAGCAGCGGACAGCGCGAGGCCGTAGAGGTAGCGGACCTCGTCCGCGCCCGGTCCGCCGGCTCAACGCGAAGCAGCGGCCAGCGCGACAGCCCCATGACCGAGCGGCAACGCTGCCGCGCGGCGCCACGCCCGACGGGACCATGACCAGGCCGATGCGCCAGCGGTCCAGCGCGATCCCGAGGTGCCAGGCAGTCGCCACCGCTCGCGGCCCGTCCACGACGAGCGGCGACCTGCAGGCCGAACAAGCCCGGCCGCCGCGTGCGCAAGGTCCGCCAGTCCCGCCGATCCACAGCCACCGCGGGCGGACCGAGGTCACCGGGCTCGACGCCGGAGCGCCGATCGCGCGCGCGATCGCGAGCGGGCTCGCGCCGAGCAGGAGCCGGCGGCGAAGACGCAGGCGACGGCCGCGGGCGTCGGACGCAGGCCGGCGGCCAGGAGCCCGCCAGCGGACGCCGGCCAGCGCGGGCAGCGCAAGCGCGCAGAGTCCCAGACCGCGAGACCCTGCCGACGAGCCCGCACCCAGCGCGGCCGCCCGGCGGCCGGCGTCGCGCGCGAGCGGCGACCGAGCAGCGCGCACCGCGGTGAGCAGCGGCACGAGGAAGTTCGGCGTGGGGCCCGTGGCCGCCATCAGCGCCATGTACGGCGTGCCCATCGCCGGCCAGCAGCGCGCCGCGGCCATCGCCGCGCGGCTCGCCGCCCGCGAACCGCGCGGCGAGCACCGCCGCGGCCACCGATCGAGCAGCAGCGCGCACAGCGCCTCGTAGCGCGCGGAACACGCGCGTGCGGCGGTGCGACGAGCAGGCCGGGCGCGAGCAGGTACGCGTCGAGCGTGCCGTTGTAGGGCTGGTTCCAGAGGATCGTGGACAGCTCGCCGCGCAGGACGTGCCGCGCCATCAGCAGCGGGATCGCGTCGTCGTTCGGAGACCGGCAGCGCGTGCGTCGCGAGGTGCAGCGGCCCCGCGCGAGCAGCGCGGCCAGCGCGATCCCGAGCACGCCGGGGACGCTGGCGGCGCGTCACCGCGGCCCGCCGGGAGCAGGACCGTCGTCTCGAGCCGGACCCGCTCGGATTCGGCCAGCTCCACCTCGGCGCCCAGCTCCCCGCCCACGGGGAGCCTCGAAATCCCGCCGGGAGCCACCGTGAAGTAGCTCCGCTGGTAGCGGACGTCGTGCGCGCGGTCGCGCGCAGTCGGTCAGCCCGCGGCGCACCGCGCCGCGGCACGTTCGAACCGCGAGGCCCCGCCGGCGCGCCGCGTACATGGCCTCGACCGCGCGGCGGAAGAGCGCTCGTGGTCCTCGATCCGCAGGTTGAAGGTCCCGGACGCGACCACGAAGTCGTAGCGGCGCGGGGCCACCCGTCGGCCAGCACGTCACGGACCTCGGGAAATGACCGCCGCGCGCCCGCGCTGCTTGTGCCGTGCCGCGTCGATCATCTCGGGCACGATGTCGAAAGCCGTGGTACACGCGGCCTCGCCAGGCCCGCTCAGCCGCCGGTAGCCGAGGGGAAGTCGCCGGCGCCGCAGCCGGGTCGACCACCGGCCGAGCGCTCCCGGGACCGATGAGGGGCCAGCGGCCGGAAAGCGCTCGAACTGGGACTCCTCGCTCGTCCAGCGCAGGCCGCGAGCCAGTCGGCCCGTTCGCAGCTCGAGCGAGCGGCGGTAAAGCGTCGCCAGGCGCGCGCACGCGGCTCCCTTGTCCATGGTCCTGGGACGCCTGATTCTAGGGCGGATTGACGGTGTCCCCGCTCCCGTTTACCCTCTGTTTGATGCAGAACCGTCACGCCCTCACTTACCGAGTCATCCTCGTCTGCGCGGCCGCCGCCAGCGCGCGCGCGGACAGGCCCAAACCCTGCCAGCGCAGGCGGCGCGGGCCCCGGTCGCGGCCAGGTCAGGCGGCACCGCGATCACGCTCGAACGAGGTGGACAAGCGCCTCGCGGGGACGCTGGCGCGGCTCGACTACGAGCGGTACGAAGCGCGAGCGCCAGGCCGTCGACGACCTGGTGAACGAGCGCCTCCTGGACGAGGCCGCGCGCGCCCGCGGCTGACCAGAGGGGACGCCCTGCTGAAGACCGAGGGTCGACGACAAGGTCACGCCGCCGGCGGGCGAAGGCAGGTGCGGAGGCCGCCTACGAGCGGCACCAAGGCGCAGACTGGGCGGGGTGACGTTCGAGCTTAGATCCCCGGGACCGCATCCGTCGCAGCCGCGGGAGCAGGCCGTGGCCGACGCGCGACCGCGTTCCGCCTGTCCCTCAAGAAGGACACGCACGTCGCCGTCCTGCTCCGGTAGCCCCGCGGGCCCAGCGTGAAGCGGTTCCCAGCCGGCGCGCCAACAGCCGAGGGACCGGCCGACGCCCAGGGTGACGATCGTCGAGATTCCTGGACTACCAGTGCCCGTTCTGCCATCGCGCCCAGCAGACGGTGGACGAGAGGTGCTGAAGATGTGCGAGGGGCAAAGGTCGAGTTCGTTGCACCGCGACTACATGCTGGGCAAGCCGCGCTCGTTGCGCGCCGCCCGCGCCGCGCTGCTGCGCCGGAGAGCAAGGGCAAGTTCTGGGAGTCACCACCGCGGCCTGCTGCTCACGGGCGGCAGCGACCTGGGCGACGCCGACCTGCTGGCCCGCGCCCAGTCGTTCGGCCTCGACGCCGCCCGGTTCACGGCCTGCTCGGCGACCAGAGCAAAATGCGACGCCGACATCCACGGCGCGACCGAAGCTGGCGGGGGCGGCCTGGGCGTCTCCGGGCACGCCGACCTTCTTCATCAACGGCCGCCGCCTGGTCGGCGCGCGCCCGGCGCGCGACTTCCGGGAGCTCATCGACGCGGAGCTGCTTGCGGGTAGGTTCGCCGGGGCGCCGGAGGGCGCTCCCGGCTCCCGGCCAGGCGGGTCTCAGGAAGTCCTGGACTTGCGCGGTGTTGCCGCGCCCCTAGAATGATTTCGTCGCGCTTCGAGGCGCGCGCAGGAGAGTGGTAGGCAAAGTTGCAGACAGAGCTGCAGGGCCTGGACGGTCAAGGACTCGCTCGAGCTCTACAACGTCAGCGGCTGGGGCCGCGACTTCTTCTCGATCAACGAAGCGGGCCACGTCGAGGTGACCCCCGCCGGGCCCGGCTCCGCCCGCAATCGACCTCAAGGAGCTGGTCGACGACCTGCGCAGCCGCGGGCTCAACCTCCCGCTCCTGATCCGCTTCTCCGACATCCTGCGCACGCCGCGTCGAGCAGCTCTGCGGCTCGTTCCAGCAGGCGATCGCGGAGAACGACTACAAGGGCGCCTACCGCGGCGTCTACCCGATCAAGGTGAACCAGCAGCGCCACGTGGTCGAGGAGCTGATCGAGTACGGCCGCCCCTTCAACCTCGGCATCGAGGCCGGCTCCAAGCCGGAGCTGCTCGTGGCCCTGGCCCTGCAGGAGAACCCCGACGCGCCTGATCCTCTGCAACGGGTACAAGGACCAGGCGCTACATCGAGACGGCGCTGCTCGCCCAGAAGCTCGGGCGGCGAGGTCATCATCATCATGGACCGCGTGGCGGAGCTGGACACCATCCTCGCCGCCTCGCCAGCGAGCTCGACATCCGGCCCGTGATCGGCGTGCGCGCGCGCCTGCTCGCACCAAGGGCGCCGGCAAGTGGGTGGAGTCCACGGGCGACCGCTCGAAGTTCGGCGCTGACCACCGGCCGAGATCGTGGCCGCGGTGGAGCGGCTGCCGCGCCATGGGCATGCTCGACTGCCTGCAGCTCCTGCACTTCCACATCGGCTCGCAGATCACCGCCATCCGGGCCATCAAGGACGCGCTGCGGGAGGCCAGCCGGATCTACGTCGAGCTGCACGGCCCTGGGCGCCAACATGCGCTTCCTGGACTGCGGCGGCGGCCTGGGCGTCGACTACGACGGCAGCCAGACCAACTTCCACTCCTCGGTGAACTACACGCTGCAGGAGTACGCGGCCGACATCGTCAGCCAGGTCGCCGAGGCCTGCAACGCCAAGGGCGTCCCGCACCCCGACATCGTCACCGAGTCGGGCCGCGCCCTCGTCGCGCACCACTCCGTCCTGATCTTCAACGTGCTCGGCACCAACGAGATCCTGGTCGGGCCAGGTCCCGGAGTCCGCTGGCCAGCGACGAGCACCGCGTGATCCAGCAGCTCTACGAGACCTACGAGGGCGTCTCGCGCAAGAACTTCCAGGAGGCCTACCACGACGCCCTCCAGCTCAAGGAGGAGGCGATCACCGCCTTCAACCTCGGCGTTCCTCGACCTCAAGGCGCGCGCCCGCGTCGAGCAGCTCTTCTGGGCCACCTGCGAGAAGATCCTGAAGATCGTGCGCGACCTGCCCTACGTGCCGGACGAGCTCGAGGGCCTCGAGAAGCAGCTCACGCGACACCTACTACTGCAACTTCTCGCTCTTCCAGTCGCTGCCCGACCACTGGGCCGTGCGCCAGCTCTTCCCGACCATGCCCATCCACCGGCTCGAACAAGGCGCCCACGCGGCGCGCCGTGCTGGCGGACCTCACCTGCGACAGCGACGGCAAGATGGACGAGTTCATCGACCTGCGCGACGTCAAGCACTACCTCGAGCTGCACCCGCCCAACGGCGAGCCGTACCTACATCGCGACCTTCCTGGTGGGCGCCTACCAGGAGATCCTGGGCGACCTCCACAACCTGTTCGGCGACACCGACGCCGTGCACGTGCAGCTGGACGGCGACGACTACCGCGTGGAGCACGTGGTCGGAGGGCGACTCGGTGACCGAGGTGCTCGTCGTACGTGCAGTACTCGCAAGGACGACCTGATCGTCGCGCGTGCGCCGGGCCGTCGAAGGCCGCGCTGCGCGACGAAGCGGCTCACGCATGGCCGAGTCGGGCCGCCTGATGCGGCGCTACGAGAAGCCCTCGACGGTTACGTACCCTGACCGTCAACAGCTGACACGGGCACACGGGCTTCGACCCGGCACCGGGGCAGCCGCACGCCCGCGTTCCGCTCGCGTCGCGCGCAGGCGCTTCGACGAGCTACGGATGGCCCGACCTGCGCGCGGGACGCTGGCCGGGCTGGTCGTGACGGCGTGGTGGCGCTCCCGCTCTCGATGGCGCTGGCCGTCGCGTCGGGCGTTGCCGCCCCAGCACGACCTCTATACGCGCTGGTCAGCAAGCGGGCTGATCGCGATCCCTGGGCGGGTCGCGCGTCCAGGTCTCGGGACAGGCCGCCGCCTTCGTGATCCTGCTCGCGCCCGTCTCGGCCCGCTTCGGCCTGGCCGGGCTGCTGCTGGCCCAGCCTGATGGCGGGCGCCCATGCTGGTGGTGATGGGCGCGGCATCGCATGGGCCGGCTCATCGCAGTTCGTCTCGTACCGGTCACCACCGGCTTCACGGCCGGCATCGCCGTCGTGATCGCGACCCTGCAAGGCCAGGACTTCCTGGGGCTCCGGGTCGAGGGCAGCCGAGCACTACCTCGACCGCGTGCGCGCGCTGGCGCGCAGGCGCTGCCCACCGCCAACGTCTGGGATGCGGCCGCAAGTCGGCACGCTCGCGCTGGTGCTCCTGTTCGCGTGGCCCCGCCTCACGTCCCGCGTGCCGGCACCGCTGGTGGCGCTGGCGCTCGCCGCCTAAATCACGGCCACGGGTGGTACGCCGCGTGCGATGCCGGCTCCGAGGTGGCGACGATCGGCGGCCGCTTCCCGACCATCGGTCCCGGGGGCAGGTGGTCGCGGGCATCGAGGCAGCTTCCCTCGCTGGCCTGGCCCTGGTCGAGTGCCGGGAGCGGGCGGCGCCCGCCGGGCCTCTCGTTCGGGCTGGTGCGCGCGCCCTGCCCCGCGTTTGCGCGATCGCCATGCTGGGCGCGATCAGATCGCTGCTCTCTCGGCCGTGGTGGCCGAGCGGCATGACCGGCCCGCAAGCACGACCCGGACGGGGAGCTGGTGCGCGCAGGGCATCGGCAGCCTGGTGGCGCCCGTTCGTTCGGAGGCTTCGCGGCCACCGGGGCCTGGCCCGCACCGCGACCAACGTGCCGGGCCGGGCGCGCGCTCCCCCTCGCGTCCGTCGTGCACTCGCTCTCCGTCCTGGCCGCGCTGCTGCTGCTGCGCGCCGCTCGCTGGGCTTCCTGCCGGTGGCCCTCGATGGCGGCGCTGCTCGCTGCTGGTGGCCTGGCACATGAGCGAGCGCGAAGCATTGCGCTACGTGCTCCAGCAGGCCTCGCAGCGACGTGCTGGTGCTGCTCGCGTGCTTCAGCGCTCACGGTGATCTTCGACATGGTGGTGGCGGTGACGGCGGGCCTCGTCCTGTCCTCGCTGCTGTTCATCCGCCGCATGGCGCGAGGTCTCGAGGGTGACAGCTGGTGCGGCGGCCATCACCCGGCCCTGCACAGAGCCGCTGCCGCGCGGCGTCGTCCTCTACGACGTGGCGGGGCCGCTCTTCTTCGGGGCCGCCGAGTCCATGCGCTCACGGCGCTGGGCAGGCGGTCGAAGCGGCGGCCTGCACGCGCCGTGGTGCTGGACGTGGCCGACGTACCCGCGATCGACGCGACCGGGCTCGTGAACCTGGAGTCGCTGATCACACGGCTCAACCGCGACGGGGTGAAGGTGATCCCTGGGTGGCGTGCAGGAGCAGCCGCTGCGCGCGCGTTCGCGCCAGGCCGGATGGCGCAACCACAAGGGCCGCCTGCGCATCTTCCGGGACGTGCACCACGCGATCGCGAACGCCCGCGCGTTCGCCGAGGGCTCGTTGCCGGCGGCGGAAGGGGGCCCCTCGCCGGGGGCTCCCAGGGGACTCCCGCCCGCCGGACCCCGAGCGGGCGCTCCACGCGGATAGGGGTTGAGCGCGGCGCCCTTCCACCACTGCTTCTCGGGGCTGAGCTTGAAGATCCCGAAGTGCAGGTGCGGCGTCTGGGGCGGTGCGTTTGCCCGCGGTCCCCACGTGGCCGATCACGTCGCCCTTGCGCAGCTCTGGCCTTCGTGCAGGCCGTCCGGCGTAGCGGCCGAGGTGCGCGTAGTAGTAGCTGTACGTCCCCTCGGGGTCGAGAGTGGTAGACGGTCAGGCCGCCGCGCACCGAGGTGAAGAGCTTCTGGACGCGACCCCGTCGTCCACCGCGACCACTCGGCGCCGCCGCGCGCGCACGGGATGTCGGCGCCTCGTGCGCGTGGCCGGTTGCGCGGGTCGCCGAGGGTCGTCGCGCAGCGCGCGCCGGGTCGGCCGCGGGCGCCGGCAACTGGAGGCGCGCGCGGGCGCAGGAACGCGACGTCCTCCACGGCCGGTGACGGCAGCGGCCGCGGCGCAGCGCCGGCTCGTCCGGCGGGACGCGCTCGTACGTCGCCGGAGGCGCCGATCAGCGCCGCGGGCCGCGGCAGTGCCGCGCCGTCGGTTCGGGCACTCGGCACGACCGATCCGCGGCCGGGGCCGGACAGCGAGTCTCTCCGATCCACAGCACGGCCATGACAGGGCGACGCCCGGCGTGAGACCACATGCCGAACGGATGCCCCGAGGACGGACCTCACGCGGCGCGCGGGACGGCGCGCCGACGGACGTGCTACTCACTGCACTGCAGCGCCGCCGGGTGCCCCGGCGCGACCGCGTCGGCGCAGCTCCAGCGCATCCCAGTTGGTGAGACGGATGCAGCCATGCGGCATTCGCGGTCTTTGCCGATCGTCGAGGGGCTCCAGGCGTTGCCGTGGATGCTGCGTAGTGGGCCTTCGAGAGGTCGATCCACACGACGCCCACGGGGTTGTTGGGACCGGGCGGGGGCTTCGCCTTCCAGTGGCTCGCGTCCGCGTCCCAGAAGAGGTCCGGGTTGTAGTGGAACACGGGGTTCTTCCCCACCCCGTTCACCTTCCACTGAGCCGGTCGGCAGCGGATCGATGCCGGCTGCCCATGGTGGCTGGATTGGCGAGGCCACGATCGCGCCGTGCTCGTCGAGCACGCACGGCCACCGACAGCCTTTATCCGACCGGTCGGCTCGCACCGATGCCGCCTTCGGCAGCGGCGTGGCGACGGCACCGCCGGCGCCAGGATGAGTCTCAGCCCGCCTGGTCGAAGGACTGGCCCGGGTTCAGCCGCTGCAGCAGGGCCGGAGCTCGGGTGGGGAATCTTTATCTCCGCGAGCTGCTCGAGCCCGGAGTCTGATAACCGCCGAGCGCGGGCATCTGCGACTTCTCATCATGTCCTCGGGGATCGTCTCGAAGACGGGCCTGACGCGACGTCCTCCTGGGTGATGCGTGTAGCCTGCGCGCAGTAGGGGCTGCCGTCGTCCGGCGGCACCGTCTGGTGCGCGCTGCGATACGCCGCCAGCGCGCGCCGAGAGGAGTGTTGGATCCGGGCGCGCCGTCGATCTCCCCGGGCGAGAAGTGCGCCCGGTCGAGGCCGGACTGCGCAGCTCCGAGCTCGCGCGGCGGGGCCGGCTCCGGGCACGATACACTGCGCGGTGACGGCCGGCGGCGCGGCGCCGAGCCCGCCGTTGTCATTTGTGCACTCGTCACGGCCAGAGACGCCCGCATTCGGTCCGACCGTCACGGCCGCCAGCACTACACCGCGTCCCAGGTTGGGCATTCCTCGACCTCCCCTGCCGTACGGGGGTAGCAAGGGCCCTGCCCGAGGCAGGAAGCCGAGAGCGAGAGGCGAGTTCCCGGATCGGTGCGCGGCGGGAAGCCGGGATCTTCCCGGTCAAGGTGAGCGCTCCCACCTTCTGCGCGGGGCTCGAGACCGGGACGCTCATCTGGATCCCGCGCAGGCGCCGGACGCTGGCGCGTCCTGCGCGGGCTCGTCGATGAAGAGATGCTTGCCCTCGCCGTACGTCTTCTGCCGCTTGGCTTCATCGCCCACTGCCAGTAGTCCGAGGTCTCGCGGGAGGCGCACACCAGCGCGCCCTGTGCGTCCATCAGGAAGGCCTCGACGACGAACGAGTCCTCCTTGATGAGCGCGCGCAGGCGTTCGGCGCAGGCGCCCTGCGTCATCATCGCCCCGCATCTTGGCGCTCGCGGTCCAGTCGCGGTCCTTGCGCTGCACGTCCTCGTGACCGTCTCGCCCGGGCGTTCTTCGCCACCACCGCCGGCCACCAGCCGCCCGGGTCGGCCGCGATCCGCTCGAGCCAGCGGGGCCCGCTGCGTACGCGATCTCGCGCACGCGCGCCGCGCCCGGAGTGTCTGAAGAAGCGCACCATCACCGCCAGGGTCGTCACTGCCATTCCTGACCTCGCTCGCTAAGAGGTACGGGTTGGGCCGTGAGGATAGCGCGCCCCTTCCCGCGGTCGTCTGTTTGTAACATTTTCCGTTGTATCCAAGCTACTTTAATGGCAGTCTCCTCACATGAAATTCGAGAGGCGGCGCCATTCCTGCTGGCGGCACTGATTCTTTCGGGTTGCGACACCCATCACGGAGAACGAGCCGGCCAAGACGCACACGTCGGCGCCGGTGATCGTGCCCGCGATCGTGAACCCCGGTGAGCGATCCCGGCGCTGCCGACGAGTTGCCCTCGCCGTCTCCGTCCGCGACGCCCCAGGCCCCAAGGCCGCCGGCTGCAGTGTCCCGGTCAGGCAGCGCCTGGCGGTCAGGGTATGCTCGCGCAACTCGCCCTCGTTCCTCTCGGAGGTCGAGAGCGCCATGGACCAAAGCTCTCGTGCGCGAAGGAGCCGTCGCTCTTCGGCGAGCGCAAGACGCGCGGCTGCGGGAACTGCTTCCTCGTCCCTGAACCCGACCCGCTACGCAGGCCACGTGGCCGAGCTGATGTCGGGCGCTCGCTGTGCGGGCACTACGACGGCGAGGAGCTGGCGGTCGAAGCGGTCGAACGCGTTCAACGACCAGTACGACATCCTGACGTCCGGACATGTACATCCGGCGCCAGCGCAGGCTCGTACCGTTCGACCTGCGCGCCCGCCTGGTTTCTGACCGCGACGCTCCCAGCACAAGAGCGCGCGGCACTGAACCTCGATCCGCAGGTCCGGGTCCTGCTTCATCAGGGAGCTGGCGCTGATCCTCCGTCAGCGGCTTCGCGCGGCCCTCGGCGTAGTCGTAGTGGACGAGGACCTTGCGCGCCTGCGCGACCAGCCGAGCCGGTCCGCCGCTCCACGATCGCCTGTTCCAGCACGAACGACGACCGCTTGACCGACGCGCAACGCACGCCGACCTCGAACTCGTCGCCGTAGCCCACGGGCGACCGGTAGTCCACCTCGGCCCTGGCCGGGATCATATCCATCGAGGAGAGGTCCGCGCGGCCGTTCACGTGCTGTCAGTACGCCATGCGCCGGCTCGAGGTAGGTCAGGTGGGCCGCGTTGTTCACGTGGCCCAGCGCGTCCAGGTCCCGGAAGCGCACCTGCACGGTGTACGTGAAGCGGTATCCGTCCATCAGCAGCGCTCCTGCTCGGCCTCGGCCAGCTCCTGCTCCACCACCGAGGCCCACTCGGCCAGCACGGCGTCCGGCGTGCGACGCAGGCCTCCTCGGCGGCCGCCAGCGCCTCCGGGAGCCGGCCCAGCTCAGCGCAGGCACCGACACGGCGTTGAGGTACCTGGGCGCCGTCTGCCGGAAGTTCTGCGGATCAAGAAGGAGCGACTGCGCGCGGCGCGCCGCCGCCAGCGCCTCCGCGTCGCGTCCCAGCGCGTGCAGCGCGCGGGCGAAAGCAGGTTGGACGCCTCGGCGGAAGCGGGATCGGCCGCGACCGCGCGGCCCAACAGCTCCAGGGCGCGCTCCGGCTCGCGGTCCTGCAGCAGCGCCTCGCCCAGCAGCGCCAGCGCGCCCGCGTGGTCCGGCTGGTGACGGAGGAAGGTCTCCAGCGCGCCCCGAGCCTCCTGGGCGCGCCCCATCGCGGCCAGGACGCGCGCGCCCGCGAGCGGCGCCGGCGCGTTCACTCCGGGCCGCACCTGCCGCACCCGCGGGTAGAAGCGCTTCAGGTGAGTCGCGGAGGGCGAGTCTCGTGCTCTCGAACGCCAGCTCGTCCCAGGGGCAGCTCCTCCGGCTCGAACGCGCGCACCTCGAGGCTCTCGTCGCGCGCGCCTCCAGCGTGCCGCCCACGACCTCGGCCGCGTACACCACGACCACGACCGCGCTGCCGGGCGTCAGTACGCGTCCAGGATGCCGGTCAGGCTGACGCGCAGGCCGACACTCCTCGAGGCGTCTCGCGGACCGCGGCGTCGCTCACCGCCTCGCCCCGGTCCACGAAGCCGCCCGGGAAGGCCCAGAGGCCCTTCTGCGGGTCGATGCCCCTCCCGCAGCAGCACGATGCCGGCGTCGGTGCGGCGGATCGCGCACGCGGCCACCTTGGGGTCCAGGTAGAACACGAACTCGCAGGCCGTGCCAGACGAGGGCGCGACGGCTCGCCCTCCTTGAGCAGGCGCGAGGACAGCGGCGCGGCGCAGCGCGGACAGAAGCAGTAGTCCTGGTCGGTCTCGTGGCCCATGCGGCGTGAGCCTCGAATCCCATAACAGCCGGGGCCGTGTTAGCTTTGGCCGGTGGCGGAGAAGAGGACGGGCCGGGCGGCCACGTTCGAGCGCCTGTCCACGGTGCTCGCGACCTTCCGGCTGCAGCCGGAGGACGGCAACCCCTTCCCCGACTGCAAGGCCGGGCAGTACATGGCGCTCTCCGCGCGGACTGCAAGCTCACCCGGCGCATCGTCCGGACCGACGGCAAGGCCGACTATGCGCCCGACCTCGACGAGCAGGGCCAGCCGAAGCGCGGGACCGTGACCCACTCCCTACTCGATCTCCTCCGCGCCGTGGGAGACGCGAGAGCAGGGGGCAGCTCGAGTTCTACATCGTCCTGGAGATGGGAGAGCACGAGTACCGGGCCGGCTGACCGAGTCGTTCTTCCGGATGGAGCCCGGCGGAGACGACCACGTGGGCTACGTGAACCGCATCGCGGGCGACTTCACGCTCGACAAGCGGGCGGCGGGCGCGCCAAGCGTCGTCATGGTCGGCACCGGCACCGGGCTGGCTCCGTTCATCGGCATGATCAGGAGCTCGACCACCTGGCCAGGGCCGGCCAGGTGGCACCGCAGCGTGCGCTACACCCTCTTCCACGCGAACCGCACCTCGGCCGAGCTGGCGTACCACCGCGAGCTGATGGCGATCGAAGACGCCGGGATCTTCGACTTCCGCTACGTCGCCACCGTGAGCCGGCCCGCCGCCGAGGACCGCGGCGACCCGCGCCTGGGCACGGGCCGCGCGAACAACGTGCTGCGCCACGTGCTCGGCATGCCGGTGCGCGAGGAGGAGGGAGATCGCGGAGGCCGAGGCCGCCGCGCGGCGACGTCGCCGGGGCCCGCCGCGCGCTCGAGCGCGCCGTGCGGCCCGCGCTGCCCGCGAGCGCGTCGCTCCCGGAGCTGCGCGAGCAGCTGGAGCCCGCGTCCTCCGTGATCCTCACCTGCGGGAACCCCAGCTCCATGGCCGACATCAAGCGGGTCGCTGACCAGAGCCAGGATCCGGTACGAGAAGGAGGACTGGAAGGTCGTCCTCCCGGCCCGCGCCTGACCGCCGGCGCGCGTCCCCACATGACCGAAGTCCTGGCCCGCTACCACGAGATCGCGCTCAAGGGGCAACCGCCCGTTCTTCGTGCACAAGCTGGCGGAGAACCTGCGGCGCGCCTGCTCCACCTTCGGCGCCGTCACCGTGCGCTCGCTGCCGGGCCGCCTCTCGATCCGCCTGCCCGACGGCGCGCCGTGGGACGAGGTGCGCGAGCGGCTGGCGGGCGTGTTCGGCGTCGCGAACTTCGCTCGCGTCCACGAGGCCCCGCGCGACCTGGACGCGCTGGCCCGCGCGGCGGTCGAGGCCGTGCGCCCGCTCTCGTTCGGGTCCTTCCGGGTGACGGCGAAGCGCTCCGACAAGACGTTCGCGCGGAACTCGGTCGAGATCGACCGGGCGGTGGGCGCGGCCATCCACATGGCGACCGGCGTGCGCGTGGACCTGGAGCGGCCCGAGCTCACCGTGTTCGTCGAAGTCCTGCGCGACCGCATCTGCTTCGCGTTCGAGAAGGAGCCCGGGCCCGGCGGCTTCCCCGTCGGCGGCTCGGGCCGCGTCCTGGCGCTGCTCTCGGGCGGCATCGACTCGCCGGTCGCGGCCTGGCGGCTGATGAAGCGCGGGTGCACGGTCGTGTTCGCGCACTTCCACGCGTTCCCGCTGCAGGACCACACGACCATCGACAAGACGCGCGAGCTGGCGCCGGATCCTCACCCGCTGGCAGTACAAGAGCCGGCTGCTGCTGATCCCGTTCGGCCCGGTGCAGCAGACGATCGTGGCGACGGCGCCCGCCCCGCTGCGGGTCGTGCTCTACCGGCGGTTCATGGTGCGCATCGCCGAGGCGCTGGCCATCCGCAAGAAGGCGAAGGCGCTCGTCACCGGCGAGGCGTGGGCCAGGTGGCCTCGCAGACGCTCGGCAACATCTGCCGTCATCGACGAGGCCGCGCGCGGGCCCATCCTGCGGCCGCTGGTGGGAATGGACAAGGACGAGATCACCGTGCAGGCGCGCCGCATCGGGACCTTCGACGTCAGCACGCTCCCGGACCAGGACTGCTGCCAGCTCTTCATCCCGCGCAGCCCGGCCACGTCCGCAGAAGCTCGCGGAGGTGCGGCGGCCGCGGAGAGCGCGCTCGACATCGACGGCCTGGTGCGGACCGCCATCGCGGGAACGGAAGAAGAGCGCTTCCAGTTTCCTAGGGCTGGTGCGGCGTCACTCGAGCCACGGCCACGCACACGTGCTCGTGGACGTGGCCGTGCCCGTCCGTCGACGATCCTGGCCGCCGTTCGCTGGGCTATAATGCGTTCCGTTCCAGGAGCCATCCCCCGTGCAGCCCGATCCTTCGAGCCTCTTCGCCGCCCTCGTGTCCGAGGACGGCGGCGCGATCGACCTCGCGGAGGCCGCGCTGTTGATCGCGCGGGGAGAATATCCCGACCTCGACGCGCCGGCCCTACCTGGAGAGGCTGGACCAGTGGGGCGAGAGCGTCCGCGATCGGCTGCCGGAGCCGCCGACTCCGGCGGAGGCCGCCGACGCGCTGCGCACGCTGCTGTTCGACGAGAAGGGCCTGCGCGGGAACGCGGACGACTACTACGACCCGCGCAACAGCTTCCTGAACGAGGTCCTGGACCGGCGCACGGGCATCCCCCATCACGCTGAGCGCGGTCTACATGGAGGTCGGACGCCGCGCGGGGCTCGCCGTCGACGGCCTGGCGCTGCCCGGCCACTTCATCGTGCGGGTCGGCGGGCGCAGGGCGTGCTGCTGGACCCGTTCTTCGGCGGAGCGACGCTATCCGAGGAGCAGTGCCAGGAGCGGCTCGACCGCGTGTTCGGCCGCAAGGCCCGCCTCGACGCCGGCATGCTGGCCGCGTGCGACGCCCGCACGATGCTGGCGCGCATGCTGCGCAACCTGAAGCTCATCTACGGCAAGCGCGACGACCACCTGCGCGCCGTGCGCATCTGCGACCGGCTGCTGGACCTCGACCCCTGGGCGCCGCAGGAGCACCGCGACCGCGGCTTGATGTACGCTGCGCTCGGCTGTTACGCGCGCGCCGCCTCCTGACCTCGAGATCTACGCGCGCCTGGCTCCGCAGGCGGAGGACGCCGCGGAGCTGGCCGCCCGCGCCACCTCGCTGCGGCTGCAAGCGGCGCGGCTCAACTGACCGACCGGAGGAACGAGACGCCATGAGCACCGCCAACGCCGCCGAAGTGAGCGCCGCCTCCATCCGCGGCATCGAGGACGCGCTGGGCGCCGACGCCCGCTCGCTGCTCGACCACAGATGCCAGGGCATCCCGCGGGACGTCCTGCACCTGCCGGGGCCCGACGTGGTCGAGCGCGTGTACGCGCCCAGCGACCGGCCGGTGCCCGTGCTGCGCAACCTCCAGCAGCATTCTCCAGGACCGGTCGCCTGGCCGGCACCGGCTACGTGTCGATCCTGCCGGTGGACCAGGGCATCGAGCACTCGGGCGGGCGCGTCCTTCGCGAAGAACCCGCGCTACTTCGATCCCGAGCAGATCGTGAAGCTCGCGATCGAGGGCGGCTGCAACGCGGTCGCCTCGACCCTCGGCGTGCTGGGCGCGGTGGCGCGGCAGGTACGCGCACAAGATCCCCTTCATCGTGAAGATCAACCACAACGAGTTCCTCACCTATCCCGAACAAGTTCGACCAGATCCTGTTCGCGCGCGTGGAGCAGGCGCGCCGACATGGGCGCGGCCGCGGTGGGCGCGACCATCTACTTCGGCTCGGACGAGTCGGCGCGCCAGATCAGTCGAGGTGGGCGAGGCCTTCCAGCACGCGCACGAGCTGGGGCTGGCCACCGTGCTGTGGTGCTACCTGCGCAACCCCGCGCTTCAAGACCAAGGAGAAGGACTACCACGTGTCGGCCGACCTCACCGGGCCAGGCCAACCACCTCGGCGTCACGCTGGAGGCCGACATCATCAAGCAGAAGCTGCCGGAGAACAACGGCGGCTACAAGGCGCTCAGCAGCAAGGAAAACCCGTACGGCAAGATCGACAAGCGCGTCTACGACGAAGCTCACCACCGACCACCCCATCGACCTCACGCGCTACCAGGTGGCCAACTGCTACATGGGCCGCGCGGGGCTCATCAACTCGGGCGGCGCCTCGGGCGACAACGACTTCGCGGAGGCCGTGAAGACGGCGGTCATCAACAAGCGCGCGGGCGGCATGGGCCTCATCTCCGGCCGCAAGGCGTTCCAGCGCCCGATGGCGGAGGGCGTGAAGCTCCTGAACACCATCCAGGACGTGTACCTCTGCAAGGACGTCACCATCGCATGACGCGCGCGGCCGCGCGCCCGCTCGTGCTCGCGGCGCCGCGTTGCTGCTGCCCCCTCCCGGTCGGGGCAGCCGACGTTGCGCCCCGCGTCTCGGACGAGGCGTACCGGACGATCGCCGGCTTCTACCAGTACGACTCCCAGATCCCGCTCGACGCGCGCGCTGGTGAAGCGCGAGGCCGAAGCGCCCAGCTACACGCGCGAGAAGATCGTCTTCACCGGCAGCCAGGGCGACCGCGTTCCGGGTTGGCTCCTCCTGCCCCGGACGGGGGCGCCCGCCCTTCCCCGTCGTGCTCATCCTGGACGGCTGGATGGGCACGAAGGACCGCTGGTGGTCCGACGACACCTGGCCGCAGGGCGGACGGCTCACCAAGGCGCTGGCCGCCGAGGGCATCGCGGCTCTGGTGCTGGACACGCAGTTCCACGGCGAGCGCGCAGGGGCCATCGGCTACCAGCCGGTCGAGGAGTACGTCTGCCCCCTGTGCTCCAACGCGCGGCGCGAGATGACCATCGAGACCGTGGTGGACTACCGGCGCGCGCTCGACTACCTGGCGACGCGCGAAGACCTCGACCGGAAGCGCGTCGGCGCGATCGGGTTCAGCATGGGCGGCCTGATGACGTTCGCCCTCTCGGCCATCGACGACCGCGTGCGCGCGATCGTGCCCTGCGTCACGCCGATCCGCGCGAACGACCCGCAGTGGTCCGGTGCCGCGATCACGCCCGGCACCTTCGCGCCGCACGTCAGCGTCCCGGTGCTGATGCTGATGGGGCGCACCGGATGGGCTCTATTCGCAGGCCGAGGCGGAAGCGTTCCGCGGCGCGGTGGGCAGCGCCGAGAAGTCGCTCGAGTGGTTCGGACTCCGGCCACCGCCTCCCGCCGGAGTACGTCCCGAGAGCGGTGGGCTGGCTCAAGGCCCACCCTCAAGTAGGGCGCGCCCGCGCGGGGAGCGGGGTCAGCGCCCCCGGTCGTGCAGGGCCTGCTGCAGCTCGGACGTCTTGAACAGGCGCGTGTCCCCGAAGTCGCTGGTGCGCCGGCTGGCCATGACGTGCAGCGAGCGGGCGGTCAGGTACGCGAAGTTCTCGCGGTAGTTCGCGCCCTTCATGTCGTCGTACATCCGCCGCAGGGTGTCGAGCTGGACGTCGAGGTACTGCGACGCGCGCGGCCGCGCGGCGGGCGCGTGGTGCCGGGCCTTCTCGGCCTTCGCGGCGGCCTTGCCCGGCAGGTGCTCCGCGGCCAGCCGCTCCAGCTGGGCGTGCGCGGGATCGACCTTGGCGGCGCGCGGGCGCGGCTCCGGCGCCAGCAGCGCGGGCACCCGCTTGATGTTGGCGTCGTTGATCTTGCTCGACTCCACCACCCAGCCCAGGTTCAGGATCGTGAGGTGAGTGCTCACGTTCTCGGCCAGGCTCTCCACGAACGGCCGGACCGCGCTGTCGTACGAGGTGCGCACGCCGTCGAAGCGGTTCAGCACGTAGTTCACGACGAACGTCTCGATCGCGTTCGAGATGAGCTTGAACACGGGGTGGTCGCCCAGCGCGTGCTGCAGGTCCACCACGAACGCGTCCAGGTTGTGGAGGTTCGAGTCGTACACGTCCTCCACCCGGTCCAGCAGGCCGTTCACGAAGTCCGGCTTCAGGCCCGCCAGCTCGCCGTAGACGGGCGATCCCTCGGCGAACAGTGCACGCAGCTTGCGGAACAGGATGGCCTTCACGATCTCGGCCGCAGCCATGGTGGCGGCGGGCAGGTGGGGCGTGAACACCAGCAGCCCGCTGTTCGAGTAGGGCAGGAACTCGATCACGTTCGCGTCGAGCCCGGCCTTGAGGTCCAGCACGACGAACGTGGCCGGGAGCTCGTTGATGGCGTCGATCAGCTCGCCGCGGCGGCGGGCGTGAAGTTCGCGATGTCCTCGATCAGGTGCTTGGGCGAGGCGATGAAGCCGAAGCCGCGGAAGTGGCCGCCCGGATCCAGCTTCGTGTCCAGCGTGGTCACGCAGTCGGCCAGCCGCTGGCCCTTCTTGAAGAAGTGGTAGAGGTCGTGCGTGACCGGCGTGTCGATGCAATTGCGCACCGAGGACGTGCCGGTGTCGAGGTCGATGAGGATCGTGCGCCCGTGGCGCGGAGAGGCTCAGCGCGTAGTTGAGGGCGAGCGTGGTCTTGCCCACGCCGCCCTTGCCCGAGGAGACCGGGATGATGCGCCTGGCGATGCTCAAGGGCGTCCGCCCTGCGCCAGCGCTACCTCTTCCGTTCCAGCTCGAACGAGCCCGTCTCGGCGCCGGTGGCCGAGTCCGCGTGGATGGTGCCGCGCAGCTTGACGCCGTCCCACTTGCCCAGGTACCACGCGATGCGCGAGCCGCTGCGCGCCGAGAAGCGCACGGCGCCCTTCGCCGGCTGCACGCTCTCCAGCGGAACGCTCACGGTGAGCGCGCGCTCGTAGGTCAGCGTGCCGCCCTCCTTCGTGAACGTGACCGTGACGTACTCAGTCGTGCCCGGCTCGTTCTCCGAGCCCGACCAGATACCTTCGAGGCGCAGCGGTCCGCCCGGCGACGCTTCCGCGGCCGGCGTCTCGGCGGCGGCGCCCGCGGGTCCCTTCACCGACGCCGGCACCCTCAGCGCGACCACGCGCAGGGGCTCGCGCCAGCTGGCGGGAGCCTTCTCGACTCACTTCCAGCGGGAGGCCGAACTTCCCCGTCTTGCGCGCGGCGTCGGCGACCTGGCCGAGCACCTTGCCTTCCGGCGCCAGCTCGGACGCGAAGTGCGGCTTCTCGCCCCGGATCAACAGCACCACCAGGTCGCGCGCGACCGCGCCCCACCACAGCGCCAGGCGAGCCCGCGTCACCGGGCCGCCCTTGCCGCGCAGGGGCCGTCCAGTCCTCGTTGTACGCGGCGGCGTCCTCGGCCGTCACCTCGATCAGCGGCTCCGGCTTGCCGGTCAGCCCCAGCGCGGGGCTGCCTTCCAGGTCCGGACCTCGATGTCGGCCGTCAGCGACGCCTTGAGCGCCACCGCCGCCTCGGTCAGGCGCTGCTGCGCTTCGTAGGCGCGGTCGGCCGCCGAACGGCCGCCCGACGCGGACAGCACGAACGCGGGTCCCAGTCCGGTGGCCAGCACGGCGTGGTCGTGCCCGGGATCGTCGCGGATGAGGCCGGCGACGAAGCGGAATTCGACGGGATCGGTCCGGGGCGCGATCGTCATGCTGGCCGTGCCGACGTTCTCCCGAGCGCGGGACGCGCAGCTCCAGCGGCGCCTCGCCGGTGGGCGCCCAGGGGCACGATCGCCTTCAGCTCGTTGTCGAACGCGGAGACGACGAGCGCGCCCACGCCGCCGATCCTGAGGTCGTTCATCGAGGGCTGCAGCGGGAAGCCGCGACCCTTGATGGTCACGATCTCGCCGGGCGAGACGCCCGCCGGGTCGACCGAGATCACGAGCGGGATCTTCCCGATGACGAAGGGCGCCTGGTTGGACGGGTCGCCTCCCATCGAGACCACGACGGGCAGCGACGTGCCCACCGGATCCTTCAGGTCCGGCACACGCACCCGCAGGCTGGTCGCGCTGGCGTCGAGCACCGCCGCGGGCAGGTCGCCGAACCTGACCTGTGCGCCCGGACCCCAGTCGACCCCGGCCAGCGTCACCTCTTCGCCCGGCAGGGCCACGCTGGAGCGAGATGCCGTGGACGCGCGGCGCCTTGAACACCGCGAGCTCGAACGCGGGCGACGCCTTGCCGCCGGTGCTGACCACCACCGGGACCTTGCCCTCGCCCGTCACGGGCAGCGACGGCACCTCGACCTCGAGGCGCGTCGGCGATGCGGAGAGCACCTTGCCCCCGTGCCGGAGCCGAACGTGACCGCGATCGCCTGCGCGTCCGCGCCGAAGTGCTCGCCCGTGATGGCGATGCGCTCGCCCGCACGGGCCCGCGTCGGTTCGATCGAAGCGATGCGCGGCGCCTTGCCCCCCGCATCACGAAGAACGCGCCCGCCGCCGCGACGACCGCGAGCGCGCCTCCGGCGATGAGCACCCAGCGCATCGCACCGCCGCCCGAGGGAGGAGGTGCGGAACGCGCGGCCTGGCGGGCCCGGGACGCGCGCCGGGTGCGGGACGCGGGGCCGTGGGGCGCGGAGGCCGCGGCGCTTCGACGATGGCCGGCGGCGCAGCCGCCACCACTGCCGGCGGCGGAGCTTCGACCTTGAGTGCCGGGGCAGCGGGCGGAGGAGCGGGCGGCGGAGCCTCGACGGGGAGATGGAGCGGCTCCGAAACCGCGCTCCAATCGTCCTCGGCCGGAGCCGCCGCGGTCTCGGCCGGCGCGGCCGGCGCGGGCTCGTCTTCGATGAAGAACGCGTCGGCGGCGGGCGGCTTCGACGGGGCCGGAGCGGCGTCGAAGAAGAACTCCTCGTCCACGTGGGCGGCGGCGGGAGCCGGCTCATCGAACACCGGCGCCGCGAAGGCTGGCTCCGGCGCCTTCGGCGCGGCGACCGGGGACTCCGGCTCCTCCAGGAAGAACTCTTCCGATTCCGCCGCGGCGGGCGCTCGCGGTGCCACCGGCTCGTCGATCACGACCGCGTCGGCGAACGGATCCTCCTCCACGACGGGTGGCGCGGGTGGCTCCTCCGCGAACACGGTTTCGGGCTCCGCGAACACGGGTGCCCGCTCTTCGAAGGTGGCCGCCGGCTCGCCGAACGCAGCGGCCGGCTCCTCGAACGTGCTGGCGGCCGGTTCGTAGGGATCGCTCGGGGCGGGCGCCGCCTGGACGGGCGCGGCGAGCACCTCCTCGAGCAGCGACTCGCCCTCCGGCACGTAGTCGCGAATCACGTCGGCCACCGAGGATTCCTCCTCGATCACCCACTCCGCCGGCGGAACGGCGACCGCGGGCTGTGCGGGCTGGACGTAGTCGGGCTCGTCCACGATCTCGGAAGCGTGGACCGGCTCGGCCGCCGCCTCCTCGCTCGAGGCGCCCCGGAACAGGATCATCACGCTGTCGGGACCGCCCGGCTCCCCCAGCCACAGGATGTCGCCGTCCTTCAGCGGGTGCTGGGCGCTGACGCGGTCGTCGTTCACCCACACGCCCGCGGGGCTGCGCGTGTCGTGGAGGACGGCTCCCGCCGTGTCGAGCCACAGGCGCGCGTGGATCGGGCTCACGCCGGGCACGTCGAGGCAAAGGCGGCAGTCGGGATCCGACCCGATCAGCACGTCGTCGACGGCATCGTCGATGACGAGCTGCGTGCCCTTCAGGGGTCCTCCCAGCACGGTGAGGGTCGGATACGGCAGGGCCTCGGGCATCGTCCTTCTTGGGCCGCACCCCCGGCCGCGCCTTCGGGGATGCGAGCAGTCGCATCCACCACCGAGGCGGCCGGCTCGAAAGGGGCGGAAGATGCGCGATTCTAGCCGGTCCCACGGCCGGAAGCGAGTGCTGGCGCTCTGCTATACTCCGCGAGCAGCCGCGCGAAAGAATCGGCACGATGGCGGAAGAAAAGTCGCCCGAACGGAAGGTCTTCTCGTACGGCGAGGCCCTCGCCATGCTGCCGGAGGTGCGGCGGCTGACGGAGGAGGCCCATCAGCAGGTCAACGCCCTCGCGTCCCAGGCGGCGGACAGCGGCGCCAGCCAGCAGGAGGTCGAGGAGCTGGTGGGCGAGGTGATCCGGGACTGGGCGCAGGCGCTGGTCGGGAGGGGACTCGAGGTCAAGGGGCTCTGGCTCGTCGATTGGGACAACGGCTCCGGGTACTACTGCTGGAAGCACCCGGAGGACGGGCTGCACTACTTTCACTCCTACGAGGAAGGGTTCCGCGGCCGGATGCGGATCCAGTAAGCCATGGTCAAGGCCGCCCAGTTCCTCTTCATCCTGGCCCTGCCGGTCGCGGTCGTGCTCGGCGGCCTGGTGGCGTTCTTCGCGGTGGGCGCGTTCTTCGAGGCGCTGGAGGAGCCGGCCGAGCTGCGGCGGCGCATCGAGGGCGCGTTCCGCAAGCCCGTCCGCCCGGCCCAACCCGTCGGGCCGGACCACTACTATCATGAGTATTGGAAGGACCCGGGGGCCAAACCGCAGGCGAGCTGACCCATGTGCCGCAACATCCGCACCCTCTTCAATTTCGAGCCACCCGCCACCGACGAGGAGATCCGCGCCGCGTCGGTCCAGTTCGTGCGCAAGCTGAGCGGGTTCAACGCGCCCTCGAAGGCGAACGAGGCCGCGTTCCAGCAGGCGGTCGTCGAGGTCACCGAGACCGCCCGCCGGCTGGTCGATTCGCTCGTCACGAACGCAGCCCCGCGCGATCGCGTCGAAGAGGCGATCAAGGCAAAGGCCCGCGCCGCCAAGCGCTTCGGGACCTAGCGGCGTGGACGGCGCGTTCTTCCAGGAAGCGCCGCGGCTCTCCAACACGTTCGACGCCGACCTGGCCCTGCGCGAGACGCTCGCGCGGCTGATCCTGGACCATTCGGCGCTCCAGGAGGCCTGGCGCGGCCTGGGCGAAGCCGCGGCGGGCCGTTGTACGCGCTCGCGCGCGAGGCGGAAGCGAGCCCCCGCGGCACGTGCCGTTCGACGCCTGGGGCCGGCGCGTCGACGCGATCGAGGTCTCCCCGCCTGGACCGCGCTCCAGCACGAGGCGGCACGCTGGGGCTCGCGGCGGCGGCCTACGAGCCGGCGCTGGGACCGCTCGCGCGCGTCCACCACTTCGCGCTGCTCCATCTCTTCGGTCCCAGCTCGGCCATCTGGACCTGCTACCTCGCGATGACGGACGGCGCCGCGCGCACGCTGCTCGAGCACGCGCCCGAGCTGGCCGCCACGCCGTGCCCCACCTGACGAGCCGCGACCCGGCGGCCTTCTGGACGAGCGGCCAGTGGATGACCGAGCGGGGCGGCGGCAGCGACGTCGCGGGCGGCACCCGCACGGTCGCGAGGCCGCACGCGGACGGCCGCTGGCGGCTGAGCGGGCACCAAGTGGTTCACCTCCGCCATCACCAGCGAGATCGCGCTCACGCTCGCGCGCGAAGAGGGCGCGCCGGGGGTCTGAGCCTGTTCTACGTCGAGCAGAGGCTGCCCGACGGCACGCGCAACGGCATCACCATCCACCGCCTCAAGGACAAGCTCGGCACGCGCGCGCTGCCCACGGCGGAGCTCACGATGGACGGCACGCTCGCCGTCCGCGTCGGCGAGCCGGGACGGGGCGTCGAAGGCGATCGCGCCGCTGCTCAACGTCACGCGCCTGCACAACGCGGCCAGCGCGTGCGGGACGATGGCGCGCCTGCTGCAGCTCCTGCGCGACTACGCGGGGCGGCGGATGGCCTTCGGCGCTCCGCTCGCGCGCGCGCCGCTCCACCTGGAAACGCTGGCCGGCCTGCAGGTCGAGTACGAGGCGGCGCTGGCGCTCACGCTGGACTGCGCGCGACTGCTCGGCCGGAGCGAGCACGGGATCGCGACCGATGCCGAACGCGCGGCGCTGCGGATCGCCACGCCGCTGGCTGAAGCTCTCGACCGCGAAGCAGGCGGTCGCGCTCGCGTCCGAGGCGCTCGAAGGCTTCGGCGGCGCGGGCTACGTCGAGGACACGGGACTGCCGGTGTACCTGCGCGACGCGCAGGTGCTGCCGATCTGGGAGGGCACGACGAACGTGCTCAGCCTGGACGCTGCGCCGGGCCGTCGCGCGCGACAGGGTGCTCGAGCCCTGGGCCGCGCACGCGCGCGAGCGGGCTGCGCGCGCTGGCGAGCGGCCCGCTGGGGCGCGTGGCGGGCGAAAGCGCTGGGCCATTTCGCATCGCTCGAACCGCCCGGGGACGATCCCGCCGCCGAAGCGGGCGCGCGCCGCTTCGCGCTGCGCCTGGCCGCGCTGGCCGCCGCGGTCCCGCTGTGCGAGCAGGCGGCCTGGTCCCTCGAGCACGGATTCGGGGAGCGCAGCGCCTCTGGCGGCCGCGCGCTGGGTGCGCGAGCGGGTCTCTGACGCGCGCGAAGCGTCGGCGGACCGCTTGCGCGAGAGCGGGGTCCTGAGCGGAATCTGAGGGGGGCGCTCGAACCAACTGGCCGCGCGGCCAGTTGAGTCTTGGGGACGTAAGCTCGTTCCGGAACGAGTTGGACGCCCACCAGCGCGAGCGCTCGCGAGCTCGCTAGACGTTCGCGGCGACGGTCGCCGAACCCGTTCGCTGGCTCGCTCGGTCCCTCGCCTCCGCGATCATCGGCAGGCCGTGCCGGGGACGCAGCGTGATGAGCGCCTGCGGCTGGACCACCGCGCCGGGCGCCAGCCGGAAGCGGAACCGCTGCGCGAGCGTCGAGAGCAGGAGCACTCCCTCCATCCAGGCGAACTGCTCGCCGATGCACTGGCGCGCCCCGCCGCCGAACGGAAGTACGCGAAGCGCGGCCGCGCGGCGCGTGGCCTCGGGCAGCCAGCGGTCGGGATCGAAGCGGAGCGGATCGGGGAAGAACCGCTCCTCGCGGTGCGTGACCCACGGGCTCATGGACACGAGCACGCCCGGCGGCAGCGTGAAGCCGCCGGCGGAATGCTCTCCACCACCTTGCGGCCGACGCCCCATGCGGGCGGGTAGAGCCGCATCGACTCGGCGAACACCTGCTCGGCGTAGCGGAGCCGCGGGACGTCCTCGAGATCCGGCAGCCGGTCCCCCAGCACCTCGTCGATCTCGGCGTGCAGCCTCGCTTCCGCCGCGGGGTTCCGCGAGAGCAGGTAGAAGGTCCAACACAGCGCGTTCGCGGTCGTCTCGTGGCCGGCCAGCAGCAGCGTCATCACCTCGTCCCGCAGCTGGCGGTCCGTCATGCGGGAGCCGTCGCCCTCGGCGTCCTGGGCGGCCATCAGCATCGACAGCAGGTCGCCGCGGTCCTGGCCGCTCTCCCGGCGCAGCGCGATGATCCGGTACACGGTCGCGTCGAGCCGCGCCCGTGCGCGGTCGAAGCGGCGGTTGCTGGGCAGCGGCAGCCTCTGGATCGTGCGCGCGAACGGCAGCGCGAAGCGCGGGAACAGGCCGAGCACGACCGTGAGCGCTTCGCCGATCTCCTCCGCCTCGTCCGCCACGTCCTCGCCGAAGAGCGTGCGGCCGGCGATCGCGAGCGTGAGCGCGTGCATCTCGCTCTCGAACGCCAGCGCCTGGCCGTCGCTCCAGCGCCGCCGGGCGCGGTCGGCGTACTCGGCCATGACCGGCGGCGTACGCGCCGATGCGCTGGCGGTGGAAGGCCGGCTGCGAGAGGCGCCGCTGGCGCGTGTGGAACTCGCCTTCGCTGGTGAGGAGCCCGTCGCCCAGGAACAGGCGGGCCCACTGGATGCCGCGCCCCTTCACGAAGCGGTGCTGGTGGGTGACGAAGACGTCCTTGATGTCGTCCGGGTTCCGGAGCAGGTACACCTCGGCCCGCCCGAACCGGTAGTACACGACGTCGCCGAACGCGCGTGCGGTGTCGAGGAACGCGAGCGGGTCGCGCCGGAACTGGAGCAGCGACCCGACGAGCGGCGCCTGCCGGGGTCCCGAAGGGAGCGCACGAGCCATGGAGCCACCATTCTAGCGGCCGCCGCTTGGAGGACGAGACGGACGCTCCCTAGAATGTGCCGTGGCCCGCCCACTCGAGCCGTCGCGCCGAGACGCTCACGTCGTGGCTGCGTACGTTCGCGGACGCGGCCTTCGACCACCTCGACCGCCTGGAGTCCGTGTCGGCCACGGGCCTCGTCGGGCCCGAGGGCGCGGCCATCGCGAACGCGGTGAGCCGACCCATCCCCGAGGAGCCCCACGAGGGAGGCGCGAGCAGAGCTGGCGGCGCTGGTCACGCGCGCGGCCGAGGCCGCGCTCAACACCATCGGGCCTGGCTACCTCGCCTACATCCCCGGCGGCGGCCTGCCCGCGACCGCGATCGCCGACCTCGTCGCCGACCTGCTGAACCGCTACACCGGCCTCGTTCCGGCGGCGCCCGCCCTCAACCGGCTGGAGTCCGACGTGCTGCGGTGGCTCGCGAGCGAGTTCGGCTACGGCCCCGCGGCGGGCGGCCTCCTGACATCGGGGGCTCGTTGTCGGTCTGGTCCGCGATGGTGGCCGCGCGCCACGCGCGCTTCGGGGACGTGGCCGTGCCCGCGGACGCGCGCGCCTACACCTCCACGCAGGCGCATCGCAGCGTCCTCAAGGCGCTGCGACTGGCGGGGCACGCGACCGAGGCGCTGTGCCCGGTCGCGGTGGGACGCGCGCTTCCGGATGGATCCGGACGCGCTGGCCGACGCCATCACGCGCGACCGCGAGCGGGGCCTCCAGCCCTTCCTGGTGGTGGCGACCGCGGGCACCACGAACACGGGCGCGGTCGATCCCCTGCCAGAGGTCGCGGACGTGTGCGCCCGCCACGGCCTGTGGCTCCACGTGGACGGCGCGTACGGCGGCGCGTTCGTGCTCTCGCACCGAGGGCCGCGCGGTGCTGCGCGGCATCGAGCGCGCCGACTCGATCACGTTCGACCCCCACAAGGGCATGTTCCTCCCCTACGGCACGGGCGCGCTGCTGGTGCGCGACGGCGCGGCGCTCCGGCGCGCGCACGTCAGCGAAGCGGACTACCTGCAGGACCTGGACCTGGAAGCGGGCGGCGGCGCCAGCCCCGCCGAGTACGGTCCCGAGCTGACCTCGCCCCTTCCGCGGGCTGCGCCTGTGGCTGCCGCTCATGCTCCACGGCGCGCGCGCTTCCGGGAGGCGCTCTCGGAGAAGCTCGAGCTGGCTCGCGTCCTTCCACCAGGGGCTGGCGCGTCTGGCCGACGTCGAGATCGTCGACCCGCCGCAGCTCAGCCTGGTGACGTTCCGCGCGCGGCGGCGGCCCGGCGAGACCCCGTCCGCCTGGAACGCGCGCAACGAGGCGTGGATGGGCGCGATCAACGCGCGCGGCCGGGTGATCCTGTCCAGCACGCTGCTGGAGACGGCCGAGGGCCCGGCGTTCACGCTGCGCGCGTGCGTGCTGAGCTTCCGCACGCACCGGGACCGCATCGACGCGCTGCTCGAGGACGCGCCCGCGGCGCTCGCGCAGGCGAACGACGCCGCCGGCCGGGGAACGGGAGGACATCGAGGATGACGGAGCGCGATCGATTGGGCTGGGCCAGGGCGCGCACCGCCGAGATGGTCGCGATGCTGGGCGAGTTCGTCTCCGATGGAGCCGCCCTCGGACGACGCGGGGGCCGTGCGGCGGTTCGCGGAGCGCGTGGGACGCGAGCTGACGTCGATCGGCCTCGCGGTCGAGCTGCTGCCCGTGGACGGCGGCGGGCCCGTGCTGCGGGCGACCAGCGCGGGCGAGCGGCCGGTCATGCTGCTCGGGCACCTCGACACCGTCTGGCCCCTGGGCACTCTCAGGCGCGGCCCGTCACGATCCGAGGGCGACGCGCTGCGCGGGCCGGGCTGCTACGACATGAAGGCGGGCCTGGTGGTCTCGGTGCTTCGCGCTGCGCCGGCTCGCCGAGGAGGGGCGCCTGCCGCCGGTCACCGTGTTCTTCACGCCGCTCGAGGAGGTCGACTGCGAGGCCCTACCGGGGCGTCATGGAGGACTCGATGCGCGCCTGCCGCGCCGTGCTCGACTTCGAGCCGGCCTGGCCGGGCGGCGCCGTCAAGACCGAGCGCAAGGGCTCCGGCTCGTTCGTGCTGCGTGCGCACGGGCGCGCCGCGCACGCGGGAGCGGACCTGGCCAGGGGCGCCAATGCGATCCTCGAGATCGCGCGGCAGTCGCTGGCCGTGACCGCGCTCAACGACCTCGGCGCGCGGGATCAGCGCTGAACGTCGGCGTCGTGCGCGGAGGCACGCGGCCGAACGTAGGTGCCGGACCTGGCGGAAGCCGTGGTCGACTTCCGCGTCGCTCGGTGGCGGACGGGCGCGAGGTCGAGTCGCGCGTGCGGGCCCTGTCCGCCGTGGACCCGCAGGTCCGGCTCGAGGTCGAGCGGCGCTCCACTACCCGCCGCTCGAGCGCTCGCGCGAGGTGCTCGCGGTGTACGAGGCCGCCCGCGCGGTCGCCGCCGCCATGGGCCAGAGCTCTGCGGAGGTGTCGACCGGCGGCGCCAGCGAAGCGTCGTTCGCCGGTGCGCTGGGGCTGCCGACGCTCGACGGCCTGGGCGCGGACGGCGACGGCGCGCACGCGCTCCACGAGCACGTGCTCATCCCCTCCCTGCCTCGAGCGCGCCGCGCTGCGCGGTCGGCCTGATCGCGCGTCTCACCCAGAGCTAGGGCGGGCAATCCCTTGTCCCCGCTCTTCGGCGCGCTGCTCGCGGTCCTGTTCTGGGGCGTCTCGTTCGTCGCCACCAAGGCCGTCGTGCGCGAGATCTCGCCGTTCTGCCCTGATCCTGCTGCGCACCGCGCTGGGCAGTGCGCTCATCCTCGCCGTGCAGGCGTTCCGCCGCGAGCCGCTGCTGCCTCCTCGCTCCGCCTCGGCGGATGCTCGCCCTCATGGGCTTCTGTGGGCGTCGCGTTCCACCAGCTCCTGCAGGGCTTCGCGCTGACGCTCACGTCCGCCGTCAACACCGGCTGGCTGGATCGGGCTCACGCCCATCTGGTCCGCGCTGCTGGCGCGTGCCTTCCCGGGCGAGCGGTTCTCCTGGCCCAAAGGTCGCCGGCCTGGCCATCGGATTCCTGGGAGCGGCCATCGTGGTCACGGGAGGGCGCTGGGACGGCGGGCTGCCTCGCGCTGCCCCTGACGCGCGGCGACTGCTGATGGTCCTGCTGAGCACGCTCAACTGGGCGGTCTACAGCGTGCTCGGCCGCGGTGTCATCCGCGACCTGGGCGCGACGCGCGCGACCGCGGGCGCCATGAACGCCGGCCTGCTGCTGCTCGTCCCCGTGCTGCTCGTGCCGCAGGCGACGGCGGGCCTCTCCACGCTGAGCGCGACGGGCTGGTCGGCGGTGCTGTTCCTGGGGATCTGCTGCTCCGGGCTCGGGTACCTCTTCTGGTACCGCGCGCTCGAGCGCATGGACGCCTCGAAGGTCGGGTCGCTGCTCTACCTGGAGCCGCTCGTCACGCTGGCGGCCGGGTCGCTGCTGCTGGCCGAGCCCATCCGCGCGGCGACCGTGCTGGGCGGCGTCCTGCTCCTGGCCGGCGTGATCCTGGTCCAGCGTTCCCGCTAGCGGAGGCGACTTTGGGCCGCGACGATGAGCTACGCGCGCTTCATCCGGCGAGCCAGCCACAGCGCGGCCAGCAGGACAGTGGACATACCGCAGAGTCCGCCGAGCATCCCGGCGACCTGCGGGTTCATCTGGCAAAGGAACCTGATCGAATGTCCCGGCTCCGCCGCGCCTCGCGTGGCCTGGAACGCGCCTCGAAGCGCGGGAGGTACGAGTCGAACAGGTACGAGGGCGCCGTGTAGGTCAGGTTAGCCTGGCAGCACTGGCTGGGTATCGCGTACACGAGCTGACGCTGTGCGTTCTCCCCCATCGCGTGTCCACGATCGCTCGTCCGACCGGCACTCCGCCGAGTGTGGCGATGGAGGCGTCCACGATCGTCATCACCACGCCGTGCTGCTGCGCGAGGCCGCGCTCGCGCTCCAGGTAGCTGCGCCACCCGTCGAGCGAGAGCCGCGGCGGTGAGCCGGGCATCAGCATGACGTTGAGGCTCGCCTCGAAGCCGCTCGACGGGTCGCGGTCGAACGCGAGCAGCACGAGGTTCTGCTGCATCGCGAACTGCCTAAGATCGGCGGGCAGGGGACGCGGAGCGCCCCTCGGGCGGCGGCCGCATCCACGACGTGCCAGCCGGGGCGCGGCGTCTCGAACGATGCAGCCGTTGCGCTCGACCTGTGCGGCGCGCACCGGGACCGACGCGAGGAGCGCAGGGGCAAAGACGATCGTCACGAGGATGCGCATCGAGCGCGATCATAACGCCGCTGCTTCCAACTGCTTTCGGCTCGGCCTCGTGACGCCGCTCGTCCTGGCCGCGCTGCTCGCGGCACCGACGCCTCCCGAGGCTCCGGTCACGCTGCGAGCGTCCATGCCGCCGGGCGTCCTCATCGGCGTTGCGCTCAACCGCGCGACGATCGAGGGACGCGAAGCGATTGCAGGCCCGATCGTCGCCGCGCAGTTCGACAGCGTCACGCCCGAAAACGTCCTCAAGCGGGGGCTCGTGCATCCCGAGCCCGCGCTGCTGACTTCACCGCGCCGGACGCTTCGTGGCGCTCGGCGAGAAGCCGGCCAGGCTGGGCGGCGTCCTGCTCCTGGCCGGCGTGATCCTGGTCCAGCGTTCCCGCTAGCGTTCTCGCTAGCGGCCGCGCAGCGCGTCCATCACGCCGTAGTACGCCGGCTTGGCGCGCAGGCTCGTCGAACAGCAGCGGGTCGTCGGGCGCGAAGAACGAGCCGATCCACGAGTGGGCGTCGGTGAAGCCCCAGAACGTGACGGCGTGGCACCGCGGCTCCGCCACGCAGGTGGCGGCGATGTCGTGGTACACGCGGCGCTGGGCCTCCAGCTTCGAGGCGGCATCGCCGCCCGAGCCGCGCGATCCGCACGTCCATCTCGCTCACGTTCACGACCAGGCCCAGCTCGGCCAGCCGGCGCAGGTTGCGCGCCACGTCGGCCGCGGGCGGGCAGCGCGGCGGCGTCCAGGTGCATCTGCAGGCCCACGCCGCCCGATGGGCGCGCCCTCGCGCACCAGGCCGCTGACCAGCTCGTACACGTCGTCGGACTTCCGGTTGAGGCCCTCGCCGCCATAGTCGTTGTAGACGAGCAGGACGTCCGGGTCGGCCTCGCGCGCCCAGCGGAACGCATCGGCCAGGTAGCCGGGGCCGAGCTTGCGCAGGAACACCGTGTCGCGCAGCCCGCCGCCGTTCTCGGCGATGGCCTCGTTCACCACGTCCCACGCGACGACGCGCCCGCGGTAGCGGCCCACCTCGTCGTGGATGTGGTCGCGCAGGCCGCGCGCAGCTCGGCGGGCGTCAGCGACTCCAGCCAGGCCGGCGAGCCGCCGTGCCAGACGAGCGCGTGTCCCTTGACCCGGATGCCGCGCGCCTGCGCGAACGCCACGATCTCGTCGGCGGGCCCGAACACCCGCGTGCCGCGCTTCGCGCTCGATGTGGCCCCACTTCATCTCGAACTCGGCGGTCAGGTACGAGAATGACGGGCCACGGCGGCCGCGTACCGCGTCATCTGTGCGGAGGAGCGACGCCTGCACGGCCGCGCCGGCCAGCCGGTCCACGGCGCCCGCCGCGTCCTGGATGGGCTCCACGTCCAGGGCGCCCGCTCCCGCCGGGCGACAGGGTCGCGCTGGGTGTCACGGCGCCGCCGGCCCCGCAGGCGCTGAGCAGCGCGAGCAGCAGCCCGGCCGTCTGGCTTCCTCGTCGTCATGCGCTCCTCACCGGACGCGGACGCGCGCCGTCTCCCGGATGTCGCGGCTCGACGCGCCGGCCTGAGCTCTCGTACTCGCCAGGCTCGACCGCGAAGCCGCGCGCGTCCCCATCGTAGTGCGCGAAGTCGTCCCGGGAGTGAGCCGGAACGCGATCCGCTTCTCCTCTCCCGGCGCCAGGAAGACCCGCTCGAACCCGCGGAGCTGCTGGCGCGCCTGCGGGAGCCGGGGCGCCACGTGGCGCGCGTAGAGCTGCACCACCTCCGCGCCGGCCACGCGGCCGACGTTGCGGACCGCGACCGACGCCTCGAACGCGTCGCCGCTGCCCACCTCGGCGTGGTCGAGGCGGAGATCGGAGTACAGGAACCGCGTGTGTACGAGCCCGTGGCCGAAGGGATACAGCGGGTCGCCCTCGAAGTAGCGGTACGTGCGTCCCTTCATGTCGTAGTCGGCGAACGGCGGCAGCTGGTCGACCGAACTGGTAGAACGTCACGGGCAGCCGGCCCGAGGGGCTCACGTCGCCGAACAGCACGTCCGCGATCGCGTTGCCGCCCTGCTGGCCCGGGTACCAGGCCAGCACGATCGCCGCGCGCAGGTGCTCCTGCTCCCAGTGGCACGGCGAGGGCGGAGCCGGTCATCAGCACCAGCACGACCGGCTTGCCGGTGTCGCGCAGCGCGCGCAGCAGCTTCTCCTGCGGCGCCGGCAGCGCAGGTCGGTGCGGTCGCCGCCGGCGAAGCCGCGGATAGGAGACGCTTCATCTCCTCGCCCTCCACGTCGCCGTTCAGGCCGCCCGCGAACACCACGACTTCGGCAGGCGCGCGCGGCCGCGATCGCCTCCGCGAACGGCGTCTGCGGGCGCCCGGCAGCTGCCAGGCCAGGCGCACCTCCGCGTCGCGGATCGCCTCGAAGTACTCGAGGCGCACGTCCGCCGGCCGTCCCTTCGTGAGGTCGACGGCCGCGCTCACCGCCCGCGCCCGCGGCGGTCAGTCGTCCACTCGTCCACGACCGCGCGGCCGTCCACGAACAGCCGGAACCCGTCGTCGCCGGTCACCGTCGACGTCGTAGCGTCCGCTGGCCTCGGGCAGCAGCTGGCCCGTCCAGCGCGACCGAGAACTCGTCGTCGCCCAGGCGCCCGGTCCGCGGGCAGCTCGCCGCGCGCGACCAAAGAGCTGGTCGGCGAGCCCCGGTCCCAGCGGAACGCCACGGACGGATCCACGCGCGTCAGGACGGGCTCGCCCGCGAGGTCGCGCCCGCGGAAGTACTCGCCGCGCAGGCCGTGCTCGGCGGAGCCGGCGGCGGGACGCAGGAAGCGCGGGCTCGATGGGCGGGCACCGCGCGCGGGTCCTGCCGGCCCTCGACCAGGTCGGCGCCGCGCGCGTACAAGCACCCTGGTGCCCGGGCCCACGCGCGTTCGTCATCCCCGCCAGCAGCGTCACGGGATGCGCAGGCAGTGCCGTAGTAGTTGCCGAGCAGCGTCATGATCTCGTCCGCGTTCGGCCCGATCACCGCGATCGTCCGCAGCGTGCGCGGGAGCGGAAGCACGCCGTCGTTCTTGAGCAGGACGATCGACTCCTGCGCGGCCCGTCGCGCGAGCTGGTCGTGCTCCGTTCGATTCGTTGACGGAGTACGGGATCTGCGCGTACCGCACGCGCTCGGGCGGGTCGAACATGCCCAGCCGCATGCGGGCGGCATCAGGCGGCGCGTCACGGCCACGTCGATGTCGGACTCCTTGACCAGCCCCTTGTCCAGCGCGGCGCGCAGCGCCTTGTAGGTGCGTGCCGCACTCGAGGTCGCAGCCCCTCGCGGACGCCCAGCGCGGCCGCGGCCTCCGCGGTCGCCACGATCTGGTGGTTCTGTGTAGACGTCGTCGATGGCGCCGCAGTCGGACACGACGTAGCCGTCGAAGCCCCATTCCTTGCGCAGGATGTCCTGCAGCAGGCGCGGGCTGGCGGACGCCGACTCGCCGTTCACGCGGTTGTAGGCGCCCATCACCGACGCGACCTGCGCCTCGCTGCACCAGCGCGCGGAACGCGGGCAGGTAGGTCTCGTGCAGGTCGCGCTCGCTCGGGTGCACGTCGAAGTGATGACGGTCCGGCTCCGGGGCCGCTGTGCACCGCGAAGTGCTTGGCGGTCGCGACCAGCTTCAGGTAGCGCGGGTCGTCGCCCTGCAGGCCCTGCACGAACTCGACGCCCATGCGGCGCGGTGAGGTACGGGTCCTCGCCGTAGGTCTCCTGGCCGCGGCCCCAGCGCGGATCGCGGAAGATGTTGATGTTGGGCGACCAGAAGGTGAGGCCCTGGTAGCGCTTGCCGCTCGCCGCGGCGCGCGAACTCGTGGTGCTTGGCGCGCGCCTCGTCGCTGATCGCGGTCGCGACCTCGCGCATGAGCGTGCGGTCGAACGTCGCCGCCAGCCCGATGGCCTGCGGGAACACGGTGGCCGCGCCGGCGCGGGCCACGCCGTGCAGGCACTCGTTCCACCACTCGTAGGCCGGGACGTTGAGGCGCGGGATCGCCGGCGCGTCGTTCATGAGCTGCGCGATCTTCTCGTCCGCGGTGAGGCGTGGAGAGCAGGTCGGACGCGCGCGCCTCGAACCCGACGTCCGGATCCAGGTACGCCGGCCCCTCTCCGCGCTGCCCGCCGCACGCGACCGCCAGGCCGTGGCTGCGGATCCCGGCCGCGAGATGCGAGCGCCTCACGGGAGCGGCCGGTGATTGAGGCCCTGGAAGAAGCCGACGCAGTGGTCGCGCCAGGCGGCCGCGTCGCTCGCCTGGCGTCCCAGCTCGCCAGCACCGCTCGATACCGCTCCTCGTCCACGCGGCCCTCGAGCGTCTTCCATTGCGCCTCCAGGGCGCGCGCCTCGTCGGCGCCGCGGCGGTACTCGAGGACCAGCTCGTCCCACAGCGTGCGGCCGGACGGCAGGCGATGGTCCCAGGGCAGGCGATGGAACCACAGGAGCAGCTCGCGCGGGCAGGTGGCCGGGTCGCCCCACCGCTCGCGCAGCGGACGAGCGGTACTGGCCCGACGCGCGTCGCTGCCGCGCGCGCGTGCGGTCGAACGCCGATGCCGGTCTCGTCCGCGCGGTGGTAGTAGAGCGCGGACCAGTCCGGCGCGGCGCGGGTCGGGGTTCTCGGGCATGGGCGCGTAGTGGTCGCCGCCGATCAGGTGGTGCAGGCCGAGCGGCATCGTGTAGCGCACGCAGGTCTCGCGCGAGCCCATCATCATCGAGCGGATGGCCGCGACCAGCTCCGGCTCCTGGCCCCAGGTCATGCGGATCCATTCCTCGGCGATGCGCGTCCGGCCGAGCGCGGGATCCCACGCCAGCCGTCCGAACGCGTACCAGTTGGCCTGCGCGAAGTCGTGGCCGCACCAGTTGGCGTCGCGCCCCGTGTTGGCGACGCCCGCGATGCCGGTGCGCCTGAGCCCGTCGAGCGAGCCGTCCGATCACCTCGTGCGACCGTCGAGCCGGGCCCTGTGCGCGTCGGTGTCGGCGTCCGAGGAACTCCTTCCACATCGGGCGCCAGGTAGACGAGGTGGTTCGACTGGCCGAGGTACTCCTGCGTGACCTGCAGCTCGGCCATGAGCGGCGTCTTCGGCATGGCGCCGAACAGCGGATGGAACGGCTCGCGCGGCTGGAAGTCGAGCGGGCCGTTCTTGACCTGCACCAGCACGTTGTCGCGGAAGCGCCCGTCGAGCGGCACGAACTCGATCGTAGGCGCGCTTGACGCGGTCGGGATCGACCGACGCGTCGTAGACGAAGGCGCGCCACATCACGATGCCGCCGTGCGGCTGCCAGCGCGTCCGCCAGCACGTTGGCGCCGTCCGCGTGGTTACGGCCGTAGTCCTGGGGCCCGGGCTGGCCTTCGCTGTTGGCCTTGACCAGGAACCCGCCGAAGTCGGGGATGGCGGCGTAGACCTCGTCGGCCTTGGCCGCGCCACCAGCTGCGCGACGGCGGGGTCGAGCGGGTCCGCGGTCGGGAGCCCGCCGATGATCCTGCGGGGCCGCGAAGTTGGCCGACAGGTAGACGCGGATGCCGTACGGGCGCAGCGACGTCCGCGAGGGCCGCGGCCTTCGCGAGGTAGGGCGCGGTCAGCGAGTCCGGCGTTGGCGTTCACGTTGTTGAGCACCGAGCCGTTGATGCCGATCGACGCGTTCGCGCGGCGTACTCGACGACGCGCGGCGGACGCGGCCGGGCAGATCGCCCCACGGCCAGATGGACGGGCCCGCGTAGCCCCGCTCGACGCTCCCGTCGAGGTTGTCCCAGTGGTCCAGGATGCGCAGCGACAGGCGCGGACGCTCCGCGACGTCGAGCCCGTCCAGCGCCTGCCGCGTCTGCATCGAGCCTCAGGAAGCTGGAAGCACCCATGCAGCACGCCCGCGTCCCCGCGGGACGCGATTACGGTCGCGCGGTGTCCGCCGACACGCGTCGAGCGCGGATGAGGGTATCCCTCCTCGCCGAGCCGGTCCAGGTCCTGCGACCAGCCCAGCGCGGCCACGATCCGTGAGCTCTTCGGCGTCCCGATCACGATCGCGCCGTCCGCATGCACGTCCGGCGTCGTGGGGACGCGCGCGCCGAGCAGCCCTTCGAGCCCGGCGCTGCAGCTCGGCCAGCGCCACCGAGCCGGTGGCCGACGGAGCCGGCGCCGCGATCGCGGTTGCGGCCGCGCGATAGGCCGCGAGCAGGGGCGCTTCGGTCACGGGCCGATAAGCGCAGCCACAGCTCGTGCCCCGTCTCCGCGTCGAGCACGGACGGAAGCGCCAGCAGGCCCAGCGCAGGGAGGACGAGCCGCAGCCCGAAGGATCGTCTCATAAAGGGGAGAAACTGGCTTCAACGTACCGTCAGGCGGTGCGGGGTGTCAATGCACCTTCCCCATCCTCGCGTCCTCCGTCCGGATTCTCGTTGACAGCGCGCGGCCACGCTGACTAAAGTCCTACTTATTCCCGAAGTTGGGATAAATGCTCGAACGGTCCTCTGCCTGCGAACGAGAGGAAGGACACGAATGAAGCGAGCCGTCATGGGCCTGCTGCTCGCGACCTCTGCCTGCAGGCCGGGGCGCCCTGGTCTACAAGGGACCCGGCGCAGCCGGTCGACGCACGGGTGGCGGACCTGCTCGCGCGCATGACGCCCGAGGAGAAGGTCGCGCAGACGCTCGGCGTCTGGAAGCGCAAGGACCGCATCACCGACGACGAAGGGCGCGTTCGACGCCGCGAAGGCGCATGGAGCTGCTCGGCGACGGCATCGGCCAGATCGTCGCGTCCCAGCGAGCTGCGCGACGAGCCCAGGCGCGATCGTCGCTCGGACCGCGCGAGAACGCCGTCTTCCTGAACGCCGTGCAGAAGTGGCTCGTGGAGAACACGCGCCTCGGCATCCCGGCGCTGACCCACGAGGAGGCCCTCCACGGCCTGACCGCGCCGCAGGGCACGCACTTCCCCGTTCCCGATCGGCCTCGCCAGCAGCCTGGGATCCGGACCTGCTCGAGAAGGTCATGAGCGTGGCCGCGCTCGAGGCGCGGGCCCGCGGCACCCACCAGGTGCTGTCGCCGGTGCTCGACCTGGCGCGCGACCCGCGCTGGGGCCGCACCGAGGAGACCTACGGCGAGGACCCGTATCTCGTCTCGCGGCTCGGGGTCGCCGCCATCCGCGGCTACCAGGGCTCGCGAGCCGGTCCGCTCGCGCAAGGACAAGGTGTTCGCGACGCGCCAAGCACTTCGCCGTGCCACGGCCCCACGAGGGCGGCATCAACACGGCGCCCGGCAACTTCGCCGAGCGCGTGATGCGCGACCAGTACCTCGTTCTCGTTCGAGGCCGCGGTCACGCGAGGCCGGGCGATGGCGACGTGATGCCGTCCTACAACGAGATCGACGGCGTGCCCTCGCACAAGAACCGCTGTCCTGCTGCAGCGCGTGCTGCGCCGGCGAGTGGGGCTTCCACGGGCTGGTCGTGTCCGACTACTACGCGATCGAGCAGATGACAGACGCGGCACGGCGTGGCCGCCGGACCTCGAGCGACGCGGCGCGCCAGGCGCTCGAGGCGGGCGTGGACATCGAGCTGCCGGACCCGCAGGCGTACGCGCAAGCTGGCGGACGCTGGTGAAGGCGCGGCCGCGTGCCGCGAGGCCGACGCTCGACCGCGCGGTCTCGCGCGTCCTGCGCGCGAAGTTCCTGGCCGGGCTGTTCGAGGACCCCTACGTGGATCCCGAGCGCGCCGAGTCGCGGTCGAGCAACACGCCCGAGCACCAGGCGCTCGCGCTCGAGGCCGCGCGCCGCTCGATCGTGCTCCTGAAGAACGACGGGGGCTGCCTGCCGCTCGACCGCTCGCGAGCTCAAGACGATCGCGGTCATCGGACCCGAACGCGAAGGGCGTCGCACCTGGGCGGCTACTCGAAGCGACCCGGGCCGCGGCGTGGACCTGCTGCAGGGCATCAAGGACAAGGCGGGCGCCGGCGTCGCGCGTCCTCGTACGCCGAGGGCACGCGCATCACCGAGCACGAGGCCGAACTGGACCGAGGACAAGGTCGTCTTCGGCGATCCCGTGAAGAACCGCCAGCGCGATCGCCGAGGCGGTCGCGGTCGCCCGCCAGGCGGACGTGGTGGTGGTGGTGGTCGGGCACCAACGAGTCCACGTCGCGCGAGGCCTGGGCCGACAACCACCTGGGCGACGTCGCGGAGCTGGCGCTGTCGTCGCAGCAGGACGAGCTGGTGGAGGCGGTGCAGGCCACCGGCAAGCCGGTCGTGGTGGTGCTGATCAACGGCCGGCCGGTCGGCGATCCCGCGCGTCGCGGCCACCGCGTCCCGCCGATCCTCGAGGGCTTCTACCTGGGCCAGGAGGGCGGCACCGCGCATGGCCGAGGCGCTGTTCGGCGACGTGAATCCCGGCGGCAAGCTGCCCATCGCGTTCCCGCGCAGCGTGGGCCAGCTGCCGGTCTACTACGGCCGCAAGCCGACGTCGTTCCGTCCCTACCTGCGACCTCGACGCGCGAGCCGCTGTTCGCCTTCGGCCACGGGCTCAGCTACACGACGTTCAAGCTCGACGAACGTGCAAGGTGACGCCCGCGAAGATCGACACCGGCGGGCCAGGCCACGGTCACCGTCGGACGTGACGTGAACACGGGCTCGCGCAAGGGCGACGAAGTCGTGCAGCTCTACATCCACGACCGCGTGTCGTCGGTCACGCGGCCGGTCAAGAGCTGCGCGGCTTCCAGCGCGTGACGCTCGACGCCGGGCGAGCGCGAGACGGTCGCGCTTCACGCTGGGCCCCGAGGCCCTGCGCCTGACCGACGAGCAGCATGAACCGCGTGGTCGAGCCTCGGCGCGTTCGACCTGACGGTCGGCACCGGCGTCGGCGAGCCGCGCTCGCCGGATCAGCTCGAAGTGGTGGCTCGCTAGTGACCGGAGGAGGCACGCGGTGGGCTACAGTACGGCCGCGATGCGGGGTGGACGCCGATGAGCACGCGCGACGATCGCGGGTCCGCGACCGATACGGCGAACGGCACCGAGAAGGCGGCCGATCGCGCGTTCTTCTCGCTCGAGGGCCGGGTGGCGGTCGTCACCGGCGGCTACGGCGTGCTGGGCGGCACCCTGGCCACGGGCCTGGCCGCCGCGGGCGCGAGGGTCGCCGTGGTCGGGCGCCGCGCGGAAGCCGCCGAGAGCAATGCGGCCACGCTGCGCCACGAGGGCCGCGGAGGCCATGGCGGTCGTGGCCGACGTGCTCGACGAGCGGCAGGTCCAGGACGCGCGCACCAGGTGCTGTCGGCCTGGGAGCAGGTGGACATCCTGGTGAACGCCGCGGGCGGCAACGTGCCCGGCTCGCGCAACGACGATCGCAGCATCTTCGAGGTGCCGCCCGGCACGTTCGACGACGTGCTGCGGCTCAACCTGCACGGCACCGTCACGCCGTCGCTCGTGGTTCGGCGAGGCCATGGCGACCCGCGGCTCGGGCTCGATCGTCAACATCTCCTCGATGGCCGCGCTGCGCGCGGTGTCAGCGGCGTGCTCGGCTACTCCATCGCCAAGGCGGGCATCGACGCCTTCACGCGCTGGCTGGCCGTGGACCTGGCCCGGCGGTACGGCGACGGCGTCCGCGTGGAACGCGATCGCGCCAGGCTTCTTCAGTCTCGCAGAACCAGGGCGTGCTGGTGCAGCCCGACGGGCGCCCGACCGACCGTGCGCGCACCCATCCTGGACCTCACGCCCATGGGCCGCTTCGGCCGGCCGGAGGAGCTGGTGGGCGCCGTGCAATGGCTGGCCAGCGACGCCGCCTCGTTCGTCACCGGCGTCGTGATCCCGGTGGACGGCGGGTTCAGCGCGTTCACAGCGGGGGTGTGATCCGCCGGCAAGCGCTCGCGCACGATGCGGCGCATCACCTCGGCCCGGGCCGCCTCGACCAGCGGATAGACCGTCCTCAGCCCCTCGACGTAGCGCCGGTCGAACTGGACGGCCGATGCGATACCGCGTTCTCCGTCCAGCACGAACGCGCCTTCGTCCCAGCCCGGCTTGCGCCTCGACGCGACCAGCACGTCAGACGGCCCGGGCGCGTCGTCGTCGGGGGCCGCTGCAGCGCATGACGTCGGGCAACGCGGGTTCTTCCTCCGCCTCGGCGAGCGGCCTGGCGGGCGCGCGCGTCCGCCGGAACGGCGCATGCGCACCTGGCATCGAATCCGCCGATCAGCGGGTCGCCGCGCGGCTCCCCCGCCGCGAACGCGAGGCAGCGGTAGGGCCCGGTGCCGCCGACGTACAGCGTGACCAGCCCCAGGGGCGTGAAGAAGAGGAACGCGGGCAGCGTGAGCATGGAGAGGACATACGACTCGCCCATCTTCTCGACGCCCATGGCGCCCTGGTTCACCTTCTCGGCCGTCGACAGCATCGCGTCCGTCACTGCCGAGCCGGCCCGCCGTCGCGTAGCGCAGGAAGGCGGGCAGGCCGATCGCGAAGGCCAGGAACAGCACGTCGCCAGAGGCCGACCAGCCGGCCGGTCGCCGTGACGGGCAGTCGTCCGTCCACTCCAGGCGATGCCGCCGCGGCAGCAGGTTGACGGCGAGCGCCCGCGTAGCGCGCGGGCGCAGGAGCGCCTCGGCCGCGGGACGCGCCATGGCAGGTCAGCCGGCCAGGACCCCCAGCGCGCGCCGCCGACCTTCGTGAACGCGGCCACGGCGCGCTCGACGTGATCCGGGTGGCGTGCGCCGCCGAGAGCTGCACGCGGATGCGCGAGAGCCCGCGGGGCACCACCGGGAAGAAGAAGCCCTTCACGTACACGCCCTCGTCCAGGAGCGCCGCGCGGAACGCTGCGCCAGCGGCGCGTCGTCCGGCGCGAAGCGCGAGAACATGATCGGCACTGATCGGGATGCACGCCCGGCCGGATACCTCGAAGCCCGGCGCGCCGTCATGCGCTCGCGGAACGCGCAGCGTGTTCGGCCTCCAGGCGGTCGCGCAGCTCGGTCGTCTGGCTCAGCCGCTCGATCGCTTCAGGGTCGCGCCGCCCGCCACCACCGGCGGCCAGGCGTGTTCGAGAACAGGTACGGGCCGGCTGCGCTGGCGCAGCAGGTCGACGATCTCCGCCGCGCGCGGCGATGAAGCCGCCGGACGCGCCGCCGAGCGCCTTGCCGAACGTGCGTCGTGATCATGTCGATGCGGTCCTGCGACGCCGCAGTGCTCGGGCGTGCCGCGGCCCGGTCTGCCCGACGAAGCCGGTCGCGTGCGAGTCGTCCACCATGACGAGCGCGCTGGTGCCGGTCGGCCAGGTCGCAGATCTCCGCGCAGCGGCGCGACGTCGCCGTCCATCGAGAACACGCCGTCGGTGACGATCATGCGGAAGCGCGGCCGACGCCGCCTCCTGCAGGCTTCGCCTCCAGGTCGCTGCATGTCGCGCGTGCTCGTAGACGCAGCGCTTCGCCTTGCACAGCCGGATCGCCGTCGATGATCGACGCGTGGTTCAGCTCGTCGGTGATGATCGCGTCGTCGTCGCCCAGCAGCGGCTCGAAGACGCCGCCGTTCGCGTCGAAGCAGGCGACGTAGAGGATCGCGTCCTCCATGCCGAGGAACGCGCGCGACCGCCGCCTCGAGCTCGTTGTGCAGCGTCCTGCGTGCCGCAGATGAACCGCACGCTGGACAGTCCCGTAGCCCCATTCGTCGAGCGCCTGCGCTGGGCGGCCCGGAGGAGCGCGGGATCGCCCGAGAGGCCCAGGTAGTTGTTCGCGCAGGAAGTTCAGGACGGGCTCTCGCGCGCCCTGCACGCGGATCTCGGGCCCTGTGGCCGAGGATCGGCCACTCCTCCTGTAAGCAATACGTAACTGAACGAAGTAATAAC